>Ga0213827_1001161_pt1 | contig 15916 bp, 14 predicted proteins | sample MC6MC0898MG_FD_180669 | JGI IMG/M metagenome (GOLD analysis project Ga0213827, IMG submission 180669) | Enriched soil aggregate microbial communities from Iowa State University, Ames, United States - MC6-MC0898-MG | ecosystem: Environmental > Terrestrial > Soil > Unclassified | place: USA: Iowa...
ATGCGTGCCTACGGCTACCAGCACGACGGCTTGGACACCATCGACGCCGATGCGCAGCTGGGCTTCGGCGCCGACGAGCGCCGCTACGGCAGCGCGGTTGCAATGCTTCAGGGCCTGGGCGTGCAGCGCGTCCAGCTGCTCAGCAACAATCCGACCAAGGCGCAGCGCCTGCGCAATGCCGGCATCGAGGTGGTGGACTGCGTGCCGGTCACCGGCGACATCACCACCGAAAACGAGCAGTACCTGCGTACCAAGGCCGAACGTGCCGGGCACCTGCTCGATGTGGACGCACTGATCCAGGCCGCGCAATAGCGCGCGGCAACCTGCTACCGTCTGCGCGACGGGCGCAGCAGCACTGGAACGACGCCCGGCACGCATCCCATTGCCGAGCGCCCTGCCTTGCCCGACGCCATCGACACCCCCGTCCTTCCCGCCCCGCCCCCGCTGCCGCCGCCGCCGCCGTTGCAGGCCGAACCCCGCTGGCAGCCGTTGCCGTTGCGCGCCGCCGGCATCGCGGCCATCGCCGGTGCCATCGGCGGCACCGCGCTGATCGGCGGCGCCTGCGCGGTTGGCTGGATCGTGCTCGACCTGCCGCTGCGCTGGTATGGCGCGGCCGGCATGCTGGTGCTCGGCGGTCTGATCGGGGCCGGCTTCGGCTTCCGACGCCAGCGCCGCACCTATTGGCGGCTGGACGAGGCGGGGCTGGGCATGCGCCGCGACCTGATGTGGCAGCTGGAAACGCACGTGCCGATCTCGCGCGTGCAGCACCTGGACCTGCGCCGCGGCCCGATCGAGCGTGGCGCGCGACTGGCCACGCTGGTGGTGCACACCGCCGGCAGCCGCTTCAGCGCGGTGACCCTGAGCGGCCTGGATGCCGCAGACGCAGAACACCTGCGCGATACGCTGGCCCACCAGCTCGACCGGGACGACGACGCCCTGTGAGCAGCGTGCCACCGATCGACGACGCCGCGGTCCATCCCGCCCAGGAGCAGCGGCTGCATCCGTGGTCGTGGCTGTTCGTGCTGCTGATGCAGATGCGCCAGTTCCTGCTGCCGCTGGTGGCGTTGCTGGTGTTCGGCAATCGCGGTGACCGCGACGAGATGTGGTCCTATGCGGCGGCGGTGGTCGTCATCGCGGTACTGGTCGGCGTCTCGATCCTGCAGTTCCTCACCTACCGCTACCGGATCGGGCGCGACGGGATCAGCGTGCGCAGCGGGGTGGTGTCGCGCAACCGGCGCGAAATCCCGTTCGCACGCATCCACAACGTGGTGGTCCACCAGAACCCACTGCACCGCCTGTTCGGCGTGGCCGAGCTGCGCCTGGAGTCGGCCGGCGGCGCGCGCCCGGAAGCGGAGATGCGCGTGCTCAAGCTGTCCCAGGCGTTGGCCCTGGAGCAGTTGGTCCGCCACCGCGGCCAGGCGCCGGCCGTGCCGACCGCCGCGACGGCGGAGGTTGCCGCGGCCACGCCGCCGCGTGGCGACGATGCGGTGCTGCTGCGACTGAGTCCCTGGGACGTGGTGCGGATCGGCCTGCTCTCCAACCGCGGTTGGGTGGTGGTGCTGGCCGCGCTGGGCGCCACGATGCAGTTGTTCCCGCGCGGCACGATGTCCGATGCGATCGAATACGGCAGCCGCCAGGCATTCGGCTACGCCAGCCACCTGCATCCGGCGACGTGGGTCTGGGCGCTGCTGGCGCTGGTGGCGGTGCTGGGCTTCTGGGTGCTGCTGCGGGTGTTCTCGGTGGCCCTGGCGCTGCTGCGCTATTACGGGTTCCAGCTCAGCGAGCACGAGCGGCGCCTGACCGTGGTCAGTGGCCTGCTCACGCGCCTGCGCAGCAGCGTTGCACGGCGCCGCATCCAGGCCTGGACGCTGCGCGAAAGCCCGCTGCAGCGCTGGGCCCGGCGTCGCCACCTGCGCATCGACATCGCCGCGGGCGCCGCCGTGGAGAACGAGCGCCGCGACCTGCGCGAGCTGGCCCCACTGGCGACGCCAGAGGCCTGTGATGCGCTGGTGCGGCATCTGTTGCCGCAACTGCAGTGGCCGCCGGCACGCTGGCAGCCGGTGCAGCAACGCGGCTGGTGGCGACTGTGCCTGCCGGCCCTGCTGTGGCTGCCGGTGGTGGCGGCCGCAGCCGTGTGGAACGGGCTGCCGATGGGGGCCCTGATCCTGCTCTGGCTGCCGTGGTCGGCCTTCCGCGCGCACCGCCAGATGGCCCGCATGGGCTATCACCTGGATGCGCAGTACGTGGCCGCCCGTGGCGGCTGGTGGCAGCGCTGGTGGCGCTTTGCCGAACTGGACAAGCTGCAGTCGCTGCGCCTGAGCCGCTCCCCCCTGGACCGCTGGCTGGGCACCGCCAGCGTCTGGCTGGACACCGCCGGGGCCGGCGGCAGCATTCCCCTGTGCCTGCGCTACCTGCCCGAAGCGGATGCCCGCGCGGTGTATGCGCAGCTGGGCCAGGCCCTGGCCAAGCGCCGCCTGCACTGGTAGTGCCACGCCATGCGTGGCAGCCGTCCAACCCACCGCCCTGTAGTGCCACGCCATGCGTGGCAGCCGTCCGACCCACCGCCCTGTAGTGCCACGCCATGCGTGGCAGCCGTCCGACCCACCGCCCTGTCGTGCCACGCCATGCGTGGCAACCGTCCGACCCACCGCCCTGGAGTGCCACGCCATGCGTGGCAGCCGTCCGACCCACCGCCCTGTAGTGCCACGCCATGCGTGGCAACGCCTCAACGCTTCGCCGGCCCCCAATACCCCAGCTCCCTGCGGATCTGCAGCCCGCGCGTCCACGCGCCGAACGGCTTGCGCTTGAGCACGCCCAGCTCACCGGCCAGGAAGTCCTCGGTGGCGGCGATCACCCGCTCGCTGGAGCAGCCGTCCCGATAGGGGTGGATCGTCTCGGCATAGCGCCGGATCTCGGCCATCAGTGCCGGTTCCGGGGCGAGCGCACGGTCCAGCATCGCCGGCAATGCCGTTGCCTCGTCGAAGTCGATCATGTGCGGCTGCGGCACGCGGTTGCGGAAGGTCACCACCGGTTTGTGCTGCACCAGGAACTCGGACACGATCGAGGAGGTGTCCGACACCAGCACGTCGGCGGCGCGCTGCGCGGCCATCACCTGCTCCGGCTCGATGAAGGTGGCATGCGCGCCGGCCAGCGCGCGATACCGCGCGAACAGCGCCTCGCTGCACTTGGGGTGCAGGGTCAGGAGCCAGTAGCGCTCGCCGCGCGCGATGTCGGCCGCGATCTGGTCGTACAGGTGCGGCGCCGCGCTGAGGCGCTCGGTGAAGGTGGACCCGAACAGGATCACCGGGCGGCCGGCAGCCGGCGCCCGCAGTGCGGCACTGGCACCGCCATCCTCGCGGAACAGCGGGTCCAGCTTCGGCCACCCGGTCTGCGCGACGGCGAAGTGTCCCTCGCGCTCGGCCAGCGCACGGAACGGATCGGTGGTGGCGGGGCCCTGCGTGCAGTACAGGTCGAACAGGCCGCGCACCCGGAAGTGACCGCGGGCGCTGTCGCGCTTCTGCACGTTGAAGCCATGGAACACCTGCACCTTGGCCCCGGCGATGAACGGCGGCACCCAGTTGGCGGCACTGAACACCGCCCGCGGGCGCAGCGCGAGCGCCTGCCGGAGGTCCACGTTGGGCACGCCCGGCAACTGCGATCCGGCGGCCCCATCGGCAAACCAGGCCGACACCGATTGACCGGACGCGTGCAACGCCTGGGCCAGTGGGGCGAGAATGGGCAGCGCATAACGCTCCGTCGCAAACAGCAGGTACTCGGCCATCATGTCCTCCACGACCGCTCCCACTGAACGGCCTCGCATCTCGGCCTGCATTATCGCGTTCAATGAAGCCGACCGCATCGGCGACTGCCTGGCCTCGCTGGCCTTCTGCGACGAGATCGTCGTGGTGGACTCCCAGTCCACCGATGCAACCGTGGCGATCGCGACAGCCGCCGGGGCCCGCGTGCTGCAACGCCCGTTCGATGGTTTCCGCAGCCAGAAGGCGTTCTGCGTGGAGCAGGCCGCGCATGACTGGGTGCTGTGCCTGGATGCCGACGAGCGCATCAGCGAGGAGCTGCGCGCGGCCATCCTGGCAGCCCAGGCCGATGGCTTTGCCGGGCACCACGGCTACCGCTTCGCGCGGTTGTCGGCGTACTTCGGCAAGTTCCTCCGCCACGGCAATGCCTACCCGGACCGCGTGCTGCGCCTGTTCGACCGCCGCCACGGCGGCTGGCGCGGGAAGCGCGAGATCCACGAGGCCGCCAGCGTGGATGGCAGCGTCGGGGTGCTGCGCGGCGACCTGATCCACTATCCGTACCGTTCGCTGGAGCAGCAGCTGATCAAGACCCAGCGCTACGCGCGGATGATGGCCGAACACGAGTTCGCACGCGGCAAGCGCGCCACCCTGGCCAAGCTGGTGCTGGCACCGGCGTGGCGGTTCTGGCGCGGGTTGCTGCTGCGTGGCGGCTTCCGCGACGGCTGGCACGGCCTGGTGTACGCCTATGTGCGCGCCAACTACGTGCGCCAGAAGACCATCATGCTGTGGATGCTGCAGCACGGCCAGCCGGTGACCGACCCGCCGCGCGATCAGCCCGGCGCCTGAGCCCGGGCCTGGGCAAGCGCCTGCCGGCGCTGGTGGCCCTGCATCACCGACAGGCCCGCCAGCAGCGCCACGATGGTGACGTAGAAGCTGGCGGTGATCTGGTGGGCGAACATCGACTGGGTGATGCCACACAGCACGTAGGCCACCACGATCATGATCCCGGCCGCGGCCGGCCCGCGGAAGGTGGTTTCACCGCTGCGCCGGTGCAGGCCCACGAACACCCACAGCGGCACGCCATACACCGCCAGCAACAGCAGCACGCCCGGCACGCCCTGGGTGGCCGACCACTCGGCCAGGTCGTTGTGCGCGTGGCCAAGGTGGCAGCGCAGCTCACCGGGATCGTCGCGGCATACCGGCAGGCGTTGCATGGCGCTGTCGAAATGGCCGATGCCCACGCCCGTCAGCGGATGGTCGAGGAAGGTCTCATAGGCCACCTGCAGGCGCTCCACGCGCGCCCCGGCCGAGGAGTCGCTGTCGCCGCGCTCCATGCGCACCACGTCGTGCTTGAGTTCGGTCAGGCGCACCTGCTCGCGCAGGCTGGGGATGGTCAGCGCCAGCGCGATGGCGATCGCCAGCACCGTCAGCAGGACCCCGAACCGGGCAGGCCCGGTACGCCAGCGCAGGCTCATGGCCATCACCGCCAGCAGCGCCAGCAGCGCCAGCCAGACACCGCGGCTGCCGCTGAGCACGATGGTCACGCAGCCGGCCACCATGCCCACGATCACCCAGCTCCAGCGCCGGTGGGGGCGGCAGAACACCAGCAACACCATCAGCACCAGCACGATGTCGGCCAGCACGATCGCGTTGGTGCTCAGGTCGGCACGCGGCGCGCCGCCGGCCACCTGCAGGATCGCCAGCAGCATGGTGCCCAGCAGGCCCACCAGCGAACCGGTCCACAGCCAGCGCAGCTCCGGCCGGAACGCGCACACCCACAGCGCCAGCCAGGGAATCACCGCGAACCGCGATCGATTGTCGATGTCGCGCAGGCCCTGGTCGAACAGATACATCGACAGCAGCGCCAGGCCGATCGCCGCCAGCATCATCCAGGTGAGCATGGCCACCGGCCGGCCGGCGAGGTGGCGCGCACGCCACAGCAGTTCCGGCGCCAGCAACGTGCTGAGCAGCAGCACGATGCCGTAGGGCAGCAGGTTCTGCGGCACCGTGAGGATCAGCGCCGGCAGGCAGAACAAGCCGAGATTGGCCAGCTGGTGGGCGATCCGTCCCCGGCCCTGCAGCGGCGGCGGGGACATCTCGGGCAGCGGACGGGGGTTGGTGTGCTTCATTGCCACGCTCGACCACACACAGGCATGCATGCCCTTGCACTGCTCGGACGCAGCCGGCGCCCGCGGGCATGAACGACGTGCCCTGCGGCGCGCGCCCTGTCATTCGGCTCAATCTTCATCGCCATCGATCTTGTGCAGGGTGCGCTCGCGCTCGGCCTCGGCCGCGGTGGCCACGCAGGGCCCATGGATGTCGCTGGCCGTCACCAGCCACCAACGGCGACGGTTGGCGACCCCGGCCAGGGTCGCGGTATCGCGGTCCACGCAGCCAAGCAGCGCGTCTTCCTGCACCACCAGCCAGCGTCGCGTCGGTTGCGCGGCCTGCCAGGCCACGCCATCGCGCAGCTGCCGGTCCCAGCGACGGTTGAAACCGAAGGTGGTGGCAGGACGGTCGGCCATCAGCAGGTTCTGTTCCTTCCAGGCCACCAGCCCCAGTTCGCCGTCCGGGCCGATGCGCTGGCCGATCTGCTGCATGAGGCCGCGGGCGGAACTGGAATCATTGAACAACGGGTAGCCGACCAGGCCGTAGGCCACCCAGGCCATCGCCAGCGTGGCGGCGGCCGCCAGGTGGAAGCGCCGCGCGCCGGCCGCGCACAGGCTGAACACCGCCCAGCAGCCCAGCGCCACGCCCACCCAGCCCAGCGCCGAGGTCAGCCTGGTATTGATGCCGCGCTCGATGATCAGCCGGCTTTCAAACCCGGGCTGGCCGGTCAGCATGGCGATGCCCGCGCCGAGCAGGCCCAAGGCCAGCAGGCCGACGAAGCCGGCCAGCACCCACTGCACATCGCGCCGGCGCAGCAGCCCCGGCAGCAGCGGCGCCAGGGCCAGGCAGAACATCGGCAGCGACGGCAGGATGTAGACATCGCGCTTGCCGTGCGGAATCGAGAAGAACAGCACGATCAGCAGCCACCAGCCGAGCAGCAGCAGGTAGCGCGGATCGCGCCGGCGCAGACGCCGCCACCAGGCCGGGATGGCCCACGGCAGGGCCAGGATCGCCGGCACCCACATCGACGGCATGGTGCCGAGGAAATACCACCACGGCTGGTGGTGGTCCCAGGACTGCGCGTAGCGCTTGGCGGTCTGGCGGAACAGGATGTCGTCCATGTAGGCGCGGTACTCGACCGAGCCGCTGGCGGTGGCGGCCAGCACCATCGGCAGCAGCCACAACAGCACCGCCAGCACGAAGGCCAGCGGCCCCAGCCAGAATCGCCAGTCGCGCACGTGCAGGCGCACCCGCGGCCAGCCGAGTATCGAGGCCACCGCCGCCGGCAGGATCATCAGCAGCGCGAGCACGCCCACGCCCTTGGTGATCACCCCCAGGCCGGCGGCGAACCAGCCCAGCCACCACCAGCGCCACGCCGGCCCGCACAGCAGGTGGCGCAGCAGGCCGTAGTTGGCCAGGGTGATGAAGAACACCACCAGCGGGTCGATCTGGGCCTTCTTCGCCTGGAAGGTGAAGTGCACCGCAAACAGCAGCGCCCAAGCCGCATACAGCCCGACCTGGCGCGTCCACAGCCGCCGGCCCAGGTCGTAGACGCAGGCCAGCGTGCCCAGCGCGGCCAGCAGCGACGGCAGCAGGAAGGCCACCCGCCAGTTGCCGAACACGCTGTAGAAGGCCGCCTGCGCCCACATCAGCATCGGCGGCTTGTCCGAGTACAGCTCGGTGCCGCGATGCGGGAACAGCCAGTCGCCGCCGAGCACCATCTGCTTGGCCACGAGGGCGAAGCGGGGCTCGTCGGACGGCCAGGGATCGCGCATGCCCAGCCCGGCGCCGAGGACCAGCAAGGCCATCAACGCAAGCAACCAGAACTCTCGGGACGCGCGGGAATTGAGCATGGGACGCATGGAGGGCAGCAGTGGATCAGCCCTTTTTTAGCAGACGCGCGTAGAAGAAACCGTCAGCACCCTCTTCACCCGGCAGGCGTTGGCGCCCGGCCCAGGAGTCGTGGCCGAAGCGTTCATCCAATGGCAGGAAGCCTGCGCGGGGGGTGCGCTGGAGGAAGTCTTCGACCTGGAACTGGTTCTCTTCGCGCAGGATCGAGCATGTCGCATACAGCAGGGTGCCGCCGGGGGCGAGCATCCGGAAGCAGGCATCCAGCAGACGCCCCTGCAGGGCCACCAGCGCCTCGATGTCGGCCGGGCGGCGGTGCAACAGCACGTCCGGCTGGCGGCGGATGATGCCGGTGGCCGAACAGGGTGCATCGAGCAGGATGGCGTCGAACGGCTGCCCGTCCCACCAGCTGTCCGGGTCGGTGGCATCGGCGGCCAGCACCCGCGCCTGCGCGCCCACGCCGGTCCGCGCGAAGGTCTCGCTGATCCGCTTCAGCCGGCGCGGATCGATGTCCAGCGCCAGCAACTGCAGGGTCGGGTCGCGCTCCAGCAGGTGCGCGGACTTGCCGCCCGGGGCGGCACAGGCATCCAGCACCCGCGCGCCGGGGCGCGGCGCCAGGGCGTCGGCCACCAGCTGGGCCGACAGGTCCTGCACCGACAATGCGCCGGCGGCGAAACCAGGCAGCGCCGATACCGCCACCGGCACCGGCAGGCGGACCGCGTCGCTGCCCAGCGTCGAACCCTCGGCAGCGATGCCGCCGTCGGCCAGTTGCGCCAACACCGCCTCGCGGCTGCCGTGCTGGCGGTTGACCCGCAGCCACAGCGGCGCGGCCACCAGGCTGGCACTGAATACCGCGTCGGCCTGCTCGGGCCAGTCCTGTTCGATCTTGTCGGCCATCCAGTCCGGGAAGGCCTCGCGCGCCGGGCGCTGCGGGATGCCTTCGCGCTGGGCGCGGCGCAACAGCGCGTTGACCATGCCGGCCTGGCGGTCGCGGCCCATCGCCCGTGCCGCATCGACCGTGGCCGAGAGCGCCGCGTGCGCCGGCAGTTCCAGTGCGTCGAGCTGGGCAAAACCAACCAGCAGCAGCGCGCGCAACTCATCCTCGCGCACGCTCAGCGGACGCTGCATCCACTGCGCCAGGGCGGCGTCATAGGCGCCGCGCCGGCGCAGCACCGCAAAGCACAACGCCTCCAGCAGCGCGCGGTCGCGGCTGTCGTCCAACTCGGGCAATGCCTTGGCCAGCTCGGCCTTGAGCGAGCGGCCGCGGCCGATCACCTGGGCCAGCACCTTGGCGGCCAGCACGCGGGTGGGCACGCCGGGGGCCATTGCCACGCGCTGCGGGGCCTGCTTGTCCTGCTGGATACGGGTCATCTCAGGCGCCCACGCTCAGGTCGCGGCGCGCGTTGAGGTAGTCGGCCGCGGTGATCGCCTTGCCGCCTTCGCGTTGCAGCACGCGCAGGCGCAGCGCGCCCTGCCCGCAAGCGATGTCGATGCCTTCGCGCGCGGCCGCCAGCAGGGTCCCCGGGGCCTTGCCCTGGTTGTCCGGCAGCGCCACCGCCCCGTGGATGCGCACGCGTTCGCCGGCCAGCTGGGCCTCGGCGATCGGCCACGGGTTGAAGGCACGCACGGTGCGCTCCAGCGCCTGCGCGTCCTGCGCCCAGTCCAGCCGCGCCTCGGCCTTGTCCAGCTTGTGCGCGTAGGTCACCCCGGCCTCCGGCTGGGGCTGGGCGATCGGCTTGATCCCCGCGCGCAGCAGGCCGAGGCCATCGGAGAGCACCTGCGCGCCCAGCTCGGCGAGGCGGTCATGCAGGTGGCCGCCGGTATCGCTGGCGCCGATCGCGACGTGCTGCTTGAGTAGGACCGGGCCGGTATCCAGGCCGGCTTCCATCTGCATCAGGCAGACCCCGCTCTCGCTGTCGCCGGCCTGGATGGCACGCTGGATCGGCGCGGCGCCGCGCCAGCGCGGCAGCAGCGAGGCGTGCACGTTCCAGCAGCCGTGGGTCGGGATGGCCAGCACCGCCTTGGGCAGGATCAGGCCATAGGCCACCACCACCATCAGGTCCGGTTGCAGGTCGCGCAGCTGCTGCTGTGCCTCGGGGGTCTTGAGGTTTTCCGGCTGGAACACCGGGATGCCGCGCGCGATCGCCTCCAGCTTCACCGGCGAGGGCATCAGCCCGCGCCCGCGTCCGGCCGGACGGTCCGGCTGGGTGTAGACGGCCACCACTTCATGGTGGCGCGCCGCCGCGCGCAGCGAGGACACGGCGAACTCCGGCGTACCGGCAAAGACGATTTTCATGGCGACCCCACTTGCAGAAAGAAAAACGGCGCCGGTGGCCGGCGCCGAACAACCGGGCGCGGCGCGCGGTCAGCCCGCGCGGCCGTGCCCGTGGCCATCTCAGGCAACGTGCTTGCGCTGCTTGGCCAGCTTCTTGCGCACCATCTCGCGCTTGAGCGGCGAGAGGTAATCGATGAACAGCTTGCCGTCCAGGTGGTCCATCTCATGCTGGATGCACACCGCCAGCACGCCGTCGGTGGTCAGTTCCTGCGGCTGGCCCTGACGGTCCAGGAAGCGCACGGTGATCTGGTTGGCGCGGGTGACGTCGGCAAAGATGCCCGGCACCGACAGGCAGCCTTCCTGGTAGACCTGGCCGCCCTCGTTGGCGACGATCTCCGGGTTGATGAACACCTGCGGGGTGTCCTTCTCCTCGCTGACGTCGATGACCATGAAGCGCTTGTGCACGTCCACCTGGCTGGCGGCCAGGCCGATGCCGGGGGCCTCGTACATGGTGTGGAACATGTTGTCGATCAGTTCCTGGAAGGCCGGGGTGGTGACCTCGGCGGCCTCCATCAACGCAGCCTTGGTGCGCAGGCGCGGATCGGGAAACTCAAGAATAGGCAGGATAGCCATGGCAAATACCGGTAGGGGGCGCCGGTCGAAGCGGCGTACGTCGCAATTCTATCGCCAACGCTTGCCCTGCGCCCCGGTTTCTGGACTATAGTGCGCGAACCTGTTGGGGAATCAGGCACCACACCTATGTTTGAACGTACTCGTACGGTCGTCGCCGTGGCGATGTTGACCGTCGCCACCTATGCTACCGCCGTTGAAGTGAATGGCGGGCACCCGGATACCTACGTCGTCCGCAAGGGCGATACCTTGTGGGACATTTCCGCGCGCTTCCTTAAAAAGCCGTGGTTGTGGCCGGAGATCTGGCAAGCCAATCCGCAGGTCAAGAACCCGCATCTCATCTACCCCGGCGACGTACTGAGCCTGGCCTACCTGGACCGCGTCGTGGCCCAGCCCGGCCCGCGCCAGGAAGCGCCGATCAACGGCATCCCGCTGGACCAGGTCGAGCCGTTCCTGAAGCAGCTCAGCGTGGTCGACGAGATCAAGTCCCTGCCGTTCGTGGCCGGGCTGGAAGACAACCGCCTGCGCGCCACCAGTGGCCAGGTCGCCTATGTCCGCGGCCTGGACGGGGCAGAAGTGGGCCAGCGCTGGGCGGTGGTCCGGCCGAGCGTCCAGTACGCACTGCCCAAGCCGACCGAGGACCTCACCTACCGCGGTGACGTCACCCCGGGCAGCGGCAACCTCTGGAAGAACTACATCGTTCCCAGCAAGCGCAACCAGACGCTCGGCTACGAGCTGGTCCAGGTCAACGTGGGCACGGTCACCAAGGTCGCCGCTGGCGACGTGGATGTGACCACCATCGCCCTGCAGACCCAGGTCGGCGGGCGCGAAGTGCGCAAGGGCGACCGCCTGGTTCCGGTCGAGGCCAACCCCTACGACCTGCAGTTCTTCCCGCACGTCCCGGCCGCCCAGACCGAAGGCCTGGACATCCGTGTGCTGGCGGTGACGGACATGTTCCTGGCCGGCGGCCCGCGCGATGTGATCGCCATTTCGGCCGGCAGCGCCAATGGCATCGACAACGGCACCGTGGTGTCGCTGTGGCGCCAGGGGCGCCACGTGGCCAACACCATGAAGTACGGCAACTCGTCGCGGATGGACGATTCGCTGACCGACGGCGCCGGCCGCATCACCCTGCCCGACGAGTACGCCGCCCACGCGATGGTGTTCCGCACCTTCGACAAGGTCAGCTACGCGCTGGTCATGCAGGGGCTCAAGCCGGTCCAGGTGGGTTACGCGGCCAAGCATCCGGACGCGCAGTAACGCGGCATTGCCCTACGCAACACTCCGACGGCGCCCCAGGGCGCCGTCGCTGCATCCGGCCTAGCCTGAGCGGATGTGCCCTTTCTTTACCGATGACTCCGAGGCGCTGCTGCGCCTGGTCCTGGCCGGCGGAAGCGTGCCGCCGCGACGGCGGCTGATCGAGCGCCACGGCGATGCCCTGCAGGCGCTGCGCGCCGGCCCGGCCGCCTGGCGTGGCGCCGGCTGCGGCCCGGCCCAATGCGCCCGGCTGGCCCAGCCCGACCCCGCCTGGCTGGCCTGTGCAACGGCCTGGCTGGCCCAGCCCGATCACCACCTGGTCGGCATCGACGACCCGGACTACCCGATCCTGCTGCGGCACCAGCCCGAGGCGCCGCCAGCCCTGTTCGTGCAGGGCGACCCGGACGCGCTCTGGCACCCCGGGGTGGCCGTGGTCGGCAGCCGTACCCCGACGCCGAGCGGGGCCGAACTGGCCGCCGAGTTCGCCGGGGCGTTGGCGCGCAGCGGGCTGTCGGTGGTCAGCGGGCTGGCGGCCGGCGTCGACGCGCGGGCCCACGACGCCGCATTGAAGGTGGCCGGGGGCCGCACCGTGGCGGTGGTGGCCACCGGCCTGGATCGGACCTACCCGCCTGCCAACGCCGGTCTGCACGCCCGGATCGCCGCACGCGCGGCCGTGGTGAGCGAGTACCCGCCCGGCATGGGCCCGGCGGCGCACCAGTTCCCGGCCCGCAACCGGATCATCGCCGGGCTGTCGCTGGGCACCCTGGTGATCGAAGCGGCGGCGCGCTCCGGCGCCCTGATCACCGCCCGCCTGGCCAGCGAGGCCGGGCGCGAGGTGTTTGCCGTGCCTGGCTCGGTGCGCAACGCCCGCGCCCGCGGCTGCCACCGCCTGATCCGCGACGGGGCCCAACTGGTCGAGCATCCCGACGAGGTGATCGCGGGGCTGACTGCCCTGGCCGGCAGCCTGGGCCAGGCCTTGCGAAGCCGGCTGGGCGCCCCCACTGAACAGGCACGACCGGCGCCGCCAAGCGCCCCTGCCCATGCCGACCCGAACTACCAGCGCTTGTGGCAGGCACTGGATGACAACCCAACCAGTATGGATTCATTGATCCAGCGCAGCGGATTGACGACGGCTCAGCTGTCGGCCATGCTGCTGGTCATGGAACTGGATGGAAAGGTGGTTGCCGCATATGGGCGCTACTGTCGAAAACCCTAGTTTCTTCACCTCCACAGCGTCGTTGACGCAGGCCGAGGGGCAATGAAAGAGAGCATTCTGGATGTCCTGCTGTACCTGTTTGAACATTACTTCAGCGAGGATCCGGACCTCGTCCGTGACCGCGACACCCTCCAGAACAGCCTGATACAGGCCGGCTTCAGCCCCACCGAAATCAAGAAAGCGTTCGACTGGCTCGATGCCCTGGCCGACCAGCGCCCCGCCGTGACCCTGGCCCGGGTCGATGGCCCGGTGCGCATCTACCATGGCCCGGAACTGGACAAGCTCGACGTCGAAGGACGGGGCTTCCTGATGTTCCTGGAACAGCACGGCATCCTCGACGCCAACCAGCGCGAGCTGGTGCTGGACCGCGCCATGGCCCTGGACCAGGACGAGCTGGACCTGGACGACCTCAAGTGGGTCGTGCTGATGGTGCTGTTCAACCAGCCGGGTTCCGAGGCGGCGTACGCCTGGATGGAAACCCAGATGTTCGTTGACGAACCGGAACCGCTCCACTGACCGTACACTGGGCGCCTTGCGCATTCAGGAGCGTGCCGTGGGCCAGTGGTTCTATGCAGAAGGAAATCGCCAGCAGCGTGGGCCGCTGGCGTCTGACGAGCTGATCGCGTTGTATCGGTCCAGCCGTATCGCCGCCGATACGCTGGTCTGGCGCGACGGCATGGCGCAGTGGCTGCCGCTGCGCGACGTCGCCGAGGAAATCGGCCTGGTGCTGGCACCGCCGCCGGCAGCCAGCACGCCCGCCCCCCCACTCGATGCCACGCCCGGCCCTGCCCCGGCGCCCCGGGTTGCGGTGCCGCCGCAGATTCCCGTGCCACCGACGACGCCCGCCACCGGCACCGCGGTCGCCCCGCGCACCGGCATGTCCGGCTGCGCGATCGCGGCCCTGATCGGTGGCGCCTGCCTGGTGGTCGGGATCGCGGTGGTGGCCATCCTGGCCGCGATCGCGCTGCCCGCCTACCAGGAGTACGTGATGCGGACCAAGACCACGCTGGCCCTGGCCGAACTGGGCGCGGTCAAGGCGCAGGTCAGCCAGTTCGCCAGCGCCAACGGCCGCTGCCCGGTCAACGACGACGACGGCTTCCAGGCCGCCGACGGCTACGCCAGCAGCATGCTGGCGGCGGTGCATATCGGACGTTTTGACAACGGCCATTGCGGCATCGAGGCCGAGCTGGAGGCCAGCAGCCACGCTGCGCTGGACGGCAAGCTGGTGTGGCTGGATTACGACCCGGAGCAGCAGCAATGGGAATGCACGTCGGAAGTCGATGACAAGTACCTGCCGCTGGAATGCCGCGGCTGAAATCGGACGGATGTCCACGGATGAACACACATGGGGATCGAAGCAATGACTGAGTGGTATTACGCCGATGGCCAGGATCGCCAGGGCCCGTTGAGCGCCGACGAACTGCGCCTGCGTTTCCAGCGCGCACAGATCACGCTGGCCACGCTGGTCTGGCGGGAGGGCTTCCCGCAGTGGAAGCCGCTGTCCGAGGCAGTCGATGAGCTGCAGCTGCAGAACCTGGCCAGCGCCGCCGACAACGTCGGCACCGGCATCGACCTGCGCGGGGATTACACCGCCATCGACAACGGCACCGCGCCATTGCCCGGCACCGGCGGCGGCACGTTCTCGCCGTACACCGCGCCCACCTCGGGCGGCAGCCATGCCGAGGCCATGGTGGTCGGGGGGGGCGAGGTGGTGTATGCCGGTTTCTGGAAGCGCTTTGCCGCGGCCATGATCGATGGCCTGGTGATGTCCAGCGTGCTGGTGCTGGTGTTCCTGGTGGGCATGCTGCTGTTCGGCGGCATGGCCAGCTTCATGGGGGGCCTCAATTCGCCGGAAACCTCCCCCGGCATGGCGATCTTCATCGTGCTGGGCGTATACGTGCTGCCGATGATCATCCAGGCCCTCTACTTCACCCTGATGCACGCCTCCACGCGCCAGGCCTCGCTGGGCAAGCTGGCGGTGGGCATCAAGGTGGTGCGCGGCGACGGCCAGCGCCTGACCAAGGCGCGCAGCCTCGGCCGATGGGCGGCGCTGTTCTTCTCCTACCTGATCAGCTGCGGTATCGCCTACCTGGCCTCGGGCATCATGGCCGGCGTGACCCAGCGCAAGCAGGGCCTGCACGACATGGTGGCCGACACGCTGGTGGTGGACAAATGGGCCTTCACCGACCAGCCCGAGCGGCAGCGCCGCGAGCTGGGCACGGTCACCCTGGTGGTCATCGCGCTGACGGTGCTGGCCGTGCTGGCCTATGCCGGCCTGATCGTGATGACCATTGTGATGGCCGCCGCACAATCGTAAGGAAACTCGGGCAGATCGCCGTACGGCGGCGATCTTCCTCACACCGGGCCGCTTGACACGGGTGGCTCGGACGTGATTCCTCTAATAAGCACTAAAGCTGAACGCCCGGCGCATACCCGGGCGTTCAGCGTATGGATATCGCCCGCTGCCCTTCACTAATGCGGCCATTTGCTCCACCCTAGCGCCCTCTCCCGGGCTGCTGCCCACAGAAATAATCAGACATGCCCAAGCACCTGCTCATCGTCGAATCGCCCGCCAAGGCCAAGACGATCAACAAATACCTCGGCAAGGACTTCACCGTCCTGGCCTCGTATGGGCATGTGCGCGACCTGGTGCCGAAGGAAGGCGCGGTCGACCCGGACAACAACTTCGCGATGCGCTACGACCTCATCGAGAAGAACGAAAAGCACGTCGATGCCATCGTCAAGGCCGCCAAGAGCGCCGACGACATCTTCCTGGCAACCGATCCGGATCGCGAGGGTGAAGCGATCAGCTGGCACATCGCCGAA
>Ga0213827_1001167_pt1 | contig 15854 bp, 19 predicted proteins | sample MC6MC0898MG_FD_180669 | JGI IMG/M metagenome (GOLD analysis project Ga0213827, IMG submission 180669) | Enriched soil aggregate microbial communities from Iowa State University, Ames, United States - MC6-MC0898-MG | ecosystem: Environmental > Terrestrial > Soil > Unclassified | place: USA: Iowa...
GCCAGCTATCCGTTGTACATGCCCAACGGCAGCGTGCCGACGGCGCGGACGATCCATATGCCGCGGGTCCTGGTGGACGGAGTCGACCGCACCAATAAGGGCGTGCACATCGAGGGGGGCTATGCCTATTCCTGGGCGTCGGGAGTGGCGGAGCCGTCCCTCAGCAACGACACCCTGCAGCAGAAGCCGTACCGCCTGGTTTTCACTGCCAGCGTTCCGGCCGCCGGCGCGTTGATCGAGGTTTCGTATGCGACGCGGATCTGGTCCACCGACGACACGCACCCTGGGCGCCTGGATTTTGGGGCCTATGGAATTCCGGTATTCGGGAACATCGGCCAGCAGATTGTGGATGCCCAGACTGTCGGAATTCTCTGACCAATCGGGCCGAATGCCAATGCCCGCTGTTGCGGGCTTTTTTACGTCTATAGGGGGCAGACATGCCGACCCGACACAGGAGCATGCGCATGCATGAAGACCAGGCCGCAATGGTCAAGATGGGTATCGGCGCCGGTGGCGCCGTTTTTTATGGCTTGACGTTGAATGAATGGGTCGCCGTGGTGACGCTGCTGTATCTCGCGATGCAAATTGGCCTGCTGGTGCCCAAGTACTGGCGGTTGCTGGTGGGGTGGAGCAAAGGGGGCAAGGTATGAGTGACATCGGGAAACGCATCGCAGGCGGCGCCGCGGTGCTTGTGGCTTCGGGCGCGCTGACGCTGTTCAGCTCGGACCTGCAGCAGTTTCTGTGGCGGTGGGAAGGGGAGGGACAGAACGTCGTTTATGCGGACAGGCTGGCCAGGGGACTGCCCACGGTTTGCAAAGGCGTCACGAAGCACACGAGCCCCTACCCGGTGGTGGTGGGCGATTACTGGTCGCCGGCGCGGTGTGCCGAGGTCGAACAGATGGTGGTGAGCAAGGGGCAGCTGGAGCTTGCCGACTGCATTGGCGTGGTGATCACCCAGCCGATTTTCGAAGCCTTGAGCAGCCATTCCCACAATTTCGGCGTGCCCAGCACATGCGCCAGCCGCGCCGTCGGCCTGATCAACGCGGGGCGGGTGGCCGACGGCTGCGACGCCTTGGCGCATGGCCCTGACGGGAAGCCTGTCTGGTCGTATGCCGACGGCAAGTTCGTCCGTGGCCTGTACAACCGTCGCCTAGAGGAGCGCGCGCTATGCCTATCGGGCCTGCATTAATTGGCTTGCGGGGTTATGCCGCGGCCGCGTTGGCCGGCGCGCTGATCGCTGGCGGGGCGGCGTGGACCGCGCAAGGGTGGCGCTATGGCGAGGAGATCGCCACGATGCGCGCCGACGAGTCCGACCGTGTGGCGGATGCGCAGCGCGAGGCGCGCGAGATCCTGCAGCGACGTTACGCCGCCGTGGCCGAGATCAATGAAAGAAACGCGCGGGCCGAGTGGGCCGCCTATGGAGGAATGCGAAATGCCCAAGTACAGGATGATCGCCTGCGGGCTGACGTTGACGCTGGCCGCCAGCGGCTGCACGTCGCCGCCAGCTGCCCCACCTCCAGTGGTGGAGTGCCCCAAGCCACAGCCGCTACCCGCGTGGGTGATGGAACCCGCGCCGAACTTGATCCTGCTGCTCGATCGGATTATTTTGCCCTCCGGGCAGGAATCCAGCGATTGACCGCGCAGCTCGCGGCATGCCAAGCCTGGGAGCGCTGACGCCCTCCTTAATGACAAGCCCCTGAATCAAAGGTATAAAGTCACGACTCGTAACCTTTCCCTAGCGCGTGATGATCAGGATCAGGGTTTGTATCTTCGGTAGCTGCGTTTCGCGCGACATCCTTGCGCGCATGGACCCCGCGTCCTACGACTTGCAGCTGTATTCCGCTCGGAGTTCCTTCGGCTCGTTGTTTGCTGAACAGCCTTTCGAAGACGAGTACAGCGCCAGGCTGCAATCAGCCTTTCAGAAGCGGACCCTGGCCATGGATATCAACAAGACGGCCATTCCGAAATTCAAGACGCTGAAGCCTGATGTCGTGCTGGTCGATTTGATCGACGAGCGATTTGACCTTGTCCGGATGCCGACGGGAGGGCGTTGCACCTACTCGTCCGAACTTGCAAGGGCAGGCTTCCAGCTCACGCAGCAAACGCATGTCCCGAGCAATTCGGAGGAATTTTTCTCGCACTGGCTCGCTGGCTGGAAGCGCTTCATCAAAATGATGGACGCCCGAGGGATGCGCGATGCTATCGCCGTGAACCGGTGCTACTACTCGTCCCACTCGGTCTCCGGGGTACCGTTTCCCTCGTCGGAAGTCCTGCCGGCGAATGCGAAGCTGGAAAGGATGTACGCAGCCCAGGCTCTCGACCTGGGAAGTCATCAGTTCTTGGACTACCCCGAAGGCAGATCCTGTCCAGATGATCACCGCTGGGGCCCATCGCCTTATCACTACGATGACGCATCCAACGATTTCGGCGCCAGGTGGTTTGAGCGGTTTGCGGAGCATCGCTTTGACAACATGCTCGACGACGATTTTTAAGTTAGGTGACGTTCATGGCCAATCCCGATTCTGAAGTTAATTCGTGGGATATTTGCGCAGAAGCGATTCATTGGTTACGGGCCGCTCATGAAATGTATGAGCGGTCCCGCGAGTTCCGAAGCTTGGGGGACTCGCTGGACAATGTCTTGGAGTGTCCCGGTGATGACTGGCGAGCGTTGAAGGCGAGGGCTGACCGAGCCTTCAGCAGCGCGAGAGCGTCAGAACATTTCTTTTTGATTTCGCTTAAAAATGCTCGGCACTGGTTAAAAGCCCTGGCGGTAAGAGAGGCCGATGAACGCGAAGCGATTATCGCGTACATGGACAAGATTCGTCCGGCATTGCCAGTTCGCGACTTTAGAGAGCACGCAGGCGAATATTTGTTGCCGGAGGGAAAGCCGAAGCGCGAAGGGTTTCGCTTTGCCGGTTCGTTGGGTGACGGATTGTCGTTTATCGTCGACGCCACGTCGGACATCAGCCACGGCGATGACACCCTGCTTGGTGGCCGCGTTAGTAAAAACGAATTGTTTGCGGCCGTTTGTGAACTTCTCCCTGTGTTGGAAGCGGCACACGACGGGTTCTCGTCCTACCATCGCTTGAACGCGCAAGGAACTTAACCGGGTGGTCTAGGATAGGGTGCCGGGTCGGCCAGCACTAGCGGCTGCGCTTAACGCGGCGCCATCCCTTGCGCAGCTATCGCGAAAAAAAGCGCCCCAAACCGGGGCGCTCATCCATCTTCAGTTGCAGTGTCGCGCGGTGGCGCGGGGCACATAGCGGACATGGCCGCCCGGAGGCGGTAGCCACGACTTCGTTTCATTCATCCATCCGGATTCCCAGGCCTCAACCTTTTCACGCCATTCCACTATCGATTCGCCCGTATGGCCGGGCATTTCTGCTGCTCGATAGTACGGGCAGTCCCACAAGGTCAATCCGTCGCGGGCGGCGCTGGCGCCCAGCTTTTGGATGTGTTCGCGATGCATTGCCGTACCCTCCAAAAGTAGATGATGGGATGGTCAGTATTGCGCAACTTTGTAATCGGCTGCAATAGTGTTGCGGCACTATCCGACCCGGTTTCATTGCTTGGTCCACTGCATCCACCATCCCTGGTAGTAGCGCCGGCCCTCGATCTCTTCGAAGCCACAGACCATCATGCCCCGGTCGGACGAGAAGGTCAGCAGCTCGGGCTCTAAGAGATCTGGGATGGCTCCTTTGTCAGTCGCACCGAATTTCATCAGGTCGTCCATTGTCATGACGCGGATTGACCGCTTCATGTCGTCCCGCATTACCGAATACATGCGGACGGTGCCGGTGATGGTCGGGCCCGGGTCGCGGTCGTGACGCTTCTGGCCGAGATGGTGGGTGCGGGTGACAGTGCAGAGCATGATGTGCGGGAAATCTACTGTATAGACATACAGTGTAATCGCGCCTAGAATTCGCGCAATTCGGCCCCCTTTATTGGCCGACGGGGACGGAACATGGCGGATGTTGGGGAGTGGGCGCAGCGCGACGAATATTACTGGGCAGGCCCGGGCGGCTGGACAATATGCCGTGTGTTTGTGCAGGCCCGGTGGCAGTTCGAAGTGTGGGCTGGCAACGGCACGCGCCATGGGTTGGAAGCATCCTTGGCTAAGGCCATCCAGCTTTATGAGCGCGTCAAAAGCTGAAGCCTATTCGTTGGGCATCGGCGTGGCGATGAGCCTGTCGGCGGGGAAGGGCGCGAGGAAATCCCACGACTCTTGCGCTGGCGCCGTTAGCCAGTCGCCGTAGGCTCCCTCGGGCAGAATGACGACCATGCGCTTTTCCTTGCCCGATTGGTGGTAGTGCTTGAAGAGAGGGTGTTCGTCCGCGTTGATGGTCAGCATGGTGTAGCTCTCCTGCACCTGGCCAGCCGCGTCACGGTAGCGATCCCAGAGACCAGCGATGCCCAGGGGCGCGCCGTCGACCCGCGTGAACCGCGTGGCGATGGCTTTACCCGAGCGCCAGTCCGGCTCGAAGATCGCGTCGGCGGGAATGATGCAGTGCTGAGCCCGGCGCCAGGCGTTGCGGAAGGTGAAGGCGTTCGCGACGCGGTCGTCGCGCGCGTTGAACGTTGAGAGCTTCTCAGCGCCGGCCAGGGCATCCGGGCGGGTGGACCCAGAGATTAGACCCCACCGGCCCACCATGGACTCCAGGTCGGGCACGGCATCGTCGCCGGCGTCATGCTCGGGCGGCCGGCGGACGAATATGCCTTGGTACCGCGGCCACATGTCGTACTTCCCCAAGACGCCCGGCCTAGTCACGCCGAATTTCTTCAGCAGCATCTCGGCGTCCTTCAAGGTCTGGTAATGGCTGCACATGGAACCCTCCCAATAGAGGGGCCAGTATAGGGGCGGTCAGGACGCGGCGCGCAGGTGCACCACCTTGCCACGCCCGGGCAGCACGCGGGCCGGCCCCCATATGATTGGATCGCCGAGCAGCTTGGTCAGGTGCGCGCCCAGCATGTCGAATGCCTCACGGCGCTGGGGCAGCATCTTCTGGCGCTGGTAGACCTTTACCAGCTTCGTCTGCTCCGCGTGGTTCAAGCACTTTTCCACCACGTTTTCGGCAATGCCCATCTCGCCCATGATGGTGGCGCCGGTTCGGCGCAGGTCATGCGTCGTCCACGCACCGCCTGGCAGGGATAGTTCGCCGCGCACCGTAAGCCCCTGATGCCCGCTGGCGCTGTCCTGGCGCATGGTCGCCTGATGGCTGAATGACCGATACGAGACGTGCCCGATACCACCCTTGCCGGGGATCAGGTAGTCGCCGGGCCGGACCTGCTGGCGCAAGACCGTCAGCCAGTAGAAGGCGAAGTCGGACAGCTGGATGACGTGTTCGCGGTTCGATTTGTTCTTGGCGGCCGGGATCGTCCATTCGCGCGCGTCCCAATCCACCTCGCTTTCGCGGATCGCCGCAATCTCGCCGGCGCGCGCCATCGTAGACAGGGCGATCCAGTATGCGGCGTGTGCCGTGATGGTCAACCCTGTTGCCGCCAGCAGCTTGTCGCGCAGCATCTTGATTTCTTCCCCATCAAGCACGCGGTCGCGCACTACGTCCTTGCCGCCCACCGTGGCCTTCTTGATCAGCATCGCCGGGTTGGCTTCGATCCATTCGCGCTCAGCCGCATAGGCCAGCATCTGTTTGACGTCGATGAGCACGGCGTTTGCCTGAGGGCCGTGGCCGGCGCGCACGATCGGCGCCAACAGATCCAGGATACGGGCCTTGGTCAGTGAGCCGATGCGGTCGTTGCCGGCAGACGCCAGCACGTGCTTGCCCATGCGTGACCGACACGCATATACGCCCTTGGCATTTCGCCGATGGGTAAGCGAATCGGTCACCCATGTGTCAAACAGCTTCTGCACGGTTTCCGGCCGCCCCTCCACCTTGGATCCTGGGTCGACCCCCTTCTGCAACTGCTGGCGCATCTGTGCCGCCTTCTGCCTGGCCTCCAGCAGCGAGACGCTGGGATACGGCCCGAGCGATTTCTTGGATGCCTTGCCGGCGGCGGATGTGTAGCGGAACAGCCAAAGACGGGAACCGTCAGGGCGCACGCGCAGGTACAGGCCTTCGCCATCGGTCAGCAGATATTCCTTGTCGCGTGGTTTGGCGGTCGCCACCTTGCGGTCGCTCAGGACGTTTTGTGCCATGCAGGACTCCGGGGTACACCTGAGGGTACAAGTCGGCCAATGCTTGGTTCGTACCGGCTTGCACTAGTTTCTACAAAACTCGTTTTATATCATGAGGTTGGAAAATCTGTTTGAACTGTATGAAACTAGTTTGCACTATAGGAATGCTACTACCGCGAATATGCGATGGGCTGGGGCACCGCGCAAGGCCAAAAGAGCAAGGCGCCTGAAGGCGTGGAGTACGTTGAAGAACCGCCCGTCGATTTTTCTCAGGAAGATTTCTGGCGGTGGGTGGAGCAATCGACGTCGTGGGACATATTCAGCGGCGTCACCAATCCCATGGCCAATTCGTATGCCATGGCATCGGTGCAGCGATGGCCCGGCCGGGGCTTGCCTGCTTATCGCGAGGTCGCCGCGTCGCGGGTGCGGGATCCGTTGCGTTTCGCGGTCAGGGTGAGTCTGGCGGGCGCCGTGTTGAAAACGACTGACGCGGACAGCGCGTTGGCGGCGCCCACCGGCTTGTTTCGCTATGCCGGGCTTGGACGCACCGACGGCATCACGGTGACTAGCGCCGCCGAGACCTATTTCCTGCGGCCTGAACAACGTGCCGATGACCGTGGCGAATTGGCCACCCTGTTTCGGCCTTACTGGCAGGCGCGTTTGTCCGCGGTCCGATCTCAGGAAGTCCTGCTTGCGGGGAGGTCGCCATGACGATGGAAAGGGGTAGGGCGCGACGCTTTGATCGCCAGCAAGGCCAGGCAGCGGTGGAAGCGCTGTTGCTCTTGCCGTTGATGGCCGTGATGGTCTGGGCAGTGAGCGGAATCGGCAGCTTGCAATTCGCGGTGCAGCAACTTTCTCAGACGAGCCGCAAGGCGGCGATGTCGAGTGCGCTGGGGCAACCGCTGCCGTCATCGTGGTCCCGCGCGTCTTCAGCTATGACAAGCCAGGCCAAGGCGTTGCCGGGCATCGCGCCGCTCCGCGTGAGCGCGTTGCAGGATGAATGGTTCGGCGTGGGCTTGCAGTTACTGACGGTGAAGGCGCAGACCGTGCCGACCCAGGACGGCGCTGAACTGGCGCCGTCGATTACCCGGTTGACCCGGGTGGCGATCGGGGCGGGGCATGCGCACGGGGACGCGGATGCGCAGCGCCGGATCGGCAATGCGCCGACGGCTTGGCGGCAGGCTGAAAAGGCGTCGCTGGCGCAGGCTCGACGCGTGGGGGCACTTGCGCAACGCATGGATGGCCCGTGGGGCCGATCAGCGGTGTCGATGGACTGGCTATCCGCGTGGGCGGACTTGGTGCCATCAGACCGCTTGGGCAAACGTGGAGGGGTGATTCGATGAGTGCGTACCTGCTTTCCTGGTCCCGGTGGAAAGGGCGTGCCCTTGTGGCTTCGTGCCGCTTGATGTTTGCAGGCGGATTGGTGGCCGGTGCAACGGCGTCGGCTCCCGCGATGGCCTTAGCGACGGATGGGATCGGGGCGAAGCCTGCGGCAGCGTCCTTGAGCCGGTTGCGCTTTCCTGAAGGCTCCCGGCATGCGGTGCTGGCCGAACGTTTGTGGCTGTACGGCCAACCCGCGCAGGTCGTGGTGTTTGATGTGCCGATGAAGGCGTCGGATCTGGTGCGCGTCCTGTCCGGGCAGCAATCCGCACTGGCGGATTTGAATGTGTTGCCCGGCCAACTGATCCTTTCCGGGCAGATCGGTGACGAGCAGTGGGTGGCTCAAATGGAAGAAGTCGGCCCAGGGCGTACGGTCGGCAGCATTTCTTCGCTGCGTCTGCGTACCCCACCCGCATCGCCGCCTCCTGCGTGGTTGCCGGAAGGGGCACGGCTGCGCTTGGATGTTGCCGTCATGGATAAGAACGTCAGGGTGTCCGAGCGGATCTGGCAACATGATGTGGCGCCCACGCGGATGATGTCCTTGCTGGACACGGGCTTGTTGCGGGAGGGGTGGCAGCGTTTGCCGTGGGACGGTGATGCCCAATCCTGGGCGCGGGGTAGCCAGCGCCTGCAGGTTTCCGTGGTGCCCCTTGATACCGGCAGCGGTCTTCGCGTCAGGGGGTGGGCATCGTGAAGGCCTTGCTTATCCATGGCATGCGTCGGTTGCGCCGTGCGGGCGTTTATGGGCTGGCGTTGGCGGCTGGCCTCGTGTCGGCGTGGGCGGTGCGCGAGCACGTGCAGCAACGGGTTCAGGCCCTGGAGGCGCAAGCGCGCACACCCGTCGTCGAACGCCTGGTCGCAGCCTATGACTTGCCCACGGGCACCAGTCTGGAAGAGGTGCATCTGGCCGTGCGTGAAATCCCCGCGCAGTGGGCATCCAGCGCAAGCCTGGATCCGCTGGATCTGAGCAGCCTGCTTGGCGCAACCCTGGTGGCGGACGTGGCGCATGGCGAACCTTTGCTGAAGACACATCTGACCTTTACGGCGCCAGCGCCTGCGCTGGCGTCGCGGCTTCGGGCTGGCCAGCGGGCGCTGACGGTTGCCGCCGGCGATTTGGGCGGCTTGGCCGAGATGCTGCGCGCGGGCGATCTGATCGATATCTATGTGAGCTTCTCCCATCGCCAGCGCGAGCTCACCGTTCCGTTGCTGCAAGGCATGCGGGTGCTGACCGTGGGTGCAGAGACCGATCCTGATGGCTCCGGCGCAGGCAACATCACGCTGGCAGCCGATCCGGACGAAGCGGTGCGCTTTGTCGCAGCCAGGCAATCGGGGACCCTGACGGCCATGCTGCGTCATCGTGACGATGCCGGGGCGGTGAAGGCATCGGCCCAGACGGATCTCGCAACGCTGGTAGGGTTGGATCCCGAGCCTGAACCCATTCCCGGCGTGGCCATTCTGTACGGGGACCGGGTGGATGCGCAGGCCTTCGTCGCTCCCGCCGGGCACGCCGCAATGGCCGGCTTCGAATCGGGGCGGCCATGAAACGCATCGTGTTGATCTTCGGCGCAATGTGCCTATCCCTATGGGGGGCGGCAGCCTGGGGCCAGATCGAAGTGCTGGAGCTTCAAGTGGGCGAAACCCGCGTCTTGCCGCACCCCGGTGTGAAGAGGGTGGCCATCGGCAATGGGCAAGTGCTGAGCGCCGTCGCGGCGGAAGGTCGAGACGTCGTGATCTTTGCCCGCGCGGAAGGCGTGTCGTCGGTGCACGTCTGGACCGCGAAGGGACGGACGACGGCCTACGAATTGCGGGTTGTCGCCGCTGGCGCACCGCGCCTGCGGGCCGAAGTCGAAGCGTTGCTGGCCCGTATCCCCGGTGCGCGCAGCACCAGCGTGGGAGGCCGCATCCTGATCGAGGGCGACGACTTGTCCGACGATGACCGGGCCCGCATCGCCGCCTTGGCGGAACGCTATCCCGCCGTTCTGGATTTCACCGGGCAGGTCGGGTGGGACCGCATGGTGTTGCTGGACGTGCAGGTGGTGGAAATACCCACCTCCCGATTGCGCGAGTTCGGCGTGCGCTGGGACGGCGAGACGCAAGGAGGGATGAACGCGGGCCTGGCTTGGGATGCGGGGGCGCTTGGCCGGATGACCCGGCCGGGCGAGTCGGTGATCGAAACCGCCGGGCCGGTATCGGCCGCTGCAGGTTACTTCGGCGTGAATGCGCTCTTGTCCGCCCGTATCGCCGCCCTGGCGCAAACCGGCGAGGCCGTGATGTTGGCGCAGCCGCAACTGCTTGCGCGCAGCGGTGCCAGCGCGACATTCCTGGCGGGTGGCGAGGTGCCCTACGTGTCCACCGATGGACGCGGCAATCCCACGACGCTGTTCAAGCCGTATGGCGTATCGCTCAGCATCACGCCACGCATCGACCGCAATGGCGTCATTCGGTCCTTGATCGAGGTAGAGGCCAGTTCCGTGGATTCCTCGCTGAGCGTGGCGGGCGGCCCGGCATTGCGCACGCGGCGCGCCTCCACGGAGTTCAACGTACGGTCGGGCAACACCCTGGTGATTGGGGGTTTCCTGTCGCGCGAGAACGCAAACGAGGTCAGCGGGTTGCCGTGGCTGCAGAACATTCCGATTCTGGGCGCCTTGTTCTCGTCTCGGCGCTATCAACAGCGCGAAACCGAGTTGGCGATTTTCGTCACGCCCAAGATCGTGTCGCAAAGCGAGCCCGCCCTGGCAGACCGTGTACGGCGCGGCCGCGAGGTACTGGACGCCACATTCCCCGACCCCCCTCGGTTGGGCACGGCGGTGCCGTCGGTGGCCGGCGGTTGGGATCCCTATTCGGGGGCTGGGTCTCAGTGGACATCCCGCGACGACACGACTCGACTCCTTCTGCGTGAGTAAGGCGATGCTTGATATTGAAATGACTTTCGAAGATGCCGGCGTTCGTCGTTTGGCTGCCGCTGCGCCGGTGTTGATCGGGCGGGGCGCGCAGTGCGGTTTGCGCATCTCGAACTGGCGGGTCGGCCGGCAGCATGCCCGCCTGGTGCGCGAGGACGCGAATATTGTCCTGGAAGACCTGGGTACGCTGGCCGGCACGATGGTCAATGGCGTGCGAGTGGTGCGTCATGCGCCGGTACTGCCCGATGACGACATCCTGATCGGCCCTTGCCGCTTGCGGGTGCAATGGGCCTCATCCGGTGCCGTTCCGCCGGCCGATGCGCAGGCAAGCGAACCGCACGATCCTGTCGCGCTGATTGCCGCTCAGCCAGCAAGCGCCGCGCGGACGTCAACACCCGCGCAGCCTGCACCGCCGCAACGGCTTCACGAGCGGCTTCAGGAACGGCGGCGCTTGCACGGCGCGTTGCTGGAGGGGCTGGATTTACGCCGGCGCGATGTGGCGGGCATGAGCGATGGCACGTTGCGTGCAGAGGCCGAACGCTTGCTGACCCAGATCGTTGCCAAGGATGCGGACTGGGCCGTCGATGTCGACAAGGCGGCGTTGTGCCGCGAGGTACTGGACGAAGCGGTCGGCTTGGGGCCACTTGAGCCTTTGCTGGCGGCGCCTGACATTACTGAAATCATGGTCAACCGCTACGACGAGATCTATGTAGAGCGCGCAGGGCGGTTGTGGCGGCATCCGGCGGCCTTCACCAGCGAGCAGTCCGTACGTTGGGTGATCGAACGCATCGTGACGCCGCTGGGCAGGCGCATTGACGAGAGCTCCCCTATGGTGGACGCCCGTCTGCCGGATGGGTCGCGCGTGCACGCGATCATCCCGCCGGTCGCCATGAAAGGGGCAAGCCTGACCATCCGCAAGTTTCCGCAACGCCGGCCCAAGATGGCCGATCTGATTGCGGCGGCGTCGCTCAGCGAGGGCATGGCGCAATTCCTCGCGCTTTGCGTGCGGATGCGCAAAAGCCTGGTGGTGTCGGGAGGAACCGGTTCCGGCAAGACGACCTTGCTGAACATCCTTTCAAATGAGATTCCGGACGGCGAACGGGTCGTCACCATCGAGGACGCGGCGGAGTTGCGCCTGAACCACGATCACCTGGTGGCCCTGGAGGCACGTCCTGCCAATCAGGAGGGGCGCGGACACATCGATATCCGGGAACTGGTGCGTAACGCGCTGCGCATGCGACCGGACCGGATCGTCGTCGGTGAGTGCCGGGGCGCCGAGGCTTTCGACATGTTGACGGCCATGAACACCGGACATGAGGGGTCGTTGACGACCCTGCACGCGAATTCTCCGCGCGATGCCCTGGGCCGTCTGGAATCGATGATCCTGATGGCGGGCCTGGATCTGCCCTTATCCGCCGTGCGTGAACACATTGCCGCCAGCGTGGATCTGGTGGTGCAGCAGGCCCGGCTGGCGGATGGGCGGCGCGTGGTGATGTCGATTGTGGAAGTCGCGGGGATGGAAAGCGGGCGCATACAACTGCTGGAACTCTTCCGGTACGACCGTGCGGCAGGCTTTTTGGGATGTGGCGCGTTGCCCGGCTTTGCCCGGGAATGGAGCGATGAAGGCGTGTCCTTGGACCCCGCATGGTTTACGGAGGCCAGGGGTACGCCGCCCATCGCGACGAACGTTGCGCAGGGCTTGGCATGATCTGGCTGGCCGCAGGCGGCGCGATGTGTTGCGTGGCGATTCTGGCCTGGCATGCCCAGGGCTGGTTCGCGCCCGCCTTGCGGCGCTACCGCGAGTTCTATACCCAGGATGCCGGCATTCGCCTGAGCGAAGTGTTCTTGTTCATTGATCCCGCGCAGCTATGGGCGGCCGCGGTGGCGTGCGCGCTGCTGGCGGCGGGGCTGGCGTTGTCTTTGACGGGCAGCGGCGTGGTGGCAGCCCTGGCGGCAGGGCTTGCATCCCGGGTGCCCCGCTGGACGGTCGATAGGCTGCGGCGCAGGCGAGCGGATCGCTTCGAACAGCAGTTGCCGATGGCGTTGCTGATGTTGGCGTCGGCCTTGCGTGCGGGTGTCGCGCTGGCGACGGGACTGCGGCACGTTGTGGAGCAGAGCAGCGCGCCGCTGGCGCAGGAATTCGGCTTGATGCTGCGGGAGCAGCGCATGGGCGTGCCGTGGGATGCCGCGCTAGAGAACCTGCATGCCCGGATGCCGGCGGATTCCACTTCGCTGGTGGTGGCCGCCATGCGGATTGCCGCGCAGACAGGCGGAAACCTGGCCGAGGCGCTTGAGAGCATTGCGCAGACCTTGCGGGCGCAGTTGCAGTTGCAGGCGAAGTTGCGGGCGCTGACGTCCCAAGGGCGGTTGCAGGCCTGGATCGTCGGTGCGCTGCCTTTGCTGCTGCTGGCGGTGCTGGACCGGCTGGAGCCGGAAATCATGGGGCTGTTGTGGCATACGCCGATGGGGTGGGGCGTGCTGGCCATCGTGGCAGTGCTGGAAACGGCCGGGATAGTGCTGATCCGGCGCATCATCCGGATCGATATCTGATCCGTCAGGGATTTCGATCCCGGCTAGGTCATGGAAGGAGGCCGCAATGTGGTTGTACCTGGGCATGTTGACGTCGGCGTTGGGTGTTGGCTGGCTGACGTGGTTTGCCCTGCGCCCGCTGCTGCGGGGCGAACAGGATGCCGCTGCCGCGTTGCCGTGGTGGTGGCGGGCCGCCTGGCCCTGGGTGTCGGCAGTAGCTCCTTGGGTGGGGCCATTGTGCTCGTGGCGCTTACGCATCCGGTTGACGCGGGCGATTGAGCAAGCCGCTTTGCCGGCTGGGGTGAGCTATGCCCACATGGCGGCACTGTGTGCCAGCGCTGGTGCAGGCGCGGGAGGACTCGCCGCGGCAATTGCGGCGCTTGCCGATCCCGCGCCGTTGGCCTGGGTGCCTTGGATGCTTGCCGCAGCATTGGCGGCTGGTGTGGCCCCTGGGCTGTGGCTACGCGGCCTGGGCGAAAAGCGCCGCCGCAGCGTCGAAAGGGATTTGCCCTTCGTATTCGACATGATGACGCTGTGCGTGGAGGCGGGCTTGAGCGTGCAAGGTGCACTGCAGATGGCCGCGCAAAGCGGTCCGCGCGGGGCCCTGCGGGACGGTCTTGCCGATGCGTTGGCCGAGATGCGGGCAGGGGTTTCCAGGGCCGCGGCGATCAAGGCCTTGGCCGACCGTTGCAATAGTCCGCTTGCGCGGAATTGGGCCGCCGCCTTGGCGCAGGCGGAATCGTTGGGCATCAGCCTGGGGCCGGTGCTGCGCGCGCAGGCCGCGCAGTGCCGCAGCGATCGCCATGTCCGGGCAGAGCAGTTGGCCATGCAGGCGCCGGTGAAGATGTTGCTGCCCCTGATCGGATGCATTTTTCCCTGCACCTTCATCGTGTTGGCGTTTCCGATTGCCGTCCAACTGCTTCAAAGCGTGCAATGAACGGCCGCCCCGTATTGCCGTTGGACCGGTTGAGACTTCTACGTGTGGCGAGCTGGTGCGGCCGGATGCGTGGCCTGCTTGGCCGCCGGCCGCCTGGGCGGCGGTCCGGCATCTTGCTGACGCCGTGTGCCGGCGTGCATACCTTTGGCATGCGCTACGCCATCGATGTGGCGTTCGTGTCACGGGATCTGCGGGTGATGGGCGTACGCAGGGCGCTTGCGCCCTGCCGCGTTGCCCTATGCTTCGGCGCTGTGGCCGTTGTCGAGATGCGAGCTGGCGCGATCGATGCCGAATACGGAGGTATAAGCAGGATAGAAGCTGCAATACAGAACGCCGCCCGCCGCGATGTTGAACGGGATTTGCAGCGTGCCGGCAAATTGGGGCGACAGGCCCATCGTGACCAGCAAGCCGGCGCACAGGTCGATGAACAGGAACACCAGCGCCCACGTGGCGCCGTACACCAGGAAAGGCCACTTGTTGCGCCAGCAGGCGATGCCGGAGAAGAACAGCGCCTGGATCAGGCGCAGGCCGTGCCAGGCCACCAGCACCGGCGCATGCCAGAACAGCGCGGCGATCACGACGTAGATGATCGCGAAGATGGTCAGCGGAACGCGCATGGCCATCAGAATGGGATCCAACGAACGTTCAACGGACGCGATGCGGTAAGCCTCGGCCATTGAATCCATGAAAGGCAGGAAGGTCAGCAGGCCGGCCACCATGCTCAAGCCCGCATACAACAGGCCCATCAGGAACAGCTTCCGGAAGACGCCGGGTTGCTTCAGGGGCTTGCCCCACATGGACGGCAGCATGATGCGGTCGGCATCCACGTGCTTGCATGCCGAGAGCGTCATGAGGGTGATGATGGGCATGAGCGCCACGACCAGGATCGGTCCGACCGGGGGCGTCGCGCTGGCGAAGACGACCAGAAGGCTGATGAACATGGCCCAGGTGAACATGGCCAGAGGTTGCTTGCGGAACAGACGGAAGCCGTCTCGAACCCAGTGCCAGCCGGATGTCGCGGGTAGGAATGCTGCTTGCATGGCTCTCTGAAGGGGTGATCTCTCAAAAGGGACGCGCTAACCCCATTATGGGGGGCATAACGGTTACGGCAATATTGGCAAGCCCGGGCGGTGGCGTGCTTGCAACACTCTTTCGAAGTGCCGCGGGTCGTGAGGTTTAAGCGTTTGAGCCGGCCGGGGCAGGAAAAAGTCGTACAGACGGGAGACCCAGAAGCGTAGCGCGGCGGCGCGCAGCATGACGGGCCAGACCTCGCGTTCGGCGTCCGTGAACGGCCGGACCTGGGCGTAGGCGGTCAACCAGGATTGCACCAGTTCGGGGATGAATTCCCCGGTGTCGCGGTCGATGCACCAGTCATTGACGCTGACCGCCACGTCGAACAGCCAGGTATCGCAACCGGCGAAGTAGAAGTCGATGATGCCGCCCATCAGCGGATCTTCGAACGTGCCGGCGAACAGCACATTGTCGCGGAAGAGGTCGCAATGGGCCGGGCCGGTCTGCAGTGCCTGCCAGGCGGGGGTGTTCACCGCAGCCTGTTGGGCAGCCAGTTCGGAACTAAGCAGTTGGGCTTGGCCGGCGTCCAGGAATGGCATGACCTTGGGGGCCGTTTCCAGCCACCAGGACAGGCCGCGCAGATTGGGCTGGTGGATGGGGAAGTCCTGGGCGGCCAGGTGGGCGCGCGCCAGGGTGGCGCCGGCCAGGGCGCAATGGGCGGCCCCGGGGGCGGGTTCGTAGCCGCCGGGCAGGCGCGAAACGATGGCGCAGGGCTTGCCGTGCAGCGTCGTCAGGCGCGTGCCGTCACGCAGATTCTGGGGCTGCGGCACCGGGATGCCGCGCTGGGACAGGTGGTACATCAGCTCGATGTAGAACGGCAGTTGGGCGTGCGTGAGAACTTCGAACAGCGTCAGGACGAATTCGCCCCGGGTCGTGTACAGGAAGTAATTGGTGTTCTCGATAC
>Ga0213827_1001169_pt1 | contig 15837 bp, 17 predicted proteins | sample MC6MC0898MG_FD_180669 | JGI IMG/M metagenome (GOLD analysis project Ga0213827, IMG submission 180669) | Enriched soil aggregate microbial communities from Iowa State University, Ames, United States - MC6-MC0898-MG | ecosystem: Environmental > Terrestrial > Soil > Unclassified | place: USA: Iowa...
GTCGGCCATGGCCACGTGCTTGAGGTTGCGGTCGACCGTGGAATGCACGGCCACCGTGCGGATGCCCAGGGTGTGGCACGCGCGCAGGATGCGCAGCGCGATCTCCCCTCGGTTGGCAATAACGACTTTGTCGAGCATGGACGGATCCTTAGCCGATCACGAACAGCGGCTGGTCGAATTCGACCGGCTGGCCGTTTTCGCCCAGGATGGCGACGATGGTGCCGGAGACATCGGCCTCGATCGGGTTGAACATTTTCATGGCTTCGATGATCGCCAGCGTTTCGCCGGCCTTCACCGCCTGGCCGACCGACACGAAGGCCGGCTTGTCCGGCGAGGACGAGGCATAGAACGTGCCGACCATCGGCGCGCGCAGCACGTGGCCGTCCGGCAGGGCGTTGCCCGGCTTGGCGGTGCCGCCGGTGGAGGCTTCGGTGGGCGACTGCATCGGCATCGCCGGGGCGGCCTGCTGGGCCGGGGCCGGGGCCATCATCATCTGCGGCTGGGCCTGGATCATGCCGTAGCCGGAGACCGGTGCGCGCGACAGGCGCACGGACTCTTCGCCTTCCTTGATTTCGATTTCGGCGAGGTTCGACTCTTCCAGCAGGTCGATCAGCTTCTTGATTTTGCGGAGATCCATAGAGGCCTCTTTAGCTCGTGGTGTCAGTGTGGTGGGAAGCGCGTTGCGCTCGGGTCAACGTAATTCGTAGAAGGTGCGCAGTTGGGCGATGCGATCGTTGGCAAGCGTGGTCAGGCAGCGCATCTGCGCGCCATTGCGCGAGGTGCCATCGGCGTTGAAGGCGTAGACCGCGTCGCAGTCGTGATTGCGCAGTTGGATCCAGGCACGCTGGGCCAGTACCAGTTGCTTCTCCGCCTCCGCGCAGTGGGTGCACGCACCCTCGGCGGCCTGCGTGCGCAACTGCAGGCGCGCCTGGGCGTACACCGTGTTGAGTGCGGCGTCGGCTTCGCTGGCCACATCGGAGGCGCACAGGTCGCTCTCCATCGTGCCGCTGGGCTGCGCGCAATCGATGCCCTCGGCGCTGCGGTCGGCGGCCAGGGCGCCGCCGCACAGGCCGGCCCACAGCAACACGCTGGTCAAGGCACGCGGCAAGGTCGTCACGCGGCGGTGGCCGCCAGCCGGGTCAACGCCGCATCCATGGCATAGCGATAGCTGTCCGCGCCGAAGCCGCAGATCACCCCGACCGCCTTGTCGCTGAAGTAACTGTGCTGGCGGAACGGCTCGCGTGCGTGCGGGTTGGACAGGTGGATCTCGATGAACGGCACGTCCACCGCGGCCAGCGCATCGCGCAGGGCCACCGAAGTGTGGGTGAACGCGGCGGGGTTGATCAGGATGAAGGCGGTGCCGTCTTCACGGGCGGCCTGCACGCGGTCCACCAGGATGTGTTCGGCGTTGGACTGCAGGTGCTCCACCACATGCCCGGCGGCCTGCGCCTGGGCCAGCAGGGCCTGGTCGATCTGCGCCAGCGTGGTGTGCCCATACACCCCCGGCTCGCGTGTGCCGAGCAGGTTGAGGTTGGGGCCATGCAGGACCAGCAGTTTCGCCATGGGGGCCACGGAGCGGGAAAGGGCGAAGTCTGGCGGAACCTGCTGATCGTGTCCAGTTCGGCGAAGTTACGCGCGTTTCAATCGAACGTTTGAATTTTCGCCGGAATCCTTGTGCGAGCATTGCGCCTGCGTCGGACCCGCATCGGGCCGGGCACGTCAACGGTCCCCGGCAGACTGGCCGGAGACCGGCCACACCCGGCGTGCTGGACCGTGCCCAGAGCGCACTATCGGGATGGGTATTGGATACGTTATAACATTGCACATTGTCGCCTTTCCCGCTGATTCCGTTCCCCATGACCCCCCATCGTCTTGCTGCCGCGCTTGCGGCCGCCACGCTTGCGCCGTGCGCCTACGCGCAGTCCGCCGATTCCGCCCTGACGCTTGGCACGGTCGATGTGCGCCAGCGCAGCGAGGGCCAGCTCACTGCGCACCAGGTGCTGACGTCGGTGGACGTGCTGGGGGCCGACCAGATCGAGGACAGCAACGTGCAGCACAGCTGGGAGTTGCTGGGGCAGATGCCCGGCATCCAGCTCACCGAAACCCGCCAGGGCGCCGAATCCGGCAAGGTCAGCTTCCGTGCGTTCAATGGCGAGGGCTACCTCAACGCCATCAAGACCCTGATCGACGGCGTGCCCAGCAACGTCAACAGCGGCAACCAGCGCTTCATCGACATGCTGTTCCCGCTGGAAATCAGCTACATCGAGGTGGTTCGCGGCACCAACGACCCACGCTACGGCCTGCACAACATCGGCGGCAACGTCAATTTCGGTACCCGCCAAGGCGGCAACTACACCGATGGCCGCCTTGCCTACGGCAGCGACGCCACCCGGGATGCGCAGCTGGCGATCGGGCGCGAGGCCAATGGCCTGGCGCAGAACTACTTCGTCGGCACCCAGGCATCGGGCGGCTATCGCGACCATGACACTTCGCGCAAGTACACGGTGGGCGGCAAGTGGTACTACGGCAACGTGGACGACGGCATGCGCATCGGGCTCACCGCTCGCGCCTACCACCACCAGGCCGAGGAACCCGGCTTCATGACCGCCGCCGAGCTTCAGGCCGACCGCCGCGGGTCGGCACGGCGCAACGCGAACGACGCTGATGACCGCGACATGCGCCAAGTGGTGCTGCATGCCGATCTTCGGCTGGCCGATACCCTGTCCGCCGCCACCCGGATTTACTACAACCGCTACGAGGACGACCGCCAGGTCACCTTCAGCGACCTGCGCACCGGCAACGCGCCACGCCAACGCCGTGTCTGGGATGAAACGCAGGTGGGCATGCTGGGCACGCTCACCTGGCGCGCGCACGACACCCTCACCCTGGACGGAGGGATCAACTACGAGCACCAGGACAACGGCTATCTACGCCAGCGCTTCAGCTACAGCGAACCGACGGATTTCAGCGCGCTGCCCGCACGCATCCAGAGCGACGACCGCCACACATTCGCCCACTGGGGCGCATACGCGCAGGCGATCTACCAGCCCGCCAACGCGCTGAAGATCGTGTCCGCCTACCGCGTGGACCGCTTCGACGGCCGCACCCACCTGCCCGGCGGCGTCAGCGGCCCGCTCCAGCGCTACGGCACCATCGGGCAGCCCAAGCTCAGCGTGGTGTATGCGCTGGGACCGACGACCAACCTCTACGCGAACTGGGGGCGCACCTTCCAGGTACTTACCGGATCGACCGCGCCGGCGTATCTCACCTCGGGGCAGGCGGCGGTGCAGCCGTCCACCAATACCGGCAAGGAGGCCGGCGTGAAGTTCGTGCCGTTCGCGGGCAGCCAGGCGCGTGTTGCGGTGTGGCAGCAGGACGCGGAGAACGAGATATCCAACATGCCCGCCACCGGTACCACCGTGGTGCTTGGCCAGACCCGCCGCCGCGGGGTGGACCTGCAGGCCAGTGCGCCGCTGGGCGAGCGTTGGACGGTGTGGGCGTCGCACGCCTACCAGGAAGCGAAGATCACCCGCGATGGACGTAGCGGCGTGGTGTCGCTGCAGGGGCGCGAGGTGGCGGCGGTGCCGCGCCATATCAGCACCCTCGGGGTCGACTACCAGGCCACGGCGTCCCTGCAACTGGGCATGCAGGGCAGGGCGCAGGGCGACTATTACCTGGAGGAGCGCAACGTCGCAGGCAAGTACGGCGCATTCGCCGTGCTCGACCTGAGCGCGCGCTATGCGATCAACCCGAGGTGGAGCGTGGACGTACAAGTGAAGAACGCCACGGGCCGGGAATACGCCTATGCGTGGTGGGACAGCTTCTTCTGGGACCAGCCGCAGGCCATGTTCTCACCCTCGGCCGGGCGCTCGGTGCATGTCGGGGTGAGCATGCGGCTTTGACGGAGAAGGGTCAGCCCCGTCTGTTATGCAGCCCTACTCATCCCGCTTCAGCCACGCGACCAGTGCCGAAAACGCGGGGGAGGGCTGCCGGCGGTTGGGGTAGTAAAGGTGGTAGCCGGGGAAGGGCACGCACCACTTGTCCAGCACGGCCACCAGCCTGCCCTGCGCAATGTACTCGGCGACCATCGGTTCCGGTGCGTAAGCCAGGCCCAGGCCGTCCAGTGCGGCATTGATGACGTGGGTCATGCTGTTGAAGACCAACGGTCCATCGCCGCGTACGGTGAACTCCTTGCCCTTCTCTTCGAACTCCCAGGCATAGATGGCACCGGTTGGGCGATGCCGGATGTGCACGCAGCGGTGTTGGGTAATGTCGGCGGGTTTCCTGGGCTTGGGATGTTTCTCGAAGTACCCGGGAGATCCAACCACCACCAGGCGCCAATCCGGCCCGACCCTGACCCCGATCATGTCCTTGCTCAGCGCCTCTCCGAGCCGGATGCCGGCGTCGAAGCGCTGTTCCACCACGTTGATGAAGCCGTAATCCACGTACAACTCAAGCGTGATGTCCGGGTACTCGGCCAGGAACCCGGCAAGCCGCGGACGGATGATCGTCTGCATGGAATCATCCGTGCAGGAGATCCGTAGCGTTCCGGCTGGCCGGTCGCGCAGGTCGCCCAGCGCTTCCACGCTGGCACCGATGGCCTCGAAGTGCGGCGCGATGGAGCGCATCAGGCGCTCGCCCGCCTCGGTGGGCGAAACGTTGCGCGTGGTCCGGGCCAGGAGGCGGATGCCCAGGCGTTCTTCCAGCAACCGCATCGAATGGCTCAGCGCAGAGGGCGTTACCCCAAGGCGAACGGCCGCCTTGGTGAAGCTCTGCTCCTGGGCCACTACCAGAAAGGCTTGCAGATCATGGGTCTTCACGGCGCTCATGGATCAATTGTGAGCTCAACTCAACAATGCATCAACTTTAAGCCGGCTTATCGGCGTAGCCGACGGGGCTTACCGTGGCGCCCTGAGTCCCCCAACCGAGGCCGCCCTCGCATGAAACCCACCACGTTGCTGCTGGCGCTGCTCGCCGGCCACCTCCTTCCGCTGCCCGCGTTTGCCGCTGATGTGCCGGTGGCGGCCCGTGCCACCGGGGCGGACAACTTCTACCGGAGCCCGACGGTGACGGGTGAGCGCGTCAGCTTCCACAACCAGTACCAGATGGAGGTGGTGGGCACGCTGTACCGCCCCCGTGGCCTGCCTCGCGGTAGCCGCGCCCCCGCCGTGGTGGTTGGCCACCCGATGGGCGCGGTGAAGGAGCAGAGCGCGCAACTTTACGCGCAGAAGCTGGCCGAGCAGGGCTTCGTCACGCTGGCGATCGATCTTTCCTTCTGGGGCGAGAGCGACGGTACCCCGCGGCACCTGGTGGCGCCGGAAATCTATTCGGACGACATCAGTGCGGCCGTGGACTTCCTGAGCACGCAGCCCTCCGTGGACCCAGATCGGATCGGCGGCCTGGGTATCTGCGGCAGCGGCAGCTTTGTGATCAGCGCCGCCAAGATCGACCCGCGCATCAAGGCCATTGCCACGGTGAGCATGTACGACATGGGGGCGGCGGCACGGCAGGGGCTGAACAACGGGCAGTCGCTGCAACAGCGCAAGAAGGTCATCCAGTCCGCAACCGACCAGCGCCTGGCCGAATTCAAGGGCGGGGCGCCCGTGTTCGTGCCCGGCACGGTGAACGAACTCGATGCTGACACGCCTGCCATCCAGCGCGAATTCTTCGACTTCTACCGCACCCCGCGCGGCGCCTACACGCCCAAGGGCGACACGGCCGAGCTGACGACCCAGCCGCTGTTCAGCAGCCTGGTCAAATTCATGAACTTCTATCCCTTCAACGACATTGAAACCATCTCGCCCCGGCCGATGTTGTTCATTTCCGGCGACGCCGCCCATTCCCGCGAGTTCAGCGAAGACGCCTACCGAAGGGCGGGGGAGCCCAAGGAGCTCTACTGGGTGAAGGGTGCGGGCCACGTGGACCTGTATGACCGCACCACCCTGATTCCCTTCGACAAATTGGCGACGTTCTTCCAGCGTGGCCTGGCAGGGAAATGAGCCGCACCGACGCCATTGCAGGCCGCGCCAACTGGGGCGGCGTGCTCGCGATGACGCTGTGCGTCTTCGCGTTGATCGCCTCTGAATTCATGCCGGTGAGCCTGCTCACGCCCCTGGCGGCAGATCTGGGCGTGACCGAAGGTCTTGCCGGGTATGGCATTGCCATTTCGGGTGCGTTTGCGGTGCTGACCAGCCTGTCGATTTCCCGGTTGGCGGGCAGCATAGACCGACGAACGTTGTTGCTCACCCTTACCGCATTGATGGCGGTGTCGGGTGGGGTGGTAGCGTTGGCGCCGAACTATCCGGTCTACATGGCGGGCCGTGCGCTGGTTGGCGTGGTGATCGGTGGGTTCTGGTCGCTGTCTGCCGCCACGGCCATGCGGCTGGTGCCGGCGGCGAAGGTCCCGCGCGCCTTGGCGATATTCAACAGCGGCAACGCGCTGGCAACCGTAGTGGCGGCGCCAATGGGCAGCTACCTGGGCGGCATGATCGGATGGCGTGGCGCTTTCCTGTGCCTTCTGCCGGTGGCTGCCATCGCCCTGGCGTGGCAGTGGGTTTGCCTGCCTTCCATGGCCGCGGAGCGCCGGCAATCACATGGCGGGGTGATCGCGCTGTTGCGTCGGCGCGAGGTGGCGCTGGGCATGATTGCCTGTGGTGCCTTTTTCATGGGGCAGTTTGCCTTGTTCACCTATGTGCGACCGTTCCTGGAACGGGTGACCGGTGCAGGAACCGCGGCCGTTCCGCTACTGCTGCTGGCCATCGGCGCAAGCGGCTTCGTGGGCACGCTTGCCATCGGCGCATTCATCAGACGCGGGCTCTACCGCACGCTGGTGACCATCCCCGCGTTGATGGCGTTGATTGCAGTGGCCCTGGTTCCGCTGGGCCCCCGTCTTTGGCCGACCGCCGCGCTGCTCTCGGCATGGGGCTTGCTGGCCACCGCCGCACCGGTGGGATGGTGGAGCTGGCTGGCCCGCACGTTCACTGACAACGCAGAAGCCGGCGGGGGCCTGATGGTGGCAGTGGTGCAGTGCTCCATCGCGCTGGGATCAACCGTCGGCGGACTGCTGTTCGACAGCGTCGGCTTTGCCAGTACGTTCCTGGCCAGTGCAGGCCTGCTGCTGATTGCCGCGCTGCTCGCCCATGTCACGGCGGCCGGCGCCGCGCCCACGTCCGGGCCGGTGGTGGCCGTGGAGGCCGGGAGCTGATGAGGCGTCATACGTCGATCACGGGCAAGCCGCTCTCCCTGCTGCTTGCACTCGGGGCAGTAGCGGCATGCTCTGCCGCCCCCAATCATCACGACGTCGCAGACATGAAAGCAGCGTCCAACCCGGAGCTCCAGCCCATGAAGATTCGACTGATCATCAACGATCAGACCCTGTCGGCGGCCATGGAAGACAGTATCCCCGCACGCGAGTTCATCGCCCAGTTGCCCCTGACACTGCAGCTTGAGGACTACGCCGCCACCGAAAAAATCGCACCGCTTCCGCGCCGTCTCAGCGTGGCGGGCGAGCCGGAGGGAATGACGCCGGTGGCAGGCGACATCGCCTTTTATGCGCCGTGGGGGAACCTGGCGATTTTCCACAGGCCCTTTGGCTACTCGAAGGGACTGATACGACTGGGTCGAATCGAAGGAGGACTGCAGGTCCTTCGCACGGAAGGTCCGGTAGACGTCCGCATTGAGTCCGATCAGCCGTAGGTCGCCTACGCGGTACACCACAATGATGAAGGTATTAACGGAGTACGTCACCGCCCAGTTCGCGTGCAGGCGTGGGGTACGCCCCTCCAGGGGGAGAAGGTGACCGATGTCCACTACCAAGGCGATTGACTGGACGTGGCGGTCAAGATGTCTCGTCGGTCTGATGGGTGCGGCGATGCTCGCCTCCGCTCGGGGACAGACGGCGTTCGTACATGAAGGAGCAACGATGACTGTTGAATTAAACGGGGTTTCTGCCAACGAACTGGATTCCCTCCAGTACGGCATTATTACGATCAGCGCCTTCGCCGCGGCCGGCAACATGGCGGGCCTGCGGGAGGCGTTGAATCAAGGCCTGGATGCGGGCGTGAGCCTGGCGGAAGCGCGGGAGATCCTCGTGCAGGTCTATCCCTATGCGGGCTTTCCGCGCAGCCTGAACGCGTTGAGCGAACTGATGCAGGTGGCGGAGTCGCGCAGGCGGCGGGGCATCCTGGATGAAGCCGGCCGCGAGCCCGGCAGGCCGATCCCCAAAGGCGACGCCTTGCTCGCTGCAGGCACCGCGAATCAGACCCGGCTGGCTGGCGGTCCGGTGTCAGGGCCGTTGTTCGATTTCGTACCGCAGGCAAATGAATATCTGCGTACGCACCTGTTCGGCGACATCTTCGAGCGCGACAACCTTGATTGGCAAAGCCGCGAGGTGGCCACCGTCAGCATGCTGGCTGCCCTGTCCGGCGTGGAACCTCAGTTGTACGCCCACATCGGTATCAGCATGAACATAGGGCTACGCCCGGAGCAGCTCTGCACGCTGGCCGATGTGCTCGAAGCCCGCTTCGGCCGGGAGGCTGCGGAGCGTGTGCGCGTCGGCATTCAACGCCAGCGCGAGGCCCGGCAGGAATGATGTCCAGGAAGATCGCCTTGTCGAGTGGCACAGGCACATTGGAGGGTGGATTGAACAAGATGATCATCGGAACGTTGATCGGCATGGCGGCATGCTCCTTCAGTGTTGGCGCGGAGGAGGCACAGATGACGAGGCTGTCAAAGATCACCGTCAGTGCAGAGCATCTGCCCGCCTATCGGGATGCCCTGGCTGAAGAGGTTCGCGCCTCGATGGACCTTGAGCCAGGCGTGCTGTCGCTGTATGCGGTCTTCGACAAGGAAGATCCGACCCGGCTGACAATCCTTGAAATCTATGCGAGTCGGCAGGCATACGAACAGCATGTGAAGAGTCCGCATTTCCTCAGGTACAAGAACGGCACGCTACATATGGTCACGTCGCTGGAGTTGGTTGATGTTGACCCTCTTCTGCCGGCGTTGAAGATCAAGTAGTAGAGAACCTGGCTGCGCATGCGTGTGATACGCGAAGGACTCTCTTTCAATTGCGGCATTCCGCCGTCAGTACGTCGGCGCGGCAGTCCTGCATTGGCCGATCTGCTGAAAGTGATCGGAGTCCGCTGATGGCCGGAAGCGGTCACTCGGTGAGGGTCGTCGGCCGCGCCTTGGCGGTCGAGCGCAGCGTCGAGCAGCAACCGAGCATATACTCGCCTCCACCACGATCCAGCTTGGATTACAGCCCCATGCGTTTCACTGCAGCCGCCGGTTCTCTTGTCGTTTTACTGACCATGTCGTCCACCGTATCGGTATCTGCGGCGGAAACTGACATATTCGGCATCAAGTTAGGGGCACAACTAACGCTGCCTGTTTGCGAACTATCCTCACCCGCTCCAGCTGCCCGCAGGAGCAACGTCGGATTGGGGGCGAGGGCGTTCAACAAGCTGACGGCCCCGCCGCCGGAGCCGCTGAAAGCCATGCCACCGGCAACAGGGCTGTGCGTCGCGCCCGGCACGACGAACATGGCCGTAGGCAATACCGAATTCGCGCCAGGCGAATACGGTTACCTGGTCTTCGCCACGACTGAGGCACCGGCGTGGGTTGCGCCGATCGGCATGTCGATCGGCGCGGGCGCAGGCGACGCTTTTTCCCTGGAAGGTGCGGGCGGCCTGGTGTTGCTGCGCAACGGGCGCGTGATCGCCCTGCGCTTCAATACCATGGGGTTCGAGGCCGAGCCGCGCGTGATGGAGCTGCTCAAGCGCAAGTTCGGTTCGCCCGGTTCGCAGAGGGCCGTGACCTGGAACAACGACCTGGGCGGCAGTCGCGATTCGATTTCCGCGCAATGGCGCAAGCCCGATTTCTTCGCGGATTATTCTTCGGTCGTGCAAACGCAGGCTATGCGAGCGCAAGGGCTCTCTGGCGGGATCGGGTTCCTCAACATCGGCAATGAGCTAGGGCGGCAAGTGTTGCAACCTGCTGCCAGCAAGGAAGCGGAATTCTAGGGAACCGACGACCTTGCGGGAGGCAGTGGTTGGATCCCGGCCAGCGCCTTGAGGCCTTGGGAGGAATGCCCTTGTAGGCGAAGGAGATGACCTGAAGATGTCCGCTTCTGGCCGGAAGCGGCCCCATGTTGTGCTTTGAGGGGGCCGCGGCTCCCGTCCCTCAGGCTTCGGTCTGCTCCGCCATCTCTAATGCATCCTCCACCTCGATCCCCAGATATCTCACTGTGCTCTCAAGCTTGGTGTGGCCAAGGAGTATCTGAACTGCGCGCAGGTTCTTTGTTCGGCGATAGATCAGTGACGCCTTGGTCCTACGCATGCTGTGAGTTCCGTAGCTGTGGCGATCGAGTCCGATAGCTGCGACCCATGTCGCGACAATGCGCGCGTACTGGCGTGTGGAGAGGTGACCATCACCCTGTCCAGGGAACAGGTAGGATGCTAGCCCTAGCTGAGCTAGATGAGACCATTCGGCGAGGGCGGACCTGGTCAACTCCGTCATCTCGAATTGAACTGGTCTGCCTGTCTTACGCTGCAGCACGGTGGCCCTCGTGGCAATGGTCAAGCCATGAGATACATCTCGCAGCCGTAGGCTGACCAGATCACAGCCTCTCAGTTTTGAGTCGATCGCTAGGTTGAACATCGCCAGATCACGAACGCGACCGGTAAGTTGTAGGCGCACCCTAATCGACCAGATTTCACTGAGTTTGAGAGGTGCCTTTGGGCCGACCAGCTTTCCCTTGTTCCATGGTGTGAAATGAGATGGCATAGGAGGATCCAAGTTCAGAGTCTTTACCGGGCCTGCCTTCATGATCTTTGCTGAGATCGGTCATTCCCGGCAGCCAACTCCGCGCCCAAGTTAACAAGGACCGGGAGCTCAATGGCCACCCGGCCCTTCAAATGTCAGTCAGTCTTCCGACTTGCGGACCTGAGCAATGGCCGGAGGCACCTGCCCCAGCCACCAGCGTGGGTCGGCGCTTCCATCGCTGATGGTGCCGTCACGCTGCACGTAGTGACGTACATCGCGACCGGCTTGGCTCAGCTCACCTGCCAGCACGCGCTCAAGCCATTCCGCGCCATAGCGGAATATCTCAGCGGCGACGCCACCCAGCGGATGGAATTCGTTTTCGTACACCCGAAGCTCCTTCGGTGCGCGGATGCGTTCGAAGTTGGCGATCGCGTCGGCCAGCGGGGTCAGTTCGTCGAACTCGCCGATGCCCACCAGCACCGGGCAGTGGATCCCGTCGACCTGGTTGGCCAGCGGCATGCGTTCGGCCAGTTCGCGGTCGAACGTGGCCGCGTCAGTATGGCCGGACATGTACATGTAGTTGGTCTTGAAGGTGGGCTGGGCCCGCTCGAAGATCGTGGCGAAGTCGCCGGTGACACCCTCGAAGCTGGCCAATGCCTTCAAGCGAGGCTCGCAGGTGGCTGCGCGATGACCCCAGTAGCCGCTCATGCTGATGCCAAACATCGCGATGCGGTCTGCGTCCACTTCCGGCAGCGAGGCCAAGTAGTCGATGTAGGCACTGATGGCGCGCTCATAGTTGTCCAGCGTCACCACCAGGCCATTGGCGCGGGTCTCACCTTGGCCCGGTCCTTCGATGGACAGCGCGACCACGCCACGGGAGGTGTAGTAGCGATCGGCGGCGTAGATGTAGTCCTCTTTGATCATGTCCATCCCCGGGCCGAGGATGACTGCAGACGCGCCTTGGACCGGGCCAACGGGCAGGTGCAGCAGGGCGTACAGCGTCTTGCCCTCGAACGGAATCTCGACGCGGCGCACGCGACCCTGGCGCAGCGCGCCGATGCGGGCGACGGCATGGTTGGCATGCTCGCGGAAAGCGTGTTTGCGCGGATCTGCGGCGTCGAAGATGGAGTACTGCGCGCGACCCCACATGACCGCGGCACGCACGTACAGGTCGGCCGCCGTCTGCGCGTGGCCATCACGGTCGTAATGCGCTGCCTTGCGCTCGATCTCGCCGGCCACCGTGGCCCAGGCCTTGGGCAGCATGGCGCCGCTCTTCACCAGGGAAAACACCCGGTCGAAGTCGGCAGGGTCGTGGCCCAGCTGGACCAGGGTTGCCTTCGCTTCGGGATGCAGGGCGTCGAACCCGCCTTGGGCCAGGGCGATATCCAGCACCCAGCTTTGTGCTTCGGAACGTGAACTCATTGCGGTGTCTCCAGGAAAGGACGGAAGCGCGATGGCCATTCGCTAAGTACTAAACTAAATTCCGTGCGCTATCCTGTCAAACCCTGCCCAGCCCTTGGTCTGTCATGGTTCATGCTGTCCCGCCTGCCGAACGCCCGGCGTTCGCCGCCCTTGCCCGTGCGGCCTACCAGCTCAGCGCGGCCGACGCGCGCCTGCGCGGCCGTGCCACGCGAGAGGCCGGTGCGCTGTCGATGACGCACGCCCGGGTTCTGAAACTGCTGGACGAGCGCGGGCCCCTGTCGGTGACGGCGTTGGCGGAGGGCACTGAAACCTCCACCGCAGCCGTGACCCAGCTGCTGAAGGGGCTGGTGGCGGCCGGGTACGTGGACAAGCAGGAGGCGGCCGACGACCGCCGCAAGGTGCGGGTGAAGCTGACGCCCGCCGGTCGAGCGCGGCACCGGCAGCGTGAAGCGAACATCCAGCAGTGGATGCAGCAGGCGCTGGCGCAGTACTCCGACGCCGATCTGTCGGCGGCCACGCAGATCCTGGGCCAGCTGGGCGCACTCTACGACGCGCTGTAGGCCGCGCGCCGGGCTTTACAACATCGCGTCCATATTTATAATCGACCGGATGGTTAAATATGGAGTCGGTCGATGGGTCGCCGCAAAAGCATTGATCCGCAGCACGTCCTGGATGCCGCCGAGCGCGTGGTCGCCCAGGTGGGGGCAGCGCGGCTGACCTTGGATGCGGTGTCCGCCGAAGCCGGGGTCAGCAAGGCCTCGGTGGTCTATGACTTCCAGTCCAAAGCCGGTCTGATCCAGGCGGTGGTTGAACGTGCGGTCGCCCGCGACAACGCCTTCAACCGTGAGGCGGCCAAGGGCTTCGAGCAGGATGCGGTGCTGCGTGGGCGACTTGCTGCGGCCGAGCAACCCTTTCCCGAAGCATTCCAGCCGGTGGCCCTTGCGCTGTGCGCGGCCATGGCGCAGGACCCGCAGTTGCGCGCGCCCATCCAGCAGAACCAGGCGCAGATCCTGGCCGAGATCCAGCAGCAAGCCACGCACCCGCGCAGCGCGTTGCTGGCCTACCTCGCGCTGGAAGGCATGAAACTGCTGGAGTCGCTGGACTACGTGCAGTGGCCGTCCGCGCAGCGGCAGCAGCTGCTGCAGGACATTGGCGCGTTGATCGACACGCCGCCGCGCTGAATCCGTTCTCTCCCCCGAGGTAACCCTGATGAGTTCTTCCACCCTCTTCCTGACCGGAGGAAGCGGCTACGTGGGCCGCAATCTGATTCGCCGCCTGTGTGCAGACGGCCACCACGTACGTGCGCTGGTGCGCAGCCCCCACGCCGCGGCAGTTGTAGAGGCGCTGGGCGCCCAACCAGTACAGGGTGATCTGCTCGACCCGGGCATCGCTGTGGCGATGCAAGGCTGCACGGCGCTGATCCACGCAGCCGCCGACACCGACCACCGCAATGCCTCGCCCAGCCAGTGGCAGACCAATGTGGAGGGCACCCGCAACGTGCTGACCGCTGCCCGTGCTGCGGGTGTGCCGGTGGCGGTCGTGCTGAGCAGCGAATCGGCGCTGACCCGCGGTGCGCCCCTGCATCAGGCGCGCGAAGACCATCCCTACCCGTCGCGCGCAGCAGGCATCTACGGTGCCAGCAAGGCTGAAGCGGAACGGGTAGCGCTGGCGCTATCCACGCCACAGTTCGCGGTGAAGGTGCTGCGACCGCGCTTCGTCTGGGGCCGCGACAACACCACCGCGATGCCATACCTGCTGCAGGCCGTACGCAGTGGGCGCTTTGCGTGGATCGATGGCGGGCACTACCTCACCTCGTCCACGCACGTGGACAACCTGGCCGAAGCGGTCAGCTGCGCGCTGACCCGTGGCGCTGGCGCACGCATCTACCACGTCTGCGATGGTGCGCCGGTGGCATTCCGGCGCCTGATTGGTGCCCAATTGCAGGCCCATGGCGTACAGCCGCCAGACAAACAGGTTCCCCGCGCGTTGCTGCGCGTGTTCATCGGATTGGACGACCTGTTCCGCAGGCTGCGACTGCCTCTGCGTGCGCCCATGACTCGCCAGGAATTTGCGTCCTCTGCCGTGGAAGTGACACTGGACGACAGCCGTGCCCGCAGCGAACTGGGCTATCGGCCGGTGGTTACGCTGGACGCCGGGATCGCGATGCTCAAGCGCCACGTGGCCGAGCAAGGCTGATGGTCACCGAGCGGTAGGCGGAAGAGCCTCGCGCGGTGCGTGGCCGAACAGCCGACTGAACTCGCGGCTGAACTGGGAAGGGCTCTCGTAGCCGACGGCGAACGCGGTGGCGGAGATGCTGGTGCCGCCCCGCTGCAGCAGGCGGCGTGCCTCGATCAGGCGCAGCTGCTTCTGGTACTGCAGCGGTGAAAGACCCGTTGCCGCACGGAAATGACGATAGAACAGTGCGCTGCCCATGCCTGCACGGCTGGCCAGCGCCGCCGCATCGAGTGGTTGCCTGAAGCTGCGTTGCAGGTGACCTATGGCGCTCGCCATGCGGCGTGCCAAGGGGGAGGGCTGGGCCATCGCCAGCAGCGCCGGCCCTGCTTCACCCTGCAACAGGCGAAACAGCAGCTCGTGCTGCAGTCCGGGCCACAGCAGCCGCTGGGCGTCGGGCGTATCGAGGGCCAGCGCCAGTAGACGCTGCAGACAGTTCAGTACCGGCCAATCCAGTGCAACCACACTGAACGGCGCAGGATGCGGGGCCTCGCCTGCAGGTGGGCTGCCCAACTGGCCAAGCAACTGCCGCAGGACGCCCGTATCCAGCTCCACCACCAGCCCCAGGAACGGCGTGTGGTGGTCGCCACGGGACACCATCCCGCGAGCGGGAACCGGCTGGCGGGTAAGCAATGCATTGCCGGCGCGGTACTCCAGTACCGCATCGTCTACCCATACCTGCTTGGCCCCCTGCAGCACCGCTCCCACCGCGGGGCGGTACAGGGCCGGGGCCGGCACGCGTGTAGACCCTGTACGCGCCAGCCAGGCACCAGGCAGAAGTTCCAGCAGCGGCGACTCATCTGCACTGCGTGCGCGCAGCACCGCCTGTGCCTGCAGTGCCAATGCACGCAACGTGGCCTGGTGATCTTCGATGGCAGGGAAATCGGGCAAGGATCGTACGCGATTGGGCAAGTGCAGGCGGAACCGTGGGCGCAGCATGTCATGCCCCGGTTCGCGAGACAAAGCCACGATGGACAACGTACACACACCCCGCACGATCGCCCTGGTTACCGGCGGCAGCCGTGGCATTGGCCGCAGCATTGCCCTCCACTTGGCCAGGCAGGGCAGCGATGTGATGATCACCTACCAGCATCAGCAGGTGCAGGCCGCCGAGACCCTACGCCAGATTGAAGCCTGTGGCGTGCGCGCCGCGATGTTGCCGCTGGATCTGGACGCCATTGGATCGCTGGAGACCTTCGCGGCGGCTGTGCGGGCGCAACTGCAGCGCTGGGATGCATCCCACTTCCACCAGTTGGTGAACAATGCAGGGCTGCACGCACCATCAGCGTTTGGTGAGATCCGTGGCGATGACATTGATCTGCTGTACCGCGTGCACTTCAAGGCGCCACTCCTGCTGACCCAGTTGCTGGCGCCTCAGCTGGCCGATGGCGGCGCCATCATCAACATCTCCACCAGCCT
>Ga0213827_1001171_pt1 | contig 15815 bp, 9 predicted proteins | sample MC6MC0898MG_FD_180669 | JGI IMG/M metagenome (GOLD analysis project Ga0213827, IMG submission 180669) | Enriched soil aggregate microbial communities from Iowa State University, Ames, United States - MC6-MC0898-MG | ecosystem: Environmental > Terrestrial > Soil > Unclassified | place: USA: Iowa...
CCGCAATAAGGATCTGCCCGGTCATACCGATGATCCGCCCGCCATGTATGGGCAGCTGCAACCGATAGAACTGCTCACCCAGCGTGCCTTGCCCGGCGATTTCCTGGCCGAGCAGATGACCATCGGTGCCATGGAAGAACAACCAGGACTTACCGTGGGCATCGGTATCGTGCTGGCCAAAGCCGGCACCGTAGAAGTTGTATTCGAAGCTGTAGTACAGCTCGCCAATGGCAGCGGTCAGCCCTAGCCGCGAGCCCTCTTCCAAGGCCCGCTGATAGGCCTGTTGGTACGTCAGCCTGGTGACCCCCAGCTCTTCCTTCGGCAACGCACCACGCGCCTCGTAGACGCTCGGCTCAACGGGTGAGAACAACGATACTGCCGGCTTGAACACTTGGGCTGGCAGGTTCATCGCAACGCTGCTGATCGCCACCGGAAGCAGGAGCAGCCAAAGCCATAATCCACTGGCCCTGTGGATATCCATGTTGAGCCGGTAGGCATGCCCGCCCTTGATCTTCCAGGCGGTTGCCCACTTGCGCCAGAAAGGCCGCCCCCGGGGCAAGGTCAGCAACACGGCAATGAAACAATCCACAACCCACAAGATGGCCACCACGCCCATCAACAGCAGGCCCCAATTGCCCGGCAGCGTCAGGCTGTAATGCAGCTCGAGGATGAACGGCATGAAGTTCTCTCGCGAGAAGCAACATTCGCCCCAATAGCGTTGGCCGAGCGTTTGACCACTGACAGGGTCCATATAGAACACAGTGTTCTTTTCGGCATATGGCTCGCCGGTCTGCGGATCATTGCGCGGCACCATGGCCAGCAGGGCAGAGTGCCCAGCCTCCTGTGGATACTCCATGTACCAGACCTGCAGGCGCGGATGTTGCGCCTGCAACTTATCCACAAGTACCCCAGGCTGTTGAACAACCCCTTTGGCCGGCGCTTCATAGAAACCCGGGTTCAGCCACTCGTCCAGTTCGTGATGAAACGCAAGTACGCTGCCAGTCAGGCCAGCAAGCGCAAGGAACACCGCAGTCACCAGCCCCAGGTAACGGTGCAGCAGTACAGAGAATTGACGCATCTAGCCAAGCTCCCAAAAACACCAGAAACGAAAAAGCCAGCGCCTGAAGTCAGGCGCTGGCTTTGCAACCAGGTCGTACCCGGTCAGAACTGATAACTGACCGTAGCGCTGACATTGCGCTCTTCACCCATGTAGCAGTAATTCAAGCTGGCACACGATGTGACGTAGGTTTCGTTGGTGAGGTTGTTGGCATTAAGGCGCACATCCACACCCTTGAGCCCCACCTTGCCGAGGTCGTAGCCCACCGAGGCGTCGAACAGGGTGTAGGAAGGCACCTTCATGCTGTTTTCCGCATCCACCCAGCTGTAGCCCACGTACCGCACGCCGCCACCGAGGCGCAGGCCGTCCAGCGGCCCTTGGCGGAAGTTGTAGTCCGTCCACAACGAGAACATCTGCTTCGGTGCCTGGGTCGGTGAGTTGCCTTTGTTGTCGAGACCCGACACCAGGCTGGGCATCGATTTGGAATATTCGATATCGGTAAAGGTGTAGCCACCCAGCACCTTGAGGTTGTCCGTTACCTGCACGTGGGCTTCCAGCTCCAGGCCCTGGGAACGCACCTCACCAACAGGGCGGTAGAAGTCTTCGTTCGGCTGCTTGGACGCCAGGTTTTCCTGCTCGATGCGGAATACCGATGCGGTGAACAGGTTGTCGCTGCCTGGCGGCTGGTACTTGATGCCCGCTTCCCACTGGGTGCCCTCGGTCGGCGCCAGTGGGCGGCCATCCTGGTCGGACACGGTGTTGGGGTTGAAGGATTCCGAGTAGCTGGCATATGGGGCAATACCGTTCTCGAACAGGTAGAGCACGCCGGCACGGGTGGTGAACTTCGAGCGGTCATCGCTGGCCCGGGTGTCGCTGTCGCGGTTTTCTTCCGAGACTTTTACCCAGTCCTGGCGCAGCCCCAGCGAGAAGCGCCATTGGTCCAGCTCGACCAGGTCCTGCAGGTATACCCCAGTCTGTTGCAAACGGCGCTGATAGCGGTTTTCGCCGAGCACCTGAAGGTTGCCATTGCCGTATTGCGGGTTGCCGGCATCGAGCGGGTTGACGGTGCCATAGCGCCAGGCCACATCGGCCTTGCGCCGTTGATAGTCGGTGCCCAGCAACACTGTGTGCTTGGCCGCGCCGGTGAAGAATTCCGCCTGCAGCATGTTGTCGATGATGTAGGAGTGCAGGCGCTCGTCACCCCCGGTATAGGCGCGGTTGAGGATATTGCTGTCAGCGTCTGCCCAGCCTGCCGAGTAGACCTGGTCCATCGACACGTCGGAATCCTGGTAGCGGAAGTTCTGCCGTGCGGTGAAGACATCGTTGAATCGATGCTCGAACTGGTAGCTGAACGACTGCTGGGTGCGTTCGTAGTTATCGATGCCCGGCTCGCCTTCGAAGAAGTGATCGGACAGCCTCAGGCCGTTGCGCTTGTGCAGCATGCCATCGGCCGGGTTGCCGCCATGGTAGCCACCGTTGGGGTCGTGCTGCAGGTAGGCCTGCAGTGTCAGCGAGGTGTCCTCGGTAAAGTCGATGCTGATCGCGGGCGCAATGGCGTAGCGCTCTTCCTTGTTGTGGTCGAACTGCGTGTCGGAAGCATCCGCCAGCCCGGTCAGTCGATAGGCAATGCGCTTGTCGTCATCCAGCGGACCGCTGAAGTCGAAACCCATGCCACGCTGGCCCTGTGTGCCCACAGTGGCCTGTACCTGATGGTAAGCCTCGAACAGCGGCTTCTTGGTGGTCAGCGCCACCAGTCCGCCCGGAGAGCTGCGGCCGTAAAGCACCGAGGAAGGGCCTTTGAGGATGTCGATACGCTCGATGAAATACGGGTCTACTTGCATGGTGCTGTAGGTGCCGTTATCACCCATGGACTTCAGGCCATCGACGTAGATGTTGTCCACCGAGCCGTCGTTGAAGCCGCGCATCGCCACATAGTCATAACGATGCGTGGCGCCATAGGGGTTGGTCAGCACGCCGGGGGTGTAGCGCATGGCCTGGGCGACGGTCTGCGAGCCCTGGTCATCGATCTGTTGGCGGGTCACTACCGACACCGATTGCGAGGTTTCCACCAGCGGCATGCTGGTCTTGGTCGCAACCTGGCTGTGGGTGGCGTTGTAACCGTCCATGCTGCCCAAGGCGTTGCCCAGGGTGAAGCTGCGCACATCGGTATCAGGCAGTGACAACGCGGCATCTGCAGGCTGGGCGTGCAGCACATAGCTGCGGCCGTCCGCGCTGGTAGCCTCCAGGCCCGTGCCATTGAGCAACTGGCGCAGCGCCTGGTCTGTCGGGTACTGCCCCTGCAGGCCGTTCGAGCGTTTCTCGCCGGTCAATTGCGGGGTGCTCGACAGGGTGATGCCAGCCTGGCGGGCAAATTGGTTGAGCACTTCGTTCAGCGGGCCTGGTGCGATCGCGTATTGCTGGCTCAGCTGCGCCGGTTCGGCGGCGGTCGCCAGTATTGGCGCGCCGCTCATGCCAAGGGCGGTGCCGAACAGAGCGGCACGTACCGCTTTGCGTAGCCTGGCTGAATTCAAGACAGGTCGAAAATCATTCTCGGTAGCGAGGTACGCTGAAGGTGAAGCGATGGGCATGTCGAAGTCCGTCGAGTCGTTATAGGGCAGATGGAGTTGCTTACTGTCCTAGCCGGACGTGTCGTCAAAACCCGCCAGAAATTTCTTGCTGATGTCGAATCAGGCCACACGCTCGATCCGTATCCACCAGCGTGTACGTTGGCGAAGCTGGACTGGCAGCGTCTGTGGCAGCAACTGCAGCAATTGGTCCGGGTCTTCCAGGCGGAATACCCCGGACAGGCGCAAATCGGCGATATCGTCGCTGCAGCCGAGGTATCCATGCCTATAACGGCTCACCTGCGCGAGGAAATCGGCCAGGCGCATGTCACGGGTGACAATCAGCCCATCCGCCCACGCTGCAGCGTCCATGTCGACTTGCGCCAGCCGTTGCGCCCCCACTGCATCTATCCGCCAGTTCTGGCCGTCGGCCATCCATTGCAGTTCGCCTGTACCTGGGTGGTGAATGGCAACTCTGCCCTGGCTGACGCTGACCCGCGTGCAGTCGGGATCCTGGCGGACCACAAACCGCCCTTCGAAGCCCTCCAGCAGGGCATCACGGGTCTGAACCAGCAGCGGCTGCCCTTTGTACGGCGTTTGGCTGCACGTGAGCATCAGCTCGCCGTGCTTGAGGCGAACCATGCGCTGCTGCTCGGTGAACGCCAGGTCTACTGCGGTGCGTGTGTTGAGTTGCAGCAGAGAGCCGTCGGGCAAGTGGACAGTGCGGCGTTCGCCGGTAGCGGTGGCATAGTCCGAGGTCCATGCACTGATGGTATCCAGGTCTTTGGCCAGCCAGCTCGCCGACCCTATCATTGCAGCGCCGCCGAGCAGCTTCAGCGCCTGGCGCCGATGCAGGCTCCGTTGGCTGGTTTCCAAGGTCTGCAGCGCGACGCCCGCTCCGGGAATGGCGCGCAGGTCGAGATCCTGTTGCAGGCTCGTCACGCGTTGCCAGGCCAGCTCATGCTCGTGTTGGGTATTTCGCCACCGCTCGCATTGCTGTGCCAACACCGGGTCGTTGCCGCTTTCGCGCAGGCGGAGCATCCAGTGGATAGCCTGTTTGACGGCTTTGGAGGAGGGCGCCATGTCAGCGTTCGTCTTCGTAGCGCAACAGGTAGCAGTGGTAGAGCGCATCGGCCACGTGCCGCTCAACCGAGCGCAGGGAGATGCCCATCTGTTCGGCGATGGCCTTGTGGCTCAACCCTTCACATTGGGCCAGCAGGAACGCGCGGCGTACTTTGGGCTTGAGCCCGTCGAGCATCCGCGCGATGCGTTCCAGCAGTTCCAGCAGCAGTTCGCGGGTTTCGGCCGAGGGCACCTGCCCCTCGGGCACGTGTGCCAGGGCTTGCAGATAAGCACGGTGCAGCTCTTCACGCCGCCAGTGGTCGATGACCAGGCCGCGGGCGATTGTGCGCAGGAAGGCTCGTGGCGCGTTCAGCTGAAGCTGCTCATGGCGTTGCAGCAACCGCACGAAGGTGTCCTGGGCAAGGTCCGCAGCATCAGCGGCATTGCCAAGCTTGCTGCGCAGCCACGTATTCAGCCAGCTGTGGTGGTCACTGTAGAGCGTGTGCACGGAGTCATTCGAAGGCATGACGAGCAATCGGCATAAATGATAATTAGTCTCATTGTTTGCCGGAGCGGGTGCTGTTTGCAACTTTCATTTGCAGCCGGCCCACTCAGTTGGGCGATTGCTTGTCCAGGTAACTCCTGATCACCCGAGCGCCATTGTTCAGGTGCTGCTCCAGCACCCTCACGGCTTCATCCACCAGCTTGTCACTGGCGGCGTCCGCCAGCGCGTTGTGATCGTCCTGGGTCAGCTTGCCCAGCCCCATCGACGACAGGTGGAAGCGCAGAAAGCGTTCCTCCTCATTGAGCTCGTTCTCGATCAGGCGCAGCAGCTTCTGGTTTGGCGCCTTGCCGTACAGCGCCATGTGAAAGAGCCGGTTGAGGCGGCCGATTTCGGCATGGCGGGTTTCGTTTTCCAGCTGCTGGATATAGCCGCGGGCGCGAGCAATGTCGTCGGCATCGAGCAGCGGAATGGACTGGCGCAGCGCCTCGGACTCGAGCAACACACGCAGCGCGTAGGTATCGACCGCGTCTTCGCCGATCAGGGGTGCGACGACCGCGCCCTTGTGCATCTCCACGTTCACTAGCGATTGCGCCTCGAGCTGGCGCAACGCCTCGCGCACAGGCATGCGGCTGACGCCATACAGGGTGGCGAGTTCTTGCTGGCGCACGGCTGTGCCGGGCGGCAGGCGGCCATCGAGAATGGCGCTGCGCAGGCGCTCTTCGATCACGGCACGGGCCAGGTGTGCCGGCAGTTGCTCGCTGGCCAGCACATTGCTCAGTTTGATTTTCTCGGCCACGCGGAGTCTGCCTCGACGACGAAAGTTGGATCCAATGACACTAGTAATAGGCAAGGGGCCTTGTCAAACCGACGCTCGCAGCGGAGCGAACGAAACAAGACCATGGGATATGGTGTATGAAGTCGCCTGGCAAAGGAAGCGGCATATACCAAGCGTTATCAAGAAAGTTATAGCGGCCTGGCCACCGCCGGCCATGATTGCAGGGTGCCATTGTTTTTTACGCTTGCAAGCCGCACCATCGCTGCTTTCGATTGGTCTGAACAGGTCTTTGCAGTGGCGATACCCTGGCTGCTCAAAACCGCCGTACGACGTGTAGGCCTTGCTGTTCTGCTGGGTTGCTTGCTGCTGGGCGGCTTGCATGCAGACTGGGATTTTTCCCAGATCAGCCGCAAATCACAGGCTCTATACGGCCCGCTGGGGGCGGGCAAGGGCCGCATCGACGCCTGGCAGCAGCTGATGGTTGCACAAAGCCAGGGGTCCGAGCTGCAGCGGCTGCAGGCGGTCAACCTGTTTTTCAACCAGCAATTACGCTATGTCGAAGACATCGACCTGTGGCACGAAGTCGATTACTGGGCCACGCCGATCCAGGCTTTGATCAAAGGCGCCGGCGATTGCGAGGATTACGCCATCGCCAAGTATTTCAGCCTGCGGCGCATGGGCATCCCCAGCGAGAAGCTGCGCATCACCTACGTCAAAGCCCTGCGCCAGAACCGCGCGCACATGGTGCTGACCTATTATTCAAGCCCACAGGCCCAGCCACTGGTGCTCGACAGCCTGATGGACGCCATCAAGCCGGCCAGCCAGCGAACAGACCTGCTACCCGTGTACGCCTTCAACGGCGAAGGCTTATGGTTGACGGGGGCAGCGGGCAACAAGAAAGTCGGCGACACCAAGCGCCTGTCACGCTGGCAGGACGTGCTGAAGAAAATGCAGGCCGAAGGGTTCCCGGCCGAACCGGTTTACTGAAGGAGCACAGATGTCACTGTTCAAACAATTACTGTTGGCCATTTGCCTGTTCCTGGTGGTCGCGTTCAGCGGCAGCTTCATGGTCAGCCTGGAGAGCTCGCGCAGCCAATACGTCAATCAGCTGCGCTCGCATGCCCAGGACGCAGCCACGGCGCTGGCGCTGTCACTCACGCCAAATATCGACGACCCGGCCATGGTCGAGCTGATGATCAGTTCGATTTTCGACAGTGGCTATTACTCCAGCATCAAAGTGGTCGATCTGGCGTCCAATGCCGTGCTGGTGGAGCGACATGCCGAACCCGACCCGGGTGGCGTCCCTGCCTGGTTCACGCATTTGATCGGCCTGGAACCGGCCGGTGGCGATGCCATCGTCAGCCGCGGCTGGCAGCAGGCCGCGCGGGTCGAAGTAATCAGCCATCCGATGTTCGCCATCGCCAAGCTGTGGCAGAGCGCCCTGGGCAGCCTGGGCTGGCTGCTGCTTTGCGGTGCGGCCAGCGCCGTGCTCGGTGCCTTGCTGCTACGCCGCCAGTTGCGCCCGCTGGACTACATGGTTGAACAGTCCCACGCCATCGCCCGCCGCGAGTTCCTGAGCCTGCCAGAGTTGCCGCGCACGCCCGAGCTGCGTCGGGTGGTGCAGGCGATGAACCAGATGGTCGAAAAGCTCAAGGCGCTGTTCACCGAGCAGGCAGAGCGTAGTGAGCGGTTGCGTACCGAATCCTATCAGGACAGCCTGACCGGGCTGTCCAACCGCCGTTACTTCGAAATGCAATTGACCACCCGGGTCAGTAACCTGGAAGAAGCACGCGCTGGCTATTTGCTGTTACTGCGTGTCCAGGACCTTACCGGGCTCAATGCCCGCCTGGGTGGCCAGCGCACCGACCAGTTGCTGCAGGCGGTGGGCGAACAGCTGCGGCGTACTTGCGCAACATTCCCCGAAACCAAAGACCTGATCTCCCGCAGCCGTGGTGGTGAATTCGCTGTGCTGGCGCCTGGCATGGTGCACGAAGAGGCCGTGCAGCTCGCCCAGGCCCTCGAGGCAACCTTGCAGAGCTTGCACGAGACCGGCGCCACCGACGTTGACCCGGTGGCTTGTATCGGCCTGGCCCCCTTCAGCCCTGGAGACGCACCTCAAGCGCTGCTGAAGCTTGCCGATGAGGCCCTGGCGCGTGCGGAAAACCAGCCGACGCCAGGCTGGGTGTGCCTGGAGCAGGGCGCGGCAGCAGTGGCTGGCGATAGCCATCATGACTGGCACACGCGGCTTGACCAGGCCTTCGTCAAAGGCCAGTTCGAACTGTTCTTCCAGCCGGTGGTTGATTGCAAGGCGGTGCACCGCGTGCTGCACCACAAAGTGATTTCGCGGCTGCACGATGATCAGGGCGAGCCGCTGCCGGCTGGGCGTTTCCTGCCGTGGCTGGAGCGTTTTGGCTGGATGCCGCGGCTGGATGTACTGGTGCTGGAAAAGGTGCTGGCGCACTTGCGTAGCCACACTGAAGTGCTGGCGCTCAACCTGTCCGCAGCGACCCTCGCCGACCCCAAGGCGTTGCAACGGGTTTACGAACTGCTCGGCCAGCATGCCGCACTCGGGCCGCGCCTGGTTCTGGAAATCGGTGAAGAACAATTGCCTGCGCAAGCTGTGCTCGAGCAATTGACCCGGCGCCTGCACGGTCTAGGTTTCGGGCTGGCGCTGCAGCGTTTCGGTGGCCGTTTCAGCATGATCGGCAACCTGGCGCACCTGGGCCTGGCGTACCTCAAGATCGACGGCAGTTACATTCGCAACATCGACCACGAGCAGCACAAACGCCTGTTCATCGAGGCGATCCAGCGCGCGGCGCACAGCATCGACCTGCCGTTGGTCGCCGAGCGGGTCGAGACCGAAGGTGAGCGGCTAGTGCTGGCGGAGATGGGCGTAGAAGGCATTCAGGGGCAGCTGGTCGGCGAGCCTGCACCCTGGCGCTGAATAAGCACTGAGGGTGCAGGCCGCACCCTCAGGGCAGAAAACTGCGGTGATCAGCGTTCGCGCAGTGCCTCGGAGCGGGCCTTCATGATCGGCTTGAGCAGGTAACTCATGATGGTCTTCTTGCCAGTCATGATATCCACCGTGGCCACCATGCCCGGGATGATCAGCAAGGGCTTCTCGTCGGTACCCAGATGACTCCTTTCGGTACGCAGCCGGATCAGGTAGTAGGTGGTTTTCTTGTCTTCATCGGTGATGGTGTCGGCACCGATCTGCTCAAGCTTGGCCTTCAGGCCACCGTAGATGGTGTAGTCGTAAGCCGTAAACTTGACCGTTGCTTCCTGGCCCGGGTGAAGGAAGGCGATGTCCTTGGGCAGGATCTTCGCTTCGACCACAAGGCTGTCATCCAGCGGCACGATTTCGACGATATCGCTCCCCGGCTGGATCACTCCGCCGACGGTATTGACCAGCAACTGCTTGACGATGCCGCGCACCGGCGAGGTGACCATGGTGCGGTTGACCCGGTCATCCAAGGCCTTGCCCGTGGCGGTTGCCTTGTTCAACTCGGTGCGGGCTTCGTTGAGTTGGGTCAGTGCATCGCTGCGGAACTTGCCGCGGGTTTCCTCGATCTTGCTCTGCACTTCCTTGATGGCCGCTTCGGCACGGGGGATGGCCAGCGCGGTCGAGTCCATCTGGCCGCGGTTTTCAACTTCGGCGCGGCGCAGGCGCAACACCTCCACCTGTGAAATCGCCCCTTGGGCCACCAGGGGCTCGGACATGGCGATCTCCTGGCGCAGCAGCTGCAGGCTGTTGGCGTACTGTGCCCGCTTGGAGGTGAATTCGCGCAGCTCCTGCTGTTTTTGCACCAGTTGCTGTTCGAGGCCGCTGATCTCGTCCTGCAGTTGCTGGCGCCGGCTCAGATACAGAGACTGCTCGCTGGCGGCTTGGCTTGGCGCGGCCTTGCGCAGTTCTTCGTCGATTTGCAGCGGCTTGTCGTCCACTTCAGCGCTCAGACGCTGTACACGCAGGGCCATGGCCAGGCGGTCGGCTTCAGTTTCACCCACATTGGATGCAAAGCGGGTTTCGTCAAGCCGCAGCAACGGCTCACCCACTTCGACGATCTGACCCTCCTTGGCATAAATCTGCGCGACGATACCCCCTTCCAGGTTCTGGATTTTCTGCACCTTGGAGGAGGGGATCGCCTTGCCTTCGCCGCGGGTCACTTCATCGATGGGGGCCACGCTGGCCCAGATGATCATGACCAGGAAGAACGCGATGATGCCCCAGATGGTCAGGCGCACGATGCGCGGCGCATCTTCGACCAGGGCCTTCTTGACCTCGGGCAGGGGTTGCCCGACGAGCGACTCGGAACCCTTGAAATAGCGGCGCATGTTGTCCTTGAAACGCCCCATATCCAGCTTATGCAACACTGATCTGCCCCTTCTTCAGCGCATCCATGACGGCGGCCTTCGGGCCATCCGCAACGATCTGTCCACGGTCGATCACGATCAACCGGTCCACCAGCGACAGCAACGACGCCCGGTGAGTCACCAGCAGCACGGTCTTGCCTTCAATCACTGCGCCCAAGCGCTGCTTGAGGCGTTCTTCGCCGGTGTTGTCCATGGCGCTGGTGGGTTCGTCCAGCAGCAGAATTTGCGGGTTGAGCAGCAGCGCCCTGGCTAGGGCAACGTTCTGTCGCTGGCCGCCGGAAAGGTTCTGCCCGCGTTCGCCAACCTGCAGCTCATAGCCGTCGGGGTGCAGGCGGGCGAACTCATGCACGCCGGCCAGTTCGGCAGCTTGCAGGATGAGTTCGTCTTCGATGTAGCGGGCGCCGCTGACCAGGTTGTCGCGCAGGGTCCCTGCCAGCAGCTGAATGTCTTGTGGGACATAACCGATATTGTGGCGCAGCTCGCTGACGTCGATCTGGCGGATGTCCACGCCATCCACCAGCAACGAGCCGTTGTCTGCCTCGTACAGGCCGACGATCAGCTTGGCCAGCGAGCTCTTGCCCGAGCCGCTGCGGCCGATGATGCCAACCTTCTCGCCGGGGCGGATATTCAGGTTGATGCCCCTGAGCGCCTGGTTCTGCTGGTTGGGGTAGGTGAAGTCGACACCGCGGAACTCGACAGCCCCCTGCAGCACCTGACGGCTCAGCGGCCGCTCCTCGAAATTGCGCTCCTGCGGCAGCTCCATCATCTGGTCGGTGGCCACCATGGTCACCTTGGCCTGCTGGTAGCGGGCCAGCAAGCCATTCAGCGAGCCAAGCGGGCCAAGTGCCCGACCGCTGAGCATGTAGCAGGCAACCAGGCCGCCCATGCTGAGGTTGCCATCGATGATCAGGTAAACGCCCACGCAGATCATCGCCACCCCCGCCAGCTGCTGGATCAGCATGGTGATGTTCATCGCCAGGCTCGACAGCACTTTCACGCGCAGCTCGAGGCGGCTGAGGGTGCCGAGGGTTTGCTCCCACATGTACTGTCGTTCGCTTTCGGCGTTGTTGACCTTTACCGCATCGAGGCCGGCCAGCGTTTCGATCAGGCTGGACTGGCGCTCGGATGCCAACGCCATGGTGCGCTCCATGGTGGCCATCAGCGGCTTCTGCAGGGCATAGCCGATGCCCAGAGCCAACGGGAAGGCCAGGATCGGGATCCACACCAGATGCCCGCCGATGATGGCAATGACCAGCAGGATCAACAGGGTAAACGGCAGGTCGATCAGGGTGGTCAGCGTAAGCGAGGCCAGAAAATCGCGCAGGCCTTGGAATTCGTGGATGTTCTGGGCAAAGCTACCGACCCTGGCAGGGCGGTACTTCATCGACATGCCCACGATACGCTCGAACAGCGTCGCCGAAATGATCAGGTCGGTCTTCTTGCCGGCAAGGTCGAGGCAAAGCCCGCGCAGGCCTTTGAGTATCAGGTCGAACACATAGGCAAAGCCGATGCCCGCAGCCAGCACCCACAACGTCGAAGTGGCCTGGTTGGGCACCACGCGGTCGTACACGTTCATCACGAACAGTGGCGCGGCCAGTGCAATCAAGTTGATCACCAGGCTGGCCGCGATGGCGTCGATGTACAGCCACTTGCTGCGCATCAGCGTGTCGCGGAACCAGGAGCGGGCGCGCGGGATGAGGTTGCCGTGATTGACGTCGAACTTGTGCTGCGGCTGGGCGAAGAACACTTTGCCGCTGTAGTCGCCCTGCAGCGCCTCGCGGCTGACCAGCACCTCACCACCGTCGCTCTCGCTGAGCAGCAGGCGGGCGGTGTCCTGGTTTTCCCAGCCCAGCAGCACGGCGCAGCGGCCCTCATTGAGCAGCAACATGGCCGGCATGGCGATGCTTGGGATCTGCTCCAGCTTGCGCTGCAGCAGGCGCCCTTGCAGCCCGGCCCGCGCTGCGGCACGGGGCAGCAGATCGGGGCTCAGGCGCTGGGCCGGCAAGGGCAGGCCGGTGGTCAGCATGGCCCGGCTCGCGGGCTTCTGGTGCAGAACACACAGCGTCAGCAGGCTATCCAGCAACGGGTCATCGTGCTGACTGCGTGGATCGTGGGTGAGTTGGACTCGACTGACTTCGGATTCCACGCGGCGCTCTCTCATCCTTGCGGGTAGATGGTGCGGGTGCGCCTCAGTTCATGCCTGGCAGGTTCACTCGCGGTTTCAAATCATTCTGCACAACGGTGGCCATCGGGGCTACGACACCCTGACTTTTGAGCAGTTGGCCAATGGTCGCCTTGATTCGGTACTGAGTAAACAATTGTATGTTCTTCACCTCCACCAGACGGCGCTGGGCAGTGAAGGTTTCATTTTCACTGTCTAGCAAGTCGAGCAGGGTGCGTTCACCAAGGCTGAACTGCTGCTGATAGGCACTGCGCACCCGGTTGCTGTGATCGACGTACTGCTGGGCGATCGGCACCTGGGCATTGGCATTCTCCTGCGCATTCCATGCCAACCCCAGTTCTTCGTTCAACTGGCGCAGGGCATTGTTGCGAATATCCAGCGCCTGGTTGGCCAGGTACGACTTGGATTCCAGGTCCGCCTTGTTGCTACCACCCGCGTACAAGTTGAAGTTCATTCGCAGCATGGCCTGCCACTCGTTGTTATGGCCGACGGTCCCATCGACGTTGTTATCGGCCGTTCGTCCGAGTTCTGCATCGAACCGTGGATAGAAGCTCGACTTCGCTGCGTCGTACTGTTTTTCTGCCGCGGCGATATCCGACTCGGCAGAGCGCAATACCGGGCTGCTTTCGACCATCTGCGCGCGCGCCTCATCCAGCGTTGCCGGCAGCAGATCGATGAATGGCGCTGGCGCGCTCAGTTCATCTGGCATCTGGCCTACCACGCTGAGGAAGTTGGTGTTGGCGTCGGCAAGGTTGGTCTGCTCGGTGATCAAGTTGTTGCGTGCTTGCGCCAAGCGGGCTTCGGCCTGATCCAGGTCGGCCAGGCGCCCCACGCCACGGCTGGTCCGCAGTTTGATCTGGTCGAGGATCCGTTCGTGATTGCGCAGGTTTTCTTCGGCAAGGCGCACCATCTCGCGGCGTGACAGCACATCCAGATACACCTGGGCCACGTCGAGCGCTGTGCGTTCCGAGGTACCCATCAGCGAATAGGCGCGGGCATTAGCGGTGGCTTGTTGACGCCCGACTTCGCTGGAGGTGGCAAAACCGTCAAAAACCATTTGCCGAAGACGGATTGCTGACTCTCCTCGATTCATCGTTTCCCAGCGGTTGGCGGTACTCGGGCTGTCGGTCCCTTCACGGCCGTAGCCTGCGGTTATGTCCACCCGCGGCAAATAGCCGCCCTTGGCCGCTCGCACTTGGTAGTCGGCAGCCACGCGGGCATTGACCCCGGCTTGAACCTCCGGGTGCACCTCGAGGGATTTCTGCATGGCTTCGGGCAAGGTTTGTGCTTGTACGAAAGTGGCGGCAAAGGCGAATGGAAGAGCGGTAAACAGTGACGCACGCATTTTTTTACTGATCCCCGAGGGCGCTGGTGTCCTGAATCACGGTCGAAGCGGTTCAGGTTTGGAAATGACAACCTGATTTGACCGATGAGCAGCTTCCGACGGGGCACTGGTATTAGTACTAAAGGAAGGAGTAGCAAACGTTCAAATATCAATGTGACATTACTTTGCCGATTGTTTAGGATGGCGATCATAAGGTCAATAGTTTGGCATAAAGTTAATAGCCGACAGTTATAGACGATATTTTGACGTCAAATATGTCGGAAACATTATCGACACAGTTCCGCCTGCAGTGGCTCATCAACGCCGCTCGGAGCATGGAAGTAGATCAGATCGGGTAACCCGGAGAGTCCAATGAGCAGCGTTGTAGCCATCGTTAAAAGTATTGTTGGCCAAGTCATCGCAGTATCCCCAGAAGGCATCCGGCGCGTACTGATCGAAGGCGATCGCCTGTTGGCCGGTGAAGAAGTCCTCACCGGCCCGGGCGGCGCCGTTACGCTTGAGCTGGCCGATGGGCGTCTGCTCGATTTGGGCCGTGACAGCCAGTGGAGCGCCGATGCGCCAGACAGCAGCACCGACCTGGGCCAGGCCACCGCGCAAGCCGCGCCGTCGGTAGAAGAGCTGCAGCAAGCGATCGCTGCTGGCGTGGACCCGACGACCGAACTGGAAGCGCCGGCAGCAGGGCCGGCAGCGGCAGGCGGTGGCTCGGTTGGTGGGGGGCACAGTTTTGTATTGCTGGAAGAAACTGCAGGCTCTGTGGACCCGACCATCGGCTTCCCGACTGACCCGCTGGGCTTCGCCGCCGGATTGAACAGCGATGAGGTCGGCGGGCTGGATACCGACGGCAACACCACCACAGCCGATACGCCGACAACGGTCGCCACTGGGCTCACCCTCAGCGCCACCCCTTCCATCTCCGAAGCGGGTGGCGTTATCGTCTATACCGCGACGGTCGGCCAAGCACCCACTTCCGCCCTGACCATCACGCTGTCGAATGGCGCCGTCGTCGTCATCCCGGCCGGGCAAACCAGCGGCACTGTCAGCGTCACGATTCCCGCCAACGATACGCCCTACATCGATGGCGGCCAGATCACCACGACCGTTACTGGCACTACCGGGGGCGGCGGCCTGACGGTTACCGTACCGCAAACGCCAGCAGTCACCCAGATCACCGATACCGTCGATACCACTACTGCCACCCTTACCGCCTCGCCAAGCGTGACCGAAGGCGGCGTGATCACCTACACCGTGACCTTGAGCAACCCTGCTCAGACTCCGGTGACTGTGACCCTGTCGAATGGCCAGACCGTTACCGTTGAAGCGGGCAAGACCACCGGCAGCGTGGACTTCCAGACGCCGGCCAATGACGTTTACGCCAATGGTTCGACGGTCAGCACCACCATCACCGGTGCCACCGGCGGCAATTTCGAGCAGCTGACGCCGAATCCGGCGCCTGCCGAGACCGTTATTTCGGACTCGGTCGATACGACCACCGCGACCCTCACTGCGTCTCCAAGCGTGACCGAAGGCGGGGTGATCACTTACACCGTGACCCTGAGCAACCCAGCCCAGACTCCGGTGACCGTGACCCTGTCGAATGGCCAGACCGTTACCGTTGAAGCGGGCAAGACCACCGGCAGCGTGGACTTCCAGACGCCGGCCAATGATGTTTACGCCAATGGTTCCACGGTCAGTACCACCATCACCGGTGCCACCGGCGGCAATTTCGAGCAGCTGACGCCGAATCCGGCGCCTGCCGAGACCGTTATTTCGGACTCGGTCGATACGACCACCGCGACCCTCACTGCGTCTCCAAGCGTGACCGAAGGCGGGGTGATCACTTACACCGTGACCCTGAGCAACCCAGCCCAGACTCCGGTGACCGTGACCCTGTCGAATGGCCAGACCGTTACCGTTGAAGCGGGCAAGACCACCGGCAGCGTGGACTTCCAGACGC
>Ga0213827_1001172_pt1 | contig 15813 bp, 13 predicted proteins | sample MC6MC0898MG_FD_180669 | JGI IMG/M metagenome (GOLD analysis project Ga0213827, IMG submission 180669) | Enriched soil aggregate microbial communities from Iowa State University, Ames, United States - MC6-MC0898-MG | ecosystem: Environmental > Terrestrial > Soil > Unclassified | place: USA: Iowa...
CCTGCGCAAGCAGGGTAAGCGCGTGCTGTTCGAAGGCGCCCAGGGCGCACTGCTGGACATCGACCACGGCACCTACCCGTACGTCACCAGCTCCAACACCACCGTGGGTGGTGCACTGGCCGGTGCCGGCGTCGGCGCCGATGCGATCGACTACGTGCTGGGCATCGCCAAGGCCTACGCGACCCGCGTCGGCGGTGGCCCGTTCCCGACCGAGCTGGACGATGAAGTCGGCCAGGGCATCCGCGACCGCGGTGCCGAATACGGCGCCTCGACCGGCCGCCCGCGTCGCTGCGGCTGGATGGACATCGTCGCGCTCAAGCGCGCCGTGGCCATCAACGGCATCAGCGGCCTGTGCATCACCAAGCTGGACGTGCTCGACGGCATGGAGAAGCTGAAGGTCTGCATCGCCTACGAATACCGTGGCAAGCGTACCGAGTACGCGCCGCTGGACGCGCAGGGCTGGGAAGAATGCACGCCGGTGTACCTGGAGTTCCCGGGCTGGACCGAGAACACCCACGGCATCACCAACTGGGATGACCTGCCGCCGGCCGCCCGCGCTTACCTGCGCGCGCTGGAAGAGCTGGCCGGTTGCCCGGTCAGCATCGTCTCGACCGGCCCGGACCGCGACCACACCATGGTCCTGCAGGACCCGTTCGCCTGATCAGGCGCGGGCGTGCCGGGCATGCCCGGTAGTGCCTGAAGGTGCAGGAAAAGCCCCGCGAAAGCGGGGCTTTTTCGTGGCGGGGGCGCCTCAGCGCTGGCCGATGCCCATCCGCACTTCGGACAACTCCAGGTTGCCGTCCTGGTTCGCGTCCAGCCGCTGGAAACGCATCTCCGAGGAGCGGCGCATCTCTTCGGCACTCAGTTCGCCGTCACCGTTCTGGTCGGCGATGCGTACCCATTCGGCTGCCGAGAACTCGCCATCACGCTGCGGCCCCAGCACCGCCTGCACTTCATCGACGCTCACGCGGTAGTTGTGATCCGCATCGACCACACGGAAGAACGCGTCACCGTCGTACTCATCACGGCTGACCTTGCCATCGCCATTGCGATCCAGCATCGCGAAGCGGTCCGACGCGGTGGCAGGCAGGTCCTGCGCCGCGGCAGCACCTGCTGCGAGTACGCCAGACAACGCGAGCAGGGCGATACGGGGCGCGGACATCGTCACGGTCTTCTCCAGAACGGGCAGGGCGTGCCGTCAGGGCCCAGTGTCCGCCGCGTGGATGACCACGACAACGGCAATTTCCCGCATTCGCGCCAGTAGTTTTACTGAGTGCGCCCGGGCAGCTGACCGCAACGTTCGCGCCCGCGCCATCGACACCATGGCATGCTGTGCAGCCACTCAACGAGACGCCGGGGCGGCATGGAAAACGGGAGATCAGGCGGGCATCGGCATGAGCAGCGCGTACCTCGCCCTGCATGCGGTGGTATCCGAGCTTGAAGTGCTGTTGCGCGGCGACGGCGAACGCCACTGGGCGGACTGGATGCGGCGCGTCATCACCCAGCTCGAGCAGGGCAATCCCGGCGCGCCGGAAAGCCTGCTGCGCGCCTACGGTGGCATGGGGTCTTTCAACGACCTCGCGCTTGGCCAGGATTACAGCAACGGCCACTTCCAGTGGAAGGCAGACGCTGGCGAGCTCAATGACCGCCTGGATGCGCTGCGCGGCCGTGCCTGGGAACTGGCGCGGGCGATCCGGGACGCTACCCCCGGCCCCCGTTGATCAGAGCGCCTGCTGACCTTTCAGCACCGGATAGGGGTTGATGGATTCGCCTTTCCACCACTGCTTTTCCGGGCCCAGTACGTGGATCTCGAAATGCAGGTGCGGCGCGTCGGGGCTGGCATTGCCGGTGCTGCCGACATAGCCGATCACCTCGCCACGCTTGATGGTCTTCTTCTCGGCCAGACCGTCGGCATAGCGGTCCAGGTGCGCGTAGTAGTAGCAGTAGCGGCCGCTCGGCTCGAACTGGTACACGGTCAGCCCGCCCCGCACGCTGTCGAACAACTTTTCGACCGTCCCATCGGCAACCGCCAGCACCGGCGTGCCGTTTGGCGCAAGGATGTCGATCGCATCGTGCACGCGACCTTCGCTGCGTGCATCGGTGAAGGTGTCCTGCAGTTGCTCGGCACCGATGCCCTGCACCGGGAGCAGCAAGGCGCCGGCCGCGTTTGCCGGTGCCGGTGCGGCACCGCCCGCGTCAGGCGCGGGCGGTGTGGGCGTGGTCTGGATCGGTACCGGCGTCGGGGCCGGGGTGGCAGCAGGTGGCGGTGGCGCATCGAGTGCGGCGCGGGTGGAACTCGTGGCCGAGCCTATCTTGGCCGGCTCGGCGGCTCCCAGGCGGGCAGAGGGGCCGGGCCCCAGCAGCCAGTACCCGACCACGCCAATGACCAGGCCCACCGCCAGCAGTCGCAGGATCTTCATCTGCTTACTCCTGCATCACGACCGGCACGGAGGCATCCACGGCGTCGGCCACCTGCAGCGCATCCCAGTTGGTTATGCGCACGCAGCCGTGCGATTCGGTCTTGCCAACGTGGCCGGGCTCCGGGGTGCCGTGCAGGCCGTAGTGCGGCTTGGAGATATCGATCCAGACCACGCCGACCGGGTTGTTCGGGCCGGGCGGCAGCACCGCCTTGCTGTCACCGGCCTTGGCGTCCCAGAACAGCTTGGGGTTGTAGTGGAAGGTCGGATCGCGCGAAATGCCCAGGATCTTCCACTTCCCGATCGGCAGCGGGTCATGCTTGCTGCCCGAGGAAACCGGGAACTGCGCATACACCTTGCCCTCGGCATCGAACAGGCGCAGCGTCGAGTCGGATTTGTCGATCACCAGCTTGCTGGCCTTGGCCAGCGGCGTGACGGAGATGTTCGGTACCTGGATCACACTGCCGGCCTTGCCCAGGTCCACGCCCGGGTTGAGGGTTTTCAGCAGTTCCGGCGAGGCATGGAAGCGTTCGCCCAGCGCCTCTTCCACCGAGCCGAAGCCGAGCGCTTTCAACTTGGCCTGTTCGGCCGGGCCCTTCGGCACGGGGTTGAACGGGCCGGCAACGTCCTCGGCGGTCAGCGTATAGCGCACCAGGGGCGGAGCGCTGTCCGGCTGCAGGGCCTTCCACGTCGCATCGTCCAGTTCGCCGGTGACCTTCAATCCTCGCGCGGCCTGGAAGCCGGAGACCGCGCGTTTCTGGTTCGAGCCGACTTCGCCATCGATCTGCCCCGGCGAGAAATGGGCGCGATCCAGCAACACCTGCGCGTGCAGATCAGAGCGGACGCCGGTCGCCACGGGTGTCTTGGCGGTGGCCGTGTCAGCGGGAGTGGGCGCGGGTGCCGTCTGTGCGACCGCCCAGCCGGAGGACGCTCCCAAGGCGAGGGCGAGCGCGGTGAGGCGGGCGATTCGGTGCAGGCGAAGAGACATCGGCAACTCCAGCGGGAACGTGTTTCCACCATGCCTGCCCGGTGTGCGCACTCGCCGTGAAAACCCTGACGCGCGGCTGAGTGGCGTACGGGAACGCGCACGCGGCGCGCCTAAGGTGAATCCATTCACAGCGTGATCACGGCAGTCGGTCAAGCCGCTGGCCCCGGCGCCGATACCAGCCCACCCCCCACGTTTTTGGATGTCTCATGAATTATCTGCGCAACGTCAGTGTCGTCTGGCGTCTAGGTATGGGTTTTGGCCTGTTGTTGCTGCTGGTCGCGGCCGTGGTGGCCACCGGCGCGACCGGCAGCGCCGTGCAGAAGCGCGCGATGCAGCAGGTGGTCGAGGTCAACGTGACCAAGGTGAGGCTGCTCTCGGACATGCTCGATGCCAACAACCAGATGATGGTCGTGCGCCGGGAGATGCTGATCCGCCAGGGCGACGGTCTGGCCGATGACGAAGCGCGCATCGCCGCGCTGGTCGCGCGCTATGAAGCCAGCTGGGCCGCCTACCAGGCGCTGCCCACGCAACCCGAGGACAAGGCCATCGGCGAGGCCATCGCGGCGGCCCGCGCGGTGGCGCGTCCGCTCAACAAGCAGATGAGCGAACAGCTGCAGCAGGGCGATGTTGCCGGTGCCACGGCGCTCACCCTGGGCGCCGTGCAGCAGGCGGCCAATGGCTGGAACCAGGCGCTCAGCAATGGCGTGGTCTACGAGGAAAAGCAAAGCCGCCAGGCCGCTGCCGAGGCGATCCGGCTGGGTGAGCGGACCCTGCTGCAGTTGCTGGTGCTGGGGGCGATCGCGCTGGTGGTCGGCATCGCCGCCTCCGTGCTGATCGGCCGCAGCCTGACCGGTCCGCTGGCCCGCGCCGTCGGTCTGGCCAACCGGATGGCCAAGGGTGATCTGGCCCACGACGTGGATCTGGGCGGCCGCGATGAGATCACCCAGCTCGGCAACGCGATGGCCACGGTTCGGCAGAGCGTCCAGGGCGCCATCGCCGCGCAGCTGGACATGGCGCGTCAGCATGAAGCCGGGGCCATCAGCCATCGCATGGATGAGACGGCCTTCCCCGGCGATTTCGGGCGGATGATCCACGCCACGAACGCGTTGGTCGGGTCCCACGTCGCCGTCGAGTTCCACATGGTCGAGGTGATGCAGCGCTACGCGATCGGCGACCTCAGTCGCGACCTGGACAGCTACCCCGGCGAGAAGGCCGTGTTGACCACCACCATGGCCAACGTCAAGGACAGCCTGATGGCGATCAACCAGCAGATCGAGACGTTGGCCGCCGCCGCGCGTGCCGGTGACTTCTCGGTGCGCGGCAGCGAGCAGGCCTTCCAGTTCCAGTTCCGGGCCATGGTGGCCCAGCTCAACGGCATGATGGCCAGCTCACAGAGCAGCATCGCCGACCTGTCGCAGGTGCTGCGCGCGATCTCCACCGGCGACCTGACCGCGCGAATGGAGGGCCATTACGAGGGTGTCTTCGCGCAGATGCGCGACGATGCCACCGTGACCGCCGGGCAGTTGACCGGCATCGTGCGGCAGATCCAGGGCGCGGCCGGCAGCATCAACGATGCCGCGCAGGAACTGGCGGCTGGCCACAATGACCTGTCGCGCCGCACCGAGCAGCAGGCCGCCAATCTGGAGGAGGCGGCCGCGTCGATGGAAGAGCTGACCTCCACGGTCCGGCAGAACGCCGAACTGGCCAACCAGGCCGACCTTGAAGCCCATGCAGCCGGTGCCGCGGTCAAGGCGACCGAGCAGGCGATCGCGCAGGTGGCGGCGGTGATGAGCCAGATCGACCAGTCCTCGGCGCGCATCGCCGAGATCTCCTCGGTCATCGACGGCATCGCGTTCCAGACCAATATCCTGGCGCTGAACGCTGCGGTGGAAGCGGCCCGCGCCGGCGAGAACGGGCGCGGCTTCGCGGTCGTCGCCACCGAGGTCCGGACCCTGGCCCAGCGTGCCGGCACCGCGGCCAAGGAGATCAAGGAGCTGATCGACGACGCCAGCGCCAACGTCAGGACCGGGCTGAATGTCACGGTGCAGTCCGAAGCGGCGATCGCCCGCCTGACCCAGGCCAGTTCGCGCACCAACCAGCTGATGAGCGACATCGCCGCGGCGACCAAGGAACAGGCCGCGGGCATCGAGCAGGTCAACCAGGTGGTGGTGCAGATGGACCAGGTCACCCAGCAGAATGCGGCGCTGGTGGAAGAAGCCACCGCCGCCAGCCGCGCGCTGGAGCAGCAGGCGCACGCACTGACCGGGTCGGTGGCGGTGTTCACCCTGGAACCCGATGCCACGGCGCGGGTCCGGCCGGCGCCGTTGCAGGCGGCATGATCGCGCGGCCCGCCGGGTAAACCGGAACGCCCCGCGTCGGCGGGGCGTTGTGCCGGTCGAACCCGTCCGCCGGCGCACGCTGCCGGCGGACGGGCTCAGTCGTCGTTCTCTTCCGCCGCCTCGCGACCCTGCTGGCGGATCAGCGCTTCTTCGCGCGCATCGTTGATGGCATGGCGTACGCCATCCAGGTCGATGCTGCTTTCATCCTGTTCGAATTCGCCGGTCAGCACGCTGTCCGGCAGCAGGTCGCCGGCCTCGAACAGCGCCCACATCTCTTCGCCGTACCAGGTCTCCAGCAGTTCCGGCGCCCAGCGGCCCAGATAGGCGGTGAGGTTGTTGACGTCGCGCAGCAGCATCGTGCGCGCGGCGTTGTTGCCCGCCGCACTGACCACCTGCGGGAAATCGATCACCACCGGGCCTTCCGGGCCGACCAGCACGTTGTACGGCGACAGATCGCCGTGGATCAGGCCGCAGCACAGCATCCGCACCACCTGGCGGACCAGGATCTGGTGGAACTCGCGGGCCTGTTCAGGACTGAGCTCGACCTCGCCCAGGCGCGCGGCGGAATAGCCCTCGGCATCGGTGACCAGCTCCATCACCAGCACGCCGTGGAAGTAGCCGTACGGCTCGGGCACGCGCACGCCGGCATCGCGCAGCTGGTACAGCGCTTCGACCTCGGTGTTCTTCCAGGCCGCTTCCTGCTGCTTGCGGCCGTAATTGCTCGCCTTGCCCACGGCGCGCGCTTCGCGGCTGCCACGGACCTTGCGGCCTTCCTGGTACTGCACGCGCTGCTGGAAACTGCGCTGGGCCATGTCCTTGTAGACCTTGGCACAGCGCACATCGTCGCCGCTGCGGACCACGTATACCGCTGCTTCCTTGCCGCTCTTGAGCGGGCGGAGCACTTCATCGATCACGCCGTCGTCGATCAGCGCCTGCAAGCCTTGGGGGGTCTTCACGGTATCTCGGGAATCGGCTGGCGCGGGGCCTGCCCTGGAGGGGGAGGGATTTTCGCATCTTCGGGCCGGGGGAGCCATCGACCCGGCCCGGCGCAGTGAGGTCGTTCAGCTGCGTGTACGCGCGCGACAGCTTGAAATCTGATTCACATCGGCGCGGCAGGCTGGGGCCACCTTCCAAGGAGTGTCGCCCATGATGCTGTCCCTGCTGCGCCGCACCGGTGCCGCCCTGGCCATGTTGCTGGCCGTTTCCACCGTGCATGCCCGCCCCGCGGCCACCGATACCGTGCTGATCGTGGTCAGCGGCGAAGGCCGCGACCAGGGCAAGACCCGTCCCGGCTTCGAGATGGACGAGTTCGCGCAGGCCTACCTGATCTTCCGCGACAACGGCCTGGCGGTGCAGGTCGCCAGCCCGCAAGGCGGACCGGTCGAGGCCGACAAATTCAATGCCGAGGAGCCCTTCAACGCACGCGTCCTGGCCGATCCGGCCGCGGCCGCACTGCTGGCCGATACCCTCGCCACCGCGACCCTCAGCGCCGCCGACTATGCGGCGGTCTACGTGGTCGGTGGCAAGGGCGCGATGTTCGACCTGCCGGCCGACGCCGCGCTGCGGGGGCTGCTCGGCACGATGCACGACCGTGGCGCGGTGGTCGCGGCGGTCTGCCACGGCCCGGCCGCACTGGTGGACGTGCGGCTGGCGGACGGATCGCTGCTGGTGGCCGGGCGCCGCATGACCGGCTTCACCAATGCAGAGGAAGGGGTGTTCGGCAAGCGCTGGGCGAAGGAGTTTCCGTTCCTGCTGGAAACCGCGCTGCGCGAGCGTGGCGCGCGCTGGGAGCAGGCGCCGCTGATGATGCCCAAGCTGGTGGTGGACGGGCGCCTGATCACCGGGCAGAACCCCTATTCGACACCGGCCGTGGCCGAGGCGATCGTGCGGGCCACCGGCCGCACGCCGATCGCGCGCACGCCGTGGCGCGATGAGGCCAGCATGGCGCTGGTGCAGCGCCTGCTGGCCGGTGAAGGCGAGGCGGTCAAGCGCGAGCTGGCCAGCAACCGTACCGGCTATCACGATCAGCTGATCGGCGTGCTCGGCTACTACCAGCTGCAGGCCGCGCAGGACGATGCGGCGGTACGTGACGCGCTGTCGATCATGCAGCTGGCCGCCCCGTACATGAGCGAACCGCAGCTGCCGCTGGGCATCGCACAGGCGCATTGGCGGCTGGGCGAGGTGGCACAGGCGCGCGCGGTACTCGGCAAACTGCTGGAAACCCACCCGGACATGGCCGAAGCTAGGCAGCTCAAGGACACGATCGAAGGCTGACCCATGGACGATGGCCTGCACATCCTGGTGATCGAGGACAACCCGGCGCTGCGCGCCGGCATGGCCACGCTGCTGGAGGCCCGCGGCCATCGCGTGGCCTTTGCCGCCGATGGCCGCAGTGGCCTGCAGATGGCATTGGCAGAGCCGCCGGATGTGCTGGTGCTGGACCTCACCCTTCCGGGCATGGATGGCCTGCGCGTATGCAGCCATCTGCGTGAGCAGGCCGACCGCCACATCCCGATCCTGATGCTGACCGCGCGCGACACGCTGGCCGACAAGCTGGTCGGCTTCCAGGCCGGTGCCGATGATTACCTGGTCAAACCGTTCGCAGGCGAGGAACTGCTGGCGCGCTGCCTGGCCCTGGCCCATCGGCACGGCCGACGCGACGGGCATGTGCTGCGCGTCGGATCTCTCGGCATCGACCGCCGCAGCGGGACCGTACACCGCGGTGAGCAGCCGATCGAGTTGCCGCAGACGGCCTACCGCCTGCTGGTGCTGCTTGCCGAAGCCTGGCCGCGTACGGTGACCCGCAGCGAGTTGATCCGGCGCCTCTGGGGCGATGAAGCACCGCCCTCGGATCCGCTGCGCTCGCATCTGTATCTGCTGCGACAGGGGCTGGACAAGCCCTTCGACCGGCCGATGCTCAAGACCGTGCACGAGGTCGGCTTCAGGCTGGAGGCCGACGCATGACGGCACGGGTGCATCGCCTGCGCAACCGGTTGATGCTGGCCTTCGCGGTGTTCGCGCTGGCGGTGGCCGGCCTGTTCGGCATGTACGTGGCGGTGTTCGTGTACAGCGTCGAAGACCGGTTCTTCGACGCAATGCTTGAGCAGGAAGCGCAGCAGCAACTGGAGCAGCGGGCCGCGAGTGGGGCCTGGTCGCCACCGCGCAATGCGTTCATGGCGATCCATGACACCCCTGCCAGCTTCCCCACGGATCTCAAGGCCGCCTTCGATGCTGAGCCGTGGCGCCGCGAGATCGGCGGCACCGAAGGGCGGCACTATCACCTGCGCGCGCTGCCGCCGGGCGGAGCCGGTACACCGGGATGGCTGGTCGCCGAGGTCAGCCAGCAGCTGGTGGTGCGGCCGATGCGCAGCCAGATTCTGGCGCTGCTGGCCTGGTCCGGGCTGGCCGTGGTGGTGGTCGCCATCCTGGCCGGCGCATGGCTGGCGCGACGGACCACGCGTCCCTTGTCGAAGCTGGCGGCGCTGGTCGACGGCATGGCGCCGGACAGGTTGCCGGTGGGGTTCGCCGGGGACTTCCCCGATGACGAGGTCGGCGTGCTCGCCCGCGGCCTGGACAATCTGAGCGGGCGCGTGCGTGCCTTCATTGCGCGCGAGCATGCCTTTACCCGTGATGCCAGCCATGAGCTGCGCACGCCCCTGGCGGTGATCCGCAGTGCCACCGAACAGCTGGCCAGCGAACCTGGCCTGTCCGGGGCCGGGCGGCGGCAGCTCGCCCATGTCCAGCATTCGGCGCGTCAACTCGAACAGACCGTCATCACCCTGCTGACACTGGCCCGCGAAGAGAACGTGGAACAGGACGCGACGCCACTGGCGGTGCTGCCGGTGCTGGAACAGGTGGTGGTCGAGCAGGCCGTGCTGTTGGAGGGCAAGCCGGTGGCGGTGCGGGTGGACGTGCCAGCCGACGTGAGCCTGCCGGTACCGGGGCCGGTGCTGCACATGCTGCTGGCCAATCTGGTCGGCAATGCGTTCGCGCATACCCGGGCGGGTGAGGTGTACATCGATGTGGCGGCTGGACGACTGCGCATCCGCAACACGGCGCCGGCAGGTGACCCTGACACGATCATGCAGCCATTCGCGAAAGGCGAGGGCAGCGCCGGCTTCGGGCTCGGCCTGGCGATCGTGCACCGGCTGTGCGACCGCTTCGCCATCGACCTGCGCATCGAGGGAACCGAGCACGCCACGGTCGCCAGTTTCAGCGTGCAGTAAGATGCACGGTCGGCCCTGCGCGTATGTCAGGTCTTGCCGGCCGCTCGCTTGCGGGCGCCGGTCGCTGCCGTCTTTTTCGCCGGCGCCCCGGTGGCGGTTTTCGAGGCCGCTTTGCCGGTGGCCTGCTTGGCGACGGTCTTCTTCGCCGCCTTCTTTACCGTTTTCTTGATTGCGGTTTTCGTCGTCGCTTTTTCAGCGGCCTGCGTCGCCGTCTTCTTTGCAGCCTTCTTGGTGGCCTTCGCGGGCGCTGCTTTCGCAGCGGCCTTCTTCGCAGCGGTTTTCTTTACCGCTGCCTTCTTCGTCGCCGCGGTCTTCGAGGTCTTCGTGGTCTTGGCGGCCGTCTTGTTCGCACTACCGCTCTTCTTCCCGCCACCATCCTGCTTGTTGACCGTGGCCCAGGCGATGCGCTCCGCAGCCGCTTCGCTGCGGCCCTGGTCTTTCTCGCTTTCCTCGATGTGCTCGGCGTTGCGCTTCTGCTTGTCGGTATAGCTGGATTTATCACCGCGCGGCATGGTCATGCTCCTGTCTGGTGACGAAGGTGGCGCCGCTCAGGAGAGCGTGCGCACCTTCGGTTCGCGGGCCCACTGCCGCGTAGCGGCGGCGGCAAGGAAGGCCTTGGCATCCTCGGCTTCCACCACCCCGGCATCGTTGCCGACACGCGCGATCTTCAACAGCGCCTGCGCGCCATCATCGGCGGCGATCGCCTTCAGGTGGACCCAGGCATCGCTGACGAAATCGATTGCGGCCGATTCCTTGCCCAGCTTCTTTGCCGCCTCGGGGCTGAGTACGACGGCCACCGCATCGAAGACCACCGACGGCGTACCGGCCAGCTGGCCATCCGCCGCCAGCGTCTTGCCGTCACTGAGCCTGGCGCCACCGATCTTGGGTGCAACCAGCTTGACGCTGGCGCCGGCCTTGTCGGCCGCCTTGCGCAGGTTGGCGATCAGCGCCGCATCGGAGCCCTCGTCGAACAGGATGCCGATGCAGCGACCGGTCAGCAGGTCCTTGGTGCGGCCGATGATGCGCACTTCCGGCGCCTTCGGGAAATCCTGCGCCGGGGTCTGGGTGGCGGCCGGCTCGGGCAGGGCCGGCATCGCCAGACCATCGGCAACCCGCTTGGCCAGGGCCTCATCGATGTTGCGCAGATGGCTCACGGTGCGCTCGCGCACCTTGACCGTCTCCACCTTGGACAGCTCGAACACCAGCGCCGAGGCCAGATGGGCCTGTTCCGGTGCCTCCAGGCTGCGGAAGAACATCCGGGCCTGGCTGTAGTGATCGGCGAAGCTGTCTGCCCGCACGCGCCCCTTGCGGCCGTCATCCGGCGCGGTGGCGTGGCTCGGGAAGCCATCGGCGGTCTCGCGCGGGCTGTCGCCCTGCAGCGAACTGGGATCGTAGGCGACCCGTCCCTTGGGGATGTTCATCTGCATGTGCCCGTCGCGCTGATGATTGGCGAAGGGGCACTTGGGCGCATTGACCGGAATCTGATGGAAGTTCGGGCCGCCCAGGCGGCTGAGCTGGGTATCCAGGTAGGAGAACAGGCGGCCCTGCAGCAGCGGATCGTTGCTGAAGTCGATGCCCGGCGGCACGTTGGCCGGGCAGTAGGCGACCTGCTCGGTTTCGGCGAAGAAGTTGTCCGGCCAGCGGTCCAGCACCATGCGCCCGATCACGGTCAGCGGCACCAGCGACTCGGGAATGATCTTGGTCGAATCCAGATGGTCGAACGGGAAGGCCTCGGCCTGTTCCTCGGTGAACAGCTGTACCGCCAGTTCCCACTCGGGGAAGTTGCCGGTGGTGATCGCCTCGAACAGATCACGGCGGTGGAAGTCGTTGTCCGCGCTCTGCAGCTTCACCGCCTCGTCCCAGACGGTGGACTGGATGCCCAGCTTCGGCCGCCAGTGGAATTTGACGAAGGTCGACTCGCCGGCATCGTTGATCAGGCGGAAGCTGTGGATGCCGAAGCCCTCGATGGTGCGCAGCGAGCGCGGAATCGTGCGGTCGCTCATCGCCCACATGATCATGTGCATCGACTCGGGCATCAGCGAGACGAAGTCCCAGAAGGTGTCGTGCGCGCTGGCTGCCTGCGGGAATGCCCGGTCCGGCTCCATCTTCACCGCGTGGATCAGGTCGGGGAACTTGATCGCGTCCTGGATGAAGAACACCGGGATGTTGTTGCCGACCAGGTCCCAGTTGCCCTCCTTGGTATAGAACTTGACCGCGAAGCCGCGCACGTCACGCGGGGTGTCGACCGACCCGGCGCCACCGGCCACGGTGGAGAAGCGGGTGAACACCGGGGTGCGTACGCCCACTTCGTTGAGGATCCGCGCCCTTGTGTACTCGCCAAGCGAGCGGGTCAGCTCGAAATAGCCGTGCGCCGCGCTGCCGCGGGCATGCACGATGCGCTCGGGGATGCGCTCGTGATCGAAGTGGGTGATCTTCTCGCGCAGGATGAAGTCTTCCAGCAGGGTCGGCCCGCGCGGGGTGGCGCGCAGCGAGTTCTGGTTGTCACCGACCGGAATGCCCTGGTTGGTGGTCAGCCCGGGGTGGCCGTTGCCCGCGCGCTGGTGCAGTTCATCCCCTTCGCCGCGGACATCGGTGGCGGGTGCGGGGGCGTTCTTCGTGCTTTTCTTGCTGGCGGCCATGAGGCGACTCCGGGAGCTGGCGGGAAGGGGGATCACCTCACACTGGCGGGCCGGGCGTTAATCGAAGGTGCGAAAACACGACGCTGCTTGCACCCGCGCTTCACATGCGGCGCCCGGGCGCTGGGTGAGGCGCGCGCGGGCAGGTATCCTTGGGCGCGTCTTCTCCTGTCTTTCCCAGCCGCATGCGCGTTGAACCCGCCGACATCGAAGCCCTGTTTGATGCGATCCCCGACGTCCTGTTCTTCATGAAGGACTGCGACGGGCGCTATACGCACATCAACCAGACCATGCTGCGCCGGCTGGGGCTGAAGTCGCGCAAGGAGGTGATCGGGCGGACCGCGGCGGAGATCTATCCCACCGGCCTGGGGGCCGATTACGCCACCCAGGACGAGCAGGTGCTGGCCGGCAAGGTCATCGAGAACCTCATGGAACTGCATCTGTTCGCCAACCGCGAGCCGGGCTGGTGCCTGACCTGCAAGCGGCCGCTGCTGATGGACGGGCAGATCCGCGGGTTGATCGGCATCTCGCGCGACCTCGGCCAGAAGGACAGCCTGGGCACCCAGTACGAACAGCTGCGCCTGGCCCTGGCCCATCTGAATGCGCATTACGCCGAGAACGTGCGCATGCAGACCCTGCTCGACATCACCGGCTTCTCGCTGTCCAAGCTGGAGCGCACCTTCCGCAAGGTGTTCCAGATGACCCCGCAGCAGGTGCTGACCCGGCTGCGCATCCAGATGGCGGTGCACCTGCTGCACGGCCCAGACAGCATTGCCAGCATCGGGCAGGCCTGTGGCTTCACCGACCAGAGTGCGTTCACCCGCAAGTTCAAGGCCGAGGTCGGGCTGTCGCCCCGGGCCTATCGCGCCCAGATCGGGGAGCGCGCCGCCGCCTGAGGCGGGGTGGGGCTTGTGGCCTATGCCGCCGCGCGGCCGACAGGGTATGGTGTCGCACTTGTTGCCCGCCAATCGATTCCGATGCCCGCATCCCAGACTCCGGCTCCTGCCACTCCGCCCGCCGATACCCGCCTCGGGCACGCGCTCAAGCCCCGCCAGCTGATCATGATGGGCCTGGGCAGCGCGATCGGCGCCGGCCTGTTCCTCGGCTCCGGCGTGGGCGTCCAGGCCGCCGGCCCGGCGGTCCTGCTGTCGTATCTGGTGGCCGGCGCGCTGGTGATCATCGTGATGAACGCGCTGGGCGAAATGGCCGCAGCCAAGCCGACCAGCGGCGCGTTCTCGGTGTACGCCGCTGATGCCATGGGGGCCACTGCCGGTGCCACGGTGGGCTGGCTGTGGTGGGTGCAGCTGGTGATCGTGATCGCCGCTGAAGCGGTCGGTGCGGCTGGCCTGCTCGCCACGGTGTGGCCGGCGATCCCGGTGCCGATGGCTGCGCTGGCCTTCATGCTGTTCTTCACCGCGATCAACCTGCTCGGGGTGAAGAACTTCGGCGAGTTCGAATTCTGGTTCGCGATCCTGAAAGTGGCCGCGATCGTCGGCTTCATCCTGATCGGCGTGGCGCTGCTGATGGGCTGGCTGCCGGACGTGGCCTCGCCTGGCCTGCGCAACTTCACCGAGCACGGCGGTTTCATGCCCAAAGGCCTGGCCGGCATCGGCGCGGCGCTGCTGGTGGTGGTGTTCGCCTTCGGCGGCACCGAGATCGTGGCGGTGGCCGCGGCGGAAACCGAAGATCCCGAGCGCAGCATCGCCCGCGCGATCCGCACCGTGGCCTGGCGCATCCTGGTGTTCTACATCGGCTCGCTGAGCGTGATCATCGCGGTGGTGCCGTGGACCAGCGAGGCCCTCCGCTCGCCGTTCGCCGCGGTGCTCGAAGCGGCCAAGATTCCTGGCGCAGCCACGGCGATCACGTTGATCGCGGTGATCGCGCTGTTGTCGGCGCTCAACGCCAATCTGTACGGCGCGTCGCGGATGATGTACTCGTTGGCCCAGCGTCGCGAGGCGCCGGCCGTGCTGGGCTGGACCGATCCGCGCCAGGTGCCGATCATCGCGGTGCTGGCCAGCGTGCTCTTCGGTTTTGCGGCGACGGTGATGGAGCTGCTGTTCCCGGACAGGGTACTGCCGGTACTGCTCAACATCGTGGGTTCGACCTGTCTGCTGGTGTGGACCATCTCGCTGCTGTCGCAGCTGATCCTGCGCCACCGTGCCAACCGCGACGGCACCCGCTTGCCGTTCCGGATGGCGGGATATCCGTATTTGACGGTGATCGGGTTGGGGGTGCTGGCGCTGATCTTCGGCCTGCTGCTGTCCGAGTCGCACACGCGCCTGCAGTTCCTGTCGATGGCCGCGCTGACGGCGGTGATCGCCATCAGCAGCGAAGTCGCCCGCCGCGTGCGCGCCAGCCGCCGGGCCGACTGACCCCGGGCGGGTGGTGGGTGCCGACCGTTGGTCGGCACACCCCGCAAGGGCACGCAACAAAAAAACGGCCCGCGCGATGCGGGCCGTTTTCATTCCAGATGCATGCAGATCAAGGTAGGTACCGACCGTTGGTCGGTACGCCTGTCAGGCATCGTGCCGACCAACGGTCGACACCTACACCTCCACGCCCTCGTCTTCCTTGTACGCATCGACCGGGATGCAGGCGCACATCACGTTCTTGTCGCCGTAGACGTTGTCCACGCGCGCCACCGGCGGCCAATACTTCTGCTGGCGCAGGCTGGCCAGCGGGAAGGCCGCCAGCTCGCGCGGGTAGGCGTGGGCCCACTCGCTGGCCGAGACCGCCGTGGCGGTATGCGGTGCGTGCTTGAGCGGGTTGTCCTCGCGGTCCAGGCGGCCGTCTTCGATCGCGGCGATCTCTTCGCGGATCTGGATCATCGCGTTGATGAAGCGATCCAGTTCGTGCAGCGATTCGCTTTCGGTCGGTTCCACCATCAGCGTGCCGGCGACCGGGAAGCTCAGGGTCGGGGCGTGGAAGCCGAAGTCGATCAGGCGCTTGGCCACGTCCTCGGCGCCGATGCCGGAGGTCTTCTCCAGCGGACGCACGTCCAGGATGCACTCGTGCGCCACCAGGCCGTTGCGGCCGGTGTACAGGGTCTTGAAGTGCGGGGCCAGGCGCTTGGCGATGTAGTTGGCGTTGAGCAGCGCGACCTGGGTCGCCTTGCGCAGGCCGGCGGTGCCCATCAGCGTGATGTACATCCAGCTGATCGGCAGGATCGAGGCGCTGCCGAAGCTGGCCGCGCTGACCATGCCCACA
>Ga0213827_1001174_pt1 | contig 15757 bp, 7 predicted proteins | sample MC6MC0898MG_FD_180669 | JGI IMG/M metagenome (GOLD analysis project Ga0213827, IMG submission 180669) | Enriched soil aggregate microbial communities from Iowa State University, Ames, United States - MC6-MC0898-MG | ecosystem: Environmental > Terrestrial > Soil > Unclassified | place: USA: Iowa...
TCGGCACCGCGTACGTCGCCACCTGCTTATAGGTATCGCTGTTGTACGCGGTGACAGTGCCGCCATCGCGGTTGGTCACGTACAGGCGCTTGCGTGGTGCATCCAGCAGGATGCCCAGCGGGCCGGCGTCGGTCGGAATGCTGGCCAGTTCCTTGCCGGTGGTACGGTCCAGCACCAGCACGCGCTGGCCCGGATGCTTCGATTCGAAGCCCGAGCTGCTGGCCTGATACTTGCGGATCATCTCCGAGCCCTGGTCGGTCACGAACAGACGCTTGCCAGCCGGATCCAGCGCGATGTTCATCGGCTGCTCGGCACTGACCTTGAAGCGCTGCTCCACCTTGCCGCTGTCGGTGCCGACGGTGACGACCTCGGCCAGCAGGTTGGAGGTGTAGACGCGCTTGGCCTTGGTATCCAGCGCCAGACCTGGTGCCTTGGCATTGCCAAGACCCGGAATGGTGTTGATGACCTTCAGCGACTGCGTATCCACCACGAATAGCACGCTGCCCTCGCCCGAGTGCCCGGTGACGTACAGGCGGTTGTTGGCGCCATCAACGACCAGCTCGCGCAGATCGTGGGTGTAGGCGGCCTTGCCGTCCTTGCCGACCTTCTTTTCCATCAACTGCACGATGCCGACCGATTTGTTGGTGGCAGTGTCGACCACGGTGACCGAGGTATCGACGGTGTTACCGACGTACAGGCGGTTGTTGGCGTCGTCCAGCACCACGCCGAATGCCTTGCGCTCCAGCGGGATGGCGGTTTCAACGGCCAGAGTTTCCGGGTTCAGGCGCAGGACCTGGGACGGACCGGCGGCATCACCGAAGCCGCCCGAAGAGGCGACGAACACGGCATTCTGCTTGGGGCTGAAAGCCAGCTCATAGAGACCCTGAGCGATGGCTTTGCGCTGTACGGCGGTGGTGCTGGCGGATGCGGTGGCCTGGTCAGCGGCGAAGGCGGACGGCGCGCCAAGGCTCAGGGAGATGGCGAACGCCAGAGCGGCCGAACGGATTACGGAATTGCGGTACATGCGAGCTTCCTTGAAGGGGCACGGGAGGGTGTCCTGGCTCGCTGGGCCGCTGGAAGCGGCTGACCACCATCGGAAGACGTGGAAAGGCTGGCTGACCCGTTCATCTTAACAGGCGCTGCCAGAGGCGTCGTTTTTGTACGCGCGCCCTACTGATTTGCGTTATCAACACACGAACAAGGGCCCCACCAAAGACAGCAAATCTCACAGGCGCCCAAGATCGCAAGCCGTGTGGATCGCAGCATCAGTAGTCTCGGCACGCTGAAAGCAACCATGCGGCCGCCTCACGACAAGAGCTGCATACTTCAATCATCGCGATACAGGAGGTGGTTGGTGGCCGATACACTGACGAAAGTGCTGCGTAGCGAGCGCATGTCCCTGATCAAGGGGAGTGACACCAAGCCAGAAATGGCTGTGAGGCGCGGTCTTCACAAGTTGGGATTCAGATTCCGACTTCACGTGCGAGACTTGCCCGGAAGACCTGACATTGTACTTCCAAAGTATCAGGCAGTCATTTTCGTCCATGGGTGCTTTTGGCATGCACATCACTGTCAGCAAGGGCGCATCCCTGGGACGAATGCTGCGTTTTGGAAAGAAAAGTTCCTGAACAACAGACGGCGGGACGTGCGTGTAACCCGAGCACTCCGGAAAGATGGCTGGAGGGTTTTCAAGATCTGGGAGTGTAATCTGAGAACTCCCGCGCTTCGTGAGAAGTCCATCGCCAAGGTGGCGCGCCTACTGCGCGCCACTCCGAGATGACGCATTATTTACCTAGTCATCGAGGCTGTACCTCGCGAATTGGACACGGAGCTTTCCACTTCCCGTCTTGATGAGCGCATCGCCTTTGCCAACGAGCTGTTCCGCTCCGCCTTCGTCTAAGACAACTCGACTCTCGGCTAGCGTATTCACTCGTAAGGCGATCTTACCTGGGAGGTTGCCCTTAACCACGGTATTAACAACGGTCACAACTGGCTTCTGAGTCGAGACGATCAAGTGTATTCCCGCAGCTCTGGCCTTCTGGGAGATCCTCTTCAAATTCGACTCGACCTTCTTTCGCTCGTCGTCGTCATTCGTCAGATCCGCGTACTCGTCCAAGACTATGATCCACCGCGGCAGCATCTTCCCGGAGGCAGTGTACTCCGCAATGCTACGCACGTTTCCAGGCGCCGACTTGAACAAGGCATATCGGCGCTCCATCTCCTGAACGCCCTTCTCCAGCAATGCAATTGCATCCTCGGCCATAGTGCCGATGGGGCCATCCGTATGCGGAAGGTTCTCCAATGAATTGAGCTCCGTACCCTTCGGATCGATTAATTTCAGCCTCAACTCCTCTGGCGAATAGAAGTGTGCAGCGCCATGAAGGATGGTCAGGAGAGCCTCGGATTTACCACTCCCCGTTACACCAGCCATTAGCAGATGGGGGGAGTTTGAGCTGGAAAAGTCAATTTCAACGATCTCCCCCGAAGAGTCCTCGCCCACCGGAACGGCGAATCCCTTAGAGGGTCGTTGCCACCTATTCCACATTTCCTCGGCGTCCACGAAGTAACGTTCAGAGTCAGACTTTGGCACTGTGATGACAACATTGCCATTGTGAGTGGAGCAACCAAGCTGCATGTCTGCAGCAAGGCGCATCCTCAACTTCAGGTTTTGGACCTGCGCCTCAATCTTGCTCACTGAGACTCCGTACGCCGGAACTACCGCATACTCAACGAAAGCAGGGCCCTCCTTGTAGGGCGACTCGGCTTTTGGCCGGTTAACCTTTACGTGAAACTCGGACAAGTAGGAAATCAGCTTGTCATATCGCTGATCGAGGGTCTTCTGATCGATCTTATTGGCCGGAGATGATTGCGGGGTTGTAGCCTCTACCTCGGGGCCAAGCTCTTCCGGCGCGTGAACGGCGTCCGAGTTCAGAACCGGATCTGCCCCAGAGTCAACGTCCTGATTAACTTTCGATTGACCGAGACGCGCAGGTTTGCCCTCTGACATCTCTTTCACGTCAGTCTGAAGCTCACTTGGATTCGTTCCCTGGCAGCACAAGTCTTCAACTGAATGTGCCAGAGCAGCTACCACCACTTTATGGCACTCAGCGTCCCCGCCTTCCTCCCCCCAGAGCACTGCATCGTACGCGGCAGGGTCAATCCGAACTTCAATTCGCCGATCGCCTTCGTCATCGTACTCTCCGCCAAACTCGTCCCAAGATGCGCTTTCGCCTTGTTCGGTCCTCGCCCAAGCCTGATACCAAATCAGAATTCCCATCCCAGTGGCGAATTTTGCTTTTCCTTCGGCTACAGAACGCAAGATGCCAACTGCGTGCTCGCTACTCTTGCTATTCAGCTGAAGACCGGCGTCAAGCACCGCCAGAAGACGTTGCCCAAGAATTGATGCCTTGCTACCTGCCGCCGAACTAATATTTGAGCACAGCTCTACGAGCTGCTTGCAGTAGTCCCTCAGCTGTTCGGCATGCTCCCTGAGGCGCTCCTCGCCCGCTTTTGGAAAGGCCGCCTCGACCTCGGATCTCACTAGGCCGTAGTGCTTGATCTCAATTGGGATAAGGTTGACGCATGAGAAGTCATCGCCGCTAATAGCCGCGCTTATTCCCAGCAGGTCAGCGCGTCGCCTACTGTCACCTCGCGCGTAGCCAACGGTGTCCCGCAAGAATGGATCCACGGCGTCTACAGGCACGATCAGCCGCAGCTCGCCTGGGGGTGCTTCATCTACCCATCGCTGCAGCGATCTGAGGGCAAAGAAGAACCCTATGGCCCCGGTCGCCTGATGATGACCGATTGACAGTAAAGTGTTGAGACCGATTGCTCGCCTCGCGAGAGTTGACACCAGAAGCCGAGCCCTTGAATCGATCTCCCCGTTCGTCGCCGCAGGGTTGAGACGCTTAAGCCGCTCTCGTATAGCTCCACTGAGCGCGGCTGGGACGTTAGCGAGAACGAAATAGGGCTGGACCCGCGCCTCTTCCCCGCGGAATTCACCTACCGTGGTTGCTGGCCTCCAGTCCCATAAAACATAACTACCGCCGACATGGCTGGACGCAGCAAGTGCGAGTGCTTGGGGGTCCACCCCAAAGTCTCCAGCGACTAGCCAATTGGGACTTGCCTTACCCACTGCGAAGTTCGCCATGACGTTGACCATGTAGGCCTCCCCCATAGCTCCTTCGTAGCACGTCAACAAGGTAGAGAGCTCAAAGTCTGTTTCGTCACTGTGCTCAAGGCTGTAGTCCAGTGTGGTGAATCGACCGGGGCTTCTTCTGATGGGCGTACGTCGCAACGGAAGGCTCGGCAACCAACCCAGCGAGCGGCCGCCTTTAACCAGTACCGCCTTTGCGGCGCCACCTTCAACGAAGGTGATATGGCTTTCGCTGGTGTCGCCATCTGGGGCGGAGCGCCACGTGAGATTGAAGCCCGGCCTCGCTGAAAGGAGGCCCTCGTCGAGCCTGCCCAGCGCCGGAATATCACCAAGTCGGTGCTTCGAGTCTCTGATCGTGACCCCCGCTACCCCTGCAAGCTCTGAGCTCGAAGCAGCGAGGTCCTTCAGCTTGACAATTAACCCTTCGTCCATTGCAGCGGATCTGCGGGTCTGTGTCGCGCTTGTTAGGGCAATCTGCAGTGTCTGCACTTCTGGAGAGACACGCAAAAAGTCGTCGACCGCAGACGAGATAGACGAAGGAGTCAGCGTCGACAGGCCTTCGGCCGGAAACCGCTCACCCTGCAACCAGTCAGGAATCACTGGAGACCCGTCCAGGATTGGAACGCTTACGTGCCAACCGATGTATAGATCCTTCGGTCGCGCATCCACGGGAACGGGCAAGAACGGGGTTTCTTGATCGAAAACGTTCAGTGCCGCCACGAATGCAGGAAAATTCGTTCCGTCGAGTAGGGACAGCGTAGCCGCGGGCAAGGCGCCGTCAGCATATGCTTCTCTCAGACCCACCTGAACCTTCCACGCCCATGCAAGCCTTATGGGATGGAGTGGGCTGAGTAGTACCGCAGCTGCGCTCTGAAGGCCGCTCTTCTCGGAGAACGCCACGGCACTGAATGGATTCCGTGCCCAGAACTGATCCGATGCAGAAAGTTCGGCTATGGATCGGAGAAGCACTGAGTAAGCGGCAAGAACAGCGTGCACACGCCCCTTGTCGAGAGCATCAAGCGGAATCCGAGAGACAGTGAGCTCGCCAGATCGCTCTCGCTGCTCGATTGTGGTAACTAGCTCGAACACGCCTAGATCTTGGTATGCGTTTCTGAGAGAGGCGTACGCCGGCAGGTTAAGGAGATCGACACTAGGGGCACTTGGGTAAAGATCTAGCCTACCCTGCAGGCTAATTGCGGACTTACACCCTGGAATTGAACCGCCATACGCTTCCGCTTGCTTGGAGGTGGTCGCGGAGATGGCTGCCAGTGCATGCCTAGGCCCAAGCTCCTTGAGAATATGCTGCATCTCCAGCTCGAGCTGGCCCAAAACTGAGGGTTCAAGTAACTTGTCCGTCGCTGGTCGCGCACCGCTTGCTGCTGCGGTAAAGGGCGATATCGGTCGACTACTGGTGGACGCAATGTCTAGCGCGAAGCAGATGTTGGAGTTCGCCTTGAGGTCCACGGAGGAGGTGAGGTCCTCAATAGCACTAGCGAACTGGCCATTAGTCCCACCCCACGCCAGGCACTCCATCGGCTGGCCGTCCAGCGACCAGCCAGTTTGACTAAGCTCCAGATCGCTACCCCAGGCGGCATACATCTCGTACCGAGACGGTTTATTAATCAACGCAACCGTCGACTCGTTTGCCCGGGCCTTACAAACCCAAGGTCCAAGCGCGCGGCCACGGCCTCGGCCAGCCGACTCTTCTCTAGCCCAAAAAAGACATTCGTCCGGGCGTACCTGGACCAAGATGAGCGGCTCTACTGCCCGCACGTACTCCGGACCTTTCACCGTGATCGCCAAGCTGTTTGGCTTTGCCTTGCTAGGGGTTAACGTTAGATCGCCAACCAGAGTAATGGTTCCTGCAGTGACCTCATATTTCTTGACTTCAAATGAGGCTCGGCAAGTACCCACGCCCGACACCTCAATTCGCGGAACCCCCTTTCCATCCCTAAGTGAATCGGGAATTTCTTGATCCTGTTCCAAGGGAACAACGAGCTCCACCCCAACATAGATGGACTGACGGGAGATTTCATCGTGAAAATCAGCGGCCGTCGCTACCAGCACCGGGGGAGATTGCGGAAACGGGCGTGGCAATGGAACCCCAGTTCGTTGGATGATCAGTTGGGCACGCTCGTCGACCACGGGCGCACTGAACGCGGTCTGGTCGAGTGCGGCCCATCCTTCTGCCTTCAACTTCTGGTCGGCTCGCGAGGCTAGCGCGACTCTAGCTACTGCCGAATCACTATCGTACTGAGCGTGCTCAACCGTCGCTGCCCAGTCAATCCGGTCGAGCGGACTCGTCTCTTGGTCTTCCCCAAGCCCGGTTTGCAGCCTTGCAAGTTCTGCACTGATGCCATCAGCATCCACCCATCGGTCTTGCAAGATCTTGACGTAGTTCTTTGGCTTGATGCCCAGCGTCTTTTTGCGGCCTGGATTTGGCAGCCCGGCTGAGCCGTAGAGGAACGCGGCCGTATCCGACCCACGATTGCGGGCATGGACGATCACATTATCCACCCAGCTTTCGACGTGGATCCACCAATCCTTAGCAACGCTCGATTGACCACCGCTAGTGATCTCGTAGACGTCAGCCAAGAACTTCAGGATCTCCTGCGTTACGGAATTTAGCTCCTCGAGCTCGATCTCCAGTTCGGCGCAATGCTCTTGCAACACGGCGGCAATAGCAGCCGACAGATCAACAAGCGTGGCGACGCCTGCGCCCATCTCGCCGATCTGAGTAGACGGGAATCCAGCACTCAGTAGAAGAGGATAGACGCTACTGTAGGTGGCCATACCTCGATTCTTGCTGGCATACGTCACCGCAAGATGCTGCCCTTGCCGATACATCGCCAGCTCGCGGAAGTCTACTCGAGGCTCAACTCCCACGAGATCGTCCACTTTCTCGTGCACGAGCATCGCGAAACTAGGCACCTGGTGGAAAGTCGAATTCGCGCCCTGCAGAACATCCTTGATGAAGTCAGGCGGCAGATCATCGGGCAACTCAAGCATGAGTTGTCCACCCATTTTTGCAGCGACAATCGCAATGGCCTTGCCGATCAATGGCATGTTACTTCCCCCCGATTCCAAGATTGATCTCGATTCCCTCGTCCCCGTCAGCGGCGCCCGCGCAGAGACCAGCGCGTTCGAGCTCTGACAGCAGGAAATCGATTCGCGGTTTCAAGCCTAGCGCGTCCAGTTGCCGCTGCACATCACCCAACCGAAGCTCACAACGTGGTGAACTCGACGACATTGCCGCCATGACAACGATCCACTCGGGTCCGGGCGATACGTGCGTGAAGTTGCGGTTGACTCGCCTGAGGAATGCATAGTGGTCGGGAACGTCAGATCCCGTACGTGCGATCAGCGAGTACCTCACTGTCTCTACAAGGTTGGTGGTGCCCGAGTCATCAAATACCTCCAGCCGCTCCTTCAGTTCATTCGAATGCTTGGTTCGCAGCAGGGTGATGACGTCAGCGAGCTGCTTGCAACCTGCCTTCTCGTCCTTCAGCACAGCCTCGATTGCCTTGCGACAGGTCGAACCATGAATCAGGCTCTGCCTCATGCTTGGCATGACGTCCATCTGGGCAATGCTGCCCTTTTGGTACGGGATCAAAGGCCGGCTTGGCAGCAAGGAGAGTCGCGCCACATTAGCGGCGTCGCGACTGCCATCTCGGACTCCACGGGCAAGCTCCGCGAAGAAGTTTGCCTCCCAGAGAAAGGCGAAGCCAAGCGCATTGCGCAGCACACACACCGCCCAGGCTGACCACTTCCGTGGCGACAGCGCGGTGTACCACTGCTCGGAACACAATCTGTCCCAGCTATCGCGGAACCAAGAGAAGGGCGTGCCAAGCTGCTGGTTCAAGACGTCAGCCGTCCACCAATCCGGCAAAGTCGTTGATTTGGCTCCTTCAGCCAAGACCGCCTTACCCTGAGGCCACGCCTGGGGAAGGTACTCCGACAGAGAAGTGCTCGCGAGAGCCTCCTCAATGCGACTGAGCACTGGATCACCGGCATAATGAGACGCAACGTCGAACCAGCGCTCCGCGGCCGAACCGCTCCCTCCCCCCAACGCATACATCGTATTGAGCAGGTTAGCGAAATTCGGAGGATTTGCCGCACCGAGGCCGCCAATCGGGTCTTGAAGGAGCGCGCCGCAAAGGCCAATCGCTGATGAGGTGTATCCGACCCCTTTATCTGACCTAACGCCTACCAGCGAGTCTGCTATGGCATCGACTACGAGCGAAGGAAGTCCACCGTCTTTCGTTCGTACGCCAGCGTTTAGCAACGCGGCGGTGAAGCTCGCTAGCTCATCGCCATCTTTAGGCTTTGTCTGTCGGATCTGTACGCCACGTTTCGCCTTGCTTTCCTTGCGAACATAAATGAGGCCAGCCTCCGGAGCGCTGGATGGACGTTCAACTACCGACCATGCCAAGGCTGAGAGTAGGATCTCGGGACTAGACGGGTATTGCGGCCGCTTCAGCTCGGGGAAGTAGATGCTGCTCATATCGCAAGCTCCTCATGCCTTCCATTGGCGACCACTGCCAGTGTTTGCTGCGCATGGTCAATTGCTGCGATGCTTGATGACCTACAGCGCTCAATTCGCGGCTCAATGTACGCCGTAGACTCCGTTTGCCCAGAGCGATCCTCGCTAAACGACTGCGCCTCGCGCAGAAGCGCGAAGTCGAGTGCGAGCTGTCCAATTACGCCCGCATTTTCCGAGGTGTAGCACTCAATGAGTAGGCGCCCACCCATCGTACGAACCCTGAGGGATACAGCACTGATTGGCACCACCTCAACAAGCCGGGGGTGAACCTGATCCTTCAAGGATGAAATCGGCTCGGCACGGACAGAGAATGCTGGCATCAGCATGCTGTTCGCTGGTCCATCTGGGTGCTGCGGGAAGATCAATGAGCGTATCGATCGTTCCAGGTCGCTCGGCAAGGCAACCGGCTTGTTCGCACAGCTACGCTTGCACCTACGCCATTGCTTAATGATCTCCGCATTGCCGTAGGTACTCGTGCCGATGCCCACTAACCTTGCCACGTAAGCCCCGTACCAGGAGACCAGCCTGCGGCGCTCGATATCTCCGCAGCTCGGGGATTCCAAGAACTCCAAGAGCGTCTCCTCGAGGTAGGCGTCGAACGGAGACCATGCCAGCGAACCGGAGAGGAGGCCGAGAGCATCCCCACTAGGGAGATCGCCCATCGCGACACGCTGCATGGCAGCCTCCACCGACCGCGAGTCCGTAGATCTCCATACGGCGGGATCTACAAGAGCGAGTCCGGCGTGAATTGGAGTCGCGGGCGGGTACTCTGTCCCCATCGCCCCGACTATGGGCGATGGAGCTCGGAACAGAGCGCTGTGAGCCCTGAGTCGAGAGAGTCGGACGAGCGCTGCTAGCCGTATGCTCAGCTCCCCATTTCCGGCCGCCACCCCAAGCAGCTCATCTACATGATCAAGCAACTCTCCATGCACTGATCCGTAGTCAACCCGCGGGCCTAGCACGGAGAGGGCCGCCGCCCCCCATACGTCCCGGTAGCTATACAGTCGACCAGACGCGATCTCAGCGGACGACAGCAACTCCTGCCAAGCGTGAATACCCTCGCCTGTCTGCCATTGTTCAATGTTTGCACGAATAGGGCAGAGCTCTGGGCGCTGACCGCGAACTGCGTCGAATCGACTAATCAGCTCACTAAAAAGTACCTGAGCGCGGGATGTCTCGGATCCATCGGATGCGAAGAGCGAATGTGAGTCAACTGCCAAGGCGATTAAACGAATCTGCCTTCCGTCCAAGTTGAATTCGATATTGTGGGCAGCGTGCCTACCGTCGGCTCCCGGGGAGCAAAGATCCTCTACGCCAAGTGCTTCAAAATGCCCCTCCTCAGGATTGGCAAGCCAACGCAGGATTGAGAGGGAGAGCAGATCCGCACTGCCGTCCATCTGTTGCAATGCACGAATTTCGTCAGAGATTATCCCTCGATTTACGCAGCAGAAACTGCGTACCGGAGTGTCTTTGGAGGCACTCCACCAATTAGCCAAATCCTCCGCAAGCGCGGCATCTTGGTTCTCGTAGTCTTTACTTGGGGCTATCGTGGCGTCATTCAAAAGATGGAACTCAGCGCCCTTGATTGAGCCTGAGTAGATCCGGTGTGCGAGGAGATCGGAAGGATGGCTCTTGAGACCCAGCTGGTCTCCCAGATACCTCGCCGCAAATGACTTACCATTGCCCGCGCCGCCGACAAGGAATATCACTTCAAACGCAGTGTCCGCAGCGCTGTTCGCGATAAATCTATCAATCGCCTCTTGCACCCCAGGGACCAGCGGAGCCCGGGGCCACCAAATGTCATCTTCGGTGCTCGGCCTGACGGCTACGTCCTCTCCGCCGAATGCGCGCCTTTGTAGGCGGTTGACCCCATCTCGAACTGACTCTTCATCCCCGCGTCGTTCGGCATCAACACTAAGAGTTCCCATAATTCCCTGTTCCTCAGTCCATGGAAGAGCGACGAATCATCGCAACCTAACGATCGCGGCGTAGAATTCCGGCCAGGTTGTTACCAATTGCGCGTGCAAGCGGCACTGGTACTGCGTTGCCAATCTGGGTGTACTTAGGCAGCTCGCGGAAGTGAATTCCTTCCAGCGGATTCCCTGCCCTTCGGATTCCCCCGGTGGTGCGCTTACCACGGAACTCATACCAGTCCGGGAAACCCTGCAAACGTGCCCACTCGCGCACGGTCAGAGTCCGAGGCTGCTTGAAATGCACGTAATCGTCGGGCAAAGACGTTGCAGTAATCATGGGTCCATTTCGCCCCCAAGTCGCCGGCAAAAGGCGCTGCGCGAACTTCTTAGTACCGATGTAGTGCTCTTGGTTGATCATCGCCTGGAACTTTGCCCGGACTTGCTCGCTGTGCTTGCTGTACTCGTGATCAGTGACTGGCTCGCCCACTCCCGACAGCTTACCCGCGAGATTTGTCCGCAACTGAATTTGGACATCAGTCAGTGCAGGCCTCGGATATACATCGGTTCGCCCACCATTGAAATGGGACGGATCTACTAGATCACCTAACAGATCGATCAGATCTGGGGCGCCACCGCTTGGCCGGGGAAGAAATCCAAGGCCGACCGCAGTGTCGTCGATGAAGTCGACCTCATTGGTGCGCGTAGCGGCACCGCCGATATCCTCTCGAATGCCGACCAGCATGATTCTGGGCCGATTCTGGGCGACCCCATAGTCCTTTGCATGCACCAGCTGAGATGCAAGCCTGTAGTTTCCGATCCTCGCAAAGGACCTTTTCACCGCGTGCCAGATTTCGCCATTCTCACCGTCGGGCGTCCAACGGCTTGTAAGCAGACCGCGCACGTTCTCGAAGACGAAGGCCTTTGGCTGCAAATGGCGAACAATGCTCGCCATGTCTTTGAATAGGTGGTTTGAGGGCACATCGTGCTTGTCTACCGCGTACGATCGCCGATGTCCAATTCCCGAGAAGCCCTGACAGGGAGGGCCTCCCACGACAAGGTCAATTTCGCCGTGGGAGATACCGAACGCTGAATGGAAGCGACCCTCGAGCTCGTCCAGATAGGACTTCTTTGTCATCTTCCGCGCATCGGAGGAGCTGAACGGATTCAACCAGCGGGATTCGTCCATCTCATGACGAAAGTGCTCGTAACGCTGGCGCCGATTCACCAGATACGTACTACGTGCGTCGTCGTTGAGCTCGTTCACAAAGATCGGAGTAAAGCCAGCCTCCTCCAACCCTAGGCCGAAGCCGCCACAACCTGCGAACAGATCTACTACGCTCAAGAATTTCTTTTGCAAGGTCGTCCCCAATCGTCCCGCCAAGGGGCAACCTTGGCGCAACCTAATTACTTTCCTAGAAGGCCTCGCCAGCTCGCCCCGCGGCATGTCATGGGCCTCTAATGGAGAGCCTCGTGCCGCTGCGACCTAAGCTGCTCCTTCAGGTGCACAAACTTGTACTGCCCCGCCCCACCCCACACGAGGCTAGCTAGACGCAGTCACCGACATTTTGACAGGCCCCAGGCCTAAGAGCTAGCCGCCGCCCGCGGACCGCTGTTTTCCCCAGTTCTGCCGCAAGCTGAGCTCGGCGCACCACGACCTCACCCAAGACGGCTCAGCTCCTGTAGGCATACAGACTGGAACGCGGATCGATAACGCACGAGATTCCGTGCTTCCTCGTTGCTTTATGCACCCCCTGCTTAGGAGCAAAAAAGCTTGGCACCTCCACAAGTCGCACTTGATTGCATTTCGCACTGGAGTGCCATGGACGGTTTGCGCCCCTAACGGCCTTCAGACGTTACATCACTTCAAGCGAGATCCTGCCAACGGCTACCCGCGCCCTATGCGATCCCCGCCCAGCGAGCTTCTCGAGCAACTGGATTGCCGCAATCTTCCGACCCTTTTGCTTGTACGAACCAACCCTTACCACGAGGTCTACGACCTTTGGCCGATCCCCAACTGCGAAGTGGTCGGAGAGCCTAGCCGCATTCAGTTTATCAATTCTACAGATACTGATCGTGCACCGCCCCTTTTCCGTTCGATGCAGCACGCGATTAAACCCGTCCAACCTCAGATGAAGACCCCACTCGTCGAACTGGGGATGAACAATTGCGTACGCTTCCGACGACATAGGAACCACGGCAAGTTCGGCCGCAACAATCCCGGCCGCCAATGTTGCCTTCTTGGATTTTGCCCCGTTGCAAGGTCCACAGGCGACGGCCAGGTTCAGCAAGCACACCATGAAGTCCGCCCTATCGTTCCTGGATATTACGTGATCCAGCTGGTATGCAAGCTTGTTATTCGGCAACTCAATGCCGCAGTAGCAACAGCGCCGTGCTTGCCCGTAATAGAAATGATCCTTGAGGCTCGCCTTTAATGCTTGCAGGTCCGCCTCCAAGTGCGCTGGAGGCGCCTCCCAGTGGACCCGATCAGTAAGTCCGCAGACTAATGCAAAATATTTTGCAGTACTAAGCCCAATGTCCATTCCGCTCGGCGGCCGAACTAGTCCATTGTTCATTGCTTCATCAACCTTATCGCTTCATTGATTAGGCTTTGATCTTCGTAATTTCCGCTGTATGTTTTTGAAAGTTCCTTGAGACGATCGATAGCATCCGTTGCCGCCGCCGGACGTTCTTCGGCTTCTGAAATAGCACGCATAATCTCATCCGCCAGGAACAAGCTAGATGGAACGGGTGACTCAAAAACATCGACCAATATCTTCTCAACGGAGCCAAATTGATGGTCAGCCGACTCACCATGCCTGCCACTACCGAGCTTGGTTACCCTGCACCCATAGCTTGAGAACCCTTGAGCGATTAGCGGAGAGTGGGTCGCGATCACTACATGACAATCTTTAACAATACTCATCAGTTGAGCCATGTGCTTTGCGTAGTCTATCTGCCACTTGGGGTGAAGACTAAGTTCCGGCTCATCTATGAGAACCACAGCATTGTTCCTCAGTGTTCCGGCGAGGCCCAACAGAGAGCAAAGAAGCTGCTGCTCACCAGAGCTCGCCGATGCAACACTCAGAGGCTCGCCGCTCCCCCTAAATACCGCCGCTTTTGACACCCTCACAAGTTTCAAGCGCCGGAGTACGGCTAGGGATTGGAACCTCGCAAATGTCAGCGAGGAGCTGGCTACATCTCTGCCGAACTGGACTGTAAAGGTACCCTTACGAACCGTTTCACCAAGTGTATCGACGGACGTTTGGATAACGTTCGCGAGTTCCCCCCAATCTTCGCCAGCACATTGGCGCTTTAGTTCACGCAGGGGCGCAAACGCATCGGTAGACTCCAACAACCATCTGGTTTGTTGAGGATCCCTCTTTAGTGCTTCAAGGAACTGCTGCGCCTTTGGGAGGAAATTGAAGGCGAGCTCGCATTTTTCGAGAAACCCAGCAGCCTTCAAGAAGGTAAAGAAGTGCTCAGCCCTCTCATCACTCTGACTTACGCCTATTATTGCTCGCTCGAGGACATCGATCGTCACCCTCCTCGGCCTGAACGCCTTGTCAGCCGTAACTCCAAGCGGAATATAGAATGACAGATCGTCAGCCCCATCGCGATATGAGCTCACCACACTCACACCCCTTTCTCCTTTACTCGAGAATCTGGAAAAAGGACTGTAGGTTTGGCAGATCAGTCTCGCGACCGTTCCGTCAACCTGACCGGTAGAGAAGTCATCATTTTTGATGCGTGCCGCTATAGATGTAAGCAGGTGGGTTTTACCCGCTCCATTGGGACCTGTAACTAGCGTAACCCGGTTGTCACCTAGGTAGTCCCTGTACAAACCAACCTGGCAACCCCTCACCTCCGCCGTTCTGATTGAAACCATCTTCTCCTCCTTTGAGAATGACAGTTATGGATTCATCAATATTGAGGCGCCAAGCAGCGAATTCTCATTCCACCGCACAGCATATATTCTGGAAGTGCGGGACCTTAGACACAGAAAAGGGAAGCCGAGGCTCCCCTTTTCTGCATTCAACCGCAACTCTTCATCAAACCCCGACAGGATTAGCCTTCTCAGGATCAATCTTGTACTGCTTGATCGCCCGAGCCACATCCTTCCCGGTCATCTTCCCTTCCTTCGCCAGCGCCGCAATCGCGGCATGCGCGATGTAGTACCGGTCAACCTCGAAGAAGCGACGCAGGTTGGCACGCGTATCCGAGCGACCGAAGCCATCCGTGCCCAGCACCGTGTACGACATCGGCACAAACGCGCGGATCTGGTCCGCATACGCACGCACGTAGTCGGTCGCGGCAATCGCCGGGCCTTGGCGGCCTTCCAGCAGCTCGGTCACGTAGGCCTTGCGCGGCTCGGCTTCCGGGTGGAAGCGGTTGTAGCGCTCGGCATCGAAACCATCGCGGCGCAGTTCGTTGATGCTCGGGCAGCTCCAGATATCGGCGGTGACGCCGAAGTCCTTGTCCAGCAGCTCGGCGGCCGCAATGGCCTCACGCAGGATGGTGCCCGAACCCAGCAGCTGCACGCGCAGCTCGCCCTTCTTCGGCTTGCCGGCGTCGGTGAGCAGGTACATGCCCTTGACGATGCCTTCGGCCGCGCCCTCCGGCATTTCCGGGTGGGTGTAGTTCTCGTTCATCAGGGTGATGTAGTAGTACTCATCAATCTGATCTTCCATCATGGCCTTGGTGCCGTGCTGCAGGATCACCGTCACTTCGAAGCCGAAGGTCGGGTCATAGCTGCGCACGTTCGGGATGCCACCGGCGACGACATGGCTGAAGCCATCTTCGTGTTGCAGGCCTTCACCGTTCAGCGTGGTGCGGCCGGCGGTGCCGCCCAGCAGGAAGCCACGGGTACGCATGTCCGCGGCCTGCCAGGCGATGTCGCCCACGCGCTGGAAGCCGAACATCGAGTAGTAGATGTAGAACGGCAGCATCGGCACGTTGCTGACCGAGTAGCTGGTACCAGCGGCCATCCAGGAGCTGATCGCGCCCGGCTCGCTGATGCCCTGCTGCAGCACCTGGCCGCTCTGGTCTTCGCGGTAGAACATCAGCTGGTCCGCATCGACCGGCTTGTACTTCTGGCCGAACGGAGCGTAGATGCCGATCTGGCGGAACAGGCCTTCCATGCCGAAG
>Ga0213827_1001183_pt1 | contig 15621 bp, 8 predicted proteins | sample MC6MC0898MG_FD_180669 | JGI IMG/M metagenome (GOLD analysis project Ga0213827, IMG submission 180669) | Enriched soil aggregate microbial communities from Iowa State University, Ames, United States - MC6-MC0898-MG | ecosystem: Environmental > Terrestrial > Soil > Unclassified | place: USA: Iowa...
ATCCAAAGCACCCTGCCCGTCGGGCGGCTGCGGATTAAATCAGTAGACACGGCTAAGCATGTAGTACCGACAGCGGAGTACTGGCGGACGGGGGTTCAAATCCCCCCGGCTCCACCAAATGATCAAAAAAAGACGTCCACGGACGTCTTTTTTTGTGCCTGAAACCCAGTAAATCCGCGGCCTCCAGCGCTTTTGCGGTCTTTTGAGAGTTTTTGAGTTCCAGCCGTTCGGGTATTCCAGGCGGTATTCCACCTCACCCGGTGCGAATCTTTGGAATACCAAATCAGTGCCTGAGGAGAATCAAATGCCTGCTCAGAACCTCCGTCTCTCCGATCGACAGCTCAAGGGAGTCAAACCCGCATCCAAGGATTACGTCCTCACTGATGGCGACGGTTTGCAGCTCCGCGTACGCAGCAACGGCTCGCTCCTGTGGAATTTCAACTACCGCGAACCGGTGACCAAAAAACGCATCAACATCGCACGAAAGAAGGCAGTCGAAGCCCGTGAGCTGCTCGCCCAAGGCATCGATCCAAAGGTGCAGCGCAATACGTTGAATGAAGCCAAGCGCGCAGAAACGGAACATACCTTCGAGACCGTGGCCACCGCCTGGTTCGAGCTCAAGAAAGACTCGGTCACCCCAGCCTACGCCGAGGACATCTGGCGGTCGCTCATACTGCACGTGTTTCCCGATTTGAAGACGACACCACTCACCAAAATCACCGCGCCGATGGTGATCGGATTGCTTCGTCCAATCGAAGCGAAAGGCAGCCTGGAGACGGTCAAGCGTCTTAGCCAGCGGCTAAACGAGATCATGACCTACGGCGTAAACTCCGGCCTGATCTTCGCCAACCCGCTCAGCCGCATCAGGGCAGTATTCAAGAAGCCCAAGAAAGAGAACATGGCTGCGCTTCCGCCTGAAGAGCTCCCCGAGCTCATGCTGGAGATCGCGAACGCCAGCATCAAACGCACCACTCGCTGCCTGATCCAATGGCAGTTGCACACGATGACTCGCCCCGCCGAGGCGGCGACTACTCGCTGGGCAGACATCGACTTTGAAAGGCGTGTCTGGACCATCCCAGCAGAGCGGATGAAGAAGCGCCGCCCACACAGCATCCCGTTGAGTGATCACGCTGTCGCACTGCTGGAGTCACTGAAGACTCACAGCGGCCATCGCGAATACGTCTTCCCGGCAGACAGAAACCCACGCACACACGCGAATAGCCAGACTGCCAACATGGCTTTGAAACGCATGGGATTCCAGGACCGGTTGGTCAGTCACGGTATGCGCTCGATGGCGAGCACCATCTTGAATGAGCATGGATGGGACCCGGAGCTAATCGAAGTCGCACTAGCTCACGTAGACAAGGATGAGGTGCGCAGCGCCTACAACCGCGCCGACTAAATTGAACGCCGGCGTCCGATGATGGCCTGGTGGAGTGAGTACATCCAGAAAGCCGCCACCGGCAGCCTGCTTGCCTCCGCATCCAAGCAAGTCAGAGACAAGAACGTGGTGCCGATCCGCTAGCTCTGTACAGCGCAAGAATGGCAGCAGCAACATTCGAGCGCTCAAGATTCGGAGCAGGCAGCCTCGCTTATCCGCTTTTGAACACGGGTCCATCCAAACAGGGCTGCAAAGCCGCCCTGTTTGGATGGACCTCACTTTGAAGAGCTTAAAGCCACGACGTTGTCCGGGATTTACCACGGAATTCCATCGATGGATAACCGCTTTTCACGTCCCCAAGAGCGCTGAATTTCGACCCTTGACCGGGTTTATCCATAGGCGTAGAACTGGCCGTGCAAACGCTGTCGATGACAGCACCCAGGTGACCCGAACCTTGAAGGTCACGCCGCTCCCGCGGTGGTTCTCCCCAAGGGCGATTCGCATCCGGCAGCTCGCCCGGTCACCTCCCCCGGTGATGGATGCCTACTTCAGATCATGGCCCTTGTGCGCCAGACGACATGTCCTACTTCGCTGCCCTGCAGCAACCTATCCGCTTGGCCGATTCTTGCGCCAACCTGCGCCCGTCTCTTTCTCCTGGAAAGAGACGGGCGCTTCTAACGCTGCTGTAGCCCTCATCGCATTTGGCTTTGCGGCAACTCCTCTCGTGACAATCGGCGTGACAAACGCCGATGTCACCAGCTACAGCGATGTAGATGATGGTGCCGCAGACCACGGAATGGAATGCACCTGACTGACAGTCAGGCATGCCCCGGTCATCGCATTGCTGCGTTCACCCGGCTCAGGATCTCGCGGCACTGGTCTCGTCAGCCAATGCAGCCTCCACCCGCCCACCGGTAACGGTGTTCAGGAGGCCAGATCATGAGATGCCCTTGCTCCCGGACGTAAGGAGCCGCCAGTCCCGCGTTAGAGGACATCCCCACAGGTCGCAGGGGCCTTGATCCCTGATAACACTCAACATTCTTGGCGGGATGACGTGGGGCGAGGATCGGCGAACGGCAGATGAGGTGACCGACATGGCATTGGCGGGTAGACGCGATGGCCGTAATTTCGGCTACGGTAGGCAATTGAGTTACGCAGGGCCACAGGCGCTGAAAGACATGTTCGGCGGTGGCCACTACGGCACGGTCAAAGCACACTGTGATCGGTGGCAGGCATTCGTCAAATGGTGCCGCTCAGAACAGGGGCCGGGTATCAATGATGCGCGGCAGATTGATCGGGAGGTGTTGGCGGACTATGCGGCGTATCTACGCGACGTGGTTAGGCGCGGTGACCTTGCTGTTAGCACCGCACAAAACCGCCTGTCCAGCGTTAACAGGACCATGGCGGCGCTTCGCGGTGATCAGTACGTGAAATTGCCCAGCCCGAGCAAGGCGTTGGGTATGCAGCGTAGCGAGGTCCGACTGTCGGTGCCGCAGGGCCAGGATCGTGAACAGGTTGAGCAGATCGTTTATGCGCTTTGCAGCCAACATCAGCTACGGGCCGCAGCGATTGTTTCGTTGGCGCGAGCCACCGGCATGCGCTTGCGCGAGGCCATCTTGGCTGACCTGCCACGGCTAAGCCGTGAGGCTAAGTACCTAGGCAGGATTAACATTCAGGATGGCACCAAAGGCGGCCGCGCCGGCGCCTCGGCACCACGTTGGATTTCGATGGATGAGCATGTTTTAGGTGCGCTTAGATTTGCAGAGCGGGTGTCGCCTGAGGGCAGCTGCAACCTAATTGCGCCACACGAAAGCTACTTTGACGTTCTGCAGAAGATCGTCCGCCCGGCACGGGACATCCTGCATGCACAGAACCTCAAAGGCTTCCATGAGCTACGAGCGGCGTACGCATGTGAGCGCTACGAGCAGATCACCCAACACCCTGCGCCAATCAGTGGCGGCAAATGTTGCCAGGTAGATAGGCACCTTGATCGTGAGGCCAGAAGGCAAATCAGCTATGAGCTGGGGCACGGTCGCATCGATGTGGTCGCGGCCTACATTGGAGGACGGTCATGAGCAAGCCATTCGATATGGAGTTGTTCTTGGCTGGCATGCTGAGCGGGTCGCACGCCACACGACAACGTCATATACGCCAGGCGAAAATCATCCAAGCAGAAATTTCAGAGCGTTGGCATCGAAAGACGCCTTGGGCTTGGCAGAAAAAACACGTGGCTTGGTTTCTTGAGCACAGCCTAAATCAATGCAGCGATTCGACACGATATTACTATTTGCTGACCGTGCGGCTGCTAGCTCGCCGTTTACAGAAAAGATGGGAGTTCAATCGCTGAGTGAGACCGGTTGCGGCTGGCAGGACTACACCCTACCAGCGCTTCGCTGGTAGCATGTGGCCATTAGCTAGGCAAGGCTAATCCTCATCCTCCACCTGGTACCCGTAATGGCCGTTGAAGCAGGGAAGTACGCAGACGTCTATCGCAGCTGGCAGCAACATCTGTTCAATTTCAATCTAGCCGTCCGGGATACCCAGACGCCGGGGTTGCGCAAGCCGCAACTGGCCGCGCTGTACGCCGCCCTGGGGCACTTGGTGATGGCACCCGCCACGACCGCCACGATCGTGATGCCGACCGGTACCGGGAAAACCGACACCATGCTCGGGCTGCTGGTCGCAGGACGGTTGCCCAGGACCCTGGTGCTGGTGCCTTCCGACCCGTTGCGTTCGCAGCTGGTTGAGAAATGCCTTGAGCTGAAGAAGCTACGGGAGATTGGTGCCGTTTCGGTCACCGCACTCAACCCAGTGGTGCAGGCCATCGGTTCAGGCCTTTCGGCTGACGGGGTCCAACAGCTAGCCGAGGCCAACGTCATCGTTGCCACGCCGCAAGCGCTGCAACGCTTCGACCAGCCGGCCTTGGACGCCTTGGCCGCGCTGTGCAGCCACCTGGTCATTGATGAGGCGCACCACGTGGCCGCCCTGACCTGGGACCGGGTGAAAACCGCGTTCAAGGATAAGCCCTGTATCCAGTTCACGGCCACGCCGTTCCGTGAGGACAACCAGCCGCTGGATGGCAAGATCATCTACAACTACCCGCTGAAGGATGCCCAGATCGATGGCTACTTCAAGGCGATCGAGTTCCATCCGGTGCGCGAGTACAACTTGGAGCTGGCTGACCAGGTGGTGGCTGACAAGGCAGTCGAGCTGTTGCGAAACGACCGCGCGCAAGGATTCAACCACCTGCTGATGGTGCGTGCACGGTCACAGAAACGTGCCGCTGCACTGTTTGAATTGTACAAACAGCATGAGGATCTTTCGCCCATCCTCATCCACAGCAAGGTACCGAATCGGGCCAAACTGCTCGGCGAAATCGTCGAGAAGAAATACAAGATTATCGTCTGTGTGGACATGCTGGGGGAAGGCTTCGACTTACCGGAGCTGAAGATTGCGGCTATCCACGACCAGCACCGCAGTCCCGCCGTCACCCTGCAGTTTATCGGTCGCCTGACACGAGTCGATGATACGCTCGGTGACGCCAAGTTCGTCTCGAACATCGCCAACCAGAAAGTCGACTACCAGATGGCGGTGCTGTACAAGGAAAGTGCCGACTGGAGTGCGGTGATCCGCGATGTCAGCCAGGACAAGATCGCCCGCGAGATCGAGAAAGAAACGTTCACCGAACAGTTTCCTGAGGATGCCGATGCCGAGGACATTTTCGGCTTGAACCCCAACCCCAAGATCAGTGCGATCGCCTACCACGTGGAGCGTGACGACTGGCGACCCGAGAAGGCCAAGCACTTCTCGCAAAAGAAAGAGCCGCTGCAGCTCCTGTCCATCAACGACGAGGCCGACACCATCATCATGGTAACGCGGCGCGAAACGCCTGTCGGCTGGGCGCAAACGTCGACGATTGTGGACACCAACTGGATCCTCTACCTGGCGTACTACCATGCGCCCGACAAGACGCTGTTCGTCCACTCTTCCGGGGATGAATCGCAAACCAACCGGTTCCTGAGCCTGATCGCCAAGGATGCCCGACGCATCAGCGGCGAGCCGACCTTCCGCACCCTGCACGGCATCAAACTTATGAAGCTGCAGAACGTGGGGCTGTCGCGCATGCGCAAGGATCTGCGCTTCACCATGCATGTCGGGCGCGACATCAATACCGTCATCAGTGAAATCGAGAACGGCACGGCGAGGAAGTCCAACATCTTCGCAACCGGCTACGAGGATGGCCAGCGCACCACCGTTGGCTGTTCGCACAAGGGAAAGATCTGGGAGATGAACGCGTCAAGCATCAACGACTGGATCGAGTGGTGCAAGCGTGCCTCGCAGAAGCTCAACGACGCGACGATAAACCCCTCTGACGTTTTAAAGGATGTGATTCGCTCGGAAAAGATCGAGCGGGCGTGGCCCGAGGGCCTGTTCTATTCCGATTGGCCTGCGTCGATCCTGATCGAAAATGAACAGAAGATCTCGTTGGCGTACCTGGCTGAGGTGTTCAACCTGCTGGATGTCGAACTGGGCAAGCCTCGGCGAATCGATGCACTGACGCTGGCGGTGCCCATCAGCGCAACGGCAATCGATGGCACGGAGCGCCAACTGCCTGATATCACGATCCGGCTGTTGGATGACGGCTACAAATTTTCCTGCCCGGGGGTCAAGATCGTCTTCGCTGAAGAGGGCTCGTTCGAGCAGTACCTGGATACCAACCCGTTGGTGTTGCTGGCCGTCGACGGTTCGATGGTCGAAGGCAATTACCGCTACTTCTCCCCCAACAGTTTGGACCTGAAGCTGCCGGTCGCCCTGATCGAAGCCTGGGATTGGGGCACGACTCAGATTCACAGCGAGTCGATGCGGGCGGACCGCAACCCGGACACCGTTCAAGGATTCACCTATAGCCGAATCGAGGACGATTACACGTTCATTTTCAACGATGATGGCGCCGGTGAGATCGCCGATCTGGTGGCGATCAAGGAAAGCAAGGACGCCATCTTTGTCGACCTGTACCACTGCAAGTATTGCCCTCAGCAAGATGGCGAGGCGCGGCCGGATGCGCGCGTCTCCGACGTCTACGAAGTCTGCGGCCAGGCATCACGCTCGGTGAAGTGGTTGCACACGGAAGAAAAGTTCTTCAACCGATTGTTGCACCGCTACCAGCAGTCGTTACCCAAAGGCTTCGACAGGATCCTCAAGGGGGATCCCATGAATCTGGAGCTACTACGCAATAAGTGCCACGACCATGAGATGGTGTTCCGCTTTGTGATCGTTCAACCCGGCATTTCGGCAGGCAAAGTTTCAGCTGATCAGTTGGCCGTGCTGGGCACCAGCTACGCGTACATCAAGAGCGTTTCCGGCTCGGATGTGCGAGTCATTACCAGCGTTTAAGTTAGGCTCGCTACCGCCTGGTGGCGCCGAACACTCAGGCCAATCGCCATCCGAAGAGTCAGGGGCGACCGCAGTTGCCGCCCCACGGCCAGTGACAAAGTGCTCCGGATTTGCCGGCTTTGCTCGCTTTCCTGGGGCACACTGGTGGGAGTGTTTGGCCATTACGCAGGAGTGGTCGTAAAGGGTGTCACCTTGTGGCCCAAATCTTCTCAAGCTTTTCAACCAAGGGGATTGATCAATGCCCACTGGCGACATCAGATGCACGGTCGGTGAAACCGTGCTCTATCAAGGTAAAAACTGAACTTAACCACAGTTTTATACCGAACCTGACATCCTCTGCGAGCGGGCTCGGGAACAGGCCTCAGAGCTTGTGGGTACGCTCAAGACCTGCCCGTAGAGGGGTTGCTAGAGTAAGCCAGCGATGATCTGGGCTGGGCAATATCTCTGCGCTAGGTAAAGCGCTGCTGGATGATGCGAAGCTGGGGATGATGCGCTGAGCGCGAGTCGAGCCCAAAGCTTGGCCGCCACTACACAACCTCTCCAGCGGCCATATCATCGAAATGAGGGAAGCGCTCCTTCAACCGCTCGATAGTTGCTCTCCATTTCGGCGTCTTGGGCCGGCAAACCGTATTCTGATTCCCGAACATTCCAATCTCACGAACGGCTAGGCTAGCCGGAAGGGTTTGTCGCCACCGGATCGGGACGAAATATTCGCAGTGCTCAGGGTCATCAATGAATTCGGCGTGATAGTTGGCGCGGACCGCGACCTGCATTACCGGTCGCTCCTCGCCATTTTTCATCACCCTGAATTCATTTGCTGCGACAGCAGGGCCGAGCACGCGACCAACCCCCACATAACCTTGCTGGGGAATATTGATCCACACACGATCCCCCGCGGACAACTGCTGGAGCGTCTTGCTGTACCAGGCCCCTCCACCGCCTGATATGAACCCGAACTCCACAGCATCGGCCCATGAGCGTGAATCCGAGTCTCCAAACGAGCAGTAAAACTCGCCATTCCAAGGCTCACTCAGCCCTTGGCTGGCAGACGCGGCATTCACTTGGGTCTGCACTGGATCGAGCAACCAGGACCTACTCAGCAATTGTTGCTCACCTGCCTGAAAGACCTGGAAGCAGAGCACGTTGATCGGAATGTCGCGCTTGCTGAGGTATTGCACGATCCGCTCGCTACTCGCATCCAACTCTGTGGCGACGATTATCAACTGATGGCTGGCATTCAGCTCATCGTCATCCAGCGCACGGCCGAAACGTGTTTGGAAGTCGTCAGAGAGGCTTTGCCCTGGACGGAAACGTTGATAAATCGCAGCGATATCGCTTTCCGTCAGGCCATCTACCCAGGCCGCGTAATCGAGTGTTTGAGCAACCACCTCGCGAGGCGTACGGTCTCGTTTGAGCTCAATCAGAACAAGACTGCCGTCAGGGGCGACAGCTAGCAGGTCAATACGCCCACCTGCATCTGTAAGCTCCTGCCGCCCTATGAGCATCCACTCTTCAGACAGAATACTCGGCGAGTTGACGATCATTTCCCCTAAAAGCTGCTCACTTGGCAATTGGCTTTGGTACAGCTTTTTTGGTGCAGAGCCAACGGTCCAAACATCGGTTTTGATGGGCACGGAGCATTCCTTGAGCGCTATTATAGGCGGTAGTGAATCATGGATCGGAGAGACTTTGATAGCTGCTCTTCGGGCTCGTCAGAGCCTGGCCATCCTGAAAATTACGTCCTTGGCGGACGACGTGGACTCGAACGGAAATATTCGGCCATAGACTCGTCATGCGATTTATCTCTTACAAGCCTTACTACTATTCTGACCGCCAATCAAAAGTGCTCCCCTCGTGGTGGTACCGTTAGCGCGTTGACCATCATTTGATGGTCAATAATGTATCTCTCCGAAAGCATCTCGACTACAATCTTAAGCATAATCATTCTACGGTCTTCAATAGCGTGATAGAGGCGCAATGTTTGGCACCTCTATCACTCCAGCATTAAATGGGAACGTTCATAATTAAGCTTAAATCAAAGCCTTCTGCTCCGGCCTAGACGCTCGCATCCATTCACGTAGGCTCACCAAGTCCTCTAAATCCACGTCACTGCCCAGCGAACCGTCTTCATTAACCCACTTAAGACGATTTTGGTCCTTGGTTAAAAACAAAACTTTACCATAAAAAGCAGGTACATGTTTTGCTTTTCGCGCTGCGTCTTTACTATCATGTTTTGTTTCTACCAATCGAAGGATCGGTGTATCGCCCGGATAATGCGACAAACAAACTACAAAATCTGGGTAGAAATTATTTTTATGCTCCCCTCGAACAAGTTTTACGGAATACGGCTTACGATCAGGATTACGATGCCACCAGGAAACGAAGTCACTCTTATCAAGGGCGCGCGCAAAACTCATCTCTTCTTTATTTAAAGCTGCCGTAGAGTCGTACTGCCCAATCTTAAAACTTCCACCCTCAAAAGACCACGTCCTATCTTTGAGCAAATAACGGTCATCTGCAAAAATGTGCTGAGAGATCTGCGGCACTTCATCCTGTGTCGGTGGAAATACCCCGTATATGTTTCGACTAGACTTACTCAAAGGTAGCGCGGCGGCGAATGCCATAGCGTCTGGGAGGGGATCTGCGATGAAGGATTCTGCTTGCAACGCTATTTCCGCATACAGCTCTTCTTCGAGTTTGTCTGCTTGCTGCTTGGCCACCCAGTTGGCAGCATCACGAGCCATACGTTGCAAGATATTGTCATCGGGTATTTTTTCAGGATCAAAATCTTCAAATTTTGATCGCAGAACCGGTAGAAGCCTTGCCGCCAAAACCGTTAAAATCTCACGAATATCTTCCTCTTCAACTTGAGGGAGCTTGGATAGCACTGCGCGAGCTTCTTTAGCTAAAGCATTTCGGTCTGTGACAATCAAAACCTTCTCGTCTTGAAAATTACCTGAAGTTAGCTCGGTACGTCGCTCTGTATCTTTCAACTGATTACGAGCAACTCTGATTGCATTATCAGCAAGCAAACTAGGTATTTCAAGTTTTGCGGCGATGCCTCGAGACAATAACGACATATCGGTGAATTGAGGCTTTCGTTCTGCTGGCAATGCCACAGGCAAGGTTGTAAGGTCAGAACGGCGAGCGTAGATGCGAATTTCGCCCTGTGCCAAACGCTTCATCAATTCTGCATGTGTTTGGGGCTGGGTCTTGGGAGTTACTAGGGCGGAGGCGCCAGTGATTGAAAGCCCACCCTGCCACTCATCAGAATTGCCCACTTCCATAATCCCGAACATTTCAGTCTGTGGATCAGTAGTCACTGGACAACTAACAGGTTGTGTTTTTTCCGGCTTCACAAACTCTGTTTTAAGTGGGACCTGAGCATTGTAGGTTAGTGGAAATTGAGAGGTTTGCTTATTCGTTAGGACGATTGCACCACCTGCGGTTCGCCGTTGCTGCAATTTTTCAGTTTGCCCCTGCAATTGGCTTTGCACCAAACTTGTAGCATATACCGCTTTTTCAAAACCCTTCTGCGCAGTAGCATCTGCCAGGTACACATATGCAGTATCGAAAGCTTCAGGCATCGCAATTGTTTTGTCAGGATACGCATTGCGTATAGCCAACGATACGCGCATAACACGACCAATGAATTGCATAGCAAAATCAGGGTCGTTGACCGGCTTTGTTGATGCAAGGATGAAGGCTCGAGGAGCATCAAAACCAGTGCCAGCCGACTGCTTGAAAATAAGGACTTCTTTGGAGCTATCGTTGGCAATCGCAGCCATCAAAACCGGATCCGGGTCATCGGATGAATGTTTCCCGATTGCTCCAGGAGGCACCTTGCAAAGTTGTATCAGATCCTGTTCAGCTTCTTCCACGGTTTTGTTACCGTTCGCGACCTGCACAAGCATCAATGGCGTTAGCGGAATTCCAGCATCGGCTAGACGTTGCTTAAGCTGTTGATTTCGTTTCCAAGCTTGACGCAGCACGGTACGTTTTAGGTCAGCAACGCTCTGCACACTCTGAACGAGGTCGTAGATGACGGCTTCGATGTATCGCTTGTTTAACCGTGCATCTACAACGTCATCACGGCTGACGGCAAACGACTCAAAATCTGATTTGCCAGCGCTATCGAGAAAATCCAATATGCGTTGATCTTTCGGCGTAGCAGTTGCCATCAGCAAAAAGTCCGGATTTAGCCACTGGGCAAATTTGCCAAACTCAGTAGCTTTATCCAATGCGATATGGGCTTCGTCCACCACCATACCAATGGAATAGCTTCGTTCTCGGGCCAATTTGACCCATTCAGCTATCGTTCGGGTGTCATCGTCACCGTCCGCATCATAGCCTTTGACTCGCCATTGCGATTTCGCTACAGCCTGCGTTGTAGCGATCATAACCAGTCCCTCATCAGGTTGCTGATTACGTCCTATAGCCAACGTCGTAGGCGTCAGATCGCTTGCGTTACTCTTCAGTGCATCGAGGGTTTGAGCCACCAGTGTCACGAAGGGAACGAACCAAAACCACACTGTAGGCGTATCGGCACTCACGTCTGCCAGCACCCTTGCCAACATGAACGTCTTCCCCGAGCCTGTAGGCGCCCGAAGCAGGCAAGGCGCTCTACTACTGTGAAGTAACGTCTTCGTCATATTATTGATCAAGGTGCTTTGGAATGTCTCCGGTTCCAGCAGCGGACCTTGCGCGGTGGTGATTAGCGCTTGCATCGAAATTTTTGTGTCGGCCATGTCATGAAACTCGTTGGGTAGTCTGTCCGCGAAGTAGTGCGTCCAGCAGACTGTAACTATTGGCTGATTTGCCGTGTCTAGCTAAATGATCAGCCACGCTATCAGGACGACCTGAATACACAGCAAGACGGCGAGCAGGCCATTCAGCCAGCCGTTGCAGAACTTCATCGTCAACTTGCGCAACAAGCAGTACCGCGAGCTCGCCATCAAATGCTAACTGTAGGATGGAATTATCGAGGGTCCCAGTAGATGCTTTTTGGCAATAACGTAAGGACAGAAGCTGGGCAGCATGTGCGGGTCTGCTTTCAAAAGGCACATCTGCGCTGTCCATTTTGTCCAACTGAAGATAAGCGAATCCCCCTGGTAAGGCGCCCTGTTTGCCAAACCCAGTGATCACTCGTCTTAAGCGCTTTGCACAAACGTCCCGGCATAGGTTCTTGTCCGGTTCCTTCGAGGTAGCTTCGGTGCTTGAACACAAGATGAAACGGCGCGCGCCTCCGTCTTCGGCATTGAGCGCCAAAACAGCTTGCGCCGTTGTTCCAGAACCGGCAAAAAAATCTAGCACGATGTCACCCGGCCTGGTCGCTTGCGAAAGCAGGTTTTTTATCAGCTCAACCGGCTTCGGATGCTGAAATACCTTCGCTCCCAACCAGTTTTTGATCTCGTCGGTAGCTATGCCACCTCTTGGACTACGTAGAGCCAACGGCTCCATCAGATCATCATCGTCTAACAGTGGGTCAAGAACTTCGTTGACACCCCCAATCCAACTGCTCAACGGAGCAATGCGTTCTTCCTCTGGTTTTGCATCCCAGAATTCTTTACGCGAAGGCCGCCCAGGCGCAATAGGCTTTCCAATCCAAAACTCCAAATCAGGGAGGTCTTCCCTCAAAAGCGGGGTCTTCTTCTTTGGAAGAATTGGACCTCTACCTTCGCGTATGGCTTTTACAAGCGCGTCTTTATTCCGGTAAAACAGCACATCTTTCTCAGCACATGGCGGGAAATAAATGTGACGCTTTGAAATTAGAGTTTCAATAGTATCGCTGCGAAGAGACTCAAGTGCTGACTGCACAGCAGCTTCGTCATCGGGATACCGCTTCCTAATTTCATTCTCGGACGCAAATCGCCAAACGCTATTGGGGTCACAAGGATACCAATAACCAGTGTCTGGATTTTGAATTGGATAATAAGTATTAGCGCGCTCGTTAAGACTTTTGTTAGAAGTCATCGGTTGTGGCGACCAATCTCCACGCTCGTCATTATCAGTGTTTCGGAATTTAGATCGGTCGGTTTTTCGACCATTAAACCGAAACCTTGAATTTGCATATACCAAAATGTGCTCATGGACGTGACTGAAGCGTTGAGATAGGTCATTACCTGTGTCTTTAGTACGCCACACCAAGCTACCGAGCCTGCGCCCCGGAAATACCTGCTCCATTAGTAGTTCGAGGCGTGAGCGATTTTCATCATTTATCGATACTAAAATTACCCCATCAGGAGTCAGTAGATCGCGTGCGAGCGTTAATCTGCGGTAGAGAAACTCTAGCCATTGAGAGTGCCGATACCGGTCATTAGCGCCAACGAAGTGGTCGTTGTACACCCAATCTTTATTGCCGGTATTGTAAGGCGGATCGATATAGATAACGCGTATTTTGCCTCTGTGAGTGGCGCGAAGAAGGCGCAGGGAGTCAAAATTGTCACCTTCTATAATGAGGTTCCCTTCAGCATCAGGACTATCCAGCGAATGGGAATTTTCTAGAACCAGTCGCGGCAGCACGATGTTTGCATTCAAGGCCTCGTCACGCTCAATTGCGTTCGACTCCCAATTCAAACCCAACTTTTTTTGGGTAAGCTGCTCCACTAGCAACCTCCGCAGTTGGGAAGGGGTCATGTTATCCAGCTGAGCTAGCAGACTGTCGGTTTTAGTACTCATAAAGGCTGTCACATCTCAGAAGCATTCTGTGGCTGCGATTATCCGGGGTTAGCCTCAGTACGTCACCCCATGAGGTTGGATAATCGGCCTCATAGCCGTAAAATCTCGTCGAGGATTTTAGCTTCCGCCACCGCAGCCCTAGCACGGGTCCGGGTCCGGGTCCGGGTCCGGGTCCGGGTCCGGGTCCGGGTCCCTGCGAGGTTCGGCTTGTGACCGATCATATCGACATACCAACATTGCTGAAAAAAAGCTTCCAGATGAGCAGTCCTGAGATCATCGAAGCGCTCCGAGTTTCGTCTAACGCTCCCCAGACGGACTCATTTTTCCACGCAAAATTGCACTTGATACTAGCTTGCAGCTCTCGGAACTCGAGCCTCACACCTTCGACATCGATGGACTTACCCATTCACGTCGATTCTACGCAAGCCATAACCTCTGCGGTCGCGTAACGCGCTAGGTCGTCGTTGATCCTGACCTGCCGCAGCGGCAAGTTCAATGACCGACCGGAATGACGTGCTCAAACCAAGCGCGCGGAGGCAGCCCGACCGTGGCAAACCAGTCCCGTCGGAATTCTCTGTGCTGGCCGATTTTTTTCTCGTCAGTAACCCTGAACCTCGGTTGGCTTACCACGTCGGCAAGCCGGTGCTTTTTCTTTGATTTACCTGGCATGGCTGGATGTCACGCTAGGCATCGCTCGACGGCAAACCCGCCCCTTGAGACTCAGAAGTAGGAATTTAAGGTTTTCGACTCACCTCAAGCGATGCATGAAGCGATCAACGGAAAAACCACGGAAACAAAGCTCGTGTAGTCGCGGCAACAATCAACAGTGCGACCATTGGCTTGATAGATTCGGCCGCTATTCGTTTTTGGGACGGTTCTCAAAAAGCACCGTCCATCGGAATCCAGGCCACGCAGCGTTCCAACTGGTATTCCAAGCAAGTTGTCCAGACGATTATTTACTAGCCAAAACAGATAGATACCGACTAGTTTCAAATTACCCCGGCTCAACAAACACGTAAAAGGCACCTCATAACCCAGGTGCCTTTTTTATACCCGCGTGCTTTGCAATGCCGCCGCCTCCTGCTCCGGAATCGGCCGCCCCAGCAGTACTCCCACCACCACCGCAAATACCAGCGCGACAACCCCCGCCGTCACCAACACCGCCTCAAATCCCCCCGCAAACGCTTCCCGCGCCAACGGCGCCACCACCTCGCGCAACCCCGGCTCAAACAACGACAACGCAGCCTGCAAATCCCCCGCCGCAACCCGAGTAGCCATACCACTAACTTTCCCCAACTGCTCCGGCGCCACCCCTGCTACGGCGTCCCGCAACAACTGCCCACTGCGCGCCGCTAGCACTCCGCCCAACACGCCTATAGCAATCACGATCGCCCCAAACCGGGTAGTCGTACTCAACCCCGAAGCCATCCCGGTCCGCTCACGCGGCACACACGCCATGATGTTCTTCTGCGTATCCCCATTCAGCAGCCCAGCCCCCGCCCCCAGCACGATGCTGGCGAGTGCGAAGGCCAGGTAGCCGCCCTGCTCGACCGCCCAGGCACATAGCAGATTCCCCACACCCACCAACACCAGCCCCAGGGCAAACACCTGCGCCGGGCTCCAACGGCCTGCCAGGCGCATGCCGACCCGGGGCATCAGCAGCATGGCGACTGCAAACGGCAACATGCCCGCCCCTGCCGCCAACGCGGACATCTGCAGCCCGTTCTGCAGGTACAGCGGCAATAGCGTCATCATCACCTGCGCGCAGGCGGCGTAGGCGAACATGCCGAGCAGGGCGCCGATGAAGCGGGCGCTGCGCATCAGTTGCAGGTCGATCATGGGCCGTGGCTGGCTGCGCTCGACCATGATGAACAGGCTGAACAGGAAGGCGCTGATCAGCAGGCGGCCAAGGGTGTCTACGCTGGTCCAACCGACTTGGTTGGCTTCGATCATCGCCCAGATCAGGCAGCCGAGGCTGCCGGCGAAGGTCAGGCTGCCCATGGGGTCGAGCCGGGCGGCGTCGCTGTCGCGGGATTCTTCAACGCTGCGCAGCACCATCAGGGCGAGCACGGCCACCAGCGGCAGGTTGATGTAGAAGATCCAGCGCCAGCCGAGGGTGCTGGCGATTACGCCGCCGAGCAGTGGCGCGAAGGTGATGGTCGCGCCCA
>Ga0213827_1001185_pt1 | contig 15594 bp, 20 predicted proteins | sample MC6MC0898MG_FD_180669 | JGI IMG/M metagenome (GOLD analysis project Ga0213827, IMG submission 180669) | Enriched soil aggregate microbial communities from Iowa State University, Ames, United States - MC6-MC0898-MG | ecosystem: Environmental > Terrestrial > Soil > Unclassified | place: USA: Iowa...
CTTTTCAATCGCAAAAACCTGGCCTTCCCGGGCAATCTTCGCTGCCTCAATCGCAACCGAACCAGTACATGTCCCAATATCCCACACGATACTGTCTTCCTTAAGCCTTAGGGCACTGATGCTTAAAGTACGAATTTCCTTTTTGGTGATCAACCCTTTATCAGGTTTACGCTGAAAAAACTCCTCATCGTCAATGCCAATGGACCAACGCGGATTTTCACCTGTTTTTTTGAGAATGACAACATTGAGCGGTGAAAACCGGGTATCGCTCATTTCTTCGAGGCTGAACCAGCGGCATCGCTCCTGTTCACTGCCCATGTTTTCTCCAACAAATGCTTGAAATTCGGTCATTCCAAAGGAGAGAAGGTACTGGGCAATCTTGTTTGGTGAATTCTCCGAATCGGTTAATATCGCGATTTTCTCTTTCCCATCGATCCGCTGGGCCAGGCCTTTCATGCTCCTGCCGTGAACACTGGTGAAATAAGCGTCCTGCCATCTTTCTTTCATTCTGGCAAAGGCAAGCTGGACAGAACTTAAATAAGGATAAATGTGCAAATCGATTTTAGAAGATAAATAGCTTCCTAGTCCATAAAACAAAGGATCTCCAGATGCCAGAATCACAACGTTTCTCGTCTCGGACTGCAAGCGCTCAACAAGTGATGAAAGGCCGCTTTCAATGACGATTTTTTCTCCTCTGTATTCAGGGAAAAAAGAAAGCTGCCGCTTTCCTCCTATTAATACTTCACTTTCATCTATCCACTTTTCATACATCGGCAGCAGGCTTACTGTTCCTTCATCCCCAATGCCGATCATTTTAATAGCTGCCACTATTTCGCACTGCCTTTCCTAAAAATTCACCCTTCAACGTATAAAGGGTCGTATCTACATCGATCCCGCCATCCACTTCCTTTAAAGCAGCAAGGCAGCAATTATCGCTTAGCTGTTCAAAAAAGGAGAGATAGCCCTTTGCTGCCATCATGTCGCCAACCTGCGAAGCGGTGTTGGCATTTTTTATTTCCTCAACCAGGGCGGCATTAGCACCCGCACGGCTGGCAACGTCACCTAAAAAATCAAAATCAACAGGGGCGCTTTTCGAGTGGACCATCATAATTCCCATCGCGACCTTTGAGAATTTTCCCATCATTCCAACCATAGAAACTCTCTTTACCCCTTGCTTCTTACATTGTTTAAGGGTAAAACCAACAAAGTCGCCCATCTCGATAAAGGCTTCCTCAGGAAGTTCAGGGAATTGCTTTATGGCATATTTTTCACTTCGCCCTCCCGTCGTAATGACGATGTGCTCACACCCGCTTGCCCGGGCAACACTAATCGCTTGAATGATACTGGCCTTATAGGCTGCTGTTGAAAAAGGAACGACAATACCTCGTGTCCCAAGAATCGAAATTCCGCCGATAATCCCTAAGCGGCCGTTGAGCGTTTTTTTCGCAATTTCTTCGCCGTCTGGTACCGAAATAACGATATTGATTCCTTTCGTAATCCCAAATTCCTTTAAAACCCCTTCTGCCGTCTCACGAATCATTTTCCGGGGCACAGGGTTAATAGCTGCCTCCCCGACAGGAATTGGCAAGCCATCCTTTGTAACCCGTCCAACCCCGACACCCCCATCAAGCGCGATGCCTGGTTCATCCGACCACGAAACAGTTGAACAGATTAAGGCCCTGTGAGTGGCATCGGGGTCATCACCCGCGTCTTTAATCGTACTTGCTGTTGCCATTTGAGCAGTAATCACACAGCTTTCGATATGTAAGGTGGCAAAACGCTTAACTGGCAGGTAAATAGTGGACTCGGTTTGCAGTTCCCCGGTAATTAATCCCATCAGCGCTGCCTTTGTGGTTGCTGTTGCACAGGCCCCTGTCGTATATCCTTCACGCAGCTTTCCTTTTGGTACTTCCTGCATGTGTTATCCCCGGTCGGCAAGAATGGAAATAGCGTTTAATGCTGCAACGGTAACGGTACTGCCGCCTTTCCGGCCAATATTGGTGATGAACGGGATATTCAGCTTGGCTAGTTCTTCCTTTGATTCTGCGGCGGAAACAAATCCAACCGGCAGCCCGATGACAAGTCCTGGTTTCGCTTCCCCTTCTTTTATGAGACGGATTAGTTCAAGTAAGGCAGTTGGCGCATTCCCAATCGCATAGATGCCGCCATCCGCTTCTTTGATTGCTTTTCGCATTGAGATGATGGCCCTTGTCGTATTCAATCGTTTGGCTTCCGCAATGACATCCGGGTCGGAAATAAACACCTTGATTTCGCCGCCGTACTTTTCAATTCGGGTTTTATTGGCCCCGCTTTGGATCATTTGAACGTCGGCGACCACTTTTTTTCCGCTTCGAATCGCCCGGATTCCGGAATAGATGGCATCAGGATGAAAGAGGACGCTTTTCCCTAATTCAAAGTCAGCCGATGCATGAATGATTCGCTGGACAATCGGATATTGCTCTGCCGTAAATGGATGCTCCCCAATTTCCTCATTAATCATTTCAAAGCTTCTTTCCTCTATTTGTTGCGGCTGAATCGTGATTGGTTTAAATTCAGTTCGAAAATCCATTTTCTTCACTCCTTTATTAAAATACAGTTTCTTTTTTACATGTGACTGATTGGTTGAGCACAGACTGCCTTAATGCTTGGATGACCTTGGAAAAATCGGAATACACGATTCCGTATTGAATTTTCGGCCGTCCTATCATAATGATTTCAATCCCTAAATCCTTGGCTGCCTCTACCTTTGCATCAACAGAACCAACTTTTCCACTTTCCTTTGTAATCATCAAGGTGACCCCGTACTGTTTATAAAGGGCTTGGTCGAACTCCTTTGTAAATGGTCCCTGGATAGCAACAATATTTTTTTGCGGCAGACCAAGCTGTTCGCACTTTTCCATATTGTCGGCTCTGGGAAGCATACGGGCAATCAGCCGGATCTCTGGATTCCCTAATAATTTTTCCGTAAAAACATGCAACGTTTTGCTGCCTGTCGTCAGCATGACAACCCCTTTTCTCGCAGCCGCTGCTTCTGCAGCGTCCTCGTAGCTCTCGACTACTGTCATCTTTTCATATTGAAAGCTTTGGGACTCGCGTTCATAACGAATATAAGGAACCCCTCCCTTTTTTGCCGCACTTATCGCATTTTTGGATGCTTCTTCTGCAAATGGATGACTCGCATCCACAATTGCTCGAATTCCTTTTGCTTTTATCAAGCTCACCATGTCTTCGGCTGTTAATCGGCCAACTTGGACAATAAGTCCAGCCTTTTTAAGCTCCTCCGCGGCATTTTCGGTTACCACCGTACAGTGTAGACTGTAGCCTGCTTCCTTCATTTCTAAAGCGAGCGCACGTGCATCACTTGTTCCGGCTAGAAAAAGAATCATTTAAAATTACCTGCCTTCTTCCCTTCATCGACATGTATTGTCTCCTGACCGTGTTCGTGATGATGGTGATGACTGTGGTCATGATGATGTCCGTGGTCATGGTGATGATGGTGATCATGATCGTGGTCATGGTGGTGGTGATGATCAACATGCTCCATTGCAAGCAGCCGATACTGGCATGTATCACAGTTCATTTTCACTTCATCACCAATCGCTTCCTCCACGCGGTCCTTCAAAATAGTTTGCAGTTTTGGATGATAGCCAAAATAGCCGGCCAATTGAAAATCAATCTGCGGATATTGTTCTGCGAACTGGCCCATCATGTTCTCTAATCGTTTGATTAAAATTCCTGTAAATAAAAAATAAGGCAGGATAATGACTTTGGCAGCTCCGAGCTTTATACAGCGCTCGATTCCTTCATCCACCAGGGGATTCGTTACCCCCATAAACGCCGGTTCTACCAGCTTGTAGTTTGTTTTCTCCCATAGCAATCTAGAAATCTTATATAAATCACTGTTGGCATCCGCATCGCTACCACCGCGCCCTAACAGGAGGATGGCCGTATCGGAAGGGGGACGATCCAAGTTCTCCCCGATTTCTGCTAATCTAGTTTTTAAGATTTCAAAGGCTTCCTCATGAACTCCGATTGGTCTCCCGTATGTAAAGTGTACATCAGGGTATTTTTCCTTTGCTTCATCAATCGCGGCCGGAATATGAATTTTAGAATGTCCAGCCTGCAGGAGCATGATCGGAATAACATAAACGTGAGTGGCCCCCTTCTCGACACATAGATCAATTCCTTGATTAACGGTTGGACGTTCAAATTCTAAAAAACAAGTTTCAACTAATAAGGAATCGTCCCAATTGGCTCTCATGTTTTCAATGTATTGACGTACTTGATGATTTCCTTCAGGATCCCTGCTTCCATGGCCCACAAATAAGATTGCTTTCATCATCTTTCCTCCCCTTTGTAAAAAGCGCTTTTAATCCCCTTGTTATCTTGCAAACTATTAATCCCCACAAACAGCTGCTTCTATTTCGATTTTTGGGGTTACATCCCGGTATTCGAATCCTTGAATCCTTTTGACACGTTTAAAAAATTTATGGAAACGTTCATTTGGATGGCCTTTTTCTTTGTATTCATCAATGATCCTCTCAACAAAGCCTACAATTTGATCAGGTGCAATTCCTTCTGCCACAATTTGGCCTGGATGGGCATTTCGCCCGGCTGTCTTTGCTCCCAAAAACAAATCGAATGCTCCTTTACGGTACACAATGCCGATATCTTCCTTTACTGCCCCGTAGCAGGCCATGCCGCAGCCATTAAAGCCAATTTTTAATTCCTTTGGAAGGTCCATTCCCCCCAGCTTTTCGTGAATCTCTTCGGCATAAGGAATAGAATCCTTTTTGTCTCCGTCACAAAAATCACATGCTTTTAACGTTAAGACATCGCCGATCGGAGATAATAAAAGGCCCGACGTCAGCAGCTTTTCAATGACTTGATCAGGATTGGAAGTAGGTATCTGAAGTTTTATTTGATGGTCAGGTGTATATTCCATCACACCTTCCTCTACGACCACTTCTGCCAATACCTTCATCTGCACTGGTGTAAATTTTTTATTTGCCACTCCAGGGCTGACAGCAAGCTCAAAAATTTCTTGAATGTCTTCGATAGAAAAGGACCCTTCCGTGAATGCAGGACCTTCACCCACAATCTTTTGTAAAGCTGCCTCTGCCATTTCTCTTGCTGAAGCTTTCACGTTTACGGCGGCTGATTGGCTCTTGAGGGTTCTTGACACTCCAAGCTGCTCAAGTGCCCATGGTTCCGCTTCCCTTCTCAGCCGCTGATGCGGCTTTAACGGCTGTTCCGTTTGATTTAACGTATATTTCCGCTGATACCCACGCGGCGTTATCATCAGGTCATCATAAAAGAAGGTAGAAGAATTCCCGATAATGACCGTCGTTAACATGCCTATCTCATGATTAAGCATATCTTGTAAATTCGTCATCTCCACACTTTGGCGGTCGCGATAGGCACTCTTTACCAGCCCTACCGGTGTGTCAGAGGAACGGTATTTTAATAGAATTCTTTGCGCTTCTGCAATTTGTCTCGTCCTCCTCCCGCTTTTTGGATTATAAAGAGCGATCACAAAATCAGCCTGTGCGGCTGCTTCAATTCTTTTTTCAATCAAATTCCACGGTGTTAAATGGTCACTTAAACTGATTGTACAGGCATCATGCATGATTGGGGCTCCCAATAATGATGCACAAGAATTAATCGCAGAAATTCCAGGGATGACTTCCACTTCTACACCCGTTGCCTTTTTCCACCCTTTCTCAATCAAAACCTCATAAATAAGGCCTGCCATTCCGTATACACCCGCATCACCGCTGGAAATAACGGCCACCTTTTTCCCTTGTTCCGCCCTTCTGACAGCTTCCTGGGCTCGGGTCACTTCCTCTGTCATTCCCGTACTTATGATTTCCTGGTTTATTAATAACCGTTCAATTAAGTCAACATAGGTTTTATAGCCAATGATAATGTCACTTTCTTGAATCGCTTCTCTGGCCCGATCTGTAATATGGTCGGAACTTCCAGGTCCAAATCCGATGATCAGCAACTTTCCCCTCATCTCATATTCCTCCTTTCCAAAGTTCCAGCAGCATGGAGACACCCAATCCCAGGCTGTACATTCCAGTGATCAATCCTAGAACTATGTACACTTGTTTCTTCAGTTTTGCTTTCAAAAATCCCCACGAAAGAAAGAAGGTGACACAAATAGTCGAAATTAACAGTCCAAGAACGAATAAAAGCAATTGCATCGTCGCCGCCGTTACATTATTTAATCCTACTGCATTCGTTAGAAGGGCAATCTGTGTAGGACTTTCCACTCCGATCCCGTGAATGATTCCAATCACAAAGGCACTGATTACTCCCATTTTGATTGAGGATACCGCTTTCTCGTTGATTCCCAGCTTCCATTTCGCCATCAACTTGGCCATCCATTCATAGACAATCTTCAAACGGCTTTTGTACTCATAGTCATTTCTTTGTTGAAGGAGCGAATATAAAATGAATCCTCCCAAAATAATCAACGTGAGACTCACAAGAATTTCCATAACCTGGCGCGTTGTATTTGGCAGCTCCAGACCAATAAAAATTGATATCAGGCCAACAATCAGGACAATCACACCATGTCCAATCGCGTACATGATTCCAAGAGAAACCTGTTTTCTTTTTTGTTGCTCACTGCCGACCATATCGGCAATAGCTGCCACATGGTCTCCATCGATTCCATGTCTCATCCCGATCATTACGGCTAACAAAGCAAATGTAATTAGTTCCATGTTTATGTACTCCTTTTTACCGTTTTTGATATTCCCTCAATACATTCCGTTTGGTCTGGTGGAAAAAAGCCTTCCTGATTATATTGATAAATCACGTGCTCTTCGAGGGAACATCCACCAGCTAAGTGCTGCCTGACGATTTGTCGGCCTACCCCTTGTGTGACCTCTTTGTACCAGGTTCCTTCAGGATAAACGATGACTACAGGGGCATCCTTACATCTTCCATTGCAGCGAGTCCTTGTCGTATGGATCAATGAATCCAACTCCAATTCCGCAATCTCATTCCGAATTTCCTGGGTTGCCTCCTCCCCTCCTTTTCTCATGCAGCTGCTGCCGTTACAAATCAATACGTGATGCTTCGTCCCTGTTAAATTCCAAGTGGTCATAAACACTCTCCCAATCTTTTAAAATATAGACTTTGTTAAACTTGCCTGATGATATACTCTCCAGGCGCTATCTTTCTGCTGGCTGCCCAGGAGCTTCCCCGGCGCTTGACAGCTTTAACATAGCCAAATATAAAAAAGCACCCCTACAAAAATAGGGGTGCAGAGTAAACTCATCCAAAAATCCACAGAATGATTCCATTTATCCACACTTCCACCTATAAGCCCGTAGGTTAAATGAAGTATCTAGGGCAAGGCAGGTCTCCTGACTCAGGTTCATCATTCCATTGCGTCTTCCCGAATTTCTTCAGTGACATTTGCAATGAAACTCCCCATAACAGTGGCGGGTACCGTGACGGAATTTCACCGTTCTTCCCTTTTAAGCGCCTTTTTCAAATAGCGCACCTTTTCCCTAATCATATGTAATTTTGGTGGGCAATGATTTGCCCTTAACCATCCAATTCCCTTTCAAAGGCTCTAGAACCTATGTCTAATATTTTTACATTTTTAAAGCCAAAATAAAAAATCCGTTCAACGATGATTGAACGGATAAAACGAAAGCAGATAAGGGCAAAAAATAGCCATCCCTTTTGTCGCCAACGTTTCATCCTCTCAATCCCCGAAGAAAATGGAAACTTTTATAATTAAGACAGGTCTCCTGACTTGTGTATCCTCCTACTCTAGGCCCTTCCCGTATCCATATTTTTTATAAAATATCAATACAGTGGTTTGCCTATTTCGTCCACACTTACAGTTGCGGGGGCAGTTCCGGTCTTACACCAGATTCCCTTTTCAGCCGTTCGGCATCTTAACTATCTATTTGACTTATATGAAATCTATTAAACTTTGAAAATAAAAGAACTTATTCCATATACTAGCTTAATGAATTTCATAATTCAAGAATTTTTTTCCTATTGATACATTTGGACTATACATTCAGAAATATCAAAAAGACGGGGAGCCATGGGGACGGTTCTTGTGGACTGAACTCACCTAGTATCATTTTGATCCATGAGAAGAACGAAATAGCTAACGCGATGGCTCTTTAAAAGCCCAATATAAAATAATTTTATTAAAAACAAAAAAGTATTTCCTCTTTGTGGTATTGTTTAATCGCCAAACCAAACAATCCATAGAAGGACATACTTTTTCTTTTTCCAATTATATCAAACTCCTATCAAAATTTATGTAAATCAATTTTCAATTTCATCATACAGAACAAATTTCCAGAATCTTCAAAGGGAATATTAAGAAAATGGAAAGATTTCTCCTTTTTAAGTAAGAAACCGCAATTATTCATTACGATTTAATCTGATAGAGGGAAAATACTAAAAATCAATAGAATTTCTTTCTTTCCTGGTCAATTATGGATGCGTAAATATCGTGTTCTAAATCTGTCGAGTTTGAAACTTCACTTGCGATAATATTTTTATTCCCTTTCCACTTTTTGATCACGAAAAATAAAAGAATAGAAATGATAAGAATTAACAGAAATGGAGTAATCCAAAGACTAAGATTAAATCCCTTTTCAGGAGGAGCATTTAGTGCATGCACTCCTTGCGCTTTTAAATAGTAATCAAGAATTTCCTTTTTTGACATGCCATTTATAAAAAACATGTCAGCCACTTCTTCATAATACAACTGTTTAACATCACAATTTGCAAGATCATCGTTGCTATGACCTTCCATATAAAGCATGTCTACTGTTGCTTTAAATTCTGGATTTGTGTAATCAAAATTTTTAGACGATCCCTTTTCCTCTGCAAAAACGTGCATAGAATGCATAGAAAATGAAGATATAAGAATTAGAAAATAAAACAATGCTAAAATCCGCCTCATAAATGAGCACCTCCATTTAAAAGTTATCGTTCGTATTTCACTCATACCCCTACTAGTATAAGATAGATATCTTGTTTATTTAATTTAATAAATGACTATTTAATGACAAAAGGACACTGGTTAAATATGAATAATAGCTTTTCAAATAATAGTTTGATATTTAGTCATATTTCTTTATTAAAAACTTATACCACATTGGGTATAATAATTGTGAAATAAAATACAAAGGAGGTAATCTGCCAAATGCAGAAAAGGAAATATCTTATGACCATTCTTTCCCTGATGTTATTTACCATCATATTAACTGGATGTTCTCCTGATGAGAATGAGAAAGCTCTTAAGGATGATAAAGGGAACATAGTAGCCTTGGACAATAAGGAAAAACCAACTTTACTTTTTTTCTTCACAGGGAATAGTTGAGACTACTGTAAATCACAGCTGGTCGAGCTGCAGAAAAATAAAGAGTTATTTGCTGGTTTCCCTGGAGATATTTACGCTCTAAGTGCAGATTCTGTAGAGCATCATAAAGAATTAAAAGCGGAGCTGGGTCTGGATTATCCAATATTATCTGATAAATATCTACAAATGATTGAAAAAGCTGATTTAAAGGATCCAAGCGGGCCTAAATCACTAAGAGGATTCGCAATCCTTGATAAAAAAGGAAACATCATCGAATCACGTCAATTAGATCCATTTGGAGATGAAGCAGCTAACATTATTTCGTATGCTGCTGAAAAACTAGCACAATAAAATAAGGTGAGAAGCCTCCCAGAAAAATGGAGGTGGCCTTCTCACCTTTTAATATAAAAGTGATAACTAGACAAATTTTTTAGGCAGTATTTTTACATGTGATAATCAAAGGTGTGAAAAAAAAGGCTAAATAGTCCTCTTTAATATTAAACCCGAAGGATTGTAAATTGTCCGCCTCCGAATAGTGACTTTGTATAATCAATTTTTACATTATTAAAATAAACTTGATCACGTTCATTAATTAAAAACTGAATTCCGTCTATTTCAATGATTTCATCAGTATCTAAAGCCGACTCCTCCAGAGTCAGGCGAAGCTGCGGCCCCCCTCAGCCAATTCCCATTGATAAGCGGATCAGCGGCTTTTTGCCCTCATTGATTACATCTTGAACTTCATTTGTAATTTTAGTAATTGCTGCATGTGTTACTTTCACCATTTTTTTATCCCTCCATAATAAAGTTACTATCTCTTTGCAGTTAATAACCAAGCACTCATGCCGTCTTTGACATTCATCTCTTTTGGAAATCCTAATTTTTTTAACTTCCATACTAGCCTAATGGCTTCTCATTCCACTTTGACAAATCACAATTTCTTATAATTCTTTGGAAAGTTCTTTTACTGCTTTTTGAGCAAGTTGATGAAGCGGAATATTTTTAAAACCCTTTATATGATTTCCTTTATATTCTCCAGGTGTACGTACATCAACAAATTGTTTATTTTTGTCATTTAAATCGCATTTCAAATTTGTTGATGCAATATTGATAGCACCTTGCGTCTTCAAGAATCGCTTGATTATAAAGAAAAGAAATAGTGCAATGATAAGATAATTTAAATATTGCATTTTAAACTCCCAACTTTATATACCCTTATAGGTATTATAAAAAATAAAAAAATATACCCATTTTTCATTAAATAGCATTTCAACATATTTATCGGCTTTTTACAAGCATTGACACGAATAATACTATACCCATACGGGTATAATGTCAACGTTATTCTCTTCATGATAAATAATTTAACTTACTGTTTTCAAAAGCAATAAAATGAGCATCAATGTTCGAAGCTCATTTTATTGGAAGCTCTATTGATCAATTTCAAATGGCCAGGCATTCATACCCTCAGTCAAGTTATAAATTTTCTTAAAACCTTTGCTTGTTAAAATTTCACTAGCTTGGACGGAACGGTTGCCGCTGCGGCAGACCACTAAATAGGGGTCATCCTTTTTTAATTCATTTAATCTTCCTTCTAATTCTTGAACAGGAACCAACGTTGCATCAGGAATATGCCCCGCTTGAAATTCTTCTTGCGTTCTTACATCTAATACGACAACTTCTTTGTTGTCTATTAATTTTTTTGCTTCATCTGAAGATACATTTCGATATCCCTCATTTCCACATGCAGTAAGAACTAAGACTAAAAATAGGGCTAAAAAGGGCAATAATTTTTTCAATGTAAAACCACCTTTAGACGAAATTCCCTTGATTACTCCAGGGGGTATAATTTCATTATATAAAATTAAAATCTATCCTCAATCCATTTTTCGTCTTTTATTTGAATATTTTTTGAACAACAACAAATCAATGAACAATTTTTGTCATTCTAAAGATAATACGAGTATTTTGGAAAGGAGTTTATTACATGCTGCAAAATCAAGTACCGATATCAAATAAGCCTCAGGCCATTACGACGAAAGACCTGCAGTATCTAAAGGTTTCCATGTTATGGAAGCTCTTTGCGTTAAAAAAAGTTTCACTTTCTTGCCGATATTGTTTTTCCTTCATATTCCTTTTCAACAAGCCTGACTTTTAGTCGAACAAGGTAAAGGCGATGCCTTTTTAAAGCATCGCCACCTGTTCAATATGTTTACCTAAATAAAATAGACCGCCTTATGACGATCTACGTTGAGTATTCCTAAGATTATTTTTGGGAAACAGAGGGACAGGTTTACTACCCCATATTTTTTACTTATTTTTAGTTCTTTGGGCTCTGATTGCAATTTTTTCAAGTCCGCTATTTTCTCCCGCAATTTCTGCATCTGCTTTTGTTGGTAGAGCATTTTTATTATTCTTAAATTGGTTATTCTGACTTTTAGCCATTTTTTCACCACCCTTGTAGTTGATTTAGGTATCTCTTCAGGGATGCCGACTATTATAAATACACCATATCAAGATATCGGAGTAGTATTTTTTTTTACTTTTTTCGTGAACGGCACCCACATTTTAGTTTGCTTTCTTTTTTGAATGCTATGCTATTTGGTTTTCTTCTTAAACTGCCCCGTTACAATAAGAAAAAGCCACCAAAAGTGGCACCGATTTATTCAACTCATGCACCCGTTTAAGTACTGTTAAAAAAAATAACAAACTGGAAAACACAATATGTACGAAAATGTCTACTTATGTTAGTTGTGATACATATGGCAAAGTCGTGATTTACACGGGGGAGAAATTAGAAAACTACTAAAAATTTTTGGACGTTGGATTATTTGAAAAAAGTCTACAACAATGTAGGCTTTTTTTCATACTATGTTTTGGGGGTGAAAAAATGCCAAGAGTAAATTACCGAAGTTCGGACGTTGACTTAATGGCAAGGATGATGAGAGCAGAAGCCGAAGGTGAAGGAAAACAGGGAATGTTATATGTTGGAAATGTAATTGTTAATCGTCTTAAAGCAGGTTGTTTAGACTTTAAAAATTTACGAACAATTCCCCATGTTATTTATCAAGTACAAGGAGGAAATTTTTCCTTTGAAGCTGTTCAAAAAGGTAATGTATTTTATCAAAGGGCTAGAACTGCTGAAAAAAGATTAGCAAAACAGAATTTGGATTATTGGAGAGAACACCCAGGGAAATATGCTCTTTGGTATTTTAATCCATATGCTCCATGCCCTCCAACATGGTACGGTCAACCTAAATCTGGTCAATTTAAAAATCATTGTTATTATGAACCAAAACCTGGAACATGTGATAGTGTTTATATCGGAAGTTAAGCTTACTTTTTGAGTAAGCTTTTTTTCAACCGACAACTGTTACATTACCTACAGGAGTTGCATTGAATGAATATGGTTGGCTACCAGCAATTACGATTAAAAATTTTGTATTCGAAGCACTAAAAAGGAAAAATTACAATAAAACTTCACTCTTGCCCCTGTTATACTCTCATTCCTTTATCAGGACGAGTTTTATATACATCTTCTTGTCGGTCAAATCCTTCAGGAAACCAATGTTGTTCAGGAAGTTCACTATCATCACATAAATCCCTTAAGTATTGATTATTCGTTTTTTCTGCCCATTTCTTAGCAACATTAATATCTGTTGTAGTTGAAATAAATTGCGACACCTTATTTTCTTCTACCAGAAATAATATGTCCTTCTACAGTCATTCCTTATATAAGATCTATAATCCTATTGAGTTAATAATTCCATAATATACTAGATCTTCATATCGATTTTCTTTCCTCACATGGTCAATTAATATCCCTTCTTTTTTCATGCCTAATTTTTGCATTACTCTTCCTGAAGCTTGATTTGAATTAAAATAACGAGCAAATACTTTATGGTAATGCTTTTCATCAAATGCAAATTGTAATATAGCTTGCGCTGCTTCCGTAGCATATCCTTTTCCCCAAAATTCTTCACCAATCCAATAGGCTATTTCACCATTATTAAACTTTTGGTTGTTAGATAGCGCTATAGCTCCATATAATTCTCCACTTTCCTTATCTGTAATAGCAAATTCATATGATTTATTAGCATTAAAATTATCAAGATGACGTTCAATCCACGACAAAGCATCCTCTAAAGAGTATGGATAAGGTAGGGACAATGTATTTTTATAAATATTATAATTATTACAAAGTTTAGTTACGGCTACTGCATCAGATTTTTGAAACAGTCTTAGGACTATCCTTTTAGTGGTAATTGTTTTATTTTGATTATCATATATCATAAGAAATCCTCCCTACATCATTTGAGATAGTACTTATATCCAGTAAGTTAATTGCACAAACACTACTTCCCCAATTTAACGATGGAAAAAAGAGACCTCAATTAAACTAATTTAACTTTCCTATTTCTATAATTCGATAGAAAAAAGGCGATAACCTTTATTATGCTTTCACACCCGTTATCTTAAATAAGAAAAGCTGCCAAAGGGTGACAGCCAGTCTTAAAAATAAAGCTTCAGTTAGTGTAATAAATTTAAAATAATCAATAACAAGATCGATAGTGATAAGAGGCCAGCCATAAAATACCCAAAATATTTTAATGGTTTTGGCAACTTTTTTACAGCATCCTTGCTAACATTTGCAGCATTACCTTCTATCTTATTAATGTGGTCTATTACATCATTAAATGGTTTATTCTCTTCTTTCATACAACCACCTCTTTACCACATTTTAACATATATATTGATTTTATTATTGTATTAATTGAAATTCTTGTTAAACTAAAATATCTAATAACGAAAATTAATGTACTATAAAAGTGGCAGTTCTATTGAGGAACTACCACTAGCTTATTATCGCAGTTATTTTGATTTAATTCCTGCACCACAAAGAGGTATTATAATTTTTTCATTTGGTGCCTTTTTATATTTTATGTAACCTGCATAGTTAGCCGCTGTTGTCACTTCAACATAGAAACCTTTATCAGCAAGTATTGCCCGTGCACTCAGAATTTCATCTTCTTTAATGTCAATAAATATACCATTTGTTTTACGTACAGCTTCTAAAATTTGTTTTGAACGTGCTGGAGCTGCAATTGCAATACCCTCTGCTAAAGTACCTTTATTCGTAACAAGCGCTGCTGTTGCATCTCCATTTTCGTAAGCACTTACAAGAGGTGCACAGTTTGCTGCTTGGATTGCAATAATTTTCGGCACTTTTTCTATTAATCTGTTTTCAAATAACTCTATGAAACCATAGTATGCACCAAGTAAAAGTGTACCATTACCAACTGGGATGATTAATGAATCTGGCACTCCGTTCAATTGTTCGTAAATTTCATAAGCGTACGTTTTAGTTCCTTCATAGAAGTAAGGATTATACACATGACTTGCGTAAAAAACTTTTCCCTCGTCTACTGCTTTTTGTGCCGCAGCTGCAATATCCTCTCGCGTACCTTGAATTTCTTTAATCGTTGCACCATGTGCTTTTACTTGAGCAATCTTTTTCGGTGATGTTTCATCACTTAGATAAATTTCGCATGCAATATTACAACGTGCTGCATATGCTGCAATCGCCGTTCCTGCATTACCACTACTATCAGCAATAACTTTTGATACCCCTAAATCCTTAGCCTTTGCTATTAAAACAGCGGCTCCTCGATCTTTAAATGATAATGTAGGCATCATATATTCAACTTTTACATACGTATTTAGTTCTAGAGGATCTAGAACGATTAAAGGAGATTGACCTTCACCCATTGTAATAGATTCCCACGTCTTAGAATCTTTTGCGAATGGCATTGTTTCAAAATAACGCCATAAAGAGTTTGGATAGTTATTCCAAGCTGCAACATCAATTTTGGGTGTATCTTTTACTATATTTAATACACCGCCACATTCACATTTCCATAAAGTTGGAGTAATATCATGCTTTTTCCCACAATTGTTACAAATATATTGTTCCATCATTTATCGACCTCTTAGTAATTTTTTATATAAAATATATTTTTTTATACAAAAAGGGTAAAAAAATATAACTAAATATATGCAATCGCCTCAATTTCAATTTTGAAACCAAAATGTAATTCATTTGTTGGTACCAAAGTACGTGCTGGTTTATACTCACCGAAGAATTCTTTATAGACAGCATCTACTTTGTCCCATAATTTCACATTTGGAATGTATAATGTCATACGTAATATTTGCTCTTTTTTACTTCCTGCTGCTTC
>Ga0213827_1001188_pt1 | contig 15584 bp, 11 predicted proteins | sample MC6MC0898MG_FD_180669 | JGI IMG/M metagenome (GOLD analysis project Ga0213827, IMG submission 180669) | Enriched soil aggregate microbial communities from Iowa State University, Ames, United States - MC6-MC0898-MG | ecosystem: Environmental > Terrestrial > Soil > Unclassified | place: USA: Iowa...
AACAGGTCAACCAGACCGTCGTGCAGATGGACGAAACCACCCAGCAGAATGCCGCGCTGGTGGAAGAAGCCACCGCCGCCGCCCGCTCGATGGAAGAACAGGCCGGCCACCTAAGCGACGCCGTGTCGATCTTCACGCTCGACGAGCAGGACGTGGCGGCACCGGTCGCCTTCAGCGCTCCGGCCCCGCGCGCACCCGTGCGCCAGGCCGCCGCCGCACCGGCAGCACCGGCTCGCCGCGCGGCTGCCCGCCCCGTCGCCACCGAACTGGCCGACGGTGACTGGCAGGAGTTCTAAGCCCGCCTGCGGCCCGTAAACCGGTACTGCAAAAGGCCCCGACACCCGTCGGGGCCTTTTTGTTGGTCAAGCTGCAATCCGCGCAGAGCCACGCCATGCGTGGCTGCTCTTCCGTCCGGCACCGCGTGCAGCCACCCATGGGGTGGCTCTACAAACGCGACCCCACGCCACGTAGAGCCACGCCATGCGTGGCTGCTGTTCCGCCCGGCCCTGCGCGCAGCCACCCATGGGGTGGCTCTACAAGCACGACCCCACACCACGTAGAGCCACGCCATGCGTGGCTGCTATTCCGCCCGGCCCTGCGTGCAGCCACCCATGGGGTGGCTCTACAAACGCGACCCCACACCGCGTATTGCCACGCCATGCGTCGCTGCCTTTCCGTCCGGCCCTGCGCGCAGCCACCCATGGGGTGGCTCTACAAACGCACCCATACCGCGTAGAGCCACGCCATGCGTGGCTGCTCTTCCGTCCGGCACCGCGCGCAGCCACCCATGGGGTGGCTCTACAAACGCACGCATACCGCGTAGAGCCACGCCATGCGTGGCTGCTCTTCCGCCCGGCACCGCGCGCAGCCACCCATGGGGTGGCTCTACAAACGCGACCCAACACCACGTAGAGCCACGCCATGCGTGGCTGCTCTTCCGTCCGGCACCGCGTGCAGCCACCCATGGGGTGGCTCTACAAACGCACGCATACCACGTAGAGCCACGCCATGCGTGGCTGCTGTTCCGTCCGGCCCTGCGCGCAGCCACCCATGGGGTGGCTCTACAAACGCACGCATACCGCGTAGAGCCACGCCATGCGTGGCTGCTCTTCCGTCCAGCCCCACGTGCAGCCACCCATGCGATGCCGCTACGCGGGATGTCGCACCGCACGCCCCCCGCTCCAACCTGAATACGCTCAGCCACATCACCTCAATACGCGCGCCCTGCGGCCGATAACAGCATTGCCGCGACACGTTCGTCGATCAAAGACCCCTGCCCATGAATCTGCTCAGCCGCTGGAACCAGTCCTTCGCCAACCTGTCGGTCAGGCGCAAGCTCAACCTGCTCACCGCCCTCATCGCCGTGGGCGTCATCGCCCTGGCCATCATTGCCGCGCGCATGCAGTACCTGGATCTGGCGGAAACCCGCAAGGACGCGCTGAAGACCCAGGTCGAACTCAGCTACGGCATCCTGGACCATTACAAGCGCCTGGCCACCACCGGCGAGCTCACCGAGGACGCCGCCAAGGCGGCCGCGCTGCAGGCGCTGGAGGTCATGCGCGCCGACAACGACAGCGCGTACTACAACGTGCTCGACACGAAATACACGCTGCTGATGCATCCCTTCGCCCGCGACCGCGTCGGCAAGGTGCAGAAGGACTACACCTCCAAGGACGGCGTGCCGATCTACCTGCAGCAGGTGGACATGGCCCGGTCCGGCGGCGGCTTCACGTACTACAAGACCACCAAGCCCGGCAAGGATGACCTGATCGAGAAGGTCACCTACGCCGACATGTACGCGCCCTGGCAGTGGGTCGTGACCAGCGGCGTCTACATGGACGATGTGCAGTCCGACGCTCTGGCCTTCACCGCCGTGATGACCGTGGCCGGCGGCGTGGTCGTGCTGATCGTGCTGGCGCTGAGCTGGCTGATCGGCAACCGCATCACCCTGCCCCTGCGCCAGGCCACCCACGTGGCCGAGAGCATCGCCGCGGGCAAGCTGGACAGCCGCATCGGCGCCCAGGCCCACGACGAACCGGGCCGCCTGCTCGAAAGCATGGGCCGCATGCAGAAACAGCTGCACGCGGTGATCAGCGGCCAGCGCGAGATGGCCAGCCAGCACGAGGCCGGCCAGACCCGCTTCCGCATGGACGAGAGCGCCTTCCCCGGCGAGTACGGCCTGATGGTGCACGAGACCAATGCCCTGGTCGGCGCCCACGTACAGACCATGGACGACGTGCTGCAGGTGGTGCAGCGCTATGCGGTGGGCGACCTGCACGCCGACATTGCCCGCTACCCGGGCGAGAAGGCCGGGATCACCACCACGGTGGACACGGTCAAGCGCAACCTGGGCAGCATCAACGATGAAATCAAGCGCCTGGCCGGCGCCGCGGCAGCCGGTGATTTCAGCCAGCGCGGCGACACCGCCCGCTTCGACCACGACTTCCGCCTGATGATCGCCAACCTCAACGCGATGATGCAGGTCAGCGACGACAACCTGGGCAAGCTCTCGCTGCTGCTTTCCGGCATCGCCGAGGGCGACCTGACCGTGCGCATGCACGGCGACTTCCAGGGCGTGTTCGCGCGGATGCGCGACGACGCCAACGCCACCGTCAGCCAGCTCACCCAGATCGTCGGCCAGATCCAGGCCTCGGCCGGCAGCATCAACCAGGCCGCGGGCGAGATCGCTTCGGGCAACACCGATCTGTCGCGTCGCACCGAGCAGCAGGCCGCCAACCTGGAAGAAACCGCCGCCTCGATGGAGGAGCTCACCTCCACCGTGCGCCAGAACGCCGAGCACGCCCGCCAGGCCAACCAGCTGGCCATCGGCGCGCATGGCGTGGCCAGCCAGGGCGGCGAGGTGGTCGGCCAGGTGGTCACCACCATGAGCGCGATCGAAGCCAGCTCGCGCCGCATCGCCGAGATCATCTCGGTCATCGACGGCATCGCCTTCCAGACCAACATCCTGGCGCTCAACGCCGCGGTGGAAGCAGCGCGTGCCGGTGAGCAGGGCCGCGGCTTCGCCGTGGTCGCCTCCGAGGTGCGCACCCTGGCCCAGCGTTCGGCCGGCGCCGCCAAGGAGATCAAGGGCCTGATCGACGACTCGGTGGCCAGCGTCGCCGATGGTTCGGCCCTGGTACGCAAGGCGGGCAGCACCATGGGCGAGATCGTCGCCTCGGTGCAGCGGGTGACCGACATCATGGCCGAGATTTCGGCGGCCTCGCAGGAGCAGTCGGCCGGCATCGAACAGGTCAACCAGACCGTCACCCAGATGGACGAAACCACCCAGCAGAACGCCGCGCTGGTGGAAGAAGCCACCGCCGCCGCGCGCGCCATGGAAGAACAGGCCACCCAGCTCGCCGATGCCGTGGCCATCTTCCGCCTGGACAACCAGGTCGCGGCCGCGGTCAGCGCGGTGACCGCGCGCGTGGTCGTGCCCGCCGCGCTGCGCCCCACGGCCAAGGGCGGCGCCGCACCGGTCGCGCGGCTCCAGCCGGCGCCCCGTGCGCAGCGCAGCCCCACCCCTGACGACGGCAACTGGCAAGAGTTCTGAGCCCTTGCGGCGGCCACCCGGCCGCCGCCTCCCCACCCCCATCGAGTGCGCCCGTGTCCACGCCTTCCGCTCCTGCCGCCACCGCCCAGAACGGCCGCGAATTCGAGTTCGCCGACCGCGATTTCCGCCGGGTCTGCGACCTGATCTACCAACGCGTCGGCATCTCGCTGGCGCCGGCCAAGCGCGATATGGTCTATGGCCGTCTCTCGCGCCGCCTGCGCGCGCTCGGCCTGCGCAGCTTCACCGAGTACCTGGACCAGCTCGAAAAGGACGGCGGCGAGGAGTGGCAGGCGTTCACCAACGCGCTCACCACCAACCTCACCGCGTTCTTCCGCGAACCGCACCACTTCGAGAAGCTCGACACCGAACTGCGTGCGCGCGCCGGCCACGGCACGCTGCAGCTGTGGTCGTGCGCGGCCTCCACTGGCGAGGAGCCCTACTCCATGGCGATCACCGCCTGCGAAGCCTTCGGCACGCTCAAGCCGCCGGTGCGCATCCTGGCCACCGACGTGGACACCCAGGTGCTGGCCACCGCCAGCCGGGGCGTCTACGCCATCGACCGCGTGTCCGGGCTCGATCCGGCGCTGAAGAAGCGTTACTTCCAGCGCGGCAGCGGCCCCAACGAGGGCCACTGCCGGGTCAATCCGGCGCTGCGCGACCTGATCGACTTCCGCCCGCTCAACCTGCTGGCCCCGCGCTATGACGTCGGCGGCCCGTTCGACGCGCTGTTCTGCCGCAACGTGATGATCTATTTCGACAAGCCCACCCAGCGCGGCATCCTGTCGCGCCTGATCCAGCACATGGGCGACGATGGCCTGCTCTACACCGGCCATTCGGAGAACTATCTGCACGCCGCCGACCTGATCCAGCCGTGCGGTCGCACCCTGTACAAGCGCGCGCCCGGAGCACCGGCATGAATGTAGCGGTGCGCAACGACGATGTGATGCGGTACTTCGACAGCCGCTTCAAGGTGACCGCGGCCAAGCTGCTGCCCACCCAGTACCTGGTGGTGGATGACGACACCGCACTGACCACCACGCTGGGCTCGTGCGTGGCCGCCTGCCTGCGCGACCCGGTGCTGAAGATCGGCGGCATGAACCATTTCCTGCTGCCGGAGGGCAACGTCGGCGACGGCGCGCCCGCGCGCTACGGCAGCTACGCCATGGAACTGCTGATCAACGACCTGCTCAAGCGCGGCGCCCATCGCAAGCGCCTGGAAGCCAAGGTGTTCGGTGGGGCCAACGTGCTCAAGGGCTTCACCAGTAACCCGGTCGGCACCCGCAACGCCGAGTTCGTGCGCCAGTACCTGCAGGCCGAGCATATTCCGGTGCTGGCCGAAGACCTGTGCGGCATCCATCCGCGCAAGGTATGGTTCTTCGCCACCACCGGCCGGGTAGTCGTCCAGCGCCTGCCGCATGCCCACGAGGCCGAAGTGGCCGCGACCGAATCGGCGGTGCGTGCGCGCCTGTCCAAGGCCCCGGTCACCGGCGGCGTGGAGTTGTTCGAATGACCCAGAACGCCCCCTGCCGCGTGCTGATCGTCGATGACTCCGCCGTCGTCCGGCAGATGCTCAGCGAAATCCTCGCCAGCGATCCCGGCATCGAGGTGGTCGGCACCGCCGCCGACCCGCTGCTCGCACGCGAGAAAATCAAACGCCTGGCCCCGGACGTGATCACCCTGGACGTGGAAATGCCGCGCATGGATGGCCTGGCGTTCCTGGAAAACCTGATGCGCCTGCACCCGCTGCCGGTGGTGATGATCTCCTCGCTCACCGAGCGCGGCGCTGACACCACGCTGCAGGCCTTGGCGCTGGGCGCGGTGGACTTCGTCTCCAAGCCCAAATTCGACGTCGCCCGTGGCCTGCAGGGCTATGCCGAGGAAATCATCGGCAAGGTCAAGATGGCCGCGCGCTCGCGGGTACGCACCCTGGCCCGCCCGATCACTCCGCGCATCACCCTCGATACCGTGGCAGCCGCCGCGCCGGCACGCAGCATCCAGTTCCGCACCACCGACCGCCTGATCGCCATCGGTGCCTCGGCCGGCGGCACCGAAGCCCTGCGCGTGGTGCTCGAAGGCATGCCCGCCGACGCCCCGGCCGTGGTGATGACCCAGCACCTGCCCGCCGCCTTCAGCACCCCCTTCGCCGAACGCCTGGACCGTCATTCGGCGATGTCCGTGCGCGAAGCCACCGACGGCGAAGCCGTGCTGGCCGGCCACGCCTACCTGCCGCCCGGCGGCAAGCATCTGCGCATCATCCGCGACGGTGCGCGCTGGCGCTGCCGCGTCGATGACGGCCCGGCCGTCAACCGCCACAAACCGGCGGTGGACGTGCTGTTCCGCTCGGTCGCCGAAAGTGCCGGCGGCAACGCCATTGGCGCCATCCTCACCGGCATGGGCGACGACGGCGCCCGCGGCCTGCTCGAACTGCGCAACGCCGGCGCCCCCACGCTGGTGCAGGACGAAGCCACCAGCGTGGTATGGGGCATGCCGGGCGCCGCCTACAAGCTGGGCGCCGCCGAAGAAATGGTGCCCCTGGAGCGCATCGCCGACCGCCTGATGGCCCTGGCGCGCGCCTAGCCCCTGCCTGCCAGTAGTGCCACGCCATGCGTGGCACCCCCTTACCGCGCGCATCCGCACCGCACGTCCCGGTACTGCCACGCCATGCGTGGCACCCCCCGCCGCACGCACGCACGCCACACCGTACACCCGGATTTTTCCAAGGAGCACCACCGTGAGAGCCTCACATCACACCCTCCGTCGCATGCTGCTGTGCAGCCTGCTGCTGTCCACGCCGGCCTTCGCCGCCGACCCGGTCAGCGCCACTGCGGATGCCGCCACGCCCGCCCCGGCCCCTGGCGCGAACGCCACACCGGCCGCCGTCACCGACGCCAGCACCGATGCCACACTCGCCACCGCGCTGGCCGCCCCGGCCACCGCCGTCGACTGGCGCAAGCAGATCATCGTGCGCAGCCGGCCCGGCACCGGCACCCGCGACACTGAGAACGACAAAGGCACCCTGCGCCTGGTGGTCCGCAGCGACACCGCCAAGGTGACCGCGCTGAAGGTCGGCGAGTTCGCGCTGCGCGCGCTCGGCGGCTACGGCACCACCCGCACCTTCTCCAAGGACGACCTCAAGGGTGAGCTCATCCCCGATCTGCCCAGCCCCGCCCACGACGCCCTGCCGGGCCTGCTCGCCGAGCGCCTGGACCGCTATTTCAGCGCCCATCCCGGCGCCATTCCCGGCGAGAGCCACGTCCTGGAAGCGCGTACCACGCAATGGACGCTGGTGTATCAGGACCTGGCCCCCGGAGCCACTGCCTACGAGCTGCGTCACGAGCTGAACATCGGGTTCCCGATCGCCAGCGTGCTGCGCGGGCCGGCCGGTCGCAACGTGCAGTGCAACACCCCGCCGCAGGTGGCCACCCTGCAGGAATGGCAGGCCGACGACTATGCCAAGGTCCGGCAGGCCTCCCGCCAGGTCGCCGAAGCGTGCGCTGAAGTGTTCGCCGCGCAGTTGCCCAACCTGTTGCAGGACGTGGCCAACGAAGAGGCCGTCGCGCTCAAGCTCGCCGCCGCCAACAACACGCCGAAGGAAGGCGACGCTACCGCGGCCAAATCGCGCATCCGCATCTTCGGCGCCAATGGCCAGGGCATCACCATGCTCACCGATGCGCCGTGCCGCGAGCAGTACAGTGGCAAGATCGAGGTAGTGCGTTCGGCGGGCCGGGCCATCGGCAGCGTGTTCGGCGGTGCGCCGGACAATGTCTCGCTGGGCATGCCCGAGACCGACACCGTGCGCAACATGAAGAGCTTCGCCTTCTCCAAGCCCAACTACCAGGAGTTCGAGGTGGCCGGCGGCCGTCCGCTGATCTTCGATGCCCGCATCGAGAACACCAACGACTACCGCTGCGCGGCCGACCTCTCGCTGCAGTTCATCCCCGAACCGGGCGCCGACTACGAGGTCTTCATGAAGATCGGTGGCGGCATGTGCCTGCTCTACAGCACCAAGGTGGCAAAGGACGGTACGCTGCAGAACAACCCGGTCCTGCAGCCCCGCACCTCCTGCCAGGCCCCGGCCCAGCCCGCGCTGCGCGCACGTGTGGAGATGGCGGTGTTCCTGTTCGAGCCCGGCACGGTGCACTACCGCAGCCTGGGCCTGGGCAACGACGACGCCCTGAACACCCTGCCCGACAGCGCCGACAATGCCGCCCGCTTCGAGGAGGTGCTGCAGCAGACCGCTGCCCTGCCCGGCACGCGCGTCTGCGTGGTCGTGCCCGACCTGGACTACACCAGCACGCTGCATGGCCCGCTGGAGGCGATGGTGCTGGACAAGGGCCCGGCCCTGCCCGGCCTGTGGGAAACCGCCGCCACGGTCAACCTCAAGCGCGGCGCCGCTGCCGGTAGTGCCATCGACCTCGCTGCGGCCACGCGGCATTGCCAGAGCCTGCCCCGGGCTGCGTTCGATCCGCGTTGATCGCCAGACTGCCTTGAATGGCAACCGCGCCCCCGCCGGTCGGCAGGGGCGCGGCAACGTCACTGGCCCCAGTACAACCGCATCGGGTTGTCTACAAGCAGCCTGCGCTGCTCTTCGGCGCTCACCGCAATGCGCGGAATGACATCGACCAGCGCGCCGTCATCGGGCATGTGCGAGGTCAGGTTCGGGTGCGGCCAATCGGTGCCCCACAGCACGCGGTCCGGGAAGCGCTCCACCAGGTGGCGTGCGAACGGCACCACATCGTCATAGGTCGGCGGACCGCTCTGCGACAGACGTTCCGGGCAGCTGACCTTGCTCCACACATTCGGGTGCTCGTCCATCAGCCGCACGAACTGCTGGAAGGCCGGGCCCTCCACGGGCTGCCTCACATCCGGCCGCCCCATGTGGTCCACCACCACAGTGGTGGGCAACGAGGTGAAGAACGCCCAGCGCTCGGCCAGGTCGGCCGCCTCGAAATACACCACCACATGCCAGCCCAGGGGCGCGATCCGCTCGATGATTGCCCGGTAGTACGCGTCAGGCTTGGGGTCCACCAGGCGGCGCACGAAGTTGAAGCGCACCCCGCGCACACCGGCGGCGTGCAGCGCCTGCAGCTCGGCGTCGGTCACGCTGTCGCGCACGGTCGCCACGCCGCGTGCCCTGCCTTCGGAGGCCAGCAGCGCGTCGACCAGCGCGCGGTTGTCGGCGCCATGGCAGGTGGCCTGCACGATCACGTTGCGGCTGAAGCCCAGCCGGTCACGCAACGCAAACAGCTGGTCCTTGCCCGCATCGCATGGGGTGTATTTGCGCTCGGGCGCATACGGAAACTGTTCCCCCGGGCCGAACACATGGCAATGCGCGTCCACCGCGCCAGGCGGCGGCACGAACCTCGGCACGCTTGGGGCCGGGCAGAAATCCAGCCAGTCAGCGTCTTTCACGAATGCACTCATCACAGCCCCCTCGCCTTCAATTGCGCGTCCAGACGCGGATATACCCTGCGCGCGTTGCCTTCGAACACCTTGCGCCGGTCGGCGTCGGACAGCCCCAGCGCCTCCACATAACGCAGCGTGTCGTCGAAGTACTGCCCGGTCTCCGGGTCGATGCCGCGCACCGCCCCTACCATCTCCGACCCGAACAGGATGTTGTCGATATCGATCACCTTGAACAGCAGGTCGATGCCCGGCTGATGATAGACGCAGGTGTCGAAGAACACGTTCTTCATGACATGCTCGTTCAGCGATGGCTTGCCCAGCATGTCCGCCAGCCCGCGGAAGCGGCCCCAGTGGTACGGCACCGCGCCGCCGCCATGCGGGATGATGAAGCGCAGGTCCGGGAAATCACGGAACAGGTCGCCCTGCAAGAACTGCATGAACGCGGTGGTATCGGCGTTGAGATAGTGCGCGCCGGTGGCGTGGAAGTTGGAATTGCAGCTGCCCGACACGTGCACCATCGCCGGTACGTCCAGCTCCACCATCTTCTCGAAGAACGGGTACCAGGCGCGATCGGTGAGCGGCAGGCCGGTCCAATGCCCGCCGGAAGGATCCGGGTTGAGGTTGCAGCCGACGAAGCCGAGCTCGTTGACGCAACGCTCCAGTTCGGCAATCGAATGGGCGATCGGCACACCCGGTGACTGTGGCAGCTGGCAGACACCGATGAAGGTGTCCGGGTACAAACCGACCACGCGTGCGATCAGGTCGTTGCAGCGGCGCGTCCACTCCGCGCTGACCTGTTCGTCGCCGATGTGATGGGCCATGGTGCTGGCACGCGGCGAGAAAATGGTCATGTCCGCGCCGCGCTCGCGCAGCAGGCGCAACTGGTTGCCCTCCACGCTCTCGCGCAGCTCGTCATCGCTGATGAGGGGGTAGACCGGCGCGGGCAGGGACGCATCGTTGAAATGCGCCACCTGCTGCTTGCGGAACGCGTCGTGGCTGGCGGGGGCGGTCGTGTAGTGACCGTGGCAGTCGATGATCATGGAATGGCCTCGTGGGGGAGGAATCACCAGCCGAACAGCTGGGCGAAATGCACGTCCACGCGCAGCCCGACGATGAGTGCATCGGGGATGTCGGTGGTGCGGGTGGGTGCGTAAATGGGGTCGGGGTTGATGACGTACTGCAGGTTGGGCATCAGCCGCACGCCCTTGTAGACCGCCCAGCCGTAACTGAGCTCGGCGATAATCTCGTCGGCGTGTGGTGCGCCGCTGCCGCCGTTGCGGGTGCGGCGATCACGCAGGTAGTCGATCTGCTCGTCACTGAAATGCGTGTTGGAGACGAACATCGCCATCGTGTCCTGGTCGCGGCCGGCGAAGGTACCGGTCTTGACGAAGCCGGCCGAGAAGAAGGTGTCGATCGGCGCTTCGTTGCCCGTGTTTACGTACGCGCGTGCAAACAACGCGAGATTGCGCTTGCCTGCACCCCGCCAGACGGTCTGGTCGGCCATCGCATACCCGCCCGCCCGTGCCCCCTCCTGCACCGCCGTCGGTCTGCCGGTCAGCGCCGCCGAGTTGCCGTTGGCGTCGTAGTAGGAGCTCCTGCCCCCATCGCTGTTGCGGTACATGCCCAGGCGGTAGGTCCGCGGCAGGCGGTCGTTGGCAAAGGTGGTCTGGTAGCCCACCTCGTAGGCGGTGATGGTGCCGGTGCCCTCGCCCACCGAGAAGTCCAGCCCGTTCTTGCCGGCCTGGTTCAACGCATTGTTGTAGTCGAACGCGCCGGCCTGTGCGTACCAGCGGTCGCCCACGTCGTAGCGCACGATGCCGGCCCAGGACGAATTCGGATACGCGGTGATGCCCAGGTCGGTGATCGCCCCATACGGGGTCAGGCACATCGCGTTGCTCATAAATACGCAGTTGAGCGCGGAGTTGTTGAAGTAGCTGTTCACCGGCGCGCGACCGGCGGTGATGCTCAGCCCGTTATCGAAGCGATGACGCACGGTGAGCCGGGTCAGACGCCCACCGGCCACCGGCCGCCAAGTCTGCTGGGCACTGATCGAATTGCCGATCTTCTCGCGCGCCAGGTTGCGACCGGCAAACCACGCCCACTGCGCATCGACGTCGGTGTTGTGCACGCCCCACAGAGCATCGAGGTCGAACTTCGACTGGGCCATCACCCAGTAAGAGCCCTCGGTGCCCTGCTCGACACCGCCCACCGGATTGGAGGCCACGTTGCCGACCAGATCCAGGGTGAGATCGACCCCGTCGGGCAGGCTGCCCTTGGAGGCGGGTGCCCCAGCGAACGCGGGAGCGGCCAGACTGGCGGCAACAAGCACGCACAGCGTGCGGCGGGAAATCAACGACACAAGTGCCTCCTGTCCGGGGCCAGGGCCCCGGAACGAAGTGGAATTCGGAAGGGCCGCAGCGGTGCTGCAGCCGCAGGATCAGACCGGTTGCACGCCCAGCACGCGGCGTCGCAGTCGGCGCGTGCCGATCTGTTCGGCCAGCACCGTCTCGTCCAGCTTGCCTTCCCACTTGGCGATCACCAGCACGGCGACCGCATTGCCGATCAGGTTCACGAAGGTCAGCCCTTCGGCGAGGATGCGGTGGATGCCCAGGATCAGCGCGATGCTCGCCACCGGAATGGTGCCGGTGGTGCCCAGCGTCGCGGCCAGGACCACGAACGCCGCACCGGCCACGCCAGCGGCACCCTTGGAGGTCAGCAGCAGCACCGCGATGAGGCCCAGTTGGTGCCACACGGTCAGCTCGGTATTGGTGGCCTGCGCCAGGAACAGCGCCACGGTGGTCAGGTACAGGCACGTGCCGTCGAGGTTGAACGAGTAGCCGGCCGGGATCACGAACCCCACCACGCCCTCCTCGCAGCCGAGCTTCTTCATCTTCTCGATGAGGCGCGGCAGCACGGTCTCGGTGGAGGTGGTCGCCGCCACGATCACGATCTCATCGCGCAGGTAGCCCAGCAGCCGCCACAGGCTGGCGCCGGTCCACCAGCACACGCTGCCCAGCACCAGTACGGTGAACACGCCGCAGACCACGAAGAACTCGATGATCAGCTCGCCCAGCGACAACAGGGAGCCGGCACCGAACTGACCCACCGTAAAAGCAATCGCACCAAACGCGCCGATCGGGGCGAAGTACATGATATAGCCGATGACCTTGAACAACGCCGAGGACGTCGCCTCGATCACCTTCATCACCGGCTCGCCGCGCTCGCCCACCGCCGCAAGCGCCACGCCGAACAGCACTGCCACGAACAGGACCTGCAGCACATGCGCCTCGGTGAACGCGCTGACCAGCGTGTTGGGGATGATCGCCATGATGTAGGACACGATCGACTGGTCATGCGCGGTGTGCACATAGCCCTGGATGCTGGCCATGTCGATGGTCGCCGGGTCGATGTTCATGCCCGCGCCTGGCTGCCACAGGTCCACCGCCACCAGGCCGATGATCAGCGCCAGGATGGTGATCACCTCGAAATAGACCAGCGACTTCAGCGCCAGCCGCCCGACACTGCGCATGTCGCGCATGCCGGCGATGCCGTGCACCACCGTCACGAAGATGATCGGCCCGATCATCATCCGGATCAGCTTGATGAAGGCGTCACCAAAGGGTTTCATCGCAGAGCCGATATCCGGCTGCAGCCACCCCAGCACCACCCCGATCACGGTACCGGCCAGTACCTGGAACCACAGTTGGCCAAGAATGCCGAAGCGGCCCGGCCGCTTCTCTACAACGGTCATATCAACCCTCCCAGGTTGCAAGAATAGGGACGTCGCGCGTATTCAGTCGAACAGCACGCCATCGAACAGTTTTCTGGCGGTTCGCAGCACCGCTGCGCGGGTCACCTGCCCCGCCTCGTCCAGGTCCAGCACGCAGCCTGTACTCCCGCTGGGGTGTTCCACCGCCAACGTCTGTCTGGTGCCAGCGGGGAGCACGGCCAACGCATTCGCGGGCGAGCCCGGCAGCAGGCAGGCAGTGGCCACGCTCACCGCGCCCAGCACCCCGATCGAGGCATGGCAGCGATGCGGAATGAACGAGCGCACGCAGATCGCCCCGCCGTCGCGCGGCGCGGCTATCAGCATCATTTTCGGTACCGACTGCGCACTGACATCGCCCAGGTTCATCATCGGGCCGGCCTGCAGGCGGATCGCTTCCAGTCGTGCTTTCAGTGCCTCATCGGCGTCCAGCGTCTGGCGATCCTCGTACCCGCTGATGCCCAGGTCGGCTGCGCGAAGCACCACGCACGGCATCCCGTTGTCGATCAAGGTCGTCTCGATGCCGTCGATCAGATCCAGCGCACGCCCGGTCGGCAGCAACGCACCACAGCTGGACCCGTCCGTATCCTCGAAGGTCAGCGGAATCGGTGCGGCCGTGCCCGGAACGCCGTCGATGCGCGCCCGGCCTTCATAGCGCACGCGCCCATCGGGCGTCTGCACCGTCGCACGCGCGATCTTGCCGGTGTTGGCCATGAAGATCCGCACATCAGTCTGCCCGGAGGACGCGGCGACAAGCCCACGCTCGATCGCGAACGGGCCGACACCGGCCAGCATGTTGCCGCAGTTCTGTGCATCGCTGACCAGCGCCTGGTCCACAAACACCTGCAGGAAGAGGTAGTCCACGTCGGCATCGTCACTTGCGGACGGTGACACCACGGCCACCTTGGAGGTCAATGGATCAGCCCCGCCCATGCCGTCGATCTGGCGTGCATCCGGCGAGCCGTAGGCACGCAGCAGGTAGGCGTCGCGCGCAGCCACGTCGACGGGCAACTCCGAGGCGAGGAAGAACCCGCCCTTGGAGGTGCCACCGCGCATCCACATCGCGCGCACGCCCTTACTCATAGCGCAGGCCCTTGGCCGCCAGGCGTTCGCGCATGGCGTAGATGTCCAGGCCCAGTTCGCCGTTGGCCAGCCGAGCTCGCTTGTCCGCTTCGCGGGCCTCGCGCGCCTGCGCCTCGCCAGCCACGCGCGCCGCGTCGGTGCGCGGCACGATGCACACGCCATCGTCGTCTGCGATCACCACGTCGCCGGGGTTCACCAAAGCGCCGCCGCAGACCACCGGTACGTTCACCGACCCCAACGTTCCCTTGACCGTGCCCTGGGCGTGAATGGCCCGGCTCCACACCGGGAAGCCCATCTCGGTGAGGACGCGCACATCGCGCACCCCGGCATCGATCACCAGCCCCCGGCAACCGCGCACCTGCGCGGACGTCGCCAGCAGGTCGCCGAAATAACCATCCGTGCAGTCGCTGGTCGGTGCCACCACCAGGATGTCGCCCTCGCGCAGCTGCTCGATGGCCACGTGCATCATCCAGTTGTCGCCTGGCGGCACCGACACCGTGATTGCGCTGCCGCCAATGCGCGCCCCGCTGTAGATCGGGCGCAACCGGGGATGCAGCAGGCCAGAGCGGCCCTGCGCTTCGTGTGCGGTGGCGACACCAGCCTGGGCCAGTACCGCGATAAGCGCCGGATCAGCGCGTTCGATCTGGGTGACTACGCGGGACATCCATCCATCCTTCGTTGGTGATGGCCCAGTCTTGTCTGGCTGCCCGCACCCCCTCAAGATCGTTTTTCGTTACAGCCATTGGGTTTGGTTATAGTTGATCCATGGATGCGACCCTGGACCTGAACCTCAAGCACCTGCATGCACTGGCGGCCGTGTACCACCACGGCGGCATCAGCGCCGCCGCGCCACAGGTCAACCTGTCCCAGCCCGCGTTGACCCAAGCCATCACCCGGCTGGAGAAGCAGCTGGACAGCGTGCTGTTCGACCGCCAGCCCGGAGGCATGGCCCCCACCGAAGCCGCCCGCCTGCTGGTACCGCGCATCGAACGGGCGCTGGCCTACATCGCCCACGGCGTGCGTGCCGCCCGACGCACCCAGCGCCTGCCTGCGCTACCGGCCATCGAGCGCCGCGTCACCCTTGGCCAGCTACGCGCACTGGCCGCCGTGGATAGTGCCGGCAGCTTCACCCTGGCCGCCGCTCGAAGCGGCGTCTCGCAGCCGGCCATGTATCGCGCGGTTCATGACTTGGCCGAGGTCATTGAAATTCCCCTTACGCTGCGCCGTGGCAAAACCGTGCAGGCCACCCCGGCGGCCACGCGCATGCTGAGACCGGTGCGGCTGGCGCTGTCAGAGTTGGCGGCCGGCGTGGACGACCTCGCCACGCTGCGATCGGAACTTGCCGGCCGGGTAACCCTCGGAGTCATGCCGCTGGCCCGCGCCATCCTGCTGCCGCAGGTGCTGGCCCGCTTCGCCCGCGCCCACCCCGGCGCCTCGGTCAACGTGATCGAAGGCCCCTACGCGGAACTGCTGGGTGACCTGCGCGAAGGCAGCCTGGACCTGCTGATTGGCGCCATGCGCGACAGCCTTCCGGCGCGCGACGTCGCCCAGGAAGGCCTGTTCGACGATGATCCGGTGATCGTGGCGCGCAGCGGCCACCCGCTGGCCAGCCACCCGCGCTTCGCGTTCACCCGCCTGCTCGCCTACCCCTGGGTGATCGCTGCCACCGGAGCCCCGGTCCGCGCCCGCTGGGAGCGCATGTTCCGCCAGCAGGGCCATGAACCGCCGCGCCTGCGCATCGAATGCGGCTCGGTCCTGATCACCCGTGGCCTGCTG
>Ga0213827_1001191_pt1 | contig 15544 bp, 17 predicted proteins | sample MC6MC0898MG_FD_180669 | JGI IMG/M metagenome (GOLD analysis project Ga0213827, IMG submission 180669) | Enriched soil aggregate microbial communities from Iowa State University, Ames, United States - MC6-MC0898-MG | ecosystem: Environmental > Terrestrial > Soil > Unclassified | place: USA: Iowa...
GCGAAATCGCCTCGGGCAACAGCGACCTGTCGCGCCGCACCGAACAGCAGGCCGCCAGCCTGGAAGAAACCGCCGCCTCGATGGAGGAACTCACCTCCACCGTGCGCCAGAACGCCGACCACGCCGTGCAGGCCAATGCGCTGGCCGCCAACGCGGCTGACGTCGCCTCGCGCGGCGGTGACGTGGTGGGCCGGGTGGTCACCACCATGGCCGGCATCGAAGCCTCCTCCAAGCGCATCGCCGAAATCATCTCGGTGATCGACGGCATCGCGTTCCAGACCAACATCCTGGCCCTGAACGCCGCCGTGGAAGCGGCGCGTGCCGGCGAGCAGGGCCGCGGTTTTGCCGTGGTGGCCTCCGAAGTGCGTGCGCTGGCCCAGCGTTCGGCCGGTGCCGCCAAGGAGATCAAGACCCTGATCGACGACTCGGTCGGCCAGGTCACCGAAGGCTCGGCGCTGGTGCAGACCGCCGGCCGCACCATGGAGGACATCGTCAGCGGCGTGCGCCGGGTGAACGACATCATGGCCGAGATCTCGGCGGCGTCGAAGGAACAGTCGGCGGGCATCGAGCAGGTCAACCAGACCATCACCCAGATGGACGAGACCACCCAGCAGAACGCCGCGCTGGTCGAAGAGGCCACGGCCGCCGCGCGCGCGATGGAAGAGCAGGCGCAGCACCTGGGCACTGCGGTGGCGATTTTCCGCACCGAGACCGGTACCGCGTTCGCCGCCGCGCCCGCCGCGCGTGCGCCGGCAAGGCGGGCCAGCGCCGCGCCGCAGGCTGCCGCACGCGAGCCGGCCCTGGCCAGCGAGGACTGGCAGACGTTCTGATCCTGTTGCGCGCCCGTTCCTGCGGCGCGCGCCGCGGCCGCGCGCGGCGGGTTATCGCATGACCGCCCGGGCGGCCGCGATCACCGCGCGCGTTCGGCGTCCGACGCCGTGCGGCGGCCGTTGATGGCCGCCAGCAGGCGGTGCCCGGCGCGGATGCCGGGGACCTCGATCAGGCGATAGCCCAGATGGGCCAGCGGAATCGCAACGGCGAGGGTCAACACGGCACAGGCCAGGTAGGCCAGGTCGGCGTGCGGCACCTGCGCCTGGATGCGCCGGAACACCGGGATCAGCAACGCCACCACGATGGGGTGGGCCAGGTAGAGCGAATAACTCACCTGGCCCAGATACGCGGTCACCCGGTTGACCACCCACTTCAGCGGGAAGTGCGACATGCCAACCAGCAGCGCCGCGTAGCCTGCGCCGAAGAGGATCCAGCCCAGGCCCGGCACCACCCACGCGCGCGCGCTGCCCACGGTCAGCGCGACCAGCAGCAGCGCACCACCGAACAGGGCCACCGCGCAGCAGCGGCGCGCCGTACCGGCCTGCAGCGTCGGCAGCGCGGCAAACAGGTGGTAGGCCAGCATCCCGTACAGGAACACCGGCAGGTGCCGCAGCAGCCCGTAGTCGCCTACCGCCGCCAGCCCGCCCGCACCGAACACGCCCGCGCCTGCCAGCAGGCTGGCCAGCGTGCCCGCGACCGCCACCCACCACGCACGCAGCGGGCGGTCGATCACCCGGAACAGCAGCGGGAACACGGCGTAGAACAGCATCTCCACCCCGATCGCCCAACTGGCCCACACGATGCCCGCTTCCCAACCCGGGAACAGGTTGAAGGTGAAGCTGACGTTGGCCAGGATTTCCGGGAGCGAATGACCGGCATGGCTGCCGCGGCCATCGCGCCATATCGAGAATGCCAGCAGCACGAAGAACAGCGGCGCGATGCGGAACGCGCGGTGCAGGTAGAAGCTCAGCAGCGGGCGCGGCGTGCGCGCGTGGCGCGGCATCGTGTAGGCCAGCGAGAACGCGCTGATGACGAAGAACAGTGCCACCCCGGTGCCGCCCATCGCCAGTACGGCGCCCATCACCGGCCCGGTGGCCAGTGCCGGTGCCGGCATCGCCATGACGTGGAACAGCACCACATAGACGGCGGCGAGGCCGCGCAGGGCATCCAGGAAGGCGAGTCGGTTGGGTTGGGCCATGCGGGGAGTGTCCGGGCGTTGGGCGAACGACGAAGACCGCGCATGCTATCACCCGATGCCAGCGCGGCCGGGCACGGCCTCACTGTTTCGTGGATCACCCACCGGCACGTCGTGAGGCGGTGGCCGTGCACGAAGGACGTTACGGCCAGTGCCGCCTGGTCGCCGCCGCGGACGACGACGTCCTGCGTGGCGCCGGGGTTGGCACGCGCTTCGCTCAAGGCGCGGGCGGGGTGCTGCCGCGTGCCACCAGCTCGCTCAGCAGGTCGATCTGGCGTTGCTGCTGTTGCAGGATCTGCAGCAGCGTTTCGTGGCTCACGGTGTCCACTTTCTCGTGCAGCGACATGATTTCCAGTTCGGCCTTGAGGTTCACCTCATAGTCGTAGCTGGCCATCTGCCGGTCCTTCATCGCCTGCCGGTTCTGGCTCATCATGATCACCGGTGCCTGGATCGCGGCCAGCATCGACAGCATGAGGTTGAGGAAGATGTAGGGGTAGGGATCGAACGCCGTCCGGCCCAGGATCTCGGTGTTGAGGACGACCCACACCAGTAGCGCGGCGGCAAACAGCAGGATGAATGTCCACGAGCCGCCGAAGCTGGCCACCCGGTCGGCCAGCCGCTCACCAAAGGTGGATTGTTCTTCCAGGCGGCGGTTGGGGTCGTCGATGACCGCACGCCGCCCGATCACGCGGCGCGCGACGGCGTCCAGGTCGTGGCTCTGGCGGCCGAGCCAGCGGGCGGCCCGTTCGAGGCGGTCGGGGGTGGATGCATTGGACATGTGCGGCTCCGGAAGGCGGTCGCCGGCAGCGTGATCGGAGGCAGGGAAAGGGCCCGTGAGGATCAGGGCGCCGGGCGCTGCGACGCGGCAGGCGTGGCCTGTACGCTTCCAGCCGCACGGCCACGACGGCGTAGACGCACTGCCACGTGCACGAGCAGGATCAGCACCGGTACCTCGACCAGCGGCCCAATCACTGCGGCGAACGCTACCGGCGACGCCAGACCGAAGCTGGCGATGGCGACGGCGATGGCCAGTTCGAAGTTGTTGCCTGCCGCAGTGAAGGCGATTGCGGTACTGCGGGGATAATCGCGAGCCACCCAGCGGCCCATCGCAAAGCTGACAAGGAACTGCACGACAAAGTAGATCGTCAGCGGAAGGGCGATACGCAGTGCATCGAACGGCAGGCGCAGCACCTCACTGCCTTTCAGGCTGAACATGGCCACGATGGTGAACAGCAATGCCAGCAGCGTGATCGGGCTGATGGCCGGCAGGAAACGCGTTGCGTACCACTGCGCCCCGCGCCGGCGCAGCAGCACATGCCGGGTGAGCCAGCCTGCCGCGAACGGCACGCCCAGATAGAACAGCACGGCGCCGGCCATGGACCACGTGCTGATGTGCACCACGCTGCCCTGCAGCCCGACCCAGGATGGCAGCACGCGCAGGAAGAACCAGGCGTACGCGCTGAAGAACGCGATCTGGAAGAGCGCGTTGAACGCCACCAGTCCCGCCACGTACTGGTTGTCTCCGCCGGCCAGCTGATTCCACACCAGCACCATGGCGATGCAGCGCGCCAATCCGATCAGTATCACGCCGGTCATGTAGTCGGGATGGTCGTGCAGGAACACGGCGGCCAGCACGAACATCAGCAGCGGCCCCACCACCCAGTTCTGCACGAGCGAGACCGCCAGCACGCGCTTGTCTGCGAAGACTGCCGGCAACGCGGTGTAATCCACCTTGGCCAGGGGCGGGTACATCATCAGGATCAGCCCCAGGGCAATGGGCACGTTCGTTCCCCCCAGCGTCAAGGTGTCCAGCGCCAAAGGCAGGCCATCGAACACCGTCCCAAGACCCAGGCCCAGCGCCATGGCGGCGAAGATCCACACGGTCAGCCAGCGGTCGAGGAACGCCAGCCGCGGAACGCCAGGCGATGTCACTGCACTGGACCGCAGCGGGAGGCTGGCGCGCAGCTGGCATCGCCGGCGCAGCAGTTCTCGGTGAGGTATCCGACCAGGCCGTCCATCGCCTTGAAGTCGGCGCGATAGCAGATGCTGCGGCCTCGTGCTTCGGCGCTGACCAGGCCGGCGGCCGCCAGCTCCTTGAGATGGAAGGACAGGGTGGCGCCCGGCAGACCAAGGTCTGCCGCGATTTCACCGGCGAGGCGGCCGCCGTGCCCGGCCTGCACGAGCAGGCGGAAGACGCTCAGGCGGGTGGCATGGCCGAGCGCGGCCAGCGCATGGGTTGCGGTTTTGTGTTCCATGTTTCTAGAATAGTCGAACAATGACGTGTGGAGCAATCCGTGGCCTCCTTGCCCGACCTGATCGTCGAAGCCGCCGATATCCCTGACCCGGCGTTGGCCTCCGAGGGGGAGCGCCTGCCGCTGCACTACGGGGCGGAGGTGCGCCTGTTCAACCCGCACGGCTTGCCGATGGCCGGCTCGGTGGGCCCGGACCATCCCAAGGTCCAGCAACTGCGCGCGTGGTCGGCGTGGTCCGGGGGCCAGGCCTGGATCAGGCCCGAGCGGCACGGCAGCCCCAGCGCCGTGTTCAAGAACCAGGTCGACTGGCTGCCCCTCGGCGAGGGCAGCCTGCGCGAGGGTGGTAGCGTGCCGACGCAGGAGATGCGCGCATGAAAGCGGTGATCTACCACAATCCGGCCTGCGCGACCTCGCGCAATGTCCTGGCGTTGCTGCGCCATGCCGGGGTCGAGGCGCAGGTCATCGAGTATCTGCAGGCACCACCGGACCGTACGCGGCTGCGGGAACTGATCGCCGGCGCCGGCCTGTGCGTACGCGATGCACTGCGGGAAAAGGGTACGCCGTATGCCGAGCTTGGCCTGGGCGATCCACGGTTGGGCGAGGACACACTGCTCGACGCGATGCAGCGGCATCCGATCCTGATCAATCGCCCCTTCGTGCAGACCGCGCTGGGCGTGCGCCTGGCGCGACCCTCGGAGCGGGTGCTTGAGATCCTGCCGGTGCTGCAGACGCCTTTCGTCAAGGAAGACGGCGAGGTGGTCATCGACCCGCGTTGCCGCTGACGCGAACCGCACAAAAAAAAGCCCGGTCTTTCGACCGGGCCCTGGATCAACATCACCCACGCAAGGCAGCGCTTACCAGCGCATGCCGGCAAAGGGGTTCCAGCCGGTGTCGCCCTTCACCTTCTCCAGGTAATAGGCGTAATTGGTGGTCAGCGCGACGAGCAGCGACCAGCCGATGCCGACGCCGCGGCCGACGACGGCCGGCATGAACGACACCAGGATCATCAGCACGATGGTGATGCCCAGGATGGTCAGTGCCTTGCGCCACATGCCCAGGATGAACAGGTAGATCCAGCTGAAAAACAGCGCGAAGAAGTTGAAGTTCACCTTGATCTTCTGGCCGAACGGCAGCGCCTTGTAGGCCGCCTTGAACGCCGGGGTATTCGGCGCGCCGTAGGTGTCGAAGAAGTTGAAGCGGAACTGCCACTTGGGGCTGAACTGGGAGGTAGAAGTGGAATCCATATCCGTCTTGGTTGGGTTGTAAACGTTTACATGATAGCCGCTGCCTATGCGTAGCCGCCAGTTTTCTGTCGCCTGGGGCAGGGTCCCCGGCACAACGCAGGCCCCGTCACACAATGGCCTTCGTTTTGATATAGGGTTCGCATTCCGCGCGGCAGGGGCCCCCGCGGCGAATTGGAATGCAACGAGATAACCAGACAATGTCCAGTGTTGTGATCACCACTGAGCGACCGCCGGCAGGGCCGCGGATCGCACCGTGCCCGCAAGCCACCCAGGCCCAGCACCTGCTGGCGCACCTGCAGTTTTCCCAGATCGGCTCGCGCGCGCTGACCCAGCCGGTGCTGGACGCCGATATCGCCGTGGCCGTCACGCCGGCCTGAGGCACGCGTCCCACGCAGACCCCGTTGCACCGATGACGCCGCTGCCACGCCGAGGCGGGCAGCGATGCTGCATCGGCGGCGCGTGTGACCCCGGGTGACGCACCCCGGGACGACGTTGGCGCGATCGCCCGGCCTGCGCGCGGGCTGCGCATCGCGCTGCCGACGGTGCCTGCGGGACGGGGCGGCCGCCACGGCCGGCCGGGCTGCTCCCGGAACCGGACCTGCGTTCAACATGAATGGGGAAAGCCCCGTGCCACAAGGCCTGCGGCGTTTTGCCGCACCCCGCCTGAGGCGGCACGCGTCACAGATTTGCTGAATGGGGAGAAATCACGCGGGCCCCCTTCGCATCCGGCTTACATTTGGCCCCCTATGCTGAGCCGCATTTTTCGCCTCAGATCCGTTGGAGAGTTCGTGGGTTCCGGTAGTGACAGACAACAGCTGCGTGCCGGCCACGGCCCCGCGCAGGCAGGACACACGCACGCCGCTGGGCGTGCCAGGATCTGGATGACCCTCTCCGCGCCGGGCCAGCCCGGGATGGCACCACTCACGCAGGGTAATCGCCGATGAGTGTGCAGACAGTCAACGTCCTCCCCGATGCCGGCCAGGCCATCCTGCCCGCCGAGGTGCCGATGGCCATGCCCGAGCAGTCGTTCCGCGAGGGTCGCCTGCAGGTGCCGCGCCAGCGCACCGCGCCGCGGCTGATGGCGCTGCGCCGCTTCTACATCCTCGGTGGCACCGCGGCGATGACCATCGCGGCCACGGTGATGATGTGGAAGGTGCTGGCCGTCAACGGCGTCACCGTGCTGGAGGCCTGCCTGCTGGTGCTGTTCGTGGCGCTGTTCGCCTGGATCGCGCTGTCCTTCGCCGGCGCGGTGGCTGGCTTCCTCACCGCGGTGTTCGATCGCGGCTACAAGCTGGGCATCGACCCCGACCAGCCGCTGCCGGTGGTGCACACCCGCACCGCGCTGCTGATGCCCACCTACAACGAAGACCCGCGCCGGCTGCTGGCCGGACTGCAGGCCATCTACGAGTCCGTGGCCGAGACCGGGCAGCTGGACAAGTTCGACTTCTTCGTCCTCAGCGACACCCGGCGCGAGGATATCGGTGCGGCCGAAGAACAGGCCTTCGCCGACCTCTGCGACGCGGTGGATGGGCACGCACGCCTGTTCTACCGGCGTCGTGGCGACAACAGCGGGCGCAAGGCCGGCAACATCGCCGACTGGGTGCGGCGCTGGGGCGGCGGTTATCCGCAGATGCTGATCCTGGATGCCGACAGCCTGATGACCGGCGACACCATCGTGCGCCTGGTCGCCGGCATGGAGCACAACCCGGACGTCGGCCTGATCCAGACCCTGCCGGCGGTGATCGGCGGGCGCACGCTGTTTGCCCGCATGCAGCAGTTCGGTGGCCGCGTGTATGGCCCGGTGATCGGCCGCGGCGTGGCCTGGTGGCATGGTGCGGAAAGCAACTACTGGGGCCACAACGCGATCATCCGCACCCAGGCGTTCGCCGACAACGCCGGCCTGCCCGCGCTGCCGGGCAAGCAGCCGTTCGGTGGCCACGTGCTCAGCCACGATTTCGTCGAGGCCGCGCTGATGCGCCGCGGTGGCTGGGCCACGCACATGGTGCCGTACCTGAAAGGCAGCTACGAGGAAGGCCCGCCGACCCTCACCGACATGCTGGTGCGTGATCGCCGCTGGTGCCAGGGCAACCTGCAGCACGCCAAGGTGGTGCGGTCCAAGGGCCTGCACTGGGTGAGCCGCATGCACATGATGATCGGCATCGGCCACTACTTCACCGCGCCGATGTGGGGGATGCTGATGCTGGTCGGCATCGCCATTCCGCTGTTCCAGGGCGGCATCGATTTCAACGAAGTGCTGCATCTCTCGCCCAGCCTGTACTGGCGCCACCAGGACGAAGAGAAGGTCATCCGCATGTTCGCCATCACCATGGTGGTGCTGCTGACCCCCAAGGTGCTGGGGTACATCGCGATGCTGCTCGACCCGGTCGAGCGGCGCGGCTGCGGCGGCGGCATCCGCGCGCTGCTGTCGATGCTGCTGGAAACCCTGCTGGCCGCGCTGATGGCGCCGGTGGTGATGTACGTGCAGTCGCGCGGCGTGGCCGAAGTGCTGGCCGGCAAGGATTCGGGCTGGGATGCGCAGCAGCGCGACGACGGTGGCATTTCCTGGCCGGCCTTGATCCGCGGCTATGGTGGCTTGAGCGTGTTCGGGCTGTTCATGGGCGCGCTGGCGTATGCCGTGTCGCCGTCGCTGGCGGCGTGGATGGCCCCGGTGGTGATCGGCATGGTGCTGGCCATCCCGGTGGTGGCGCTCACCTCCGCCCGCGGACCGGGCACCCTGATGCACCGCCTGCGGCTGATGGAAATTCCCGAGGAAACCGCGCCGCCGCCCGTGCTGGTGCGCGCCGCGCAGCTGCGCAAGGCCGCGGCCGAGCACACGGCGCCGGGCTGACCCGGCACCGCGGCGACCCGGCATAATGCGGTTCGACCGTAGGGGAGCCGCACATGCTGGACACCGTCATCAATGAAACCGGCACCGACCCGCAATGGGCGGTGCTGTGGCTGCACGGCCTGGGCGCCGATGGCCACGACTTCGCCCCGATCGTGCCCGAGCTGCTGCGCCCGCACTGGCCGGCGATCCGCTTCGTGTTCCCGCATGCGCCGGTGCAGCCGATCACCATCAACAACGGCCTGCCGATGCGGGCCTGGTACGACATCGTCAGCATGGACTTCCGTTCGCGCGCCGATGCCGCCGGCGTGGACGCCTCGGTGCAGCTGCTGGATGCGCTGATCGAGCAGCAGGTCGCCGCCGGCATTCCGGCCGAGCGCATCCTGCTGGCCGGTTTCTCGCAGGGCGGGGCGGTGATCCTGAGTGCCATGCTGCGCCGGACCCGTCCGCTGGCCGGGGTGATCGCGCTGTCCACCTACCTGCCGGACCCGGAAAACGCAGTGGCCCGGCGTGCGCCCGAGGGTATCCAGCCGCCGGTGTTCATGGCCCACGGCACCCAGGACCCGGTGATTCCGCAGGCGATCGGCGCGCACAGCGCGCAGACCCTCAAGGACCTGGGCATCGCCGTGGAGTGGCATTCCTATCCGATGGCCCACCAGGTCTGCAGCGAAGAACTGCAGGCCCTGGGCGACTGGCTGGACCGGCGCTTCCAGGCCGCCTGAGCCATGAACGACCCCCGCCAGCAACCCTGGTTGCCCGAGCTGTGCCGCCTGCCGCGGCTGGCGGCGATGCTCGGCCTGGCCGAGCTGGTGGTGGTCGTGGTCGCCCTGGCCCCGGACGGCAGCCGGCACTGGTCGATCTCCGATTTCTTCTCGGCCAGCGGCTTCGCGTTGTGGCTGGCGTTGGCGGTGACCATTTGCCTGTGCCTGGCGCGTGGCGCGTTGTCGCGCCTGCCCGAGCTGGCCGGCACCCTGCTGGCGGTGGCGATGACCGCGCTGATCGCTGCGCTCTGCGCCGGCGTGGTGCACGGCCTTTACGGGGTGCTGCAGGCCGACGGCTTCGCCAAACAGGTCGGGTTCTGGCGCTTCACCCTGGGCAGCGCCACCATGACCGCGTTGATCGTGGCGCTGGCGTTGCGCTACTTCTACGTCAGCGATCGCTGGACCGCGCAGACCGTGGCCAATGCGCGTGCCCAGGCCGATGCGCTGCAGGCGCGGATCCGGCCGCACTTCCTGTTCAACAGCATGAACCTCATTGCCAGCCTGGTACGCCGCGACCCGGTGGTGGCCGAGCGCGCGGTGCTGGACCTGTCCGACCTGTTCCGCGCCGCACTGGGCGCCGGCGAGGGCGATTCCACGCTCCGCGACGAGTGCGAACTGGCCGAGCGCTACCTGTCCATCGAATCGCTGCGCCTGGGCGAGCGCCTGCAGGTGCAGTGGCAACGCGAGGAACCCCTGCCGTGGGCGCTGCCGATGCCGCGCCTGGTGCTGCAGCCGCTGGTGGAAAACGCGGTGCTGCACGGCATCTCCCGGCTGCCCGGGGGCGGCACCATCGTCATCGCGCTGGCCTGCCAGGGCAACCAGCTGCATATCCGCGTGCACAACCCGGCGCCGGACCCGCAGGCGCGTGCCTTGCCGCTGGCACACGGGGCCGGCCACGCACAGCGCAGCATCGCCCATCGCCTGGCCTGGCGCTTCGGCCCGGCCGCGCGGATGACGGGGGCGTGGAGCGACGGCTACTATGCCTGCGACATCACCGTCCCGGTGCCGTGAGGAAACAGCCTTGAAGGTGGTCATTGCCGATGACGAGCCGCTCGCCCGCGAGCGCCTGCGCAGCCTGCTGGCTGAACTGGCCGGGGTCGAGGTGGTGGCCGAGGCCGAGAATGGCGAACAGGCGCTGCATGCCTGCGCCGAGCTGCAGCCGGACCTGGTCCTGCTGGACATCGCAATGCCGGGCCTGGACGGGCTGGAAGCGGCACGCCACCTGGCCACGTTCGACCCGCGCCCGGCGGTGGTGTTCTGCACCGCCTACGACGCGCACGCGTTGTCGGCCTTCGAGGCCGCCGCGATCGATTACCTGATGAAGCCGGTGCGCCCCGAACGCCTGGCCGCCGCGCTGGAACGCGCCCGCACCTTCCTGGCCGGCCGCAGCGGGCAGCCCAGCACGCCCAGCCAGCAGGCGCGCACCCTGCTGTGCGCGCGCCTGCGTGGCAGCCTGCGGCTGATCCCGATCGAAGACATCCACTACCTGCAGGCCGAAGAGAAGTACGTCGTCGTACACCACGCGCGCGGCGAGGACCTCCTGGAGGAATCGCTGAAGTCGCTGGAAGAGGAATTCGGCAACCGCTTCGTGCGCATCCACCGCAACTGCCTGGTCGCCCGCCATGAGCTGATCGAGCTGCGACGAAATGGCGCAGGCCAGGTCCAGGCCGTGCTGCGCCATGGCAAGGCGCCGCTGGAGGTGAGCCGGCGCTGCGTGGCCAGCATCAAGCAGGACCTCAAGCACCTGTAAAATGGCGGCATGACAACCCTGCGCATCGCCACCCGAAAGAGCCCGCTTGCCCTCTGGCAGAGCGAACACGTCGCCGACCGCCTGCGCCAGGCGCATCCGGGGCTGGAGGTGGTGCTGGTGCCGATGAGCACGCGCGGCGACGAGGTGCTGGACCGCTCGCTGGCCGCGATCGGCGGCAAGGGCCTGTTCCTGAAGGAGCTGGAGCTGGCGATGCTGCGGGGCGACGCCGACTGCGCGGTGCACTCGCTCAAGGACGTGCCGATGGAGCTGGACGCGCCGTTCGCGCTGCCGGCCATGCTGGCCCGGCACGATCCGGCCGATGGCTTCATCTCCAACCTTTACGCCTCACTGGACGCATTGCCGATCGGCGCGCGCGTGGGTACTTCCTCGCTGCGCCGCCAATCCCAGCTGCGCGCGCTGCGCCCGGACCTGGAGCTGCTGGACCTGCGCGGCAACGTCAACACCCGCCTGGCCAAGCTGGACAACGGCGGCTACGACGCGATCGTGCTGGCCGTGGCCGGGCTGGAGCGGTTGGGCCTGGGCGAGCGGATCGTGTCACGGCTGACCGCACCGGCCTGGCTGCCGGCACCGGCGCAGGGCGCGGTGACGGTGGAATGCAATGGCGAGGACGCGCAGGTGATGGCGCTGCTGGCAACGCTGGACGATCCCCGCACCCGCGCCTGCGTGGAGGCCGAGCGCGCGATGAACCGCGCGCTGCACGGCAGCTGCCATGTGCCGGTGGCGGGCCTGGCGCAGTGGGAGGGCGAGGATCTGTTCCTGCAGGGGCTGGTCGGCGGCGTGGCCGATGGCCGTACCGTGCGCGCCGAAGCGCGCGGGCCGGGCAGCGATCCGGACGCGCTGGGGCAGTTGGTGGCGCGTGGCTTGCTGGAGGGCGGCGCGGGCGAACTGCTCGCGGTGTGAGACGCCCCTGAGGGGGGTGCCGGCCGTCGGCCGGCAGTGCCTTGCCGCGCATGCTGCGGTGGGGCGACGCGACGTGGGCGCCGCGGTATCCGGTGTTTCGGCGTTCAGTCGAGCAACGGTGGCTCAGCTGAGTCTGCTCAGCCGACCAACGGTCGGCTCAGCCGAGTCGCTCAGCCGACCAACGGTCGGCTCTACGGTGCCGGGGCGCGGGTGCGCCCACGGGCCTCACTTGAACTTGTACACCACGTTCATCGTGGTCAGGGTGTCGGTCTTGCGCTTGTCTTCGGCCACGTCGCTGTTGTAACGCGCCTGCCAGCCGGCCTTCAGCGCCAGGTGTTCGTTCATGCTCACCGACACGCCGAAGTCGTTCTGGCCGAAGGTGTTGTACGAGCCCGATTCCACCAGCAGGGTGTTGACCAGGTCGGTGTTGGGGGTAAGCGAATACTTCACGTCGAACAGGCCGCGGCCGATCAGGCCGGTACGGGTCGAGTCGTCTTCGGTGTTGTGCGTGCGGCGCACACCGGGGCCGATCTGCGCGTCCATGTAGAACTTGTCGCCCTCCACCAATCGGGTGCCGTAACCCAGACCGAACGAGCTCTGGCGGTCGTAGGTGGCAAAGTCATCGCGCTCGTAACGCACCGTGGCCGTGAGCTGGCGGTGCTCGCCCAGCTGCAGCGCGCTGCCGGCACTGCCGGTGTAGCGGTTGGCCGTGGTGTTGCTGCGCTTGGTGGTGGTGCCGTCGTCGTTGGTCTCGATGTAGTCCGAACGCGAGCGCAGGCCGAACAGGTCCATGCTGTGCACCCAGTCATCGTCGGTGTAGCGCAGCCGCAGCCGACCGTTCGCGCTTTCGGTACTGCTGTTGCCACGGGCCGAGGCGAAGCCGAGCTCACCACCACTGCCACTCCAGGGCGAGGTCATCGCGGCCGGGTCGGTGGTGTCCTGGGCGAAGGCCACCGGGGCGCACAGCAGCAGGGGAACAAGCAACGAGACGCGCAGGGACATCAACGGTTCTCCGGATCGAACGGTGGGGGAAATGCAACGGGGGATGATACTGGATGCATATGGCGGCGATTCCCGCCAGCGCGTGGCGCTTTAGCAGGGGTTCGGGCTACAGCCCTGTTCAGGGTAGCGCGATCTGCAGCGTCGGGTCATTGAACCGCGTGTAGCGCAGCGTGATCCGGAAGCGCTGGCCCTGGGTCTGGCCCTCGCGTTCGATCTGCGCCGGCAGGCCCTGCGCGTTGATCCAGTACAGCATGCCGTCCGGCGCGGCATTGGCATGGCGCACGCGATACTTGCGCGTGGCGACGCCGTCGATCGTATCGCTGCCCAGGTCGTCCACGGTCAGATCGGTTGCCGCCAGGTCGGCCGGCAACGGACTGCGCCATTGCGCGAGCAGGCCGGGCGGGACCGGCACCTGGCGCACTTCACCGGCACGCTGCAGGAAGAAGGTGTCGCCGATGATCAGTTGCGGGCCATCGTCGGTCTGCAGCCGGTAGCGGTCCGGGGCCACGAACTCCATCGTGGTGTCCACCGTGCGCGGGCCCTGCATGCGCAGGCTGGCGTGGAAGCTGCGCAGCTGCCCGAAGCGCTGGCTGGCCGCAATCACTGCCTGCACCGGGTCGGCCGCGGCCGGCACGCTCGGCGCGCTCGGCGCGGCCGGCACGGCGGCCGGAGCGGCCGGATCGGGGCTGCCACCGCAGCCGGACAACAGCGCGGACAGGAGGAGGGCGGCGGGCAACAGGCGCATGACAGGGGGCAACGGCAGGAATCGGGCCTTCACGATAGCCGAAGATGCGGTCCGGGCCGCCACAACGGCGGCGACTCGGACATAATCGGGTCATGGACCGATATGAACGCATCAACGCCCTGCATCGTCTGCTGAAGTCCGCCCGCTATCCGGTGACGGTGGCGACCCTGCAGGAAAAACTGGAGTGTTCCCGCGCCACCGTCTACCGCGACCTGGCCTTCCTGCGCGATGCGCTGATGGCGCCGGTGGAGGGCGACGGCGAGGCCGGCTTCCGCTACCAGGACGACGAGAGCGACCGCTTCGAACTGCCCGGGCTGTGGCTCAGCTCCGAAGAGCTGCATGCGCTGCTGGCCTCGCAGCATCTGCTGGCGCGGACCGGCGGCGGCGTGCTGTCCTCGGTGCTGGCGCCGCTGCAGCAGCGCATCGAAGGCCTGCTCGCGGCCCAGGCCGGGGTCTCCACCTGGCCGGTCGATCGGGTCCGGGTGATCCCGCACCGCGGCCGCAAGTTCGACGAAGCCAGCTTCCGTGCGGTGGCCTCGGCGGTGCTGGAGCGCAAGCAACTGGCCTTCGAGTACCGCGCCCGCTCCACCGATGAGGCGACCAAGCGCACGGTCTCGCCGCAGCGCATGACCCACTACCGCGACAACTGGTACCTCGACGCCTGGGACCACGGGCGCGAGGGCCTGCGCAGCTTCGCGGTGGACCGCATCTACAAGGCGCGGGTGGTGGACACCGTGGCCCGCGACGTGGACGACACCGAGCTGGACGAACAGCTGGGCGCCAGCTACGGCATCTTCTCCGGCCCGCCCAAGGGCTGGGCCACGATCGTGTTCAGTGCCAAGGCCGCGCGCTGGGTGGCCGACGAACACTGGCATTCCAAGCAGCAGGGGCGCTTCCTGGCCGATGGTCGCTACGAGTTGAAGGTGCCTTACAGCGTCTCGCGCGAGCTGCTGATGGACGTGCTGCACTACGGCTCGGATGCGGAGATCATCGAGCCGGTGATGCTGCGCGAACAGGCCAAGGCGCTGCTGGCGCTGGCGTTGACCAACTACGAGTAACGGCGGGGCGGGCGCTGGCCCGTCCGCCTGGCTCATGCCCGCCGGTCATATGGCCCCGGATACCGCAAGGCCGGGGCGTACGGTATGGTTGGGCGCTATCGTTGCCCCCGGATACCGCCCCCCATGAAGAAGACCCTGCTGCTCCCGCTGCTTGCCGCCGCGCTGGCCCTGGCCGCCTGCGGCAAGCCCAACGCCGATTCCCAGAAGCTGGTCGTGGCCGCCACGGCCGTGCCGCACGCCGAGATCCTGGCGGTGGTCAAGCCGCTGCTGCAGAAGGAAGGGCTCGAGCTGGACGTGCGCGTGTTCAACGACTACGTGCAGCCCAACGACCAGCTGGTGCAGAAGCAGGTGGACGTGAACTACTTCCAGACCGAGCCGTACCTGGACGCCTACAACCGCGACCGCAAGACCGACCTCGTCAAGGTCATCGGCGTACACATCGAACCCTTCGGCGCGTACTCGCGCCGCTTCAAGTCGCTCGATGAGCTCCCGGTCGGCGCCGACGTGGTGATCCCCAACGACCCCAGCAACAACAGCCGCGCGCTGATCCTGCTGCACAAGGCCGGCGTGATCACGCTGAAGGACCCGAGCAACGCCCTGGCCACCCAGCGCGACATCATCGCCAACCCCAAGCAGCTCAAGTTCCGCGAGCTGGATTCGGCGATGCTGCCGCGTGTGCTCGACCAGGTCGACCTGGCCCTGATCAACACCAACTACGCGCTGGATGCCGGGCTCAACCCGACCCAGGACGCGCTGGCGATCGAAAGCAAGGATTCGCCGTACGTGAACTTCCTGGTGGCGCGCCCGGACAACAAGGACGATGCCCGCGTGCAGAAGCTGGCCAAGGCCCTGACCGGCCCGGAAGTGAAGGCCTTCATCGCCGAGAAGTACAAGGGCGCGGTGCTGCCGGCGTTCTGATCGGCACCCCGATCCCGACCCC
>Ga0213827_1001194_pt1 | contig 15526 bp, 8 predicted proteins | sample MC6MC0898MG_FD_180669 | JGI IMG/M metagenome (GOLD analysis project Ga0213827, IMG submission 180669) | Enriched soil aggregate microbial communities from Iowa State University, Ames, United States - MC6-MC0898-MG | ecosystem: Environmental > Terrestrial > Soil > Unclassified | place: USA: Iowa...
GCATTGGAACCACCTGATCCCATCCCGAACTCAGTAGTGAAACGATGCATCGCCGATGGTAGTGTGGGGTCTCCCCATGTGAGAGTAGGTCATCGTCAAGATTCATTTCGCAAAACCCCTATCTGCGTAAGCAGGTAGGGGTTTTGTCTTTAAGTAGGAACTACAGAGATTCGCTGGTACGTCCGCAGGACGGGCCGGCACACAGAATTTCTTGACGACCATAGAGCATTGGAACCACCTGATCCCATCCCGAACTCAGCAGTGAAACGATGCATCGCCGATGGTAGTGTGGGGTTTCCCCATGTGAGAGTAGGTCATCGTCAAGATTCAAACCCAAAGCCCCTGTCTGCGCTGCAGACAGGGGCTTTGTCTTTTCCGGCCTATGGCATTGCAACCTTGCGTGCCCTGCCCATGCGCCGTGCCTGCAGCTTGCGCCACCACACATAGATACCTGTGATGGATAGCACCGCAATCGCTACTCCCAATAGGGCTATCAGGATCTGGCCGGTCACACCGATGATCCGCCCACCATGTATGGGCAGCTGTAACCGATAGAACTGCTCACCTAGCGTGCCCTGCCCAGCTATTTCCTGGCCTAGCAAATGACCATCGGTGCCATGGAAGAACAACCAGGACTTACCGTGTGCGTCGGTATCGTGCTGGCCAAAGCCGGCACCGTAGAAGTTATATTCGAAGCTGTAGTACAGCTCGCCGATCGCAGCAGTCAGCCCTAGCCTTGAACCTTCCTCCAGCGCCCGCTGATAGGCCTGTTGGTAAGTAAGTTGGGTCACCCCCAACTCTTCCTTCGGCAACGCACCTCGCGCCTCATAGACGCTCGGCTCAACCGGTGAGAACAACGACACTGCCGGCTTGAACACCTGGGCTGGCAGGTTCATCGCGACACTGCTGATAGCAACCGGCAACAGCAATAACCAAAGCCACAATCCGCTTGCCCTGTGGATATCCATGTTGAGCCGATAGGCATGCCCGCCCTTGACCTTCCAGGCCTTCGCCCACTTGCGCCAGAACGGTCGACCTCTGGGCAATGTCAGCAACACTGCAATGAAACAATCCACAACCCACAGAATGGCCACCACGCCCATCAGCAGCAGGCCCCAGTTGCCCGGCAGCGTCAGGCTGTAATGCAGCTCCAGGATAAAGGGCATGAAGTTTTCCCGGGAGAAGCAGCAGTCGCCCCAAAAGCGTTGGCCCAGGGTCTGCCCACTGACCGGGTCAAGATAGAACACGGTGTTTTTCTCGGTATACGGCTCGCCGGTTTGCGGATCGCTACGCGGCACCATGGCCAGCAGCGCGGAATGGCCCGCTTCCTGTGGATATTCCATGTACCAGACCTGCAGCCGCGGGTGCTGCGCCTGCAACTTATCCACAAGTGCCCCAGGCTGTTGGACAACTCCTTCAGCCGGCGCCTCGTAAAAACCGGGGTTCAGCCACTCGTCCAGTTCATGATGAAACGCCAGCACGCTGCCGGTCAGGCCGGCAAGGGCAAGGAACACCGCGGTCACCAGCCCAAGGTAACGGTGCAGCACTACATACAGTTGACGCATCTCACCAAGCTCCCACAAACGTCAGAAACGAAAAAGCCAGCACCTGGTATCAGGCGCTGGCTTCACAACACGCGGTCATCAGTTCAGAACTGATAGCTGACCGTGCCGCTGACATTGCGTTCTTCACCCATGTAGCAGTAGTTCAGGCTGGCACACGAAGCGATGTAGGTTTCGTTGGTGAGGTTATTGGCATTCAGGCGCACATCCACACCCTTGAGCCCGACCTTACCCAGGTCGTAACCGACCGAGGCGTCGAACAGGGTGTAGGAGGGCACCTTCATGCTGTTCTCCGCGTCCACCCAGCTGTAGCCCACGTACCGCACACCGCCACCCAGGCGCAGGCCGTCGAGTGGGCCCTGGCGGAAGTTGTAATCGGCCCACAGTGAGAACATCTGCTTCGGTGCCTGAGTCGGCGAGTTGCCTTTGTTGTCGAGTTGGCTCGACACCAGGCTCGGCATCGACTTGGAGTACTCGATATCGGTAAAGGTGTAGCCACCCAGCAGCTTGAGGTTATCCGTCACCTGCACGTGGGCTTCCAGCTCCAGGCCTTGTGAGCGCACTTCACCTACAGGGCGATAGAAGTCTTCGTTCGGCTGCTTGGACGCCAGGTTCTCCTGCTCGATGCGGAATACCGAAGCTGTGAACAGGTTGTCGCTGCCCGGTGGTTGGTATTTGATACCTGCTTCCCACTGGGTACCCTCGGTCGGCGCCAGTGGGCGGCCATCCTGATCGGACACGGTGTTGGGGTTGAACGATTCGGAGTAGCTGACGTAGGGCGCAATACCGTTTTCGAACAGGTAGAGCACGCCGGCGCGGGTCGTGAATTTGGTGCGATCATCGCTGGCCTTGGTGTTGCTGTCGCGGTTCTCTTCCGAAACCTTCACCCAGTCCTGGCGAAGGCCCAGCGAGAAGCGCCATTGGTCCAGTTCGACCAGGTCCTGCAGGTACACCCCAGTCTGCTGCAAACGGCGCTGGTAGCGGTTTTCGCCGAGTACCTGAAGGTTGCCATTGCCGTACTGAGGGTTGCCGGCATCAAGCGGGTCGACAGTGCCGTAGCGCCATGCCACGTCAGCCTTGCGCCGTTGATAGTCGGTGCCCAGCAGCAGCGTGTGCTTGGCCGCGCCGGTGAAAAATTCTGCTTGCAGCATGTTGTCGATGATGTAGGAATGCAGGCGCTCGTCACCACCGGTGTAGGCACGGTTGAGGATATTGCTGTCGGCATCCGCCCAACCTGCCGAGTACACCTGGTCCATCGACACGTCGGAATCCTGGTAACGGAAGTTCTGCCGTGCAGTGAAAACGTCGTTGAAGCGGTGTTCAAACTGGTAGCTGAACGACTGCTGGGTACGTTCGTAGTTGTCGATACCTGGCTCGCCTTCGAAGAAGTGATCCGACAGGCGCAGGCCGTTGCGCTTGTGCAGCATGCCGTCGGCCGGGTTGCCGCCATGGTAGCCACCGTTGGGGTCGTGCTGCAGGTAGGCCTGCAGGGTCAGCGAGGTATCTTCGGTAAAGTCGATGCTGATAGCTGGCGCGATGGCGTAGCGTTCTTCCTTGTTATGGTCGAATTGCGTGTCGGACGAGTCCGCAAGCCCGGTCAGCCGGTAGGCAATGCGCTTGTCATCATCCAACGGGCCGCTAAAGTCGAAGCCCATGCCACGCTGCCCCTGTGTACCCACAGTGGCCTGAACCTGATGGTACGCCTCGAACAACGGCTTTTTGGTGGTAAGTGCCACCAGCCCGCCTGGAGAGCTGCGACCGTAGAGTACCGAGGAAGGGCCCTTGAGGATGTCGATACGCTCAATGAAATACGGGTCCACCTGCATGGTGCTGTAGGTGCCGTTATCGCCCATCGACTTGAGGCCATCGACATAGATGTTATCCACAGAGCCATCATTGAAACCGCGCATGGCCACATAGTCATACCGATGCGTGGCGCCGTAGGGGTTGGTCAGCACGCCCGGGGTGTAGCGCATGGCTTGGGCAACGGTCTGCGAGCCCTGGTCATCGATCTGCTGGCGGGTCACCACCGACACCGATTGCGAGGTTTCCACCAGTGGCATGCTGGTCTTGGTCGCGACTTGGCTGTGGGTGGCGTTGTAACCGTCCATGCTGCCCAGCGCGTTGCCCAACGTGAAGCTGCGCACATCGGTATCAGGCAGTGACAGTGCGGCCTCCTCAGGCTGGGCGCGCAGCACGTAGCTGCGACCGCCTTGGCTGACGGCTTCCAGGCCCGTGCCATTGAGCAACTGGCGCAGCGCCTGGTCGGTCGAATATTGCCCCTGCAGGCCGTTGGAGTTCAGCGCGCCGGTCAACTGCGGGGTGCTCGAAAGGGTGATGCCTGCCTGGCGGGCGAACTGATTGAGCACATCATTCAACGGGCCCGACGCAATCGCATAGTGCTGGCTGACCTGCGCCACTTCGGCGGCGTGTACCAGGATTGGCGCACCGGTCATGCCAAGGGCCGTACCGAACAATGCGGCACGTACTGCCTTGCCAAGCTTGGCTGAATTCAAGACAGGTCGAAAATCATTCTCGGTAGCGGCGTGCGCTGAAGGTGTTTCGATGGGCATGTGAAAGTCCGTCGGATCGTTATAGGGCAGAAGGGTTGCTTACTGTCCTAGCCGGACGTGTTGCCAAAACCCGCCAGAAATTTTTGCGCAGAGGTGAATCAGGCCACCCGCTCCAACCGTATCCACCAGCGTGTCCGTTGGCGAAGCTGCACAGGCAGCGTCTGTGGCAGCAACTGCAGCAGTTGGTCCGGGTCTTCCAGGCGGAATACGCCCGACAAACGCAGGTCGGCGATGTCTTCACTACAGCCGAGGTAGCCATGCCGATAGCGGCTCACCTGCGCAAGGAAATCAGCCAGCCGCATATCGCGGGTGACGATCAGCCCCTCGGCCCACGCCGCAGCGTCCATGTCCGGTTGCTCCAGGCGCCGTGCGCCCAATGCGTCCACCCGCCAGTCCTGCCCGCTACCTATCCACTGCAACTCGCCGATACCTGGTTGGTGTAGCGCGACCCTGCCCTGGCTGACACTGACCCTCGTACAGTCGACATCCTGGCGTACTACAAAACGCCCCTCGAAGCCTTCGACCAGCACATCACGTGTCTGCACCAGCAACGGGCGCCCTTGGTAGGGGGGGTCGCTGCAGGTCAGCATCAGTTCGCCGTGCTTGAGGCGGACCATACGCTGTTGCCCAGTGAAGGCCAGGTCCACGGCACTGCGTGTGTTGAGCTGCAGAAGGGAGCCATCGGGCAAGCGCACGCTGCGGCGCTCGCCGGTTGCCGTGGCGTAGTCCGAGGCCCAGGCGCTGACGCTATCCAGGTCTTTGGCCAGCCAGCTTGCCGACCCCACCATGGCGACGCCACCCAGCAGCTTGAGCGCCTGGCGCCGGTGCAGGCGCCGCTGGCTGGTCTCCAGGGTTTGCAGGGCAACGCCAGCCCCGGGAATCGCGCGCAGGTCGAAATCCTGATGCAGGCGCGTCACCCGTTGCCAGGCCAGCTCATGCTCCGGTTCGGCACTTCGCCATCGCTCGCATTGCTGCGACAACGCCAGGTCGTTGCCGCTTTCACGCAGGCTGAGCATCCAGTGAATGGCCTGTTTGACGGCCTTGGAGGAGGGGGCCATGTCAGCGCTCGTCTTCGTAGCGCAGCAGATAGCAATGGTACAGCGCATCCGCCACATATCGCTCGACCGAGCGCAGCGAGATGCCCATCTGCTCGGCGATGGCCTTGTGGCTCAACCCTTCGCACTGGGCCAGCAGGAACGCCCGGCGTACCTTGGGCTTGAGTCCGTCGAGCACCCCCGCGATGCGTTCAAGCAGTTCCAGCAGCAGTTCGCGGGTTTCGGCCGAGGGGACTTGCGCCTCCGGCAGGTGTGCCAAGGCTTCGAGATAAGCCCGGTGCAGCTCTTCACGCCGCCAGTGGTCAATTACCAGGCCGCGGGCAATCGTGCGCAGGAAGGCCCGCGGTGCGTTCAGCTGCAACTGCTCATGGCGTTGCAACAGCCGCACGAAGGTGTCCTGGGCCAGGTCCGCAGCATCGGCGGCATTGCCCAGCTTGCTGCGCAGCCACGTGTTCAGCCAGCTGTGGTGGTCACTGTAGAGCGTGTGCACGGAGTCATTGGAGGGCATGACGAGCAATCGGCATAAATGATAATTAGTCTCATTGTTTGCCGCGGCGGGGGGCGTTTGCAACTGCCATTTGCAGGCAGCGCTGTTATTGGGCCAATTGCTTGTCCAGATAATTCCTGATTACCCGAGCGCCATTGTTCAGATGCTGTTCCAGCACCCGTACGGCTTCATCTACCAGCTTGTCGCTGGCCGCATCCGCCAGTGCGTTGTGATCGTCCTGGGTCAGCTTGCCCAGCCCCATCGACGAAAGATGAAAACGCAGGAAGCGTTCCTCTTCGTTGAGCTCGTTCTCGATCAGGCGCAGCAGTTTCTGGTTAGGTGCCTTGCCATACAGCGCCATGTGGAACAGCCGATTAAGGCGGCCAATTTCGGCATGGCGTGTTTCGTTTTCCAACTGCTGGATGTAGCCACGGGCGCGCGCGATATCCCCGGCATCCAGCAGGGGAATGGATTGGCGCAGCGCTTCGGACTCAAGCAATACCCGCAAGGCATAGGTGTCGACTGCGTCTTCGCCGATCAAGGGCGCGACCACAGCGCCTTTGTGCATCTCCACCTTCAGCAAAGATTGCGCCTCCAGCTGGCGCAGGGCCTCGCGTACAGGCATGCGGCTGACGCCATACAGGGTGGCGAGTTCTTGCTGGCGCACGGCAGTCCCGGGCGGCAGGCGGCCATCTAGAATGGCGCTGCGCAAGCGCTCTTCGATCACGGCACGGGCCAGGTGTGCTGGTAGTTGTTCGCTGACCAGCACGTTGCTCAGTTTGATTTTCTCGGCCACGCGGAGTCTGCCTCGACGAAGTTGGATCCAATGACACTAGTGATAGGCAAGGGGCCTTGTCAAACCGCGCACTCAGTGGGACGAGCGAAACAAGGCCATGGGATATGGTGGATGAAGTCACTGGGCAAAGGAAGCGCCATATACCAAGCGCTAACAAGAAAGTTATAGCCGATTCGCTACCGGCTTTCATGATCGCAGGGTGCCATTGTCTTTTACGCGGGCAAGCCGCACCATCGCTTGATTTCGATTCGTCAGAACAGGTCTTCGCAGTGGCGATACCCTGGGTACTCAAAACCGCCGTGCGACGTATCGGCCTTGCTGTGCTGCTGGGTAGCTTGCTGCTGGGCGGCTTGCACGCGGACTGGGACTTTGCCGCGATCAGCCGCAAGTCCGAGGCCTTGTATGGCCCACTGGGTGCGGGTAAGGGCCGCATCGATGCCTGGCAGCACCTGATGGCCACGCAAAATCAGGGTTCCGAGCTACAGCGCTTGCGGGCGGTCAACCTGTTCTTCAACCAGCAGTTACGCTATGTCGAAGATAGCGACCTGTGGCACGAAGTCGACTACTGGGCCACGCCCATCCAGGCCTTGATCAAGGGCGCCGGGGATTGCGAAGACTACGCCATCGCTAAGTATTTCAGCCTGCGGCGCATGGGCATCCCCAGCGACAAGCTGCGTATCACTTACGTAAAGGCCCTGCGCCAGAATCGCGCGCACATGGTGCTGACCTATTATTCAACCCCACAAGCCCAGCCACTGGTGCTCGACAGCCTGATGGACGCGATCAAGCCGGCCAGCCAGCGGAGCGACCTGTTGCCGGTCTATGCCTTCAATGGCGAAGGCCTGTGGCTGACCGGGGCCGCGGGCAACAAGAAAGTCGGCGACACCAAGCGCCTGTCGCGCTGGCAGGACGTGCTGAAGAAAATGCAGGCCGAAGGGTTCCCGGCCGAACCGGTTTACTGAGGGAGCATGAATGTCACTGTTCAAACAATTGCTGTTGGCCATTTGCCTGTTTCTGGTGGTCGCGTTCAGCGGCAGCTTCATGGTCAGCCTGGAAAGCTCGCGCAGCCAGTACGTCAACCAGCTTCGCTCGCATGCCCAGGACGCGGCCACTGCGCTGGCACTGTCGCTGACGCCGAACATCGACGATCCGGCCATGGTCGAGCTCATGGTCAGTTCAATTTTTGACAGTGGCTATTACTCAAGCATCAAGGTTGTCGACCTGGGTTCCAACGCCGTGCTGGTGGAGCGCCACGCCGAGCCTGACCCAGGCGGCGTTCCCGCCTGGTTCACCCACCTGATCGGGCTGGAAGCGGCCGGTGGCGATGCCATCGTCAGCCGAGGCTGGCAGCAAGCCGCGCGGGTCGAAGTCATCAGCCACCCGATGTTCGCCATCGCCAAGCTTTGGCAGAGCGCTTTGGGCAGCCTGGGCTGGCTGCTGCTGTGCGGCGCGGCGAGCGCGGTGCTCGGGGCCTTGCTGCTGCGTCGTCAGCTGCGGCCATTGGACTATATGGTCGAGCAGTCCCATGCCATTGCCCGCCGCGAGTTTCTCAGCCTGCCGGAGTTGCCACGTACCCCGGAACTGCGTCGTGTAGTGCAGGCGATGAACCAGATGGTCGAGAAGCTCAAGGCCCTGTTCACCGAGCAAGCCGAGCGCAGTGAGCGGCTGCGTAGCGAGTCCTATCAGGACAGCCTGACCGGGCTGTCCAACCGTCGGTACTTCGAGATGCAGCTCAACACGCGCGTGAGCAACCTGGAAGAAGCACGTGCGGGTTACTTGTTGTTGCTACGTGTCCAGGACCTGGCAGGGCTCAATGCCCGCCTGGGTGGCCAGCGTACCGACCAGCTGCTGCAGGCGGTTGGCGAACAGCTGCGCCGGACCTGTGCCAGGTTTCCGGAGACCAACGACCTGATTTCCCGCAGCCGAGGTGGTGAATTCGCCGTGCTGGCGCCTGGCATGGTGCACGAAGAAGCCGTGCAACTTGCCCAGGCGCTGGAGGCGACGTTGCAAAGCCTGCATGAGACGGGCGCCACGGACGTCGACCCGGCGGCCTGTATTGGCCTTGCCCCTTTCAACCCAGGCGATGCACCGCAAGCCCTGCTGAAACTTGCCGATGAGGCCCTGGCCCGCGCCGAGAACCAGCCAACCCCCGGCTGGGTATGCCTTGAGCAGGGCGCTGCGGCGGTTGCTGGCGACAGCCATCATGCTTGGCACACCCGTCTTGACCAAGCCTTCGTCAAAGGCCAGTTCGAGCTGTTCTTCCAGCCGGTAGTGGGCTGCCAGGACGTGCAGCGGGTGTTGCATCACAAGGTTATCTCACGGCTGCACGATAGCCCGGGCGAGGCACTGCCCGCTGGCCGTTTCCTGCCCTGGCTGGAGCGCTTTGGCTGGATGCCGCGGCTGGATGTGCTGGTGCTGGAGAAGGTGCTGGCGCACTTGCACAGCCATGACCAAGTGCTGGCGCTCAACCTGTCGGCGGCAACCCTGGCAGACCCCAAGGCCCTGCAGCGGGTATACGAGCTGCTGGGGCAGCACTCGGCACTGAGCGCGCGGTTGATCTTCGAGATCGCTGAGGAGCAACTGCCTGAGCAAGGCGTGCTCGAACAGGTGACCCGCCGCCTGCATGGGCTTGGCTTCGGGCTGGCGCTGCAGCGCTTCGGTGGGCGCTTCAGCATGATTGGCAACCTGGCGCACCTGGGCCTGGCGTATCTGAAAATAGATGGCAGCTACATCCGCAACATCGACCATGAACAGCACAAGCGCTTGTTCATCGAAGCCATCCAGCGCGCGGCGCACAGCATCGACTTGCCGTTGATAGCCGAGCGGGTCGAGACGGAGGGCGAGCGGCAAGTACTCCGGGAAATGCGCGTGGAAGGGATCCAGGGCCAACTGGTCGGTGAGCCTGCGCCCTGGCGTTGAGTTTCTGGAGAACAGCCACCCTGTGGGGCGGGCAATTGCGCCCCACAGGCAAGCCTGCCCGAAGGGTCAGATCAACCCGCCTTCCTCTTCTTCTTCGATCAGGTTGTTCAAACTGCCCAGCGCCTTACGCGCCGTGGAGCGGTTGAGCAGCTTGGCCTGAGCGCCGGGAGGCAGGTCGGTGATGCTGAACACGCCTTTGGCGGTCAGCACCTCGATCAGGTCCTCAAGCACGCGGATCATGTCCAGGTCGCTTTGCTTGAGCTGCTTCAGGCTGGTTTCGACGACATCGTCGGCAAACCACTCCTGAATCTCGGCATGATCGGCCGGCAGGACTTCCGTGTGCTCGGCATAGGGTGCAATTTCCACCCGCTGTAACTGCCCCTCATCATCGCGCTGCACGTAGAACATGGCGTCCATCCTCGTCACGTTGATTCCTTGTTAGTGGGCTCAGGCGCAGCATAGGCAAAGTTGCCGTGCCGCGCCTGCCAATCAGTTGTTGGAATTGTCGATCTTGATGGTCGGGTCGGCACCGCTGATCAACGAGTTGATGGAGGTATTCGACCAGTTGACGCCTTCCAACTTGATCGACACATCGGCGTTGGCCAGGCCACCGCTCGCGTTGAGCTTGCCCTCGGTACTGATCTGCAGGGTCGATTCGCCGGCCACCGTGGTGATCTTCAGGTAATTGTCGATGGTCGTCCCGCGCTCGCCCTGCAGCAGGTCACTGAGGTCGAGGCGGTCGCCTTCGCTCAACTTGAAGTCCTTGATCACGTCCTGGCCAATGTCGCCGATCTTCCAGACGAAGGTGTCGGCCCCGGCTCCGCCGCTGAGCATGTCATTGCCCTTGCCGCCGATCAGGGTGTCGTTGCCGGCACCGCCAAACAGCAAGTCATTGCCTTCGCCACCCAGCAAGGTGTCATTACCCATGCCGCCTAGCAGGATGTCATTGCCCTTGCCGCCATCGATGTAGTCGTTGCCGCCCTGGCCGAAGATGATGTCGTTGCCGGCCCCGCCCATCAGTGTGTCGGCGCCGTCGTTGGTGCGCGAATTGTCGAACTCGGTGTAGTGCTCGCTGATGTACTGGTGCATGGTCTTCGCATCCACGGCGCTTGCATCCACCCCCAGCTTCAACGCCACGAAAGCCTGGACGGCCTCAACGCCGCTGCCGGGTATCGAGTCGAAGCTCACCAGGTCGCCGAAGATGATGTCGTGGCCATCGCCGCCGTCGATCTTGTCCGCTCCGGCAATGGTCGCATCGGTGTGGCCAAGGATGGCGTCCGTCAGCTTGGTCGGGTCCACGTTGGTTTGCGGCGTGTTATCGGTATCGAACGGCTTCAGGTCGGTGGCGCTGATGCCACTGCCGATGCCGACCGCCTCTACCGCAGACAACGCCGCCAGAAGCTTGAAGCTGTCGTTGGCGTTGGTCAGGGTGGCGTCGTTGGTGGAGCTGCCGGTGCCGGCACGCGTCGACAGCTCGTAACCGCCGTTACCCTCTGCGCGGATGTTGCCGGTGGTCACGGTGTTCCACTTGTAGCTCCAGGTCAGCAGGTCGAAGGTGCCGCGTGTTTCTGCGGTCAGCTTGCCACTGCTGTCGATCGAAACCCTGTTGGTGGTGTCTAGCTGGTAGTTGGTGACGGTATCACCGGCCTTGTAGTTGATGTTGCTGAGGAACGTATCCAGCTTGACCGAGCTGTTGGCCAGGTTCGGGTTGGTCTGCTCGCCGGTCTGGTAATAGGTCGGCTGGCCATCGGTGAGGAAGAAGGTCTGGTTTGTACCAGTATTGCCAGCGTTCTTCAGGGTCTGGAACCAGTTGGCGGTGGTCTTGAACGCGTCCTCATAGTTGGTGCCGCCTTCCGAGCTCATGGTGCTCAAAGCATTGAGCAGGGTTTTGAGGCCGGCATCGTTGAGGGTGACCGAGACGGCACTCTTGACCTGGGTGGCAAAGTCCACCAGCAGCACATTCACCGTGCCGGCCTGCACGGCCTTGGCATTCGCGAGCAGGGTCTTGAACACGGCCTCCATCGAAGCCTTGGTGGCATCCACGCCGGCCGAGCCCATGCTGCCCGAGGTGTCGACGATGAAGGCTACGTTGTAGTCCTTGCCCGCAGCCATGTGCAGCCCTGCGACGTCGGCAATGATGATGTCGTTGTTGACCGTGCCGGCTGCGGTGTCGCTGCTGGTGCCCAGGGTGCTGGTGCCATAGGTTTCCGGGTAGACCGTGACCTTGATGGTGCCTTCGTTGGTTGCAAAGCTGCCGCCGACCGACTCGGTCGAGGTCGAGGTGACCTTCACCTCGAACTGGCCGTTGAAGTAGGCCGGAGGTTTGATCGCCAGGCTGCCAAGGTTCCAACCGCTGACATCGACCGCAGTCGCGCCCACGGTAATGCTGTGCCCGGCGTTGTCGCTGACCACCGACCCCACCGGGATGCCGCCAAGCTTGACGCTCAACGTCTCGGAGCCATCGGTATCGGTCAGGCCGCTGCTGATGCCGACCAGCTTGACGCTGCCGTTTTCCGGCCCTTCATTGAGCTTGAAGCCATCGTAATAACCCTGGCCACTGCTGCCATGCAGGTCGGAAACCGTAATCCCGGCGTTACCCAGCTCGGTGAGGTTGGGGTACATCGGGATGGTGGTGCTGTTGAGGTCACCTACCGTGCCGTTGCCAACCTTGATGTTGACGTCATAGCTGCCCGGGCCGGACTGGTTGGCGTGGTAGATCTCCAGGGTGTAGTAACCGCTGGTGGTCGGGGTGTAGCTGCCGGCCACCGTGCCGCCAGTACCCCAGGTGGCAGTGACCACGTTCTTGCCACCGATGTTCACCAGCAGGCTGTCGTCGGCGGTGCCGCTGAAGGTGTAGGTCTTACCGGCTTCCAGGTAGATCAGGCCGGATGTTTTTGAACCACTTTGGGCGCCAACGCTGGCATCGGACTGCACATTGGTGGTGGTCTCGGACTTGCTGGCGTTGCCGGAGTTGGCGAACACCGTCTTCAACGCATCACCGGTGATGCCGTTACCGTTGGTACCCAGGCCCGTCAGGCTGGTCCAGGTTTCCTTGGTCAGGCCAAGAGAGTTGACGTTGTTGTTGCCGATGTTCAGGTCCGGCTTATCGGCGACAGGGGTGATGTCCACCTTCAACGTGGCTTCGCTGCCGGGGGTGATGCCATCGGTAGGCTTGTACTTGAGCTGGGCGTAATCAGCCTGCTTGTTGCCTACGCTGGTGCCACCGTAGCCGTCGGCACCTGACTGGTTGGCCAGCGGTACGAATTTAAGCTTGCCGGCAGCGATGTCGGCCTGGCTCACCGTCTGGTTGACGGTCACATTGACCCACGCGCTGCCGTTGAAGTACTTCAGGTTGCCCAGGTCTGGCAGTTTGGTGAAGGTGACGCCCAGGCTTGCGGTCTGGCTGTCGACATCGGTGACGTTGAAGTTGCTCCAGTTCAGCACCAGGTCGGTGTCCTCGGTGCCGGTCACTGCACCACCCGTGGTGACGGGAGCATCGTTGACCGCGATCACGTTGACTGTGGTAGTCGCGGTATTGGACACGTTGACCCCGTCGGTCACCGTCACCGTGATGACGCGCGGTGTGGTGCTCGGGTCCTCGCTGGTATTGACGAAGGAGATGTTCTTGATCGCCTGCATGTAGTCGGCCAGCGTCGCTGCACCCGTCAGGGTCAGCACCACCTTGCCGTCGGTCACACTGGAGGTGATGGTGATGCCGTTGACGGGATTGCCCAGGTTGAGCGCGTCACCAGGCTGGCGGTTGGTCAGGGTGACGGTGGCGCCGGCGAGTTGGCTGCTGTCGAAGTCGGTGATGGAAATATCCAGGTCACTGATCGAGTTGCCGCTGCCGTTTTCGGTGAAGGTGGTCTGGTAGTCCGCGCTAGTCTTGCCGCTGGAATCGTTGGCATCGAGGTCCAGTACCGGGGCCGGTTCGTAGATCTGGGTGGTCACGTTACCAGCGCTGGGGCTGACCACCAGCCCCTCGAAATTGCCACCGGTGGCCGAGTCGATCTTCACGTTGAACTGTTCGGTGCCCTCGGTGACGTTGTCTTTGAGCGTAGGGATGGTGAAGGTGGCCTGGGTACTGTTGGCCTTGATGACCACGGTGGCCACACCGGTGTAGTCGACACCGTTGCTGGCGGTGCCGCTGTAGCTCAGCTTGACCGTCACGTCGGTTTGCGGGGCGTTGCTCAGCGTCAGGGTGTAGGTGGCATTGCCGCCCTCGGCCACCGCTGCAGTACCGGTGATGCCAACAGTGGTGTTGTTCAGCGTATCCGTGACTGCAGTGACCGCTGGCGCCGGGTTGATGGCCAGGTTTTCGAAGTTGCCGCCCGTTGCATTGGTGATCGTCGTGCTGATTGATGTGGCATCGAGGTAGGGATCATCGGCAGGCGCGGCGACGGTCACGCTGGCGGAAGACTGGTTGGCCGCAATGGTAATGGTCTGGCCGTTGCTGAGGGTGACGGTTACCGCTGTTTGGGCGGGGTTGGTCAGGGTTGCGGTGTAGATGATCTGGCCGCCTTCGGCCACGGTGGGTGTGGCGGTCAGGGTAACGGTGGTGGTGTCCTGTACATCCGTGACCGTGCTGCTGACGACGCTTTTGTTCGCTACCAGGTTTTCGTAGTTGCCGCCAGAGACGTTGCTGATGCTGTTGGTGACGGCTGCATGGCCTTGGTAGACGTCGTTGGTCACGGCGCCGGTGGCGGTGCCGGAGCTCTGGCCGACTGGAATAGTGATGGTTTGGCCGTTGGCCAAAGTCACCACGACCGGGCTGCCGGTGACGGGGGCGCCTACGGTAGCCGTGTAAGTGATGGTGCCGCCTTCGGCCACGCTTGGTGTGGCGGTCAGAGTCACCGTGGTGGTGTCCTGCACATCCGTCACCGTGGTGCTCACGGGGGCCTGGTTGGCGATCAGATTTTCGTAGTTGCCGCCCGATACTCCGCTGATGCTGTTGGTGACCGGCGCATGGCCTTGATAGACGTCGTTGGTTACGGCGCCGGTGGCGGTGCCGGAACTCTGGCCAACCGGGATGGTGATGGTTTGGCCGTTGGCCAGGGTGACCACCACCGGGCTGCCAGTCACCGGCGCGCCGACGGTGGCGGTGTAGACGATGCTGCCGCCTTCGGCCACCGATGGTGTGGCGGTGAGGGTAACGGTGGTGGTGTCTTGCACATCGGTGACCGTGGTGCTGACCGGTGCCGGGTTGGCGACCAGGTTCTCGTAGTTACCGCCAGATACCCCGCTGATGCTGTTGGTAACCGGGGCATGGCCCTGGTAGACGTCGTTGGTTACGGCCCCGGTGGCGGTGCCGGTGCTTTGGCCAACCGGAATGGTGATGGTTTGGCCGTTGGCCAGGGTCACCACGACGGGAGAGCCGGTGACCGGGGCCCCAACCGTCGCGGTGTACACGATGGTGCCGCCCTCGGCGACACTCGGTGTGGCGGTCAAGGTGACGGTGGTGGTGTCCTGCACGTCGGTGACGGTGGTGCTGACGGGTGCCGGGTTGGCAACCAGACTCTCGTAATTGCCGCCGCTGACGCTGCTGATGCTGTTGCTGACCGGCGCATGGCCCTGATAGACATCATTGGTCACGGCGCCGGTGGCGGTGCCGGAGCTCTGGCCAACCGGAATGGTGATGGTCTGGCCGTTGGCCAAACTCACCACCACCGGGCTGCCGGTGACCGGTGCGTTCACCGTGGCGGTGTAAACGATGCTGCCGCCTTCGGCCACCGACGGCGTGGCCGTGAGGGTCACCGTGGTGGTGTCCTGTACATCGGTGACGGTGGTACTGACGGGGGCCGGGTTGGCGACGAGGTTCTCGTAGTTGCCGCCGGAAACACCGGTAATGTTATTGGTGACCGGGGCATGACCTTGGTAGACATCGTTGGTCACGGCACCGGTGGCGGTGCCGGAGCTCTGGCCAACCGGGATGGTGATGGTCTGGCCGTTGGCCAAAGTGACCACGACCGGGCTGCCGGTGACTGGCGCATTCACCGTCGCGGTGTAGACGATAGTGCCGCCCTCGGCGACGCTTGGCGTGGCGGTCAGGGTGACGGTGGTGGTGTCCTGCACATCGGTCACGCTGGTGCTGACCGGTGCCGGGTTGGCCACCAGGTTTTCGTAGCTGCCGCCAG
>Ga0213827_1001196_pt1 | contig 15508 bp, 13 predicted proteins | sample MC6MC0898MG_FD_180669 | JGI IMG/M metagenome (GOLD analysis project Ga0213827, IMG submission 180669) | Enriched soil aggregate microbial communities from Iowa State University, Ames, United States - MC6-MC0898-MG | ecosystem: Environmental > Terrestrial > Soil > Unclassified | place: USA: Iowa...
ACCGCGGCGTCATAGATGCCGCGATGCACGGGCGCGCGGGGCGCCAGTTCTTTCTCGTCCGTCATTAGCGTCCCTTTCCTACAAACAGCTTTTCCAGGCCGACCACGCGGTCCAGGATGAATATGGCGATGATCGTGACATAGATCAGCACGGCCGAAACGGCGGTCACCAGCGGGTCGATGGTGTCTTCGATATGCAGGAAGATGCGTACCGGCAGCGTGGTCGTGGAGGGCGATGCGATGAAGATCGACATCGTCAGCTCATCGAAACTGGTGATGAAGGCGATGACCCAGCCGCTGACCACCCCCGGCAGCAGCAAGGGCAGCACCACGCGGCGAAAGGCCGTCCAGTTCGAGGCGCCCAGCGACTGCGCCGCACGCTCCAGGGCCGGATCGATGCCGGTGGCCGATGCCAGCACCAGGCGCAGTGCATACGGCATGACCAGGATGACGTGCGCGATCACGAGGCCCACGTAGGTACCCGCCAGGTCCACCGTCGTGAAGAACTTCAGGAAGGCCAGGCCCAGCACCACATGCGGGATCATCAGCGGCGACAGGAAGAAGGCCACCAGCGCCTCGCGGCCACGGAACCGGTTGCGGGCCAGCGCCAGCGCGCTGGGCACCGCCAGTGCAATCGCCAGCGTGGCCGACAAGGTGCCTAACCCCAAGCTGAACCAGAACGCCTCGATAAAGCGCGGGTTGTCCAGGATGGCGCGGAACCAGCGCAGCGACAGCCCCCCCGTAGGCAGCGAAATGAAGCCCTCGGAGGTGAACGCCACCGCGCACACCATGACGATGGGCGCCAGGATGAACAGGATGAATACCGCATGGAAGATCAGACCGATGGGGCCGTTTCGAAATTGCATCTCAGGCTCCCGACTGGTTGAAGACGGCGCCATACCTGCGCTCGATGATCCGGTTGGCCGATAGCAGCACAACCACCGTCGCCAACAGCAGCACCACCGCCAACGCCGCGCCCAACGGCCAGTTCAGCGTGTTCAGGAATTCGTCGTAGGCAGCCGTGGCCACGTTCTTCAACCGGCGCCCGCCGATGATGGCCGGCGTAGCGAAGGAGCTGGCCGCCATCGCGAACACCATGATCGCGCCAGACAATATGCCCGGCATGACCTGCGGCACGATGACGCGGCGGATCACCGTGAACTGGGTCGCACCCAAGGACAACGCGGCCGCTTCCGTCGCCGGGTTGATCCGCTGCAGCGATGCCCACACCGAGATCACCATGAACGGTACCAGCACGTGCGTCAGCGCGATCGCCACGCCCAGGTTGCTGTACATCAGGTCCACAGGCGTCGAGATCAGGCCGATGCCCATCAAGGCCTTGTTGATCAGGCCGGTGGAACCGAACAGCAGCGCCCAGCCCAGGGTGCGCACCACCACCGAAATCAAGAGCGGCCCCAGCACCACCATCAGGAACAGCCCCTTCCACGGGTTGGCCATGCGCGACAACACGTAGGCCTCGGCCGTGCCCAGCACCAGGCAGGCCAGCGTGACGGCGGCCGCCACGCCGAAGGTGCGTGCGTAGATCTCGTAGTAGTAGCCGTCGGTCAGGATCTCGATGTAGTTCTTCCACGTGAACGTGGCCTGCATGCCGCCGTAGAACTGGAAGTCGAAAAAGCTGATCAGGAATACCAGCGCCATCGGCACCACCAGGAAGGTGGCGTACACCGCCAGCGCCGGCGCGCTCAGCATCCAGGGGTTGGCGCGCGCGCTCATGACGGGCGGCCTTGCGGCGCGGACGCCACCGTGCACATGTCCTGCGCGCGCCAGCGCAGGTGCACGGTCTCGCCTTCAGCAGGCACGGGCACGCCGTCGTTCTGCCGGATCACCATCACCTCGCCCACCGACGTCTCTACCTGGCACAACCAATGATTGCCCTGGAACACGCGCGTCTTCATGCGGCCGGGCAGCGCACAGGCGGCCGGTTCGGAAAACAGGATCTTCTCGGGCCGCACGATCACCGCGCCCTGCGGCACCGGCGCGCCGGCCATCGGAATGTGCGCCTCGCCCACGCGGGCGCGCGTCTCGTCGCCATACTGCTCGGACAGCGGCGTGAACACATTGGCCTTGCCCAGGAAGCCGCCCACGAAATGGCTGGCCGGCCCTTCATACGCCTGGAAGGGGTCCGCCACCTGTTCCACGCGGCCCTGGTTCATCACCACGATGCGGTCCGACAGCGCCAGCGCTTCGGACTGGTCGTGCGTCACCAGAATGGTGGTGGTGCCGATCGTGCGCTGGATGCTGCGCAGTTCCAGCTGCATTTCCTCGCGCAGCTTGGCATCCAGGTTGGACAGCGGTTCGTCCAGCAACAGCACGCTGGGCCGGATGACCAGCGCGCGCGCCAGCGCCACCCGCTGCTGCTGCCCGCCGGACATGCGCGCCGGATGGCGGTCCGCCAGATGCGACAGGCCCACCAGCTTTAACGCGTCGGCCACACGCGACTCGCGCTCGTCTTTCTTCACCCGCTGCATCTCCAGGCCGAACGACACGTTCTCGGCGGCGGTCATGTGCGGGAACAGCGCGTAGTTCTGGAACACCAGACCCAGGCCGCGCTTGTTCGCCGGCACGCGGCTGACGTCGCGGCCATCCAGCACGATGCTGCCGCCGGAGGGTTCGACAAAGCCCGCGATCATCTGCAGGGTGGTCGTCTTGCCGCAGCCCGACGGCCCCAGCAGGGAAATGAACTCGCCCCGGTTCACCGACAGGCTCAGCGCTTCGACGGCGGTCGTGTCGCCGTAGCGCTTGGAGAGGCGGTCCAACACTAGATAGGTCATGAAAGCTCCCGTGGGCGGCGCGCGGCGCCGCCCCGTTTTCACTGCCGGCTGCGCGTCAGCGCTCGATTTCCCGCGTCCAGCGCTTGTTCCAGTCGTCGCGGTTCTGGTTGACCGTGTCCCAATCGATCACGATCAGGTCAGCGGCGCGCTTGCCGATCGGCAGCGGCACGCGGGGGTCGTCTTCCACCTTGGCCTTCTTGTTGACGGGGCCGTAGCCGTAGGCGGACGCCAGCTTTTCCTGCACCTCGGGCGTGACCAGGTACTGCACGAAGGCCTGGGCCAGGGGGTTGGTGGCCGACTTGGCGACCGGGCAGACTGACGACAGCAGGGCGTAGGCGCCTTCCTGCGGATAGACGAAGCCCACCGGGAAGCCGGTGTCGGCAAACGACTTGGCGCGGCCGCTGCCCCACACCGAGATCACGGCCTGGCCGCTGGAGAACAGTTCGGTCATCTTGCCGGGAGACGGCTCGTAGACCAGCACGTTGGGGCCGACATCGTTCTTGAACGTGGTGAAGCCGGCGTCGATCTTCTTTTCGCTGCCGCCACCTTCGCGCGCGTATTCCACCAGCGCGTGCAGGCCGTAGGTATTGTTCAGCGGCGGGATGACCAGCTGCTTCTTGTACTTGGGGTCTTTCAAGTCCTTCCACGACGTGGGCGGCGCCCACTTCTTTTCGTCGAAGACCTTCTTGTTGTACATGATGCCGGTGGCCACGATACCGATGGCGACGGCCTTGTCATCCTTGTAGCGGGCAGTGCCGTAGATGTCGTCGGCGGGCAGGCCCTTGATGGGCTCGCAGAATCCCAGCGCGATGGCCTGGTACATGGGGCCGTCGTCGATGATGGCCACGTCGATCTGCTGGTTGCTTTTCTGCGCCTGCAGCCGCGCCACCGTGTTGGTGGAATTACCGGCCACATAGTCCAGCTCCACGCCGTGCTGCTTGGCAAACGGCGGAAAGATGTCCTTGCGCATGATGTCTTCGAAAGAACCGCCGTAACCGGCCACCACCAACTTCTGCTGCGCCGCCACGTTGGCGCTGAGCCCGGCGGCCACCGTGGCCGCCGCCAGCACTGCAAGTACCTTGCCCATGAGAACCCCCGATTGTTGGTACACTTTGTCCGTACATGAATGTCCGGACAAATAATGGATCCGACTAGACATCGTTGTCAATCGGTTATTGTCCGTACAAACCCCATATAACAATGCAAGGAGCCCTCCCCATGACCCGATCTTCCGAGCGCGCGGCCGGCCCTGGCGGAGCACGGCAAGCACGCGGCAAACCGGAATCGCAGGCGCCGGACGCCGACGCGGGCGGCCCTCGTTACAAGAGCATCTTTCAAACGCTTTCTCAGGACATCAGCACGGGCCGCTACCCCGTCATGACGCTGCTGCCCACCGAGCACGAGCTCTGCGACCAGTTCAACGCCAGCCGCCACACCATCCGCGAAGCCATCCGCATGCTGACGGTGGCCGGCATGGTCTCGCGCCGGCCCGGCGTCGGCACCCGCGTCGAGACCGCCCGCGCCAGCACCCGGTTCACGCAGCGCATCTCGCAATTCCCCGACCTGCTGCAGTACGCGCGCAATGCGGCGCTGCTGGTGCAGGACGTGCGCACCATCAAGCTGCCCAAGCGGCTGGCGGAAGCGCTGGGCTGCGCTGCCGACAAATCCTGGTTGCATATCAACTCCATCAAGACCCTGGACGACCAGGACACCGCAGCGGCCAGCACGCTGATCTACGCCGACCCCGAACACTCGGACGTGCGCGTCGAGGTCAAGTCGCGCATCTCGCTCTTGCGCCTGATCGAAGACCACTTCGGCGACCGCATTACCGAGGTCAACCAGGAGTTCTCGGCCACGCCCATCAACGCCACGATCGCCAAGCAGCTCAAGGTCGAACCCAAGACGGCGGGCTTCGTCATCACCCGCCGCTACTACGGCGACGGCGGCCTGCTGCTGCTGGCCACCATCACCACCTTCCCGCACGACAAGATGAAGTATTCGATGACGCTCAACGTGGGGTAGCGGGCGCGAAACCGTAGGCGGCAAGCGCGGCCTCCGCGCTGACCTTGCCGTCCGCCAGGTCCCGCTCGATGCGCGCCCGGCTCCGCTCGGCGGGCGCGCCATACCCGCCACCACCCGGCGTTTCGATGCGCACGCTGTCGCCTGGCGCCAGGGCGATATTGGCCGTCTTGGAAAACAGTTCTTCCGCCTGCGGCGTGCCGAAGTTGCGGATGAGCCGCGCACGGCGTCCGTCGCCACCGCCATCCACCCCCGCCGCCACCCCCACCGTGTGGCTGTCCGACCGCGCCGAAAACACGATGCCCGGTCCCACCGCGCGGATCTGTTTCGCAATCGCCAGGCCGCCGCGCGTGCGCCCCACGCCGCCCGAATCCGGAATCATCGCGTACTCGTCCATCAGCAGCGGATACTCGTTCTCCAGCGCTTCGACGGGAAGGTTGGACGTGTTGGTCATGTGCACATGCACCGCGTCCATACCGTCGGCATCGAACCGCGCGCCCGCGCCGCCGCCCAGCGTTTCCAGGTACACGAAATGCCCGGCGCGTTCGCGCCAGCGCCCCGAAAATACGATGGCGGGGCAGCAATCGTTGCTGGACGCCATGGTCTTTTCCGGCGGCAGCAAACCGCGGAACGCGCCGAAAATCGCGCCGGCCACTTTCTGCGCCGTGATGGATCGCGCCCCCACCGCCGCCGGGTGTTCCGGGTTGGTGATAGTGCCTATCGGCGCCGATACGGTGATGGGGTCGAACAGCCCGGCGTTGGGCGCCAGGTCCGGATCCAGCATGGCTTTGACGGCGTAATACACGCAAGCGCGCAGGGCATTGAACGGCAGGTTCATCGCGCCGCGCGCCTGCTTGCCCGAACCGTCAAAATCGAAATGCAGGTTGTCGGGGCGCACGGTCAGCGTCACCTGTATCGGGACCGGCTCGCCGCCCATGCCGTCGTCGTCCAGATCGCTGCGGAAGGTGTAGCTGCCTTGCTGCAGTTCCGCGATGCGGTTGAGCAGGCGGCGGCGCGTGTAGGCGATCACGTCGTCCACCGAGCGCAGCACGGCCTCCAGCCCCATCTGCCGGATCAGGCCTTGCACCGCCGCCGCGCCGCGGCGGTTGGTGGCCATCTGCACGCGCAGGTCCAGCACGCGCTCCTCAGGGTCGCGGGTGTTGGCGCAGATCAGGCGCAGCATGTCCTCGTCCGTTTCGCCGCGGCGGGCGATGCGGCACGCAGGAATGCGGATGCCTTCCTCGAAAATGGATTTCAGCCCGCCCGCGATCGATCCCGGCACCGCGCCGCCCACGTCGGAATGGTGCGCGATATTGGCCGCGAAAAAGCGCAGCACGCCTTCCCAGAACACGGGCGTGACGATGTTGATGTCCGGCAGATGGCTGCCGTCGGCCAGATAGGGGTCATTGCAGATGAAGACGTCGCCGTCACGGATGTCATCGGTCTTGAACGTGCGCAGGATCGCACCCATCGCGCCGTCCAGCGAACCCAGATGCAGCGGGATCTGCGTGCCCTGCGCCACCAGCCGGCCGGCCGCGTCGAACAGGGCCACCGAGCAGTCCTTGCGCTCTTTGATGTTGGTCGAGAACGAGGCGCGCACCAGCGTGTTGTTCATGTCCTCGGTGATGGACAGCAGGCGGTTGCAGAACACCTCCATGCCGATGGGGTCGGCCAGCGCGATGCTGGAGCCGGAATGATCAGGCGTAGTCATGCGTCGCCTCCTTGCAAACGGATGATCAGGTTGCCGTAGTCGTCCACGCTTGCGTGCTGGCCAACACCGACAACGGTCGTGGAACTCATTTCCTCAAGCAGGGCAGGGCCAGTGAAGCGCGCGCCGGTGGGCACGCGATCGCGGTCGTACACGGGCGTCTCCTGCCAGCCGTGCTCCGGGCCGAAGTAGGCCTTGCGCTGGCCCAGCCGGGCGTCTTCCAGCGCGCCGCCGATATGGCGGGGCGCAAGCGGCGCCTTCACCACCTGGCCCACGGCCTGCATGCGGCAGTTGATGATCTGCACCTTGCGGTCATCCACCGTGTAGCCGTATTCGCGTTCGTGCGCGTCGGCGAAGCGGCGCGCGAATTCCGCGTGGCCGCCGGCGCCGGTGTCGTCCAGGCAGACCTGCACTTCAAAGTTCTGGCCTTCGTAGCGCGCGTCGATGGCGCTATGGCACACGCGCAGCGCGGGGTCCACGCGCTCCTCGGCCAACCAGCTTTCGGCCTGCGCGCGCAGCCCCTCGAAGATGGCCGCGATCGCGGGCCACGTGTCTTCGCCCGCCAGCGAGATCTCGCTGCGCACGAAGTCGAACGAGATGTCGCTAAGCAGGATGCCGCGCGCGCACATCGTGCCCGGTTCCTGCGGCACGATCACGACCGGGATGCCGCATTCTTCCGCCACTTCCACCGCGTGCAAGGGCCCTGCGCCGCCGTAGGCATACAGCGCGAAGTTCGACAGGTCGTAGCCGCGCTCGGTGGACACCGCACGAATCGCGCGGCTCATGTTCGCCGCCGCGATGCGCAATATCCCTTCGGCCGCGGATTCCAGATCCAGGCCCAGCGGCTTGGCCACGCGCTGCTCAATCACCTGCCGCGCCGCCTCCGCGTGCACCGGCATGCGGCCGTTCAGCAGCGCCACCGGGTTCAGCCGCTGCAAGGCGATCTCGGCGTCGGTGATGGTTGGCTCCTGGCCGCCGCGGCCATAGCCCACTGGCCCCGGAACCGCGCCCGCGCTGTGCGGGCCCACTTTTAGCGCGCCGGCATCGTCCAGCCACGCAATGCTGCCGCCGCCCGCGCCGATCACATGGATGTCCACCATCGGCGTCTTCACGGGATAGCCCGCCACGTGGCGATGCGAGGTGAACAGCGGGCGGCCATCACACACCAGCGACACGTCCGTGCTGGTGCCGCCCACGTCGAAAGTAACCAGATTCAGGCTGCCGATGGCGCGCCCCACGGCCGCCGCGCCCACCACGCCCGCAGCCGGCCCGGACAGGCAGGTCCGTACCGGATACTGACGCACGGTGGCGATCGACATCAGGCCGCCGTTGGAGTGGATGGTGTGCGGTTCGTGGCCGATGTCCAGGTCGCGCACCCGCTGCAGGAAGCGTTCCAGATAACGCGCCATCTTCGGTCCCACCGCGGCGTTTAGCACCGTGGTGGACAGGCGCTCGTATTCGCGGAATTCGGGCAGCACATCGGATGACTGGCTGATGTAGACGCCAGGCATGGCGTCGGCCACGATCTGCGCGGCGCGGCGCTCGTGTTCAGGATTACGGTATGCATGCAGGAAGCAGATCGTCACGGCCTCGATGCCGGCCGCAGCGAACTGGCGCGCCGCCGCCAACACCTGTCCATCGTCCAGTGGCGTAAGCACTTCGCCCGCCGCGTTGACTCGCTCGTCGACTTCGATGCGGAATTCGCGCGGCACGGCCACGGGCGGCTTGCCCACGCTGTAGTCGTACAGATGCGGCCGGGTCTGACGGCCGATCTCCAGCACGTCGCGAAAGCCACGCGTGGTGATCAGCCCGACGCGTGCGCCCTTGCGTTCGATGATGAGGTTGGTGGCAACCGTCGTGCCGTGCCCCACGTGCGACACTTGCGACGGCGGCACGCCGTGTTCGGCCAGCATCTGCCCGATGCCCGTGGCGATGGCTTCCGACGGATCGTGCGGCGTGGACGGCACCTTGTGAAAGTGCACCACGCCAGCGTCCTCGTCGATCATCGTGAAATCGGTAAACGTGCCTCCGACGTCTATCCCTATGCGATACATATCGTTCATTCCAAAAAGAGTCTTGCCATGCCACCCGGACAAACCGTGCGGCAACAGAAGTCCCGACCGCCGCGCGTGCCAGCGGGTCTGATGCCCTGGCGCGTGTTGACTACCGGCGGTGCAAACGGGTCGGGGAGGGTCAGTCCAGGCGGATGTCGGCCTTCTTCACCACCTGGCACCACTTGCTGATTTCGTCCTTGATCATCGTGCCGAATGCCGGCCCCGCCACGTCCGAGACCTGGGCGCCTTGCTGCTCCAGATAAGTCTTCATGGCGGGCGCGTGCAGGGTCTGCACCAGGCCGTCGGTAAGCTTTGCGCGCAGCGGTTCGGGCAGGCCGGCTGGCGCCAGCATGCCGAACCACACCATGGCCTCGTAGCCCGGATAGCCGGATTCCGCCACGGTCGGCACATCGGGCAACATCGGCGAACGCTGTGGCGAGGTCACCGCCAGCGCCTTGATCTTGCCGTCCTTGATGTACGGGTAGGACGTCATCACCACGTCCACCATCATGTTGATCTGGCCGCCGACCAGATCGATCAGCGCGGGGCCCGAACCGCGGTAGGGCACGTGCACCATGGACACGCCGGCGGTGGTCTTGAAGAGTTCGGCCGCAAGGTGGTTGGACGTGCCCTGGCCGTTGGACGCGAAGGAGTACTTCTCGGGGTCCTTCTTCAACAGCGCCACGAACTCCGGCAAGGTGTTGGCGGGCACCGACTGGTTGACCGACATCACGTTGGGAATCGTGGCCACCACGGTCAGCGGCGTGAAGTCCTTCACCGCGTCGTAAGGCAGCTTGGAATACACGCACGGCGCGCTGCCGTGCGTGCTGACCGAGCCCATCAGGATGGTGTAGCCGTCGGCCGGCTGCCGGGCGACGTACTCGGTGCCCACGGTGCCGCCTGCGCCGGGTCGGTTTTCGACGATGACGTTGGCGGACAGGCGCTGGCCCAGTCCTTCGGCCACCTTGCGCGCGATCAGGTCGGTGGACCCGCCGGCCGCGAACGGCACCACGATGCGAATCACTTTATCCGGCCAGGCGGCGCTGGCCGATCCGGCTGCCGCAAACAACGCGACCCCGGCGGCAATGCGACAGCAACTGCGTATCAGCCCTTGGTTCATGGCTTGGTTTCCCCTTGTTGATAGAACTTCCTTGTGACCGGATCATGCGTGTCCGGCCTTGGTTCGCTGCAACAACAAGGCCATGCTAGGCCTGCGGGTTCAATGACAGCAGCCCTACAGGTTTATATTTGTATAACTACCATTTATAGGTGCGCGGCCGTGAAGAATCCGGACTTGAATCTGCTTCTGCACTTCGATGCCCTGATGGCGTGCCGCAACGTGTCACGGGCGGCCGAGCAATTGAACATCAGCCAGCCGGCGATGAGCGCGGCGATGAACCGGCTGCGCCAGCTGTTCGGCGACCCCTTGCTGGTGCGCGAGGGTGGCGCGTGGCAGCCCACGTTGCGGGCGATGGAGCTGCATCAGAATTTCAAGCCGTTCCTGGAAAGCTGGCACCGGGCCACGCGCACCCGCGAGGCCTTCGACCCGGCGCACTCGTCGCGCACGCTGACCTTCTATGCCACGGACTATGTGCAGTTCACGCTGTTGCCCAAACTGATCCCGCGGCTGGCGGTGGACGCGCCGCATTTCCAGTTGCAGATCGTGCCGGCGCGCCCGCAGCACGGCCTGAGCATGCTGGACACGAATCACGTGGAATTGATCGCAGGCTATTTTCCGGATCCGGCCCCGGATCTGCGCACGCGTTTCCTGTACCAGGAGCCGGCGGTCTGCATCGTGCGCGAAGGGCATCCGTGCCTGCGAAAGCGTTGGAACCTGGATGCTTATCTGCGCTATGGCCACCTGGACCTGGCGGCGCACACGCGCTATTTCAGCACCGCGATCGACCGCATCCTGATGGGACAGAACCGCAGCCGCAAGATCGTGGCGACGTTGTCCAGCTATCTGGTCTGCCCGTTCATCGTGGAAGGTTCGGACCTGATCGCGACGATGCCGGTCAGCATCGCGCGTGCGATGACGGGCGCGGCACGCATCGTCACGTTGAAGGTACCGCTGACACTGCCACCGATCGCCGTGTCGCTGTACTGGCACGAGCGCTATCAGGACGATCCCGCGCACGCCTGGCTCAGGCAGTACCTGGCCGGCGTGCTGGGGTAGGCGCGGCGCTTATTTCAGCGGCAGGCAGATGCGCGTCTGCAATTGCGCAGGCGGGGTGGTACGGGGGTCGTTCATGTATTGCTCGAACATGGGGAAGTCGGCCGGCACCATGCCGCTGGCGGGCAGCCATTCCGAGAACAGCCAGTTATAGGGCTTGCCCATTTCGTTGTAGGGGCCGGTGTAGGTAAGCATCGCGCAGCGGCCGGCCGGGATCTCGAAGCGTTCCAGCTCACTGCCCAATTCCGCATCGGGTGCGACCGGCATGCCGGCCAGCGAACGCAGCTGGCTTTCCGGCACTTGTTCGGGGTCGTCGAAGTACACGCCGAAGCCGACGGTCGCCGGGTTGGCGATGCCCCGGCCGATGGCCAGCATGAAGGCGCGGCTGAAGACGGTACCAATTTCTTGATAGCTGCCGCGATGCGGCAGCGCGGCCAGCGTGACGCCGGGGAAGTGTTCGATGGAAACGGGGTACATGGCAAGCTCCTGGGAGTCGAGGGGTTGGGAGCGCGCCGCCCGGTACCGGCCCGGCGAAATGCCGAAGACGGCGCCGAACGCCCGGTTGAACGCGGCGTCGGATTCGTAGCCGGCGCGCTGCGCAACGTCCCTCAACGGCGCCTGCGACCCCGCCAATGCAACCGCGGCGCGATGCATGCGGATGCGCTGGACGGTGGCGTTGACGGTTTCCCCCATCATGGCGCGGTAGACGCGATGGAAGTGATAGGGGGACAGGCAGGCCAGGTCAGCCAGACGGTGCAGGTCAGGGTCGGCGTCCGGGTGAGAGGCCAGCCAGCGCAGGACGGGGTCGAGGCGTTGGGAGTAGAGGGTTCGGGTTTCGGGCTTCATGCTTGCTCCTTGGAGGGCAATGTAGCTTTGGGGGGTTTGCGGATTTTGCGGTTTTTCTTGGGGGAATTGTTGTAGTTGTCGGGGAGGGGTGTGTTCTTTTGACGCCTGGCGTGGTGGCTGCCGGCGGGGCGCGGGTCAACGATTGCGGTCCGGAGCCTTCGCTCCGGACTTCCCCATCGTCATCTTCGTTGTTGCCTGCGGCAACTGCCTTCAGATTCCCTCGGGCTTATCGACTCCCCGCGCCCCGCCGGCAGCCACCACACCAGGCTCCGTCAATGGCAATCTCGCGTCAGCTGGGGCGGATTTCTTGCTTGGGGTTCTCACCACGAACGGGGGATGGTGGAGGATCTTGCGGGGCCCGCCCCAGGCCGGCTGTAGTGGTCAAGTTTTTGTGGACACCTAGGTCGGTTGTTTTTGGCGTCGTCTGGCCTCATAGGTGGCCGGCGCCAGATATCCCAGCGTAGAGTGCAACCGCCGGGTGTTGTAGAAGTTTTCGATGTAGTCCTGGATATCTCGATGGGCCTCGGCGCGCGTGGCGTAACGAGTCTTCCAGAGGCGCTCGACCTTCAGGCTCAGGAAGAATCGTTCCATGACCGCGTTGTCCCAACAGTTTGCTCTGCGGCTCATGCTGCACACAATGCCATGCGCGGCCAGGACTGCCTGGTATTCGGCACTACCGTATTGGAAGCCTCGGTCAGAGTGCAGCAGCAACCCGGGGCGCGGCCGTCGCTGCCGGATTGCCATCTCTAAAGCCTGGCGAACGACTGGGGTATGTGTAGTTGACGCTGTTGCCCAGCCGACCAATCGTCGCGAGTACAGGTCCAGGACAGCGGCCAGATGCAGCCAGCCCTGTGCCGTGTTGATGCAGGTCACATCGGTGACCCAGGCTTGGTTTGGCCGGTCCACGTCGAACTGCCGATCCAACAGATTTTTGAACGTCGGTTTACCCAGATCGGTGATCGGCATCGGGACGAACCGACGTTTCCAAACAGGCCGTAAAAATGCCTGCCGCATAAGGGTACGCGCTCGATAACGGCCAATGACTACACCTTCGGCGCGTAACGCGTGGGTGATGCGGCGGCTGCCGTAGGTTGAGCCGCTTGCGTTAAATGCTGCGGCTACATGCACCTGTTCGCGCAATGCTTTAGGGCGTAGTAGCCGGAGCGGCTAACGCCCAACACCCGGCAGATGTGGCTGACGTGATAGGCCTTCTGTTGCAGATGCGCCACCAGGGCAAAGCTCACTTGAGTTCGCGGGCAAAGAAGGCCGAGGCTTTTTTTAATAGCTCCATGTCCACCTTCGCTTGGCGCAACTCCATTTCCAACTCGCGGATACGTCGTTGCTCAGGGGTGATTGGTAAACCAGGGCCGGGATCGCCCAATCGATCGGCCTTGTATTGGACCAGCCATCGCCGCAGCGCTGTCTCGCCTAGCCCCAACGATGTGCAGACCTCAGCTACGCTAAGGCCCTTGTCCATAACCATATGAACTGCCTGAAGCTTGAACTCAGCCGTAAAGGCACGCCGCTTAATCTTGGTCATGACTCACCTCCTAGGTTCAACCTAAATGGGTGTCTACCAAAATTAGACCACTACAGGCCGCGCGGGCGGCCTTTTGGGGCTTACGCGGTGTCTTGCGTCGGAGGGATGCGGGTACGTGCCCTCGAAGGCCGTCGGGTGTCTTGGGTCGTTGAGTTGTTGGACCGTGGAATCGTCGCTGCGTCGATCCGTTGATCGGTCGATCCGTTCACCCGTAGGATGGGTGGAGCGCGTTCCGGTCGGGTTACTGCGACGATGCGGAACGCGCGTAACCCATCATGCTTGCGGGATCAACATCCGCCGCACAATCAATACCCGCGCTGCGGATCGTAGATGTTCGGCAATGGATCGCCGCGCTCGTTGGCATCGATCAGCAACGCGGTGTGCCTGGCGCGTTCCTTGCGGTCGGGGATCGCGGCGCAATGCGGCGTGATGATGATGCCGGGGTGGGTCCACAGCGGGGAGTCCTCGGCCAGCGGCTCTTGTTCGAACACGTCGAGCACGGCCTGGTGCAGTTGGCCGCTGTCCAGGGCGTCGATGACGTCTTGGGTGACCATGTGCGATCCGCGGCCGGCGTTGATCAGGCTGGCGCCGCGCGGCAACTGCGATAGCGTGGCGGTGTTGAGGATGCCCTTGGTGGCGTCCGTGGCGGGCAGCAGGCAGACGAGGAGGTCAGTGCCTGCCAGGAACTCACCGAACTGCTCCTGGCCGGCGTAGGAGGGCAGGCCTTCCAGCGTGCTGGCGCCGCGTGACCAGCCGGTGACGGGGAAGCCGACGCGGGTCAGGAGTTGGGCGGCGGCGATGCCCAGGTGGCCCAGGCCCATGATGCCCACGCGCATGTCGGCGGCAACGCGCAGGGAGTCGAACAGCTCCCAGTGGCGGCGCGCCTGGTTGTCCACAACCCGCTTGATGTCGCGCGTCAGCATCAGCGCGGAGGTCAGCACGAACTCGGCCATTTCGGTGCGGGTGCGGGCCGTGACCATGCGGGCGATGGACAGGTGGCGCGGCAGGTGCGGGTCGGCCAGGATGTGGTCGACGCCGGCACCGGCGCTGATGATGAGTTTCAGGTGGGTGAAGGTGGCCAGACGGCCGGCGTCGGGGGCCCAGACCAGGGCGTAGTCGACGGTGGCGGGGTCGATGTCTTCATGCCAGCCCACCACGTCCAGGTCGGGTGCGAACGCGCGGAACTGCTCCCGCCACGCGTCGATCGCGGATGGGCCGCCGGAATTGATGATGAGCCGCATGCGGATCTTTCCCCTGTCTGCGGGCGCGCCAGGCGCCCAGGCTGTGCGCGGTGCGCGCCTGCGGTTTATCCACAGGCGGCGCGCCGCAAGATCTTATCAACGTTCGACAGTGCGGTTCCAGCGCGCGTTGAATGCGGGCCGAGTCGTGTTGATCTGATCCCAGTCCAGGATCTTGGCATTTTCCATGTAGCCCTGGAAGCGCTTGAGCGCGTCGGCGTTATCCGCCTGCGCCTGGACATTCTTGTTGGACGGGAAGTGCCCGCCCATTTCCAGCGCCTTCGCCTGGGCGCTGGCCGACAGCAGGTACAGCGCCAGCTTCTGCGACAGTTCCGGCTCGCTGTTCTTGGCGATGACGCATTCGCCCACCATCAGGATCACCGAGCCTTCCTTGGGCTGCGCGTATTCCACCGGGATGTCGCGCTTCTTCAAGCGGGCGATCGCCGTGGGCGTCAGCGGGAAGATGGCGGCTTCATTGGACTGGATCATCTCGGCCAGCTTGGCCGAATTGGGGATGTATTCCAGCACGTTGGGGCCGATGGTCTCGGGCCACTTCTTGAAGCCCGGCTCGTAGTTCTTGTCGTCGCCGCCCTGGATGCGGTTGAACATCAGGAAGCCGTGCAGGCCGAAGGTGCTGCCGGAGGCGGACTGGAACACGACCTTGCCCTTGTACTTCGGGTCAGCCAGGTCCATCCACGACGTGGGCGGCGCCCAGCCGCGGTCGGCGAACATCTTGGTGTTGTAGCCCAGGCCCGTCATGCCGATGTCGATGCCGGCCGCCATGCGGTCCTTCATCACGGCGGTGGGGTACAGCTCTTTCAGCACGGGGTCGTCGTTCAGCTGTTCGCACAGGCCCATCGAGATCGCGCGCGCCATGATGCCGTCATCCAGGAACATGACGTGCATCTGCGGCTTGTCCTTGTAGGCCTGCGCTTTCGCCAGCACGTCCGTCGAGGTGCCCGGCACCACGACGATCTTCACGTTGTTGGCTTTCTCGAAATCCGGAAACACGTACTGCGTAAAGGCGCGCTCCATGTCGCCGCCGTTCATGCCGACGTACAGCGTCTTCTGCTGCGCCATGGCGCCCGCGGACAGCAACGTCATCATCGCCGCGCCCAGCAGCCACTTCCCCTTGCTCA
>Ga0213827_1001199_pt1 | contig 15471 bp, 16 predicted proteins | sample MC6MC0898MG_FD_180669 | JGI IMG/M metagenome (GOLD analysis project Ga0213827, IMG submission 180669) | Enriched soil aggregate microbial communities from Iowa State University, Ames, United States - MC6-MC0898-MG | ecosystem: Environmental > Terrestrial > Soil > Unclassified | place: USA: Iowa...
GTCCTCACGTAATCAATAGGGCCTGACGGCCAACACCTGTATAAGTAGACAGTATTATTCCACAGCGATTGTGGATCGCCTACCCCTGATTTGAGATTTCTCCGGCGGCATGTTGCAGCAAGCCCTCTAGCGCGGCCTTCACCGTTTGTCGGCGGACCTCATCGCGGTTGCCGGGGAAGTGCCGGCACTCACTAAACACGGCCTCGCCCACCCCCCAGGCCAGCCAGACAGTCCCCACCGGCTTGGCCGGCGAGCCGCCGTCAGGCCCGGCGATCCCGCTGACCGCCACGGCAAACCGCGCATGGCTGTTGCGCTGCGCCCCGTGGACCATGGCCTCCACCACCTCGCGACTCACCGCCCCGACCTGCTCGAACAATTCGCCCGGCACCTTCAGTTGCTGGGTTTTCTGGCGATTGGAATAGGTGACATAACCCGCCTCGAACCAGGCCGAACTGCCGGCAATCCGGGTGATCGCCTCGGCGATACCGCCCCCGGTGCAGGATTCCGCCGTGCTGACGTGGGCATTGAGAACCTGTAGACGCCGGCCCAGTTCCGCGGCCAACTGAGTGATTTCATTCACGACTCTCTCCTTATCAGACGGGCGTGAGCACTACCCTACATGAGCAGGTTGCGCTTGCAAGGCGCTGGGTGGATCAGAATATGAGTTGTGCGGTGCCCGCGCACTACCGCTGATCCTCCGGAACATTGGCTTCCACTACGCCGATGCGCCCGGCTGCCCAGCGCTGATACAAGCCAATGGCGAAGTCTGCACCGGCCATCGCCGTCAGGCAGCCGAACGCGGCAGCCGTCCAGGCCGAGAGGTTGGCGGCATATAACAGCATCACCACCGAGACGCCGCAGATCATGCTCGACCCGGAGCGCAGGCCCAGGCGCCGGACCAACGACCAGCCACGGTCACCCTCCTTGTCCGCGCGCCACATTTCACCCGACAAGCCCCCCAGCAGCGTGAGCGCAATGACCAGCCAGACAGGGATCTCCAGCAAGGCTTGCTGTTCGTTTGTCATTTGATTACTCCTGAGCGACGAGCCAAGACATTATGCATCAACGCATTAACAGTCAATCAGAAACACCGCATATCCGGATCCAATTAATGCATTAACGCATCAAAATAATTCATGGCCCAATACCCAAGAAATTTCCAGGCACAAAAAAACCGTCATCGGACGGGTTTGCATTGGCGCAGATGACCCTCAGCGGGCGTACATACCCCACCAGAACACATGCCCCAGGATGACGATCTGCCCGGTCTGGATATCCTGGAAGCCGTAGTCCTCATCCGGATGCTCATCGCGATTAAAGCTGCGCAGGCGAATCCCGGTGGGCAGGCGATACAGCTGTTTAACGCGCAGCTGGCCGTTGTGGTTGATGGCGTAGAGGTCGCCGTCGATGATATCGCCGATCCCGCACTTTCCAGCATTCACCCCGACCGTGGCGCCATCACGCAGCACCGGCAACATGCTGTTGCCGCGCACGGTCACGCATTTGGCCTGGTCGAACTGCACGCCGTTGTGGCGCAGGCTGCGCTTGCCGAAACGCAGGCTGGCGCGCTCGCTTTCTTCGATGACGAATCTTCCTGATCCAGCAGCCAATTCAACCTCGCGTAGAAAGGGCACCGAGACCTCGTCATCTTCGATGGGCGTGTCGTCATCCCACAGGCTGATGTCCTTGAGTTCCGAGTGTACGGGATCCCGTTCAGGCGGATAACCCGCCGCGACATCGACGCGGCCACGCAACTGGTCGGTACTCACACGAAAGTACTCGGCGATCTTCGAGATGTGTTTATCCGCCGGATCGGCGATCTTGCTGCCGAGGATCCGCGAGAGAGTGGATTGCGGCACGCCGGTGCGACGGTGAAGCTCCGTAGGGGAGATCCCGTGTTGATCGAGCAGTGCTCTGAGGACGGTAGAAACATTGCGTTTTTGCATATTTTCCATAATGCGGGTTCTTTTCGGCGATGACAAATGCTGATTGGCATAAATGGCCCTGCAGATCCGCAAAACACCCCCACATGGCGTTCATCCCTGGGTCGTGCGCAGCCGCCCATGGTAACCTTGCGCCCATCGCGCAAAGGCCTGGGCAACGCCCTCCTTTACCCACCCCTTTGAATGAATCCGCCTGATTACCCGATGAATAAAGCACTTTCCGACCTGTCCTCCCACACCCCGATGATGCAGCAGTACTGGCGCCTGAAGAATCAGCACCCGGACCAATTGATGTTCTATCGCATGGGTGACTTCTACGAGATCTTCTACGAAGACGCGAAGAAAGCCGCCAAGCTACTGGACATCACCCTGACGGCGCGCGGGCAGTCAGCCGGTCAGGCGATTCCCATGTGCGGGATTCCTTACCATGCCGCCGAAGGTTACCTGGCCAAGCTGGTCAAGCTGGGCGAGTCGGTGGTGATCTGTGAGCAGGTAGGCGACCCGGCGACCAGCAAGGGCCCGGTGGATCGCCAGGTGGTGCGTATCATCACCCCCGGCACCGTCAGCGACGAGGCGTTGCTGGACGAGCGACGCGACAACCTGATTGCCGCTGTGCTGGGCGACGAGCGTCTGTTCGGCCTGGCTGTGCTGGACATCACCAGCGGCAACTTCACCGTGCTGGAAATCAAAGGCTGGGAAAACCTGCTGGCCGAGCTGGAGCGGGTCAACCCGGTGGAGCTGATGATCCCGGATGACTGGCCCAAAGATCTGCCGGCCGAAAAACGTCGCGGCGTTCGTCGCCGCGCGCCGTGGGATTTCGAGCGGGATTCGGCGTTCAAGAGCCTGTGCCAGCAATTTTCCACCCAGGACCTCAAGGGTTTTGGCTGCGAGAACCTGACCCTGGCCATCGGCGCTGCCGGGTGCCTGTTGAGCTATGCCAAGGAAACCCAGCGTACCGCCCTGCCGCACTTGCGCAGCCTGCGGCATGAGCGCCTGGACGACACCGTGGTGCTGGACGGCGCGAGCCGGCGCAACCTGGAACTGGACACCAACCTGGCGGGCGGCCGCGAGAACACCCTGCAATCGGTGGTCGATCGTTGCCAGACCGCCATGGGCAGCCGCCTGTTGACCCGTTGGCTGAACCGCCCGTTGCGCGACCTGCAGGTGCTGCAGGCCCGGCAGAGCTCGATCACCTGCCTGCTGGATGGCTACAGCTTCGAGAAACTGCAGCCGCAGCTCAAGGAGATCGGTGACATCGAGCGGATCCTGGCGCGGATCGGCCTGCGCAACGCTCGTCCGCGCGACCTGGCACGCCTGCGTGATGCCCTCGGCGCCCTGCCGCAACTGCAGGTGGCGATGAGTGAACTGCAAGCGCCCCACCTGAACCAGTTGGCCGTGACCACCAGCACCTATCCCGAACTGGCGGCACTGCTGGAAAAAGCGATCATCGACAACCCTCCCGCAGTGATCCGCGACGGTGGGGTGTTGAAAACCGGGTACGACGCCGAGCTCGACGAGCTGCAATCGCTGAGCGAGAACGCCGGCCAGTTCCTCATCGACCTGGAAGCCCGGGAAAAGGCCCGCACCGGCCTGTCCCACCTGAAGGTCGGTTACAACCGGATTCACGGCTACTTCATCGAACTGCCGAGCAAGCAGGCCGAACAGGCCCCCGCCGACTACATCCGGCGGCAGACCCTCAAGGGTGCCGAGCGCTTCATTACCCCGGAACTCAAGGCGTTCGAAGACAAGGCACTGTCGGCCAAGAGCCGAGCGCTGGCCCGCGAGAAAATGCTTTACGAAGCCCTGCTCGAGGACCTGATCAGCCAATTGCCACCCTTGCAGGACACTGCCGCGGCACTGGCCGAGCTGGATGTGCTGAGCAACCTGGCCGAACGTGCGTTGAACCTCGACCTGAACTGCCCGCGTTTCGTCAGCGAACCGTGCATGCGCATCAGCCAGGGCCGTCACCCGGTGGTCGAGCAAGTGCTGAGCACCCCGTTCGTGGCCAACGACCTGAGCCTGGACAACAACACGCGGATGCTGGTGATCACTGGCCCGAACATGGGCGGTAAATCCACCTATATGCGTCAGACGGCACTGATCGTGTTGCTGGCGCACATCGGCAGTTTCGTGCCCGCGGCCAGCTGTGAGTTGTCGCTGGTGGACCGGATCTTCACCCGGATCGGCTCCAGTGACGACCTCGCAGGCGGACGCTCGACCTTTATGGTGGAAATGAGCGAAACCGCGAACATTTTGCACAATGCCACCGAACGCAGCCTGGTGCTGATGGACGAAGTGGGCCGCGGCACCAGTACCTTCGACGGCTTGTCCCTGGCCTGGGCAGCAGCCGAACGCCTGGCCCAGCTGCGCGCCTATACGCTGTTCGCCACCCACTACTTCGAGTTGACGGTGCTGCCGGAAAGCCAGCCATTGGTGGCCAACGTGCATCTCAACGCCACCGAACACAATGAACGCATCGTTTTCCTCCACCACGTGCTGCCTGGCCCCGCCAGCCAGAGTTACGGCCTGGCGGTGGCACAACTGGCGGGGGTGCCCACAGAAGTCATCCTGCGCGCCCGAGAGCACTTGAGTCGCCTGGAAACCACCAGCCTGCCCCATGAAATCCCGGCTCCGGCCAAAGGCAAACCGGCAGCGCCGCAGCAGAGCGACATGTTCGCCAGCCTGCCTCACCCGGTGCTGGACGAGCTGGCAAAACTCGATCTGGATGACCTGACACCACGTCGTGCACTCGAAATGCTCTATACACTGAAGACACGGATCTAACGCTGTTGCCTGCAAGCTGTTAGAATCTCGCGCGGTTTGGGGTGCTGCAGGCTATTAGCCTGGTCTGCAGGCGAGCGCTCCCAAACCTGGCGACCCCACCGTGAAGGGGCGCAGCACGCCGCCTGAGGAGAGAATTAGAAATGACCTTCGTCGTCACCGACAACTGCATCAAGTGCAAGTACACCGACTGCGTAGAAGTCTGTCCGGTGGACTGCTTTTACGAAGGCCCGAACTTCCTGGTGATTCACCCGGATGAGTGCATCGACTGCGCCCTGTGCGAGCCGGAATGCCCTGCTGTGGCCATCTTCTCCGAGGACGAAGTTCCGGACGAGATGCAAGAATTCATTCAGCTGAACGTTGAACTGGCCGAAATCTGGCCCAACATCACTGAGAAGAAAGATTCGCTGCCAGACGCAGCGGAGTTTGATGGCGTGAAAGGCAAGATCAAAGACCTGATTCGCTGATCTTCACTGCACGCTCAAAAAAGGCCCTTCGCGGGCCTTTTTGCATGTTCGGGAGTGGGACTTTTCAGCGGACAAAAAAAGGGGCGGTGTGACCCGCCCACATTTTTTCCCTAGTCCCTGTGTTCCTTTTCATCGTCCTGATGAATCACGTCCTTGCGATGTTCCCTGACCATCATCCTTGATGGCTGTGTCTGTCCGTCGACACAGGGCTGATATTAAAGGCTTGGCCAGTAATCACAATCACCGCCCAGGCTTAAACAGTAGGTGTAGCAGTGCCCGCGCCAATAATTAATTCTTTATAAAACAGCATGTTAAAAAATGTATTACTGAGCAACAGCATTCATCCAGCAAACATTAAAACCGAACACTTACGAAAGAGTAAGCCACGGCTTACAGCAACTCAGGAAAGCCCCCGAGAGACTCTTCCAGCTAAACAACGGGTGAAATCACGGGCACAAAAAACCCCGAGAGGTCGGGGTTTTTGCTGATCGAGTTCCGGGGGTTCCTGCTACTGGAACAAAGACTCGCTCGACAATCCATTTTTCTCGAGAATTTCACGCAGGCGTTTCAGTCCTTCCACCTGGATCTGCCGGACCCGTTCGCGGGTCAGTCCGATTTCCAGGCCAACGTCCTCCAGCGTGCTGCTCTCATGGCCGCGCAAGCCGAAGCGGCGAATCACCACCTCACGCTGCTTGTCGGTCAATTCGCACAACCACTGATCGATACTCTGTGACAGGTCATCATCCTGAAGCAGCTCACAGGGATCGGTAGGGCGGTCGTCAGTCAGGGTGTCCAGCAGGGTTTTATCCGAATCCGGACCCAACGAGACGTCGACCGAAGAAACCCGTTCGTTCAGGCCCAGCATGCGCTTGACCTCTCCCACCGGTTTTTCCAGCAGGTTGGCGATTTCTTCGGGTGAGGGTTCATGATCGAGCTTTTGCGTCAGCTCTCGGGCGGCCCGCAGGTAGACATTCAGCTCTTTGACCACGTGAATCGGCAACCGGATGGTCCGGGTCTGATTCATGATCGCGCGCTCGATGGTCTGACGAATCCACCAGGTTGCGTAGGTCGAGAAACGGAAGCCACGCTCCGGATCAAACTTTTCCACAGCCCGGATCAGCCCGAGGTTGCCCTCTTCGATCAGGTCGAGCAATGACAGCCCACGATTGACGTAGCGCCGGGCGATTTTCACCACCAGTCGCAAGTTGCTTTCAATCATGCGTTTACGCCCGGCCGGATCTCCACTTTGCGACAGGCGCGCAAAATGAACTTCTTCTTCCGGGGACAACAGGGGGGAAAAGCCGATTTCATTGAGATACAGCTGGGTAGCATCTAGCGCCCGTGTGTAGTCAATGTACTTGTGTTGCTTGAGTGAGGCGGAGTGTTTGGATTTTGCGCGAACTGAAGGTGTAGCAGACCCCTCATTCGACGTCTGATCCGATGCGACGTCGGTCTCCATCAGGAGAACCTCATCGTCGATGTCAAACTCCGGCACTTCTTTACTGAGAGCCATTGTTATAGTCCTTTGGTGAGTTCGACCTCAAGCTCAAGCGACGCCTTTATCCTTGGCAGCGCTGGAGCCTGTTCCTCTACGTGAAGGAACAGGCTGGTAACAAATCAACGACGTGGCAGGAATTGCAGCGGATCTACTGGTTTACCTTGTCGGCGAATCTCAAAATGCAGTTTCACCCGGTCCGTACCCGTTGACCCCATTTCGGCAATTGTCTGTCCGACCTTGACCTGCTGCCCCTCCCGAACCAACAGCCTGCGGTTGTGACCGTAGGCACTGACGTAGGTATCGCTGTGTTTGATGATGACCAATTCACCGTAGCCCCGCAAGCCACTCCCGGCGTAAACGACAGTCCCATCAGATGCAGCTAAAACAGGCTGTCCCAAATCTCCGGCGATATCAATTCCTTTATTCAAACTACCGTTTGAAGAGAATTTTCCAATAAGAATGCCATTAGATGGCCAACCCCATCCTGTGGGAGCGGGTCCCGCTGGGGGCAATGGCGCCGGGGCGGGCTTGCTGGCAGTAGACGGCGCAGCGGCGGTCGTACTGGTGCCGGCCGCCGAAGCTGGACGGCGGGTAACCGTGAATTTTCCGGAAGGCGAAGAGCTGGTGGTGGAGGACGTCACGACCGGGGTCGGTGTTGAACCGGAGCGTCCATCGAAGCGAATCGTCTGACCCGGATGTATCGTGTAAGGCGCAGGAATGTTGTTGCGCGCGGCGAGGGCTTTGTAGTCCCAGCCGTAGCGGAAAGCGATGGAAAACAAGGTATCGCCGCGACGGACTACATACTGGCCGGTGGTGACGGCAGGACGCTGGGCGGCCGTGCTGTTGCGATCGACAACCCGCACGTCACTCGACTTGGTGCTGGAGCAACCGACCAGCAATGAGCTCAAGACAAGGCCAGTCACCAGGCACTGAAAGCTTTTTGTACCAATACGCTGCGCAATGACTTTGAGACTCACCCGCCGCTCCCTTTCTGGTGGCTGAAAATAGTAGATGCCTGGTTCAGGCATGAAATGTCGCAAGTATAACTGGCCGCTGGCGCATTACCGTCGGCAAAACGAAATCGATACAGACCCGCGTTTACTGGCTGTAGTACAACGACGTTGAAGCCATCCTTGCCGCTGTAAGACCAAGGTAATCGAAGAGAATTCAGCGCCGTTGAACAAATGCTCAGGCCAATGGCCCGTTAAGCAACGGGACGAAGCGCACCGAGCCCAGGACACGCCTGGAAAAACCCTGCTCTTCCCGGATGATCAACAGCAATTGTTGAACCTCGCCTGACCCAACCGGAATCACCAGACGCCCTCCTGGCGCCAACTGATCCAGCAGTGCCTGGGGCACATCGGTCGCCACCGCCGTGACGATAATGCCGTTGTAAGGCGCCAGCGCCGGCCAGCCTTCCCAACCATCGCCCCAGCGAAACACCACGTTGCGCAGGTTCAATTCCACCAGGCGCTCTTTGGCCCGATCCTGCAGGACCTTGATCCGCTCGACCGAAAACACCCGCTCCACCAGTTGTGACAACACCGCAGTCTGATAGCCGGAACCGGTACCGATCTCCATGACCTTGTCCAAAGGCCCCGCTTCTAAAAGCAGCTCGCTCATGCGTGCCACCATATAAGGCTGGGAAATGGTCTGGTTGTGGCCAATCGGCAAGGCCGTGTCTTCGTAGGCACGGTGGGCCAGCGCTTCATCGACAAACAGATGGCGCGGCGTACGGCGGATCACTTCCAGGACCTGGGCGTTACTCACGCCCTCTTCATAAAGTCGCTGGATCAAGCGCTCACGGGTACGCTGGGAAGTCATCCCGATCCCGCGGCGCAGCATATCGTCTTGCTCGCGAGCCATCAGCGCAACCCCTCCAGCCAGCCATCGAGACTGGCAAAGGCATCATTGAAGGTGCGATCGAGCTGCAGCGGGGTGATGGAGACATACCCCTGCATGACGGCGTGGAAATCCGTACCCGGCCCACCATCTTCCGCATCGCCGGCCGCTGCAATCCAGTAGCCGGACTTGCCGCGTGGGTCGACCACTTTGGTCGGAGCCGCAGCGCGTGCCCGGTGACCCAGGCGGGTCAATTGAATGCCACGGATGTGGTCCAGCGGCAGGTTCGGAATGTTCACGTTCAACACCGTGCGCGGCGGTAGATTCAGCTCGGCATGAGCTTGCACCAGTTTGCGCGCAAAGTAGGCCGCTGTCGGCAAATTATCCACCTGCCGCGAGACCAGGGAAAACGCAAAAGACGGCTTGGCGAGAAAGCGCCCTTCGAGTGCCGCGGCCACCGTACCGGAATACAGCACGTCGTCCCCCAGGTTGGCCCCCAGGTTGATCCCGGAAACCACCATGTCCGGTTCGCGCTCGAGCAAGCCGTTGAGGCCCAGATGCACACAATCGGTCGGCGTGCCATTAAGGCTGATAAAGCCGTTGGCCAAGGTTTGCGGGTGCAAGGGACGGTCCAGCGTCAGCGAACTGCTGGCGCCGCTTTTGTCCTGGTCCGGGGCGATAACCACGCACTCGGTGTAATCCGCCAGCGCAGCATGAAGCGCGGCGAGACCGGGTGCGGTTACCCCATCGTCGTTAGAGATCAGAATACGCATGGGCTGTCCGTCTGCCCCACCGGCACCAGATCAACGAGTTCACGCACCAATACGGTGGCGAAACATCCGGCCGGCAGGACGAATTCCAGTTGCAGAATGTCCAGCGAAGGATAATGCCACGTCAACCCGCCAATGGGCAGCCGCAGGATGCGTCGTTCATGGCTCATTCCGGCGTTTACCAGCCAGTCGCGCAGATCCGCTTCGCCCATGGCGATCCGTTGCTCCAGCTCATGGGTCGCACCCGCGGCAGGCGAGTCGCCCTCGCCCCATTGCGGCCCGGTCGGATGCAGGTCGAGGATCGCCAGGCGCGGGTCGCTGCACTCCGCTTCGCCAGCCGGGAAAAAGCTGCGGCTGTCAGTGAAGGCCAGTAAATCGCCAACCTGCGCGCGCTGCCAACTGCCGTCGGCAACACGCGCCGCCAGCACCTGATTGAACAGAAAGCTGCGGGCGGTGGACAGCAACCGCGAACGCACATTGCGCTGCTCCGGCAAGGCCTTGCGCGCCGCCCAGGCACGCGCGTCCACCACGTTGCCGCCGTCATGGCCGAAACGTTGTGCACCGAAGTAATTGGGAATGCCCTGCTTGGCGATCAGTTGCAGACGCGCTTCGAGCGCCTCTTTGTCGCCGGCGAACTGGGTCAGGCGCAAGGTGAAACCGTTGGCCGAATGCGCGCCCCGTTGCAGCTTGCGCTTGTGCCGGGCGGTCTTGAGAATTTTCAGGGTATCGTTTTCAGCCGCCGACAAATCCGGGTCGGCCTTGCCCGGTAATTGCACGCTGAACCACTGACGGGTCAGCGCCTGACGATCCTTCAGACCGGCATAGCTGACGGTGCGCAAGGGCACGCCGGCGGCCTTGGCGATACGCCGTGCCGCTTCCTCGGTGTTCAGGCCGCGTTTTTCCACCCAGATCCACAGGTGCTCACCGTCGCCAGTCAGCGGAATGTCGAGCACTTCATCGACCTGGAAATCTTCCGCGATGGCTTTCAGTACCGCGCTGCCGAGGGGTTCGCCATAGGCTCGCGGGCCAAGCAATTGCGCTTCGTTCATGGGCGCAGCAACAAGGCAACGGAATGCACGGCAATGCCTTCTTCGCGACCGACAAAGCCGAGTTTTTCGGTGGTGGTAGCTTTCACGTTCACTTGATCCAGTTCAACTTGAAGATCGGCGGCAATCAGCGCCCGCATCGATTCGATATGGGGGGCCATTTTAGGCGCCTGGGCAACGATGGTGTTGTCGACGTTGCCGACTTTCCAGCCCTTGGCATGAATCAGCGCAACCACATGACGCAACAGCGCACGGCTGTCAGCACCTTTGAACTGGGGGTCGGTATCGGGGAAGTGTTTACCGATATCGCCCAGTGCCGCAGCACCCAGCAAGGCATCGCTCAACGCGTGCAACAATACGTCGCCGTCGGAGTGGGCGAGCAGCCCGAAGCTGTGTGCAATCCGCACGCCGCCCAGAGTGATGAAATCGCCTTCAGCAAAACGGTGCACATCGTAGCCGTGGCCAATACGCATAAAAAAACGCCCTGATTGAGTCAGGGCGTGATTCTACCTGCTTTAGGCGCCCAGGGCGTGCGCGTGATGCCGTAAGTGATCATCGATGAAGCTGGCGATGAAGAAATAGCTGTGGTCGTAGCCCGGTTGCAAGCGCAAGGTCAGCGGATGGCCGGTGAGTTTGGCCGCCTGCTGCAAGGCTTCAGGCTTGAGTTGTGTGGCGAGGAAGTCGTCCCGATCGCCCTGGTCGACCAGCAGTGGCAGCTGTTCACTGGCTTCGCTGAGCAGCACCGTGGCATCCCACTCACGCCACTTCGAACGCTCTTCACCCAGATAGCGGGAAAACGCCTTCTGGCCCCACGGGCAATCCATCGGGTTGTTGATCGGCGCGAACGCCGAGACCGACCGGTAGCGCCCCGGATTACGCAGTGCACACACCAGTGCGCCGTGGCCACCCATGGAATGACCGCTGACGCCGCGCTTGTCTGACGCTGGGAAATGCGCCTCGACCAATGCCGGCAATTCCTGCACCACGTAATCGTGCATCCGATAGTGTTTGGCCCAGGGCTCCTGGGTGGCATTCAGGTAAAATCCGGCACCCAGGCCGAAATCCCAGGCGCCCTCCGGGTCCCCCGGCACATCGGCGCCACGCGGGCTGGTGTCCGGCGCCACGATGATCAAGCCCAGCTCCGCCGCCAGGCGCATGGCACCGGCCTTGTGCATGAAATTCTCATCGGTGCAGGTCAAGCCCGACAACCAATACAGCACCGGTAACTTGCCACCCTGCTCCGCCTGGGGTGGCAGATACACGGCAAACACCATGTCGCAACCCAGCACTTCGGAGTGATGCCTGTAGCGTTTATGCCAGCCACCGAAGCTCTTCTGGCACGAGATGTTTTCCAGACTCATAGGAGTACTCCCAGCTTCAAGCCGCACGCTTCAAGCGGCAAGAGGGGCGCACCTTCTTGCCACGTAAAGCTTGTAGCTTGCCGCCGCTCTTAAAAATGGATGACGGTGCGAATGCTCTTGCCTTCATGCATCAGGTCAAAAGCCTTGTTGATGTCTTCCAGGCCCATGGTGTGGGTGATGAAGGTGTCCAGTGGAATCTCGCCGGTCTGGGCCATTTCCACATAGCTTGGCAATTCGCTGCGACCGCGCACCCCACCAAAGGCCGACCCGCGCCAGACGCGCCCGGTGACCAACTGGAACGGACGGGTAGCGATTTCCTGGCCGGCACCGGCCACGCCGATGATCACCGACTCGCCCCAGCCTTTATGGCAGCATTCCAGTGCCGCACGCATCAGTTGGACATTGCCGATGCACTCAAAGGAAAAGTCCACGCCGCCATCGGTCATATCGACAATGACGTCCTGGATCGGACGATCGAAGTCTTTCGGATTCACACAGTCGGTGGCACCCAACTGCTTGGCGATCTCGAACTTGCCCGGGTTGATGTCGATCGCAATGATGCGCGCGGCCTTGGCCTTTACCGCACCGATCACGGCCGACAGGCCGATGCCGCCCAGACCGAAGATGGCCACGGTATCGCCCGGCTTGACCTTGGCCGTGTTGATCACCGCACCAATCCCGGTGGTCACGCCGCAGCCCAGCAGGCAGACCTTTTCCAGCGGTGCCTCTTTAGGAATCTTGGCCACGGAAATTTCCGGCAGCACGGTGTACTCGGAGAAAGTCGAGGTCCCCATGTAGTGGAAAATCGGCTGGCCCTTGTAGGAGAAGCGAGTAGTGCCGTCCGGCATCAGGCCTTTGCCCTGGGTCGCACGGATCGCCTGGCAGAGGTTGGTCTTGCCCGACTTGCAGAATTTGCACTGGCCACATTCCGGGGTGTAGAGCGGAATCACATGATCGCCCACGGCCACCGAGGTCACGCCCTCGCCAATGGCTTCGACCACTGCGCCACCTTCGTGACCGAGGATCGATGGGAAGATGCCTTCCGGATCGGCACCCGACAAGGTGTAGGCGTCGGTGTGGCATACGCCGGAGGCGACCACGCGCAACAGCACTTCACCGGCCTTGGGCATGGCGACATCGACTTCAACGATCTCCAGGGGTTTCTTGGCCTCGAAGGCAACGGCAGCGCGCGACTTGATCATCCTGACTCTCCAGCGAATTAAAACGAGACCGGGAGTGTAATACACGGCCATCCGATGAATAATCGAGACAAATGCAAAATATTATTGCCATACAGGGATAATCAGAATGTCCGAGAACCGCTGGGAAGGCATCGACGAGTTCGTCGCCGTCGCCGAATGCAGCCAGTTCACCGCCGCCGCCGAGCGCCTGGGAGTCTCTTCCTCCCACGTCAGTCGCCAGATCGTCCGCCTGGAAGAGCGCCTGCAAACCCGCCTGCTCTACCGCAGCACGCGCCGGGTGACCCTCACCGAGGCCGGACAAACCTTCCTGCAACACTGCCAACGCTTGCAAGACGGACGCGAAGAGGCCTTGCGCGCCGTCGGCGACCTGACCAGCGAACCCAAGGGCATGTTACGCATGACGTGTGCCGTGGCGTACGGCGAGCGTTTCATCGTGCCGTTGGTGACCGGTTTCATGGGGCTTTACCCGCAGTTACGGGTCGACATCGAGCTGAGCAACCGCCCCCTGGACCTGGTCCACGAAGGCCTCGACCTGGCCATCCGCCTTGGCCGCCTGCAGGACTCGCGCCTGGTGGCCACCCGCCTGGCACCACGGCGCATGTACCTGTGCGCCTCACCCTCCTACCTTGAACGCTACGGTCGCCCCCATAGCCTGTCGGAGCTGAGTCGGCACAACTGCCTCATCGGCAGCTCGGACCTTTGGCAACTGGAACAGAACGGCCGGGAGTTTTCCCAGCGGGTCCAAGGCAACTGGCGCTGCAACAGCGGGCAAGCCGTCCTGGATGCCGCGCTCCAAGGCGTTGGCCTGTGCCAGCTCCCGGACTACTACGTGCTGGAACACCTGAACAGTGGCGCCCTGGTGTCGTTACTCGACGCCCACCAGCCCCCGAACACCGCGGTCTGGGCGCTGTACCCACAGCAACGACATCTGTCGCCGAAGGTGCGCAAATTGGTGGATTTTCTGAAGGAAGGGTTGGCGAAACGGCCGGAATACAGCAGCTGATTCGCTGCGTCCTCGAACGCAGCCTCGCGGGCTCGGCAGTTGCTACAGAGCCCCGCGCTGTCCCCAACGCAAGCGCAACCACTCAAGATCCTCGGGCCGGGTCACCTTGAGGTTATCCGCCCGCCCCTCGATCAAACGCGGCGCCTGCCCCGACCACTCCATCGCCGAAGCCTCATCGGTGATCGTGACATCCGCCACCAGACTATCGGCCAACGCTCGATGCAAGGCCCCCAGGCGAAACATCTGCGGCGTGTAGGCCTGCCAGATCAAACTGCGGTCAACGGTCTCAAGCACCCGGCCGTGCTTGTCCACCCGCTTGAGGGTATCGCGCGCCGGCACTGCCAGCAGCCCACCCACCGGATCATCCGCCAGCTCCGACAGCAGCTTGTCGAGATCATCACGCGCCAGGTTCGGCCGTGCCGCATCATGGACCAACACCCAATCCTCATCGCCAGCGCCCTGCGCATGCAGGTGCAACAAGGCATTGAGCACCGAACCCGAACGCTCTGCGCCCCCCTCCACCCGCTGAATGCGCGGGTCGGCAGCACAGGCCAGGTTCGGCCAATAAGGATCATCGATTGCCAGACTGACCACCAGCCCCTTCAAGGCCGGGTGATCGAGGAAACAGCCAAGGCTGTGTTCGAGAATTGTGCGTCCGCCCAATTGCAGATACTGCTTGGGACGGTCGGCTGCCATACGGGCACCCACACCCGCGGCAGGAATCACGGCCCAGAAGGCCGGCAAGCTATTCATCATTGAGCCAACTGGTAAAGGGTTTCACCGTCCTTGACCATGCCCAACTCATGGCGAGCCCGCTCTTCAACGGTCTCCATGCCTTTTTTCAGCTCCATCACTTCGGCGTCCATCACCCGGTTGCGCTCCAGCAGCGTCTGGTTTTCAGCCTGCTGATCGGCAATTTGCTGAGTCAGGTCGGCCACCTGTGCCAGGCTGCCGTTTCCCACCCACAGGCGGTACTGCAACCCCCCCAGGAGCAAGAGCAAGACAAGAAACAACCAATAGGGACTGCGCATCGAATATCAGGTATCCACTGAAAAAAAACAGCCATGCCAACACTTTGAAGCGTCTGATAGCACGAAGCCTGGAAGAACCAGGCTCGTACTCTAAGGCATCAGACTAGTGGCAAAAAACCCGCTAATGCGATTTTTTCGACACAATCCGGTGTCTTTCTACTCCACCAAGCTTAGCCGCGGAATTCGCTGCGGCCGTTGTACTTGGCTTTGGCACCCAATTGCTCTTCGATACGCAGCAGTTGGTTGTACTTGGAAACGCGGTCGGAACGGCACAGCGAACCGGTCTTGATCTGGCCTGCCGAAGTGCCCACAGCCAGGTCGGCAATGGTCGAATCTTCGGTTTCGCCGGAGCGGTGCGAGATCACGGCAGTGTAACCAGCGGCCTTGGCCATCTGGATCGCTTCCAGGGTCTCGGTCAGAGTGCCGATCTGGTTGAACTTGATCAGGATCGAGTTGGCGATCTTTTTATCGATGCCTTCTTTCAGGATCTTGGTGTTGGTCACGAACAGGTCGTCGCCCACCAGCTG
>Ga0213827_1001200_pt1 | contig 15466 bp, 14 predicted proteins | sample MC6MC0898MG_FD_180669 | JGI IMG/M metagenome (GOLD analysis project Ga0213827, IMG submission 180669) | Enriched soil aggregate microbial communities from Iowa State University, Ames, United States - MC6-MC0898-MG | ecosystem: Environmental > Terrestrial > Soil > Unclassified | place: USA: Iowa...
CGCCAGCCACTCTTGCGGTACCGAGGACGAACCGTGCATCACCAGGTGAGTGTTGGGGATGCGCTTGTGGATTTCCTTGATGCGGTCGATCGCCAGCACGTCACCGGTAGGCGGCTTGGTGAACTTGTAGGCACCGTGGCTGGTACCGATGGCGATTGCCAGGGCATCGACCTGGGTCTTCTTGACGAAGTCGGCAGCTTCTTCAGGGTCGGTCAGCATCTGGCTGTGGTCCAGCACGCCTTCGGCGCCGATGCCGTCTTCTTCACCGGCCATGCCGGTTTCCAGGGAACCCAGGCAGCCCAGCTCGCCTTCCACCGAAACGCCGCAGGCGTGCGCCATGGCAACGGTCTGCTGGGTAACACGGACGTTGTAGTCGTAGTCGGTCGGGGTCTTGCCGTCTTCACCCAGCGAGCCGTCCATCATCACCGAGCTGAAGCCCAGCTGGATGGAGCGTTGGCAGACGTCTGGGCTGGTGCCGTGGTCCTGGTGCATGCACACCGGGATGTGCGGGAATTCTTCGATGGCGGCCAGGATCAGGTGGCGCAGGAACGGCGCGCCAGCGTACTTGCGGGCACCGGCCGAGGCCTGGACGATCACTGGGGAGTCGGTCTTGTCAGCCGCTTCCATGATGGCGCGCATCTGCTCGAGGTTGTTGACGTTGAAAGCCGGAACGCCGTAACCGAACTCGGCGGCGTGGTCCAGCATCTGGCGCATGCTAATGAGTGCCATTGTGTATCTCTCTCCCGACAAGCGTCGTTTTGTTTCGTGCAAGCCTGCCGCAGGGGCGGTTGCTGTTCAAGTAGTGTGGGCCACCAGCGCGGCCCGGCCAGTCACGGTGCCTTGCAGCCCCGCCCAATCAGGTCGTTGGTTGCCACCCAGTACACCAGGCCTTCATCGCCCTTGGTGTGGAAGGCCAGCACGCCATCGCTGTACATCGCGCCCGACGCGCTCGGCTCGGACTTGAGCCGGTACACCTGGTCGCCGCCGCCGAGGCGAACGTCGACCGAATCCTGCTGCGCGTCAGCGTAGCGCCACAGCACATCGGCCTGGCTGTCGCAGACCCAACGGGTCCAGTTGTCTGCCGGGGCGGGTTGCGCCGGCTGCAGCAGCGAGCATCCTGCCAGTGTCGCCAGGGCCATCAAGGCCATCAGCGCTTTCATTGCATATCCTCTAGATGACCACACAACGGTCGCTTGGTTGCCTGCTCCGACGAAGCGCATCGGTTCAAGGGCAGCCTGGCGCCTTGCGCTGGTGGTCTTCGTCATACTTTTCCAGGCCTTCCGGGCCCACGCGCTTGCTGATGACCGGCACGGTTTCGGCCTGCCACTCGGACTGGTAGCAACCGCCCTTGGGCGGCTGCGCCGGGTCATCGGCCGAGGACGGGCTGCCGGAGCAAGCGCTCAGCAGGCCGGCCAGGATCATCACAGGCAATTGCTTGACCATCAGGTCGCTCCCTTTGCCAGGCGCCGCCATTGTCAGGCTTTGGCCCGCTCTTCCAGGATCGCCACCGCCGGCAGTACCTTGCCTTCGACGAACTCGAGGAACGCACCGCCACCGGTGGAAATGTAGGAGATATCCTTGCTGACGCCATATTTATCGATGGCAGCCAGGGTATCGCCACCACCGGCGATGGAGAACGCGGCGCTGTCAGCAATGGCCTTGGCCAATACCTGGGTGCCGTTGCCGAACTGGTCGAACTCGAACACGCCGACCGGGCCGTTCCACAGGATGGTCTTCGACGACTTCAGCAGCTCGGCGAAGTTGGCTGCGGTTTGTGGGCCGATGTCCAGAATCATGTCGTCGGCAGCAACGTCGGCGATCGCCTTGACGGTGGCTACGGCGCTTTCGGCGAATTCCTTGGCGACCACCACGTCGACGGGCAGCGGCACGCTGACCTTGGCGGCGATGGCTTTGGCGGTCTCGACCAGGTCAGGCTCGTACAGCGACTTGCCAACCGGGTGGCCAGCGGCGGCCAGGAAGGTGTTGGCGATGCCGCCACCGACGATCAGTTGGTCGCACACCGCGCTCAGGCTGTTGAGCACGTCCAGCTTGGTGGAAACCTTGGAGCCGGCAACGATGGCAGCCATCGGCTTGGCCGGGGCCTTCAGGGCTTTGCCCAGGGCGTCCAGTTCGGCGGCCAGCAGCGGGCCGGCAGCAGCGACCTTGGCGAACTTGGCCACGCCATGGGTCGAACCCTCAGCACGGTGGGCAGTACCGAACGCGTCCATGACGAAGACGTCGCACAAGGCAGCGTACTGCTGCGCCAGTTCGTCGGCGTTCTTCTTTTCGCCCTTGTTGAAACGCACGTTCTCGAACAGCACCAGGTCACCGGCCTTGACCTCGACACCGTCGAGGTAATCGGCGACCAGCGGCACGTCGCGGCCAAGGGCCTTGCTCAGGTAGTCGGCAACCGGCTTGAGGCTGTTCTCGGCCGAGAACTCGCCTTCGGTCGGGCGGCCCAGGTGCGAGCAGACCATTACCGCCGCGCCCTTCTCCAGGGCCAGCTTGATGGTCGGCAGCGCAGCGAGGATACGCGCATCGCTGGTTACCACACCGTCCTTTACAGGCACGTTGAGGTCTTCGCGGATCAGTACGCGTTTACCTTGCAGGTCGAGGTCGGTCATCTTCAACACGGTCATGAATGCAGTCCTTCAGGGCTGTTTGCTGCGGGTTGGGTGGACGACGTGCAGATAATGTTCGGCGACGTCGAGCATACGGTTGGCAAAACCCCATTCGTTGTCGAACCAGGCCAGCAGGTTCACCAGGCGTGGGCCTGAGACGCGGGTCTGGCTGGCATCGACGATGGCCGAATGCGGGTCATGGTTGAAATCACAGCTGGCGTGGGGCAGCTCGGTATAGGCCAGCAAGCCTTTCAGCGGGCCATCCAGCGCCGCCTCGCGCAATACCCGGTTGACCTCTACCGCGCTGGTGTCGCGGGCGGTCTGCAGGGTGATGTCCAGGCACGAGACGTTGACGGTGGGCACGCGTACCGCTTTGGCCTGGATTCGCCCGGCAAGTTCCGGCAGCAGTCGCTCGATGCCACGCGCCAGACCAGTGGACACCGGGATCACCGACTGGAAGGCCGAGCGCGTGCGGCGCAGATCTTCGTGGTGATAGGCGTCGATCACCGGCTGGTCGTTCATCGCCGAGTGAATGGTGGTGATCTGCACGTACTCGATGCCGAACGCCTGGTCCAGCACCCGCAGTAGCGGCACGCCGCAATTGGTGGTGCAGGAGGCGTTGGAGACAAGACGCTCGTTGCCGGTCAGGCACGCCTGGTTGATGCCGTAGACAACCGTGGCATCTACATCGGCCTCGCTGGCCATGGGCTGCGAGAACAGCACGCGCGGTGCGCCAGCGTCGAGGAAGCGCTGGCCGTCGGCGCGGGTGTTGTAGGCGCCGGAGCATTCCAGCACCAGGTCGATGTCCAGGGCCGCCCAGTCGACGCCCTCGGGCGTGGCGCTGCGCAAGACTTTCACGCAGTCACCGTTGATATGCAGACAATCGCCGTCGACCCTCACTTCGCCGGGAAAACGGCCGTGGGTAGAGTCGAAACGTGTCAGGTATTCCACGCTGGCCTGGTCGGCCAGGTCGTTCAGTGCAACGATCTCGAAGCCGGCTTTTGCCCCACGCTCGAACAGTGCGCGCAGGACACAGCGGCCGATGCGGCCGTAACCGTTGAGTGCAACTTTGTAGGGACGCGGGTGGGGCATAGGTGGCTCGTGAAATCCGTCGGTTGAAAGGGGCCGCGATGCGGCCCATTCGCGGCACAAGGCCGCTCCCACAGGGTACTGCGGCGTATGCAGATCCTCTGGGAGCGGCCTTGTGCCGCGAACGAGGGCCTGGGGCCCTCGCTTTGCCTGTATCAGTCTTCCAGCAGCTCTTCGGCGGTACCCAGGATGTTTTCCAGGGTGAAGCCGAACTCCTCGAACAGTGCGCTGGCCGGAGCCGATTCACCGTAGGTGGTCATGCCGATGATACGACCTTCCAGGCCGACGTACTTGTACCAGAAGTCAGCGTGGGCGGCTTCGATGGCGATGCGCGCACCGACTTCCAGCGGCAGTACGGACTGCTTGTAGGCGGCGTCCTGGGCGTCGAACACGCTGGTGCTCGGCATCGAAACGACGCGAACCTTGCGGCCCTGCTCGGTCAGTTTGTCGAACGCCTGAACGGCAAGGCCCACTTCGGAGCCGGTGGCGATCAGGATCAGCTCAGGCTCGCCAGCGCAGTCTTTCAGCACGTAACCGCCACGGGCGATGTCGGCGATCTGCTGGGCGTCGCGGTCCTGGTGCTGCAGGTTCTGACGCGAGAAGATCAGCGCCGAAGGGCCGTCCTTGCGCTCCAGGGCGTGCTTCCAGGAAACCGCGGATTCAACGGCGTCAGCTGGGCGCCAGGTGTCCAGGTTCGGCGTGCTGCGCAGGCTGGTCAGCTGCTCGATCGGCTGGTGAGTCGGGCCGTCTTCGCCCAGGCCGATGGAGTCGTGGGTATAAACGTGGATCACGCGCTGCTTCATCAGGGCGGACATGCGCACAGCATTGCGGGCGTATTCCATGAACATCAGGAAGGTAGCGCCGTAAGGCACCAGGCCGCCGTGCAGGGCGACGCCGTTCATGATGGCAGTCATGCCGAACTCGCGCACGCCGTAGTACATGTAGTTGCCGTTGGCATCTTCATGGCTGACGCCCTTGCAACCTTTCCACAGGGTCAGGTTGGAACCGGCCAGGTCGGCCGAACCGCCCAGCAACTCCGGCAGCAGCGGGCCGAAGGCGTTCAGGGTGTTCTGGCTGGCCTTGCGGCTGGCGATGGTTTCGCCTTTGGCAGCGACTTCAGCGATGTAGGCCGCGGCCTTTTCAGCGAAGTCGGCCGGCAGCTCGCCGCTCAGGCGGCGCTTGAGTTCGCCAGCCAGCTCAGGGAAGGCTGCGGCGTAGGCGTCGAAACGCTTGTTCCACTCGGCTTCGACCTTGGCGCCAGCGTCCTTGGCATCCCACTCGGCATAAATGTCGGCAGGCACTTCGAACGGCCCGTGGTTCCAGTTCAGCTCTTTGCGGGCCAGGGCGATTTCGTCGTTGCCCAGCGGAGCACCGTGGCAGTCTTCCTTGCCCTGCTTGTTCGGCGAACCGAACCCGATGATGGTCTTGCAGCAGATCAGGGTCGGACGGTCGCTCTTGCGCGCGGTCTCGATGGCGGTGCGAATCTCGTCGGCGTCGTGACCGTTGACGTTACGGATCACCAGCCAGTTGTACGACTCGAAACGCTTCGGCGTGTCGTCGGTGAACCAGCCTTCCACTTCACCGTCGATGGAGATGCCGTTGTCGTCATAGAAGGCGACCAGCTTGTTCAGGCCCAGGGTACCGGCCAGCGAGGCGACTTCGTGGGAGATGCCTTCCATCATGCAGCCGTCGCCCAGGAACACATAGGTGTTGTGGTCGACGATGTTGTGGCCGTCACGGTTGAACTGGGCGCCCAGTACTTTTTCAGCCAGGGCAAAGCCCACGGCGTTGGCCAGGCCTTGGCCCAGTGGGCCGGTAGTGGTCTCGACACCCGGGGTGTAGCCGAATTCCGGGTGGCCCGGGGTGCGGCTGTGCAGCTGGCGGAACGACTTGAGGTCATCGATGGTGACGTCATAGCCGGTCAGGTGCAGCAGCGAGTAGATCAGCATCGAACCGTGGCCGTTGGACAGCACGAAGCGGTCGCGGTCGGCGAAGCTCGGGTTGCTCGGGTTGTGCTTCATGTAGTCGCGCCAAAGCACTTCAGCGATATCCGCCATGCCCATAGGGGCACCTGGGTGGCCGCTGTTAGCCTTTTGCACGGCATCCATGCTAAGGGCACGAATGGCGTTGGCACGTTCACGACGGCTGGGCATCGCTTATCTCCTGGGCTTGAATAGGTGGTGTTACGAAAAAGGCGGCTATTTTCGCCCACTGGGGGGCTGGGGGCAATGACGGATGGCCACACTTGGGCGTTTTTCCCGTGATTGGCTGTCAATGCGGCGGAAAACCCGGTGCACCCACCCGCCCATCAGGCAATATCAAAACTTTTTGATATTGGCCTTGCTAGGGCAGCGATGCCTGTCTAGACTGCCGCGTCATGAACCTGCGTGCGCAAACCATCCCTCAGCAAAGCGACACCCTGGCCGCCCTGTGCAAGGCCAGTGGCGACGAGTTGCGCCTGAATGTCTTGCGCGCCTTGGCCAGTGACTCATTCGGCGTGCTGGAGCTGGCGCAGATCTTCGACATCGGCCAGTCGGGCATGAGCCACCACCTCAAAGTGCTGGCCCAGGCCGAGCTGGTGGCCACGCGCCGTGAAGGCAACGCGATTTTCTACCGCCGCGCCCTGCCCGACAGCCACCGCCTGGGCGGGCGACTGCACACGGCGTTGCTCGAAGAGGTCGATGACCTGAGCTTGCCGCAGGACGTCCAGGGACGCATCGCCCAGGTACAGCAACGCCGCGCCGCCACCAGCCAGGACTTCTTCCTGCGCGTGGAGGAGAAGTTCCGCGCCCAGCAGGACCTGATCGCAGGCCTGCCGCAATACCGCGAAAGCCTGCTGGCGTTGCTCGACACACTGAATTTCGAGCCGACCGCCAGCGCGCTGGAAGTCGGCCCCGGCGACGGCGGTTTCCTGCCTGACCTGGCCCGGCGCTTTGCCGCTGTCACAGCCATGGACAACAGCCCGACCATGCTCGAGCTGGCGCGCCAGGTGTGCGAGCGCGAACGCCTGGATAATGTAAACCTGCAGTTGGCCGATGCACTGGGTGCAACGGATGTGGAAGCCGACTGCGTAGTGCTGAACATGGTCCTGCACCATTTCAGCGACCCGGCCCAGGCCTTGCGCCTGCTGGCCAAACGGGTGAAAGCGGGCGGCAGCCTGCTGGTCACCGAACTGTGCAGCCATGACCAGGGTTGGGCGCGGGAAGCCTGCGGCGACCTCTGGCTTGGCTTCGAACAGGACGACCTGGCCCGTTGGGCCAATGCTGCCGGGCTGGCCCCGGGGGACAGCCTCTATGTGGGCTTGCGTAACGGTTTCCAGATCCAGGTCCGCCATTTTCAGCGGACGGCTGGCGACACACACCATCGGTAAATTTTAGGAACCCGTCGAGATGAGCGAATACTCCCTTTTCACCTCCGAGTCCGTGTCCGAAGGGCATCCGGACAAGATCGCCGACCAGATTTCGGACGCGGTCCTGGATGCCATCATCACCCAGGACAAATACGCCCGCGTGGCGTGTGAAACCCTGGTCAAGACCGGTGTCGCCATCATCGCCGGCGAAGTCACCACGTCGGCCTGGGTCGACCTGGAAGAACTGGTGCGTAAAGTCATCATCGACATCGGCTACAACAGCTCGGACGTCGGCTTCGACGGCGCCACCTGCGCCGTGATGAACATCATCGGCAAGCAGTCGGTGGACATCGCCCAGGGCGTCGATCGCTCCAAGCCGGAAGACCAGGGTGCTGGCGACCAGGGCCTGATGTTCGGCTATGCCAGCAACGAAACCGACGTGCTGATGCCGGCGCCGATCTGCTTCTCGCACCGCCTGGTCGAGCGCCAGGCCGAAGCGCGCAAATCCGGCCTGCTGCCGTGGCTGCGCCCGGACGCCAAGTCGCAGGTCACCTGCCGCTACGAGAACGGCAAGGTCGTCGGTATCGACGCCATCGTCCTGTCCACCCAGCACAACCCTGAGGTCTCGCAGAAAGACCTGCAGGAAGCGGTGATGGAGCTGATCGTCAAGCACACCCTGCCGGCTGAACTGCTGCACAAAGGCACCCAGTACCACATCAACCCGACCGGCAACTTCATCATCGGTGGCCCGGTGGGTGACTGTGGCCTGACCGGCCGCAAGATCATCGTCGACTCCTACGGCGGCATGGCCCGTCACGGTGGTGGCGCGTTCTCCGGCAAGGACCCATCGAAAGTCGACCGTTCCGCTGCCTACGCCGGCCGCTACGTGGCGAAGAACATTGTCGCTGCAGGCCTGGCCGAGCGTTGCGAGATTCAGGTGTCCTACGCCATTGGCGTCGCCCAGCCGACCTCCATCTCGATCAACACCTTCGGCACCGGCAAGGTTTCCGACGACAAGATCATCCAGTTGGTGCGCGAGTGCTTCGACCTGCGTCCGTACGCCATTACCAAGATGCTCGACCTGCTCCACCCGATGTATCAGGAAACCGCTGCCTATGGTCACTTCGGCCGTACCCCGCAGCAGAAGACTGTCGGCGACGACACCTTCACCACCTTCACCTGGGAGCGTACCGACCGCGCCCAGTCGCTGCGTGACGCTGCCGGCCTGTAAGTTTCCTACAGCGGTAAATCAAAGCCCTTGCCGAGTGATCGGCAGGGGCTTTTTCATGACATATCGGCTGACAACTGCGCGGCGCATCGACAGGTTTACCGGCCTAGGCTGATGCTTCCACCCCGCCACGCAAGGATGCTGGCCATGCCCTTTATGCTGCTCATGCTGGTGCTGTTGCTTGCACCCGCAAGCCACGCATCCGACTGCCCGGAATGGTCAGCGGACCGCGCCGACGTGGAACTCGCCAACCTGCGTGAAACCCTTGCCCAATGGGACGACCATTACCATCGCCTGGGCGAAGCCCTGGTGCCGGACACGCTCTACGACCAGAGCCGCCAGCGCCTCCTGCACCTTCAGCGGTGCTTCGCACACCAAGGCGGGCTGGACTCCCTGGCCACTTCACGCGGCCCCCTTGCCCATCCCATTCCCCACACCGGTGTCGAAAAACTGCCGGACGCCCAGGCAGTCGCCCGCTGGATGGCCGGCAAGACTGGCGTATGGGTGCAACCAAAAGTCGATGGGGTAGCTGTCTCGCTGATTTACCGCCAAGGCCGGCTGGTACGGCTGCTTAGCCGCGGCGATGGGGTACGGGGGCATGACTGGAGCCGGCACATCCAGGACCTTGAAGGCATCACCCGGCAACTCCCGCAAGCGCTCGACCTGGTGCTGCAAGGCGAGCTGTACCTGCGCCTGGTTGGGCATGTACAAGCGCAGGCGGGCAGCGCCAATGCCCGTGGCAACGTCGCCGGCCTGCTGGCGCGCAAGCGCCTGGGTCGCGAACAGGGCGAACGCATCGGGCTGTTCGTCTGGGACTGGCCGCAAGGGCCGACCACCCAGGCCGAGCGCCTGACACAGCTCACGGCCCTGGGGTTTGCCGACAGCGAGCGTTACAGCACACCCATCGCTACCCCGCAAGAGGCCGCGCAGTGGCGCTTGCACTGGTACCGCACGCCACTGCACTTCGCCACGGACGGCCTGATCCTGCGCCAGGACAGCCGGCCCCCTGCCGATCGCTGGCAGGCCAACGCGCCCTACTGGATCGCCGCGTGGAAATACCCCTTCGCCCAGGCGTTGGCGCAAGTGCGCGAGGTGCGCTTTGTCATCGGCCGCACCGGCAGGGTGACGCCACTGCTCAAGCTGCAGCCGATCACACTGGACGACCGCCGTATCAGCCAGGTCAGTCTGGGCTCCCTGGCCCGCTGGCAAATGCTGGACATTCGCCCGGGCGATCAGGTGGTCATCAGCCTGGCCGGGCTGACCATTCCTCGGTTCGAACAGGTGCTGCACCGCGCAGTCGAGCGCCAACCCGTGTTGGCACCCGAGGCCGGGCGCTTCGGCCCTCACAGTTGCTGGCGAGCCAGCGAAGGTTGCGAAGAGCAGTTCATCGCCCGCCTGGTATGGCTGGGCGGCAAGCAAGGGCTGGCGATGCCGGGCATCGGCCCGGGCACCTGGCGGCGGCTGGTGCAGGCGGGCCTGGTGACGTCGCTTACGGATTGGTTGGCACTCGATGCCGAGCAGCTGACCACAGTGCCGGGCATCAGCGAGATCACCGCCCTGCAACTGCAACGCAGTTTCGCCATGGCCCGCAGCCGGCCTTTCGCCCAATGGCTGAAGGGGCTTGGCGTGCCTGCGCCCGGGCATGTGCCGCGGGGTGAGCCTTGGCCCGCCCTGGCCGGCCGGTCTGCCAGCGATTGGCAAACCTTGCCTGGTATCGGCGCAACACGCGCCAGACAACTTGCGGCGTTCTTCGCCAATGCCGATGTTCAGGGCATCGCCACACGATTGGGGAACAGTGGGCTCGACGGCTTTCAGGCGACACAAGATGCCCGTTCGCAATAGCCCACGGGCAGGGCATGCCCGTGGGAATGCCTGAATCTCAGCCTGAAAAAAACGACAAGGGTTTATAAATCGGCAAAACCAAGGCAGGATTTCCCCACTTTTTGCTGCCCCGCCCCGTTTAGGAGGCTATTCATGAAACGTATTTCAACTGTTTTCCTGCTGGCAACACTTGCTTTTGGGGTTCAAACCGCCCAAGCCGCAGAAGAACAACCGGGCCTTACCGGCTGCGCCGGCAAGCGCCAGGCGATCAGCGAGCAGATCGAGCAAGCCAAGGCTCACAACAACAGCGAGCAGCAAGCTGGCCTGGAAACAGCGTTGGGCGAAGTTGATGCGAACTGTACCGACGCCGGCCTGCGCAAAGAACGCGAGCAGAAAGTGCTCGAAGCGCGCCACGAGGTCAACCAGCGCACCAAGGACCTGGACAAGGCCATGAAAAAAGGCGACCCGGAGCGCATCAACAAGCGCAAGGACAAACTGGCCGAGGCAAAAAAGGAACTGCAGGAAGCGGTCGACGATCTGGAACGTTGACAGCGAGCAGCCACTCAAATTGGCTTGTAGGACTTTTCTGAACTTGCCCGTCTAAGGGTTCACTCAGTTGTAGGAAAGGGGCAGGATCGCAGCGCTTACTGCCATTGCCCCTACAAGGAGGCTCCTGTGAAATTAATTTCTTCCGCAGTCATGCTCGCAGTTCTGGGCCTGAGCACCTTCGCTGTGCAGGCTGCTCAGCCCACCCCGGGTTTGACCGGTTGCGCCGCCAAGCGCAGCGCCATCGAGAACCAGCTTGAATACGCCAAGGCACACAATAATGCGGGCCAAATCCGCGGCCTGGAAAAAGCCCTGCAGGAAAACACCGAGCACTGCACCGATGAAGGCTTGAAGGAAGAGCGCGAACAGAAAGTGCGCAAGGCCGAATCGGAAGTCAAAGAGCGTGAAGCCGACCTCAAGCAGGCCCAGGCGAAAGGCGATAGCAGCAAGATCACCAAGCGTGAAAATAAACTGGCCGAGGCCAAGGCAGAACTTGAAGCCGCCAAGGCCGAACTGAACAAGTGACCTGATCCTTCAGGCACGTGCGCCCGCCAGCGGCCCACAAACCGCTGGCGGGCAGCATCAGTGGTTACGAAACTCTGTATGGCAGGCCTTGCAGGCTGCCTCGACCTTGTCCATCGGTGCCTTGAGCATTGCCGCATCCAATGGCTGCTTGCGCGTCACTGCCAGCAATTCGCCCGTTACACCTTCCAGCGCCTGCGCCAGGTCGTGGAAACGCGCCTGACGCTCCCAGACTTCGGGCCGCGCACTGCTCTCGCCATCGTCTTTTACCTGCGGGAAATGCTGCCAAGGCGCATGGGCCAGGCCATCGAGCTTCACAGCGCCGTCCGCGAACCTGGCGCCATCGAACGGCAACCGCCCACGCAGCATGCCGCCCATGTCCTCGCTGGTCTTGAGCATCTGCTTGAAGATCGCCTTGCGCTGCCCCAAGGGTGAGTTAGGATCGACACGGTCGCAGGCCGCAAGGGACAGGCTGATCAACAGCACGGCGGTGAAACATTTGAACATCACGGTCACATTGGCAGCTCGAAGGGCCAACAGTATCCTCGCCTGGCCGACAAAGACCAATACCCATACGAACACTACGGGCAAGTTTCATCTGCTGCCCGCCAAGGATTCAACCATGAAATCTGCTCTGCGCCATCTCGCCTGGGCGCTGCCAGCCCTGGCCTTGCTGGCCGGCTGCAATGGCGGCGAAAGCGCCAAGCCCGAGCCCCACGCCATCGCCACCTACGCCCCGGCCACCTGGAAAGACCTGCCCGCAGTCAGCGACGAAGACCTGCTGGCCGGTTTCTACGCCTGGCGCAGCGGCTGTGAGAAGCTCAAGCGCGACCCAGTGTGGGCCGCTACCTGCAATGCCGCCGGCAGCGATACGGCGAGCGCTGCCCAGGTGCGTACCTTCCTTGAGCAGAATCTGCAGGTTTATGGTCTGCGCTCCGCCGAGAACAATGCCAACGGCCTGATTACCGGTTACTACGAGCCGGTCTACCCCGGCAGCCTGAGCCAATCGGCGACCAACCCTGTGGCGGTTTACGGCCCCCCGGAAGACATGATCGTGGTCGACCTGGCCAGCGTGTACCCCGAGCTGAAGGGCAAGCGCCTGCGTGGTCGCCTCGATGGCCGGGTACTCAAACCATACGACACTGCCGAAGTGATCAACCGTAACGGCGTCAAGGCACCGGTGCTGGCCTGGCTGACCGACCCGATGGACCTGCAATTCCTGCAGATCCAGGGTTCGGGCCGGGTACAACTGGAAGACGGCCGTCAGCTGCGTCTGGGCTACGCCGATCAGAACGGCCACCCCTACCGGCCGATTGGCCGCTGGCTGGTGGAGCAGGGCCAGTTGAAAAAAGAAGAAGTGAGCATGGGTGCGATTCATGCCTGGGCCCAGGCCAACCCGCAGCGCGTACCGGAACTGCTGGCCAGCAACCCCAGCTACGTATTCTTCAGCACCCGCCCGGACAGCAACGAAGGCCCGCGCGGTTCCTTGAACGTACCGCTCACCGCCGGCTACAGCGTGGCGATCGACCGCAAGGTAATTCCGCTGGGCAGCCTGTTGTGGCTTTCCACCACGCGCCCGGACGGCTCGCCAGTGGTGCGCCCGGTGGGTGCGCAGGACACTGGTGGGGCGATTGCGGGTGAAGTGCGTGCCGACCTGTTCTGGGGCACCGGGCCGGAAGCCGGCGAGCTGGCGGGGAACATGAAGCAGCAGGGGCAGATCTGGATGCTCTGGCCTAAAGGCCAGCCACTACCTGAGGTCCCTAAGGTACCTTGATCAGCGGTGGATTCTTCGCGGGCTTGCCCGTTCCCACAGGTACACCACAGTACTGAAGGGCTGTGTTGTCCCTGTGGGACTCGCGAAGCAGGCAACGCGGTTTCAGATGGAAACCACGAAGAACGACACGATAATTGCCAACCCGGCAAACCACACCAGCGAGCGCAAGGCCGCCCAATCGGCCAGGTAGCAGATGATGTAAAGCAAGCGGCTGGTGATGTACATCACCCCCAGCACGTCCTGCGTCACCTCCTCGGCATTGCCGACGATATCCGCCACCAGCACCGCCGCCGCGAACGCTGGGAACGCCTCGTAGCTGTTCTGCTGCGCGGCATGCGCGCGGCGTGGCAAGCCCGACAGCGTGTCGAGGAAGGCACGCGGATCGTGATTGTCCTTCATGCCGAAACGGCCACTGCTCACTTTGGCGATCAATGCACAAAGCGGCGGCAGGAGCAGGGCAAACAGGATGCACCACAGGGCAACGGTCATTGGACAGGACTCCTATCAATCGTGAGGTTAGAGCTTCATCACCAGCATGCCTGCCAGCACCAGCCCGCAAGCTAGGAGTCTTGGCCCGCCAAAAGGTTCTTTGAGGTAGCGCATACCCAGCAGCACCACCAGGATCACGCTCAACTCACGCAAGGCCGCCGCCTCGGCCACCGAGCCCAGGTGCATGGCCCACAGCACCAGCGCATAGCTGAACAGCACGCAAAACCCTACCGCCAGCCCCAGACGCCACTGCGTTCGCCAAAACAGCACGAACGGTGCCCGCCGCGCCACGCTGGCCAGCAGCGGGAATTGCCAGGCACTGAGCAGGGTCAGCCATACCAGGTAGTCCCACGGCTTACCCCACAAGCGCACGGCCTGGCCGTCGAACCAGGTGTAGCAGCCGATGCACAGGCCGATCAGCGCCACCACCGGCAGCATCGACCAGGGCAGCCGGTCACCGCCGCCGCCCTGCCACAATAGGCAAGCCATGCCACACGGGATCAGCAGGATGCCGATGATCTGCTGCTGGCTGAGCGACTCACCGGCAAACGCCAGCGTCAGCCCCAGCACCACCAGCGGCGACAGCCCGCGCATCAGAGGATAGACCAGCCCCAGGTCGCCCACTCGGTAGGCCTTGATCAGCAGGTAGCGGTACAGCTGCTCGGCCAGCGCCGAGGCTATCAGCCAAGGCCATATCTCAGCCGGCGGCACATCGACGAAGGCCACAGCCAGCACTGCGAACACCAGCGCCACCGTGTCCATACTGGCGATCACCAGCAAGCGCTCGCCGCTGAATTTGATCAGGGTATTCCAGGTCGCATGCAGCAGGGCGGCGACCAGCACCAGGGATGTTGCCAACACGCCTTCTTGTCCTTATGGCTTTTCATGGCTGTGAATATATAGCGTTCGGGGGCCGCTGTGCGGCCCAATCGCCGGCAAGCCAGCTCCCACATTGACCGCGCCGCTTTCAAGGCTGATGCCGTACATGTGGGAGCTGGCTTGCCGGCGATTGGGCTGCGCAGCAGCCCCCTTACATGGGAACGATTGGAACGAATCCGGTCAAAGCTTGTGTCCCGAACCCCGCGCCAGGTCATCAAAGAACTGCCCGAGCCATTCGGGTTACGACTTGGAAGCCATTTTTACAGGACCTGGGATGCTTGAATTAGTTGCCGCGTTTATCTGCCTGACCACCCTCCTCACTTACGTCAATTACCGCTTTATCGGCCTGCCCCCCGCCATCGGCGTGATGGTCACGGCGTTGCTGTTCTCGCTGATGCTGCAGGGTTTGAGCCTGATCGGCTTCCCTGGCCTGGAAGAACGCGTTGAAGGGCTGATGAACCAGATCGACTTCAATGACCTGCTGATGCACTGGATGCTGGCATTCCTGCTGTTCGCCGGCGCGCTGCACGTCAACCTCAGCGATCTGCGCAGTTACCGCTGGCCGATCGGTTTGCTGGCCACGATCGGGGTGCTGATCGCCACCGTGGTGATCGGCTACCTGTCGCACTGGGTGTTCGCGATGTTCGGCTGGCAGGTGCCACTGATCTACTGCCTGCTGTTCGGCGCACTGATTTCGCCCACCGACCCGATCGCCGTGCTGGGCGCACTGCGTACCGCCAATGCCTCCAAACCGCTGAAAACCACCATCGTTGGTGAGTCGCTGTTCAACGACGGTACGGCGGTTGTGGTGTTCACCGTGTTGCTCGGCATCATCCAGCTGGGCGAAACCCCGAGCATTACCGACACGGCGATTCTGTTCGCCCGGGAGGCCATAGGCGGGGTGGTGTTCGGTGGCCTGATCGGCTACGCCACCTACCGCATGATCAAAAGCGTCGAGCAGTACCAGGTCGAGGTCATGTTGACCCTGGCGCTGGTCATCGGCGGTTCGGCGATGTGCTATGAGCTGCATGTTTCGGCGCCGATCGCGATGGTCGTGGCCGGCCTGATCATCGGCAACCTGGGGCGCAACCTGGCGATGAACGACATGACCCGTCGCTACATGGACGGCTTCTGGGAGCTGATCGACG
>Ga0213827_1001210_pt1 | contig 15368 bp, 11 predicted proteins | sample MC6MC0898MG_FD_180669 | JGI IMG/M metagenome (GOLD analysis project Ga0213827, IMG submission 180669) | Enriched soil aggregate microbial communities from Iowa State University, Ames, United States - MC6-MC0898-MG | ecosystem: Environmental > Terrestrial > Soil > Unclassified | place: USA: Iowa...
CGCGATCAACGCCGCGATTACCGCGGTGGCAGAAGCTATGGCATGGATAAGGCTGGCTGTGTCTGCTGAAATATCAGGCATAAACAACTTCTTGACGTTGTGGATGTTCATCGTTTCACGGTCAGGCAGGCGTGCCGGGCAGGTGCCCAGGTACGGGTTCAAGGCGAGCCACAAGGCTGGCTAGGCCTGGCAGAGTGCCATAATTTTGCGGGTTTTGCAGAAAAACAAATGGCTATCGAGCTCCAAGTTTGGGGACCTTGCTTAAACCTAAAACTCTGACCCTTCCCTCACTGGAGCATCTATATTGCTTAAGCCAAATGGTGCACAGCCCTTATCCCCTGTCCAACCCCAACCATCGCTCTTCCAATCGAGTAAGGGCAGTCATCACTGAACCTAGCCCACCGACCACGGGAAGCTCGAAGGCCAATTACCAAGTGCCTTGACCTGACACTCGTCAAGGCGCGAATGCATTGCAGGAGAGGGATGAGGCACAGGCTACTGTAGCGGCTGAGGAAAACCGATACGTAAAGGAAAAGACATCTCCATAAGCGCCGTCGAGCATCAGCTATAACGTGCACGGTTAGAGACTCCTGAGTGCAAGACCCGTCTAAAGGTGATACCAATACGCCATCACCTAAACTGCCTTTGGTCTTGGAACCGACAGATGGGCTCGATGTTTCGGCCGCCTTTGCGGCAGGTCGCTTGACGCTTATGCCCTCTCACGCTTACCCTTCCCCCCCTTAGAACAGGGAAGTGTCTGGAAGATCCGACTGAAATCGCCTCAGGGCGAGCCTTTCCTGAAGATGAATTCCGGCGTGCCTAGGCGCGCTGCATTGCTTTGCGGTCGCCATCTTGAAAGCTCGCTCCTCTCTTCAGATCCAGAAATCGGTCATTTTTGCCTTAGTGCTGCGAGAGGCTCGCGCTCGATTCGGCAGTCGTCGAATGGGGGCAGTCTGGACGCTGCTAGAGCCTATTGGTCACCTCTTAGTATTCACGCTCCTCTACACACAGCTTCGCGGTCGTACCGTAGCGGACGTAGAGTATCCCGTCTTCGTACTCATAGGAATGGCACCCTTCCTATTGTATCGTAATACCGCACTTAAACTGATGGATAGTTTACGCGAAAACCGTTCGCTGTTTGGCTATAAACAAATTAAGCCACTCGATACCTATCTAGCTAGAGTGATAGTTGAAACTTGCATTAGCGTGACCGTCTACGCAATTTTAGTCTTTCTATTTGCTTGGTTTGGATTCGATATGTCAGTCACCAAGCCACTTCAGTGGGTTGCAGTCCTGGCACTAGGATTACTATTCGCATTTGGACTAGGCATGTGTCTCGCCCTTATTACACATGCGCTTCCCGGCATTAAAACTGTCATTCGCCTAGCGTTTTTCCCACTCTACTTCATTTCGGGCGTCTTGATACCTGCCGCTTATCTACCACAAGCGATGATGCCCATTCTGCTTTATAACCCGTTCCTGCACATCACTGAGTTGATTCGTGCAGAAGTACTCCCTTATTACACTCCAGTTGATGGGATTTCAGCAAACTATGTAATTAACTGGACTGTAGTCTTATTGTTCCTTTCTCTGGGCGGGTATCGCGCACGTCGCCTGCACCTAATTTCTACTAAGAACGGATGAAAAAGGTCTCGTGTTCGAACTCAGAAACGTTACCAAATCTTATCTGACTCCCAAAGGGCGTCGCTATGTCTTCCGCGATCTATCCTTGGCAATCCCCCCAGGCAAGAACATTGGTCTGATCGGTCGAAACGGCGCGGGCAAATCAACGCTGATGCGCCTACTAGGTGGAGCGGATATTCCTGATTCCGGATCAATTGTCACAGACCGCAGCATTTCTTGGCCAGTGGGCTTGACCGGGGGATTCCAAGGAAGCATGACCGGCAGAGAAAACATAAAATTCGTCTGTCGTGTTTATGGCTCCACTGGGGATGCCATGCGCGAAAAAGTTCGCTTTGTCGAAGAGTTTGCCGACATTGGTGACTGGATCGATGAACCCATCAAAACTTATTCCTCAGGAATGCGATCCCGTGTCGCTTTCGGCCTAAGCATGGCATTCGATTTCGACTATTACTTAATTGACGAGGTAATGGCTGTAGGAGACGCGCAATTTAAGCGCAGGTGCGCCGAAGTCTTCGAAGAAAAACTCAAAACCTCAAACATTGTTGTAGTCACTCACTCGATGGCTGAAATAAAAAAACTCTGCGACATAGTACTTCATGTCAACAACGGCAAAATCGACATTTACGACGATGTGGCCGAGGGCGTAAAGGCCTACAAACAATGATGTCAACTAACACACAGCAGCATAGCGACGCTCCAAGGACTTATTACAGATGAGCAAAATGGGAAAAATCAAAGGCTGGCGACTAGCGATTGCAATGATTGTCCTGCCGATGATACTAGCGGCAGTTTATTACTTCATTTTTGCCGTAGACCGCTACGTAAGTTTTGCTCAAGTAGTAGTCCGCCAGGACGGCAATAACTCGGCAGCACAAGTCCCCGGGATTGCTACACTTCTGTCTGGCACGAACCCAGTCTCCCGTGAAGAAACGCTCTATCTACGGGAATATATCGCATCTACTGAGATGATGATGCTCCTGGAAGAGCGGACCCATTGGATTGAACAATATGCTAAACAGCGCGGAGATGTCTTTTTCTGGCTTGATAGCAAATCCGATAGAGAAGACCTACTTAAATACTACCAGCGGATGGTCATCGCACACTTCGACGAAACCACAGGATTACTGCGCGTAGAAGTGCAAGCATTTACACCTGAACTTTCCGAGCAAATACTACGCACAATACTTCAGGCCAGCGAACATTTTGTAAACGAGGTTAGCCATCGAATTGCTCGTGAGCAAATGAAGTTCGCCAAAATTGAACTTGATAACGCCCGCGACACTTATGCCCAGCGCAAAACCGAACTTCTTGACTTTCAGAACGTGAACAAAGTTCTAGATGGCGGCAACTCGGCACAAAATCGCGCAACCATCATTGCGGATCTCGAAGGTCAGTATACTAAAGAGCAAGCTACGCTTACAGAAATGTCTTTCAAACTTCGAGCCGACTCACCTCAGGTTCGACAGCAGAAACAGAAAGTCGATGCAATTACACAACAGTTGGCCAAGGAGAAGCACACACTGGTGTCCTCCCCAAAAGGTTCTCAACTGAACGTTATTGCCTCTCGCTACCAGCAACTTATGCTCGACGCCGGCATTGCTGAAGCCAGTTACAAAACTGCAGTAGCTGCTCTGGATAATGCGCGGATTGAAACAAGCAAAAAGATTCGCACCCTTGTAACTGTTGTAAGCCCTAACACTCCGCAACTGGCAGTTTACCCCGAGCGCTGGTACAACCTCGCGACTATTCTGCTTGGCCTACTGATGCTGTATGGCATTACCCGATTCATTCTGGCTTCGATCGAGGATCATCGTGATTAATTCCCTAGCCGTATGCAAGAAGCTTAATATAAAGCTTGCCGCCGTGGCTTTTATTACGTTTGGCCTAACCGGTTGCGGTGGCACACTCTCCGGCGCCGGGCCATATAAAGGCACTATTGAAGCCAAGAACGACACGTATCACTTAGTAGATATTAATGCAGCTACAATCGCCCCATATATGCAAGAGGCCTCTAAACCTGCCATTGCAAATATCATCAAGCCCATGTTTCCCGAAGTACGCTTGATGTCAGGCGACACACTGAATGTCCTTATTGCAGATACAGCGCCAGAAGGTGCAGCTTTGTTTGCACCTTTGGCAACAGGCGGAACTCAGCTTAAAACACGTATCGACGCTCAGGGCATGCTGTCTCTCCCATATGTGGGTCGTCAATTCGTGGCCGGGATGACACTTAACCAAGTTGAAAGCTTGATTCGCCGCCAGCTCAAAGGCATTACGACAGATGTGCAAACTCACGTCGAGCTCGTCGGCGATCTTTCAGGGTCAGTACTGGTTGCTGGCGCGGTCAAGACGCCAGGTCGATTCAGCACACTGCAAGGCCCCCTCACACTGCTCGATGCAATCAACCAAGCAGGCGGCCCACTCATGGAGCCGCACCTGGTTAACGTAACTGTACGAAACGGAAGCGAAGTTAAAGAGTATAACTACGAAGAAGTTCTTGCTGGCAATAACATGCAGCTCAGACCTAACTCTGAAGTAGTGCTTGATCGTGCACGCCAGCGATTCGTAGCGATGGGTGCGGTCGGGGAACCTGGGTTGAAAGACCTTCCAAGCCAGAATACCAATCTTCTTGACGCATTGGGTAGCGTCGGCGGGCTTCGCGAGGCCAACGCAAATCCTGAGGGTATTTTCATATTCCGAATGGGCGACGGCGCAAAAGCAAAACCCACTGTTCTCCGTCTAAACATGCGCGATCCGGCCGCAATTTTCTATGCTCGTCAGATCGCCATCAAACCAGACGACACTATCTATGTCACAAATGCGGCTGTATATGAGTGGCAAAAAATTATTTCACCAATCGTTCAAACGCTGATTTTGGGTAGAACTGCCAATACCTTCTGACCCAAGGACAGGGAAAATCAATACATTACTGCGGGCAATTATAAAAATATTGCCCGCATTTGAAATCAGACAGGGCATTATTGACAATGGGCTCGCTCAACAATCTTCTCACTTCCCCTAGCGCCTTCCTTAAATCCCTTACGGGCAAAGGCAGCAACAACACCCCCACATTCGTGATTGGCTTCAGCACTTGGAAGCAATATCTTCGAAAATACTTCCCTGACCGAAATCTTTATTTCATCGATAAAAACATTTCGAAGCACGAGTTCGATGCGCAGTGGAAGAAAAAAATCGCCTCTCAGGCTGCGGCTGAGATTTTCGTTTGGGGCTTTAAAGCACCCGACTTCATTTTTGATTTTGCAAAGAAAAATGGAAAGAAGATCTTCCATGTTGAAGATGGCTTTATTCGCTCTGTCGGCCTAGGTGCCCAAAAGTCACCTCCAATGTCACTGACCATGGACAGCCGCACACCTTATTTCGACGCGAGCAAGCCTTCTGACCTTGAGGTTCTGCTTAGCAGCTATAACTTTGACGCAGATACTGCTCTTATGACCCGCGCACGGACAGCGCTGATCCTCATGCTCAAGCATGATGTGAGCAAATACAACAATTCTCCTCGACATGATATCGGAGCTTTCTACGGCGAGAAAGTTAAGAAGCGCGTGCTGGTCATCGGCCAAGTCGAGGACGACGCCAGCATTTTGCTCGGATGCGATTCGAAAATGACGAACAATGACCTCGTTCGTCTAGCGTATAAGGAGAATCCGGATGCGCAAATTTTCTACAAGCCACACCCGGATGTTTTGTCAGGAAATCGCCCTCAGCAGTCAGACCCTCAGCAAGTAGCGTCACTCTGCCGCATCATCAAAGAGAATATTTCCCTGCCTCAGTCGTTCCACGGGGTAGATCATGTTTACACCCTTACCTCGCTTGCTGGGTTTGAAGCTATTCTGCGCGGAATCAAGGTAACCACAATCGGCTGTCCATTCTATTCGGGCTGGGGGTTGACTGATGATCGCCAAATAAATCCGCGCAGGAACAGGAAACTTAATGCCACGGAGCTTTTTGCCGCCGCGTACATTCTTTATCCTAAATATTTCAACCCAGAGGAAGGGACAGTTTCAGATATTGAAACCGTTATATCGACAATGTCCGAAGCAATGCGATTGATCCCAGGTGTACCGGCCCTCGCTCCGTCCGATGAGGTAGCGCCAGCCAAAAATAATCCTGCTAAACCTACCGCGAAACCCGTAGCGAAGGCCAAACCGACGGTAAAGGCTGAGGCGAAGCCGCCTGCTAAGGTAGCAGCGAAGCCAGCAGTAGCTAAGCCAGTAGCTAAGCCAGCAGCAAAGGTCGATGCGAAACCAGTGGCAAAAGCTGTCGCGAAGCCTGTAGCTAAGATTGCACTTGACGAAAATGGCATGCCTGAGTGGTTTAATCCTCGTCCAGGTGACGAATTGAAGGCCGCCCTCGCCTCTTCCAAACCGCTGTTCCTATACATCCCTTGGATTGCTGGCCATGGGGACGCATTAATTGAGAAGATCAAGTATAGCGAAAAATATAATTTCGCCCCTCTTGACTTTGTAAAAAACATTGACGGTAATGGGATTCGCCAATCTGTATTAAGGTACACCCGTACAGACCCCGCACTGTATCGTAGAATGTTGATTAATCGCCTAGTTCCTCTTCGCGGAAGAATTAAAGCAGTGGTATTCACATTCGACTGGTCCGCAACAATGCGCCTCATTGCCAGCGTGTGTGAAGAATTAAATATCCCTCGAATTCTTATCCCCCACGAATCCGTTTTCGTTGATCGCGAAAAATATTACTGGGATATCACCTCTAAAGCCTCCGTGCCGTCAGCAGACCTCACGCTTGGCTGGGGTGGACTACAGAAAGAAATCTTCACCGAGCGCGGTTACCCTGCGGAACTATTCCGCAGTGTAGGAGCGCCAAAATTTGACACCCATACGAATTATACCCCCTCACTAACGCGTCAACAATTTTGCAGACTTTACGGACTGGACCCTGCTAAGACGACCATACTTTTTGCTTCCCAGCCACTCGACTCGCAACTGGATAAAAAGACGGCTCAGCAGTCCCAGCAACGTGCAATCCAAGACTTGGCAACAGTCGCTAAAGCAAAAAACCTGCAACTGCTGGTACGCCTCCCACCAAACAAAGAAGATATTCTTGGCCCGGCAACTCGCAAACTACTTGCTGAGTCCGAGCATGTCGCATTGGACGAAGGACACTGCTACTTAGTATCACCTGAAGAAGCACTGTATCACTCTGAAGTGGTAACATCCATCAACAGCACAATGTTGTTTGAAGGCTTGCTGATGGGCAGATACGCTCTTTCCATTAAATACGTGGAATTCGATCAAATCTGGGAAAAGGCTGGAATTCCTGCAGCCAAAAATATCATTCAAATTGAGGAGTACCTTACTCAGTTTATTGAAAACACCTTTGATACCCCTACTGAAGGCATGACTTGGGCAGCCAATATGTTTGGCATCGGTCAATTTGACGGCAATGCTGCTCAGCGAATTACAGAGGAATTGGAAGCGATTGCTGGCGGGCGCGAAATTCTGAAGAAGGCTTGTGCAATAGACCGAGTGCTGAACAAGCAGAGTCTTGATGTTATTGCCATCCCCTCCTCACCTGCGACGCTTAACACCACACAGCTGTACCTTCAACGCATGCTCCAAGCCCGCACGCTTGTAAGTACCAGCGTGAAGGAAACAACAATCCAAAACCTGGCATCCGTTGAAGTTTTCTTCCAATGGGGTATCACTGAGTCGAATACAAAGAAAAATCAAAGAGAGGTTGCCGCCAAGCTGTCTAGACCTGTCGTATATGTGGAGGATGGATTCATTCGCTCACTCGACATCGGCCTAGCCAAAGAGCCTGGACTTTCTATCATTCTTGACGACACAACCGCTTATTACGATGCGACTAAGATCTCACGACTCAGCCGCCTCCTAGAGAGCGGACCAGAACTTACGCAAGCCCAACTTGAGCGTAGTAGATCCGCGATCGACCTCATCGTCAAAGAACGTATTTCTAAGTACAATCATGCACCTGATGTACCTCTGACCATTGGTACGCCTGGCAGAAAGAAAGTCCTACTTGTTGACCAGCGCTTTGGCGATCAGTCCGTCGCTTCAGGTCTCGGCTCTGAAGCAGCATTCAACAAGATGATACAAGATGTATGCAGAGAAAGATCTGACTGCGACATTCTGATCAAGCAGCACCCGGATGCAATCAAAGGCGGAAAGTCAAGTTACTTTAGTAATGAAAAACTTGCTTTCACTCAGTATATGAACAACGTCTTCCCGATTCTCTTTGACATTAGTCCGTTTGCGCTGTTCGACATTGTCGACGAGGTATATGTGATGACTTCCGGCATGGGCTTCGAGGCCCTGATGGCCGGCAAAACCGTCCACTGCTATGGCATGCCATTCTACGCGGGCTGGGGCGCCACCATTGATGAGCAGACACTGCCATCGCGCACAAAGCGCCGCACAGTGGAAGAGCTCTTCCATTTCGCCTACATCGAAAGCAGTCGCTACTTCAGCCCTGAGCTAAACGGGCCTGCTGAAGTAGAAGATGTCGTTAAGTACATAGCTGCACTTAAGAAAAAATAAAATGCCGTACAGGGCGCCTTCATCGGCGCCCTTTGCATGAGGCACTGGAGATAACATGAAAATAGTAAACTTAGAAGCAAATGAAGTAATTGGAACTCCCGTAGCCAACGACAAATGCAGCCTCCTTTTCAAAGGTCAGAATTCTAAAGTAGTGTTTGGCACCAACGTCAAACTAACCAATGTAAAAATAATCTTCTCCGGCTCGAATGGAACTTTGATAATTGAAGACGGCTGCCAACTAATAGGCGACCTTCGCATTGTGGGCACCGGAACCTTGATCATTGGAAAAAGAACAAAGTTCAACAAGCCCTGCTGGATCCAAGCTTCAAACGGCACCTCATTAAAGATCGGTCAAAAGTGCCTCTTTGCCAATGTAAGAATTCGCACTTCTGACATGCACTCAATCATTGACCTCACCACAAATACCCGTATAAACCCGGATGCGGATGTTGTTATTGGCGATAGGGTCTGGCTCGCTGAGAACACAAATATTTACAAGGGTGTTTCCATCGGCAATGGGTCAATCGTAGGCGCAGGGTCAATTGTTACCCGTAGCATCCCAGAGAATTCATTGGCGGCCGGAGTACCCGCCAAAGTATTAAAGTCAAACGTATCATGGGACGAGAAGCGCCTGTAATAGACTAACTCAGGAAGCAATCAGTGTCCGTCATGCGATCCGAGGAGCAAATCAATGGCGATTGAAGTAATATCCGGCAAGGAAGCGATGAAGCTTCTCAAGGAAAACAAAAACTCGCGCTACCCTACACCTCAAGTCAATAAAGAGCGCCTCTTTCCGTTTCCCAAACCGGAGTCTGCACCGAGTTTCTCAATCAATGAGAGTTCAAACGTATTTACAATGGGGTCATGCTTTGCAAGAGAAGTAGACAAAGCATTAGTATCTAGCGGCTTCAATGTTATCTCTCGCAGCAGCAAGCTCTCAAAGGCTGTAGAGCGGTCGGGGGCCGATGAGAGCTTATATAACAAATACACAATCCACTCCATCGTCAACGAATTACGATGGGCTTTGGATCCTGCACATCCTTACGACCCAAAGCGTGCTCTAGTTCAAATCGGTGAGGATAATTGGACCGACCCCCAGCTTGGCGGTGGCGCTTTCGCAGCCGGCTATGAGAGCATGTGCGAATTTAGAGCATCGTATTGTGACTCGATTGCACGGGCAAAAGATGCTGATGTGATTATTATCACTTTGGGGCTAGTCGAAGCCTGGTACGATAAAGAATCACAGCTTTACCTTAATTTAGCTCCACACCCCCGCGCACTAAAAAATTCTCCAGAACGTTTTGAAATGCGTGTTCTCGACTATAACGAGATCATTTCGGAACTTGAAGAGTTCTATACCATCACGAAGCGCTTCTGCAAACCGGATGTAAAAATCCTCATTACGGTTTCGCCTGTACCGCTTCTGGCCACCTTCCGAGACCAGGACGTATTAGTCGCCAATACATATTCTAAGGCTGTACAACGCGCAGCCGTAGAGTACTTCATCCGGCAGCATGACAACATCGATTACTTTCCGAGCTTTGAGTTTGTTACTCTTGGGGATCCGAATCACAACTGGTCTGGCGATTACCGTCACGTAAGCCCGCACGTAGTCCAACGCATTATGGGCAGCGTCATGAGTAAATACACTCAAGGTATTGATTTCCAGAAAAATATCCTATCCTCTGAAATAAATTATCTCTACCAAAAAGAGCAATACCCCGACATAATTAATCGATTTGAACAAGATCCTTCCGCCAAACTCACACTGACGGCCACTTATCGCGTCGGGCTCTCCTACAAGCATCTGGGCGATATGCATAATGCCTTGTTAATATTCGAGCGCTGCCTACAACTTGATGACAGCTACAAACCTGCACTTCAAAACGCTCTCAGCGCCACCGCACAGCTGAGGCTAGTAGAAAAGTTCAACAAGTTCCTAGCTGACCATGAGAAGTATCATCCCGACGAATTCGAATTCAGAAAAGCCAAGCGCGCCCAAATCTCGAATTCTTGAACCTTAGTAAAGCGGGGCTCTTATTACGAGCCCCACTACAGAATCACCTACAAAGCGCTTCATCAGCGCCACTGAGCTCCCCCCCTCCTTCGACCCTATTTCCGACCGTCCTTTTGCCATCTGGTTTAGCAGTCGCAGTAAACGGCATGATTACAGCACTATCCCCTGGGACATTAAATCGGTTACCGGCTATCAGGTTGTTATCACCCTCAACCCTAACTGGCTCTCCATTCCTGCAAAAAATATTCTTTTCAATCCGATTATGGTCCGCATAATCCCTGTAGTATTTACCATCTGGAGATACAGGACTGTCCCCACACTTCCAATTCCTCAAGTCACGACTTTGACGCGAGGCAATCCACACACCAACCTTTTCATCTTTAAATACATTATGCTCAATCAAGTTATCATTACTCGACTGCCACCGTAGCACCGCCCCTGGACGATCAAATTTTTCGCCACAATTCTTATAGAGAAATATTGCACCCGCTGCATTTCTAGAAAAGATATTTCCTTTTATTATATTTTTCGCCGATGAATCCACCGCCAATGCTTCGCGATGCCCTTTAGGTTTATCGACACCACCATTTTCCGTAAACTTATTATCTAGAATCGATATACTCCTGGAGCTTTGCCCCAGATAAACCCCAACCCCTCGAGAGCCCTCAATGGTGGAGCGCTTTAGTGTCGCGCGATTTACATACGCATTGAAATGTACGCCATTACCTCTTGACCCACGGACATCCAGGCCGTCTAAAACTATATTGCTTGGCGCCAACCTATAGCTTTTATCACGATCCTGATCCAAATCTTTACCTGAAAGTCCGCTGGTGATCATAACAGCAGCCTTATCGTACCCGCGAATCCTACAATTAGAGACTTCGACATTCTTCAGACCTACGCCTTTGATGAAGATCCCGTACTTATCCCCTTTGTCCCCCTTAAGTATCGCGCCATTACATTGAAGCCTAGTATTGCTTTGAAGAATCTTAATAGTACCGCTGTATGTACATGCCCCATCCAGACTTATTTCCCCACCCTGCGCAGCCGTATCGGGAAAATGACAACCCATTTCTGTCGCCCCTGCGCTTGAGATCACAAGGCCAGCTATCACCACCGATAATGTTATGGAACTTTTTATACCAAACATGACCAAACCCCCTTCACTCTGATGATACACATCTGCCTCTCACTGCCATGTAGCCATTCACGCCACTTTTTTGGCAGCTTCCTGGTAATCGCTAAACGCGTCTTAAATTGATAACTCCCGCCTCGAGTGCTATTATTGACCGTCAAAAAAATTGACAGAGCAACACCGATGTCTCACAGGGAACTCAGTGAGTGACCGTGGCTCCTTTTAGCTCCTTTTTATGTAAATATGAAGTGAACCTATGATCAAGATCACCCCGTCAATCGAATGCTCCAACTCCGCCCCTTTCGTCCTGTTCGGCGGCATTAACGTACTCGAATCCGCAGATCTGGCACTCACCGCCTGCGCCGAGTACGTTCGCGTTACCGAGAAGCTGGGAATCCCCTACGTCTTCAAAGCCAGCTTCGACAAAGCCAACCGTTCGTCCATCCACTCCTATCGTGGCCCTGGGATGGAAGAAGGCCTGCGCATCTTCGAGAAGGTAAAGGCAGAATTCGGCGTTCCGGTGATCACCGACGTTCACGAAATCTATCAATGCGCGCCTGTCGCCGAAGTTGCTGATGTGCTTCAACTGCCAGCCTTCCTGGCACGCCAAACCGATCTGGTTACCGCGCTGGCCAAAACTGGCAAACCGGTCAACATCAAGAAGCCGCAGTTCCTGAGCCCTTCTCAGATGCAAAACATCGTGCACAAGTTCAAGGAAGCCGGTAACGACCAACTGATCCTTTGCGATCGCGGTTCGTGCATGGGATATGACAACCTGGTAGTGGACATGCTTGGCTTCGGCGTGATGAAGCGCACTTGCGACAACCTGCCGATCATCTTTGACGTAACCCACGCCTTGCAAAATCGCGACCCTTCCGGCGCAGCTTCTGGTGGCCGTCGCGAGCAAGTCGTAGATCTGGCACGCGCGGGTATGGCTGTAGGCCTGGCAGGCTTGTTCCTGGAAGCCCACCCGAACCCGGACCAAGCCCGATGCGATGGCCCAAGTGCCTTGCCCTTGGACAAGCTGGAGCCGTTCTTGGCGCAGATCAAAGCGCTCGACGATTTGGTCAAGTCCTTCCCGCAACTGGCCATTTCGTAATTAGCTCTTGAGTAGACAAGGACTGTGACCATGGCAAGTTCTGAACAACGGGTCGCGATCGTCATCCCTGCACGCTACGGCTCCACTCGCCTTCCCGGCAAGCCACTGGCAGACATTGCAGGCAAGCCGATGGTACAGCACGTGTACGAACGTGCATTGCAGGTCGCCAATGCCCAGGTAGTGGTAATTGCGACGGATGACGAGCGAGTCGCAAAAGCCGTACGAGCTTTTGGCGGGCAGTGTGTAATGACATCGCCAGACCACCCGTCAGGCACCGATCGGCTCGCCGAGGTGATGGGTCAAGTTGATGCTGATATCTACATCAACCTGCAAGGTGACGAACCATTGGTTCGCCCTGCGGATATCGAAGCACTCGCAGCGGGGATGCTGGCTGATGCCAGCGTTAATGTTGGAACATTATGCCACCCTATCGATACGCATGAGGCGGGCAATCCCAACACGGTGAAAGTGGTGCTCGCCACAAATGGCAATGCGCTGTACTTCAGCCGTTCGCCTATCCCCTACCCACGCGACGCAGACGTAGCCACTTACCTCAAGCACGTTGGGGTTTATGCCTATCGTCGTGGCACGCTGGCTGAATATGCAAGTCTGCCGCAGCCGATGATGGAGCACGCTGAAAAGCTCGAACAGCTGCGATTGATGGCTGCGGGCTATACCATCCGTGCTTACGTAGTCGAACCTACCGGACCTGGCGTCGACACTCCGGAGTGTCTTGAGCAGGTTCGAGCGATCATGAGTGGCCAGCCACAAGCAGCTAAACCGACGCTGGCAGATATCCGCCTGGTGATCACTGATGTCGACGGTGTACTGACTGACGGAGGCATCTACTATGATGCCAGTGGCGAGTGCCTGAAGCGCTTCCATGTTCGCGACGGCATGGGCATGCGACTACTGGAAGAGAATGGTGTACGCGTAGCCGTCCTGTCTGGCCGCGACTCGGACACGTTGCGTAAGCGGGTAAGCGATTTAGGCATTACGCTGTGCCACTTTGGCGTCAAAGACAAGCTCGCTGCCTGCAATCAGCTCATGGCCGAAGCAGGCGTCACGGCAGCGCAAACCGCATGTATAGGCGATGATTGCATCGATTTGCCAGCATTCGCTGCATGCAGCATGTCTTTTGCCGTTGCTGACGCACCTTCGTATGTCAAGGCGGCAGCAACTCAAACGCTAGTTGCAACGGGTGGTACCGGCGCGTTCCGCGAGCTGGCCGATGCTATTCTACTTGCCCAAGGCAACGCAGCAGTGCTGGGTACTGCAGCGGGTTATGCGCAAGTGATGGCGAAGATGGCGCAGTAAGCAAGACTGGCGAGAAGGCTTCAGCTAGTATTTGCCATAGCAGACAATAAAGGCACCCCCAAGAACTTGGAGGTGCCTTTATTATTTCAGGCCTTTATTTAGTCAAAGATTTCGACTACGCCGACAACATTCTTGTCCACGTCCGCCACTGCCAGTGCACGAATCTTGTTGTCGCGCATGTAGGCTTCGGCCTCAGACAGCTGGGCATCTTCCTGAATAGTGTGTGGATCGACTGTCATGAACTGAGCGACCGGAGCCTGGACGATGCTTTCGTCTTCCAGCAGCGCACGACGCAAGTCACCGTCAGTAACAATACCAACCAGTTTGTCCTCATCCATAACCACGGCCAACCCCAACCGGCTACGCGTCATGACCAACAGGCAATCGTGGAAGCTAGTGGTAGGGGCAACAACTGGAGCGGGCGAATGCATTACATCACGAACGCGGGTCAGCAGTTTGCGACCCAGGCTACCGCCGGGGTGGTAACGCGCGAAGTCCATCGGCTTGAATTGAATCGCTTCGATCAGGGCCACTGCAAGGGCATCCCCCATGGCCATAGTGGCCAGGGTCGAAGTGGTAGGGGCCAGATTGTTCGGGCAGACCTCGCGCTCAACCGAAATATCAAGCCAGATGTCGGCATGCTTAGCCAGAGTGGACTGGCCATTGCCAGTCATCGCAATGATCTTGTTGCCGAAGGACTTGAGGCTTGGAATCAGCTTGATTAGCTCGTCCGTTTCGCCGCTATAACTGATCAGGATCAGCACATCGATCGGCTTGAGCATACCCAGATCACCGTGAAATGCCTCGGCAGGGTGGAGGAAGAAGCTCGGGGTACCGGTAGACGCGAAGGTCGCGACCATTTTCTGGCCAATCAGGCCCGACTTACCCATACCACAAACGACGGTGCGCCCCTTACAACTAAGGATCAGCTCAACTGCATTCTGAAATTCGCCGTCCAGGCGTTCAGCCATCTGGGTAACAGCTTGAGCTTGGGCGATTAAGGCTTCTTTGGCGATGGTGAGGTGGTTCATGTTCGTCCCTGACGACTGCGTAGATTAAGCAAACGTGCGAATGTTAAGGTTTTTGCAAGAGTAAGCAAAGTCAAAGTATCGAAATCTGACTGGTGGGTCGCCAGCAAACCGCCTCGTAGCCTTGAGATAGCCAAGTCAGCGGTAGCGAATTCGGGGAACAGACTAGCCGATAGGGTGATGGCATTTAGATGTCATTTTGGAATAATCGCCTCCAAAGCGCACTCGTCACATTCACAGATCACTCAGTGACCACTCAGTAGCTGGTCGGCTCTAAGCGCCAGCCAGATTGGCTTTGTAGCCTTTTACGCAGTTTCAGCATTTCGATTAGCGTGTACCGACTGTTGCCGACTCTTCCGCATTCCGCCAGACTGCCGCCTTTTTTGCCCCACCTCAACTGTCAGGAGACCAGCGATGCCTAGCCGTCGTGAACGTGCCAACGCCATTCGCGCCCTCAGCATGGATGCCGTGCAAAAGGCCAACAGCGGCCACCCAGGTGCCCCGATGGGCATGGCGGATATCGCCGAAGTGCTCTGGCGCGACTATCTGAAGCACAACCCGAGCAACCCGAGCTTCG
>Ga0213827_1001219_pt1 | contig 15245 bp, 14 predicted proteins | sample MC6MC0898MG_FD_180669 | JGI IMG/M metagenome (GOLD analysis project Ga0213827, IMG submission 180669) | Enriched soil aggregate microbial communities from Iowa State University, Ames, United States - MC6-MC0898-MG | ecosystem: Environmental > Terrestrial > Soil > Unclassified | place: USA: Iowa...
GGCGGGGCGCAGGTACGCGACGGCGGTGGAGCAGCGGCGGCCATTGCGCGTTGTCAGCTGGTAATAGCCCACGCCTTCCTGCTCGCCCGTATTGAAGTCGCGCAAATGCGGCACCCCTAGCGAGCCGGCCGCGGCGATCAGCGCTTCGACCAGCGGATGTGGCGTTTTGATGGAGGTCGCGTTCAAGGGGCCGTCGATACCGCGCGTGGGGCTTGCGCCCAAGTCATTGGTTTCCAGCTTGCGGAAATAGGGCAGGCAGTCGTCCCAGCGCCAGCCGGGGTTGCCGGCATCGGCCCAGGCATCGTAGTCGCTGCGCTGGCCGCGAATGTAGATGAGCCCGTTGATGGCGCTGGACCCGCCCAGCGTGCGCCCGCGTGGCCAGTAGATGCGGCGGCCAAGCATGTTGGGGTCGGGGTCGGTGTAGTAGCCCCAGTTCACCACCTTGTGGAACATGGTCTTGCCGTAGCCGATGGGGATGTGTATCCACGGATACGTGTCCCGGGGGCCGGCTTCCAGCAGGCAGACGGCGTGCGCGCCGTCGGCGCTTAGCCGGTTGGCCATCACGCATCCGGCCGAGCCGGCGCCCACCACGATGACATCCACGGTATCGGACATATCGCCTTGTCTCCCTGTTATCGCCCGGGTGCAAGACCGGGGCGGAACGGCGCGTTTTCCCTGCTTGCCGCAGCGAGGCGCACTTATATACTGGGTCGGTCCCGCCGGCTTCGCGCGGTGTGCGAAGTGGCCGGGATCTGTGGCGATTCTAGGAATCAGGCGCGTAGAACAAAGCACAACACGCGTGGGGGCAGACAAATGGAACGGAACATGCAACTTCGGTTTCAAAATCGCAGTGCAGCATTGGCGCAGACCGCTGAGCCGCCGGAGCCCGCCGCCCAACAGCAAGAGGCCGCGCGGTCGTTACGCGCGCTGATCGTGCTGGAGCATTTGGCGCGCGCGCAGCATCCGCCCACCTTGGCGCAACTGGCGCAACGGCTGGACATGCCCAAGACCACCTTGATGCGTTTGTTGGCGGCGATGCAGCGCGCGGGTTTCGTGGCGGCAACGCCCACCGAGCACGGCTTTGTGCCCGGGCCGCAAGCCACGTCGCTGGCGCTGGCGACGTTGCGCGCGTCGGCATTCACACGTGCGTGCCGCGCGGTGCTGGCGCAACTGGTTGGCGCCTTGGGCGAAACCTGCAACCTGACGGCGCCCGATGGCGACCGCGTGGTCTATATGGAACGCGTGGAAACGTCGGAGCCCTTGCGTCTGTTCTTTTCAGTGGGCAGCCACGTGCCGATGCACTGCACGGCCAGCGGCAAGTTGTTCCTGGCGTCCATGAACCGGCTGGAGCGCGGCCGCGTGCTGGCACGTTTGCCATTGACGCGCAATACGCCGCGCACGTTGACGGACCCGGCGCAGTTGGAAGAAGAGTTAGAACGCCTGGCCGCGCGCGGCATCGGCATCGACAACGAAGAATTCGTGCGCGGCATGAGCGCGGTGGCGGTGCCGGTCAGAGACGCTGAAGACCGTGTCGTGGCGGCCGTGGCCTGCCATGCGCCAACGGCGCGCGTGATGCTGGACGATCTTCTGCGCGCCGTGCCAGTGATGCAACGCGCGGCGCAATCGCTGCATGACGTGCTGGCCTTGCATCGGCCGGGCGGCTGATGCAAGGTGAGTGGGGGTCATAGCCCGGGGTCATAGCTCGAGTCATAGCCTCAATTTTGTGCTGTTACGCAGCGCCAGCAGCAGCACGCCCGCCGACGCCGCCGCCAACGCGGCCAGCATGGCGCCTTGCCCGGCGGCATCCATCAGTACCCCGGCCGCCAGCGGCACCAGTATGCGCGTTAGCGAGAACACGCTGGATTGAATGCCATAGTCCAGCGCCTGCAAGCCGGGCCGGGCGTGCGCCATCATCAGGCTGAACGCCAGTGCGGCGGTGGCGCCCATGGCGGCGGCGATGCCCATGGCGCAAGCGATCAACACAGCGGGCGGCGCATGCAGCGTGACGGCGGCGGTCAGCGCAAGCAGGGCGGCGCAACCGAACGCGGCATGCCCAGGCACGGTCACGGCGGGACGCCAGCGCTTGCTGCCGCGTGCCGACGCCGCACTGGCCAACGCGCCAACCACGCCACCGGCCACGCCGACGAGCCACGCCACGCGCTCCGGTGCAAACCCCTGATCCAGCAGCAACGGCTTCAAGAAGAACCACCCCGATCCGATGAACGGAAACAGCAATGCCAAGAGCGGCAGCCAGCGGCGCGTGTCATCGCACTGGAAGTAGGATACGACCCGTGCGGTGTTCAGCGCCGGCGCATCCTCGGCCGTGCCGCCTTCTTCCTTGACGAACGCCGTCAACACCGCGCCCAGCGCCAGCGCGCCCGCCATGATCGCGAAGGGCGCCTGCCAGCCCCAGCGCGCGTGCGCCACCAGCATCAGGCCGCCGCCCGCGATGGCGCCCAGACATAGCGCCATCGACCGGATGCCACCGGCCCACGCGCGGCTGGATGCGGGCAGTACGCGAATCGCCAACGCGTTGACCGGCACGTCGGCCCAGGTGCCGGCCAGCGCCGCAGCCGTGGCCAAAGCGAACAGCACGCGCTTGTCATCCAGCAAATCGCGCCAGCCCAGCGCGCACAGCACCGCTGCGTAAATCAGCAGCAAGGCGACGACCCAGCCGCGGTAGCGGGGGCTGGGTGTGCCGAACGAGCCACTTTTGCCGCGTCTGCTGCGCCCAGCGCGGGGCTGGTCCAGTGGCAGCGCCAGCAGGAACTTGAACACCGTGGGCAGGCTGGCCAACTGGAACAGGCCGATGGCGGTGCCGGACCAGCCGTGCTGGCGCAGCACCAACGGCAGGCCTAGCCACAAGTAGACGCCGGGTGCGGTCAGCGCCAGATTCAACCAGCCGAACAGCGCCTGACGCAGACCGTTGCGTAATGACGGACTCATGCCTGCGCCTTGCTAGCGGTCAATACGTGCACGGGCGCCAGCGGGAAACGGTCGGAATCGAAGCCGCGCACGTCGGTGTAGCCGCCGTCTACCAGCGCCTGATGCAATTCGCCTGCGCGCGTGACGCGCCGCCCCAGCAGCATCATCGGCAGGTAGTACGGCAGCACGCGGGCGGCGGCGTGGGCATCCGCAGGCACTTCGGCGTGCACCATGACCAACTGCCCGCCGGGCGCCAGCGCATCGTGCATCTTGCGTAGCGCGGCGGGCGCGTCCGGCAGGAAATGCAGCACCGACGAGCACCAGATCAAGTCGTAACCTTGGCCGATGGGGTCGGCGGCGAGGTCGCCGCCGATCACCGTCATGCGCTCGGACAAACCCGCAGCAATGATGTTTTCTTGCGCGACGGCAGCGGTCTCGGGCCAGTCGAACACCACGCCGGTGGCATCCGGCCAGCGTTGCACCAGCGATATCCCGATCAGCCCCGGGCCGCCGCCCAGGTCCAGAATGCGCCGCGCATGGGCGGCGCCGGGCACGCACGCGATGGCATGTTCGGCGGCGGCGACGGCGATGGCGCGTTGCTCCTGGGCGATCTGCACGCGCGCGGCCTGCGCCCAGCCGGTGGCGTTGGTTTGCACGTAGGGTTCGATGGGCGGGCCGTCCGCCCGCAATTGATCTCCCATCTGCTCGCTGAAATGCGTGAGCGAGCGGCGTCGATAACGCCACGCGTCGCCGCAGTAGTCTGGCTGGCCCGGGCAGAAATGCTTGCGCGCTTCCGGCTGGCACAGGTATTGCACCGGGTCGCCGTCGATGCGGTGCAGCAGGTCCAGGCTCCACAGCATGTCCAGCAGATGCGCGGTTTGCTCGGGGCGCAGCGCCAGCGCATGGGCAACGTCGGCGGCGCTGGCGGGTTCGATCAGGCGGTCGAGCAGGCCGAGCTCCAGCGCGGTGTCCAGCGCCGCGGCCTGGATGGGGGCGGCGGTCAAGTCCCAATAGCGCTGCAAGGGGTGGGAAGTGTTTGGGTTCATAAGCGTCCTTGTTAGATGCGCCAGGTGAATCGCATGCCGACTTCGCGCGGCGGGCTGTACACGGTGACGATGCCGTTCTGATAGCCCACGGCGTCATAGCGGCGGTTGGCGAGGTTATTGACGTAGGCCGATATTTCCATCTGCTGCACGGTGACGCCGGCCGCCAGGTTGATCAGCCCGTAGCCGTTGCGGGTGTAGCGGTTGGCGGCGTCCAGGTACACGCGGCCGGTACCGGTCAGTGACGCTTGCGCGTACCAGCCGGCGGGCGCGTCGTAGCGGGCGCTGATGTAGCCGTTGATGCGCGGCGCGAAGGGGTTCTGATTGCCGCTGTAGTCGGCCGCACCGTCCATGAAGCTTGAGAAGCGCGTGCGGTTCAGACCCAGGCCGGCTTGCATCGACCAGCCATCACCCAGCAGGTATTCCAGTTCGAATTCCGCGCCGATGGACCGCGCCGACGCGGCGTTGGTCACGTAGACGAGGCCCGGCACGGGCATCTGCTGGACTTGCATGTTCTTGACGCTCATGACGTAGAACGCGCTGGAATAGCGCAGCCGGTTGCCGGGCAGCCACCCTTTGGCGCCGATTTCGTACGAGCGCAGCGTCTCGGGTTGATAGGCCGCGTAGTTCGCAGCGGGCGAGAACACGTTGAAGCCGCCTGCTCGAAAGCCGTCGGAAACGGACGCATAGACTTGCTGGCGCGGCGCAAAGGCGTATTGCAGGGCGATGCGGGGCGTGGCGCGGGTCCAGTCGGCGCGGCGCGCGTCAGCGCCTTGCGGGCGAAATCGGACCCGGTCACGTTCGATGCGCGCGCCGGCTTCGAGCGTCCAGCGCTCGGCCAGCGGCACGGTCCAGTTCGTGAACGCCGCGGTGGAGTTGCCGCGCAGGTTGACGACGCTTTCGGTCAGGCCCATCGGCATCTTTTGCGTGTTGCGCAGGTCGTGGTCGTCGCCATCGGCGTACAAGCCGACCAGCCAGTGCGTGCGGTTCCAATCGCCTTCCAGGCGCAGCTCTTGCGACACATTGCTGAACTCGTGGTCGCGTGCGATATGCAGCAGGTCGGCAGGCAGAAAATCGGTGTCTTGCTGGACGCGGTCGCGGAAATTGTTCCACGCCGTGACGGATGACAGGCGCAGCCCGGCATCGAAGTCGTGGCGCACGGCCAGCGATGCGCTGCGGCCGATGGAATGGTTCCAGCTGGGCGTGCCGGAGGCCACCGTGTCGCGCGGCGCGGTGGGTGAGCCCCACAAGGCCGCGCCGTCGCGGTAGTCCACCTGGGCGTAGCGCAGCGTGGCGTCGGTGTGGGCTGACGGCGTCCAGCGCAACGCGATTTTGCCGTTGCGCAGTTCGCGGTCGTCTTCGCGTTGGCCGGTGTAGGTGTTGTCGATAAAGCCGTGCTGGCTGCGCCAGGTGCCTGCCACGCTGGCGTACAGGCGGTCTTCAACCAGCGGGCCGCTTAGATCGAAGCGCATGACGCGTAAGTCGCGGCTGCCGATCTCGGCGGACACCTGGCCGCGCAAGGTGTTGTCGGGCTGGCGCGTGTGGATGTTGATGACGCCGGCTTCGGCGTTGCGGCCGTACAGCGTGGACTGCGGGCCGCGCAGCACTTCAACGCGGTCGATGCCCAGCAACTGGTCGTCGTAGCCTTGTGCCGTCAGGGTCGGCACGCTGTCCACCACCAACAGCGTTGAGGTCGAGAACGAAAAGAAATTGGCGGAAAGCCCGCGCATCACGGGCGAATTGACACCGGCCTGGCCGAACGGCTGGAAGCTCAGGCCGGGTGTGATGGTCTGCAAGGCTTCGACGTTGTGGATGCCTTGGGCGTCCAGCATGTCGCCGTCATACACGGACAGGCTCGACGGCACGTCTTCCAAGGCGCGTTCCTGCTTGTCGGCGGTGACGGTGATGGCGGGCAGTTCGGCGGCCGCCTGCGCCTGCGCGTGCGCGGCGGGGATGGCGGTCAGGCAGAGCAGCGCCCAGGCAAGGGGCGTAAGACGGGCGGGAGGGGGCATCATCGGGCTTCCAGTGCGGACTTCAAGAGCGGGCTTCTCGTGCAAACGTTGCGGCCGCCACGGTGGTGCAGCCGTCCCGAACGATGGTATTTCTTTATGCGAACAACTATCATTCACATCTTTATGCATTCCGGAGCCATCCGTATTCAAAACGGATAACGCCTCATGTCCATCCGTGTTTCTTCCTTGTTGGCCCAGCCAGACGCGAGTCCGCGTGCGGGTTGGCGCCGCCTTGCCTTGCCGCCCGATCTGGGTGACTGCCATGCGGATCGGATGGAGCTGGACGACGGCTTGACGCTGGTGCATTCGCAATACACCCCGTCGCGCGACCTGATCGAAGAGAACACCGCCGGGTATGGCGCGCGCACGCTGGTGATCACCTTGGCGATGCAGGGCGTGTCGGCCTACCAGGGCGCCGACGGTGCGGCGCTGGACTTTCGGGGCGGCACCACCACGGTCACGACGTTTCAGCGCGCGCAAGGGGAACGCCGCTATCTGGGCGGCGCCACGGTGTCGCAGCTGCGGCTGCTGGTGGGAGAACAGGTGTTGCGCCGTTACGCCGGCGACGAGCGCGCGGAAAACCTGCTGGGCGAGGGCCGCTTGCGGCGCTTGTCGCACGGCAAGACCACGGCGGAACTGATGGCGTCGGCCCAGGAATTGGCGTCAGGGGAAGATCCGCTGGATGCGCATATCCGGGCGTTGACGTTGTTGTCGCGGCAATTGCGCGGGCTGGAACCGATGCCCGAAGCGGGCCGGCTCAGCCAGGCCGATATCGGGCGCCTGGAAGCCGCGCGCGCGTTGATGCAAACACAGATGGACCGCGAACTGACCGTGCAGTATCTGTGCCTGTCCACGGGGCTGAATGAGTTCAAGCTGAAAGAGGGGTTCCGCAAGCTGTACGGCACCAGCCCGCATCGCTTGCTGACCGAACTGCGCATGCGCCGCGCCTGGGAATTACTGGAAACGGGCTGCCAGGTGGCGCAGGCTGCGTATCGCGTGGGTTATCGGCACCCGGCCAATTTCAGTGCGGCGTTCACGCGGTTTCATGGGCGCACGCCGAAATCCGTGTTCGGTAAACGGCGCGCTTGATCGGGCTGGTGGGATCGGGGCGGCGCTCAACGTTGCCCGTCAGATCCTCAGATCGTCACATGCGCGCGCGCCGCACCCCGCCGCGACACGCTTTCCCACACTGCGACGACCATCATGATCAGCGTGGTCAGGCCGCCCACCATCAGGTTGTCGGTGACAAACGACACGGGCGCCAGCACCGCCAGCAACACCAGCCCCACCACATGCGACAACGGAAAGCGCGCATACACCACCGTCTTGTAGATGGCGTTACCCAGCAGGTACAGCGCCGGGCCGCCGATCAGCGCGGCGGCGGCGGGCGGGGTGATGCGGCCATCCGGGTGCAGGATGACCAGCTCGTTGGCCACGGCTGACACGATCACACCCGCAATCAGAATGACGTGCACATAGTGGAAGTACGCGCCGATACGCCCCGGGTCGTTGGAGTGCACGATGGCCTCGCTGCCGTCCTTGCTGCTGGTGTCGAAGTACACCCACCACATGGCCGCCGTTCCCAGAAACGCGACCAGCAGTGCAATCAAGGTGGGGATGTCCCAATGCGGGTGTTCGCCCAGCGTGGCGCCCGTGATCAGCAGCGTTTCACCCAGCGCCACGATCACGAACAGCTGGCAGCGTTCGGCCAGGTGGCCGCCTTCGATCGTCCAGTCGCTGGTATAGGAACGGCCCATGCCGGGCAGCCGGAAGCCGATCATGGGCGAAATATATTCGCAGGCCACGGCCAGTATCCATAGCGCCAGACGCCATTGCCCGGACGCCAGGCCGCCTGCAATCCACAGCACGGCGGAAATGCACAGCCAGCCCAGCATGCGCCGGAAGTTATCGGACAGCGGGTGCTTGGGGCCCAGGTGCAGCACGATGAAGACGGTGCGGCCCACCTGGATCAGCGCGTAGCAGACGGCGAAGATCAGCCCGTTTTCGCCGAACGCGCCGGGCAGCACGGCGGCGGCGATCAAGCCCACCAGCATCACCGCGAACAGCATGACGCGCATGGGAATGGCGTCGGGATCGAACCAGTTTGTGACCCAGCAGGTGTATTGCCACCCGAGCCACACGGCGAACCACAGCACCAGCGTTTGCACCGCGCCCATCGGCGTCAGATCGTGCAGCAGGCTGTGCGACAACTGGGTGACGGCAAAGACGTAAACCAGGTCGAAGAACAGCTCGACGAAGGTGACGCGGGCTTCGTGGCCGTCGCGGCGGCGTAGCAACGTGGCGCTGGCAAGAAAAGTCATGGCGGGCGCTTCCTGTGGAATGGAGCGCTGCCAGATTACTGCAAGGTTCGCGTGGAAGAATGCAAAAGATTTAAAAGCTGTGGGGCGTTTGCCGCGTTACTGCGTCAACCTGCCGCCGCTTAGCATCCAACGCGTGCCAAACCGGTCGATGAGCGCCCCGTAGGCCTCTGCCCAGAATGTTTTTTGCAGCGGCATCGTGACGTTGCCGCCATCGGCCAACTGCTCGAACACGCGTTGCGCGTCAGAAACGGTGGGGTAGACCAACGCCAGCGCCATGCCTTTCTTGCCCGGGTAGGGGTGGGCCGCCGTGGCGTCGCTGGCCAGCAGCGTTTGTTCGTCCAGCGCCAGCCGGGCATACATGATGCGTTCGGCGTCGTCGGGCGACAGGGCGGGCATGGTGGCGTCGGCGGGGGCGTCGGCGTAGCGGATCAGGGCCTCGATGCGGCCGCCCAGCACGCGTTCGTAGAAGCGCATGGCGTCGGCGCAGTTGCCGTCAAAGCTGAGGTAGGCGGAGAGTTGGGGCATGATGTTTCCCGTGTGGGGACCGGGCCGTGGCCGATCTATGATGGAAGGCCCGATTCACGCTGCCGGCGGGCCTGGCGACTGCTTGCACTGTAGCTTGCCCCGCGTATTTTCGGCCCTGAACGGCCTTCACCTATAGGAACCACGGCATGAGCACGGTCAAATTGTTATCGGACGATGAGGTCCGCAAGCACCCGGACGCCTGGGCGGTGTTCGAAGATATCCGCGCGACCCGCAAGTCGGATTTCGTCAACAATTTCTGGCGTGCGCTGGCTAATGACCCGCCGCAACTGCAACGCGTGTGGGCGCAACTTAAGCAGGTGATGATGGCCGACGGCGAGCTCTCGCCGCTGGTGCGTGAAATGATCTACATCGCGGTATCCACCGCCAACGGCTGCTCGTACTGCGTACATTCGCACACGGCCGCCGCCCGGGCCAAGGGCATGACCGATGGCCAGCACGCCGAACTGCTGTCAGTGATAGGCATGGCGGCGCAAACCAATGCGATGGTGACGGCCATGCAAGTGCCGGTGGACGCCGCCTTCGACGTCACGTAGGAGACAGCCATGGCGCTGATTCCGCTGTTCCCCTTATCCAATGCGCTGTTTCCCGCCGGCGTGCTGCACCTGCGTATTTTCGAGGTGCGCTACCTGGATATGATCCGCCGCTGTATTGCGGAGGGCAGCGAGTTCGGCGTGGTGGGCCTGCTGGCGGGCAGAGAGGTGCGCACGCCCGAAGGCGTGGAGACTCTGGCGCCCGTGGGCACGATGGCGCGCATCGCGTCATGGGAAGCGCCGATGCCCGCCTTGCTGCAAGTGCGCTGCGTGGGCACGAGCCGTTTCCGGCTGCTTTCCAGCGAGGTGGCAAAATACGGCCTTTGGATGGGCCAGACCGAGCCCATCGCCGACGACCCGCCCACGCCCGTGCCAGCGGCCATGCAGCCCAGCGCCGATGCGCTGGGGCGTCTGGTGGCCCAATGGCAGCAAGAGGGCGTACCCGCAGAAAGAATGCCGCTGGCGCCGCCATACCGGCTGGATGACAGCGGCTGGGTGGCAGACCGCTGGTGCGAGCTGCTGCCCTTGCCGCCGGACGACAAGGCTGTATTACTAGGCCTGACGGACCCCGTGGCGCGGCTGGCGGCCATTCAGGATCTGCTGCGAGGCCAGGGGCTGACGTAGCGGAAGTTGGCAAGACACCTATTGGACATCATGGATATCAGGATTGACGAGGGCCTGCGCGCCTATATAGACCCTTTGACCGAAGACGAGCACGAGGCGCTGGAGCGCAGCCTGCTGGCCGAGGGCTGCCGCGACGCGCTGGTGTTGTGGGGCGACCTGCTGGTGGACGGCCATAACCGTTACGCCATTTGCAAGAAGCACGGCATCGAATTCCAGACGCGTCAGAACACGACGTTCAAGTCGATGGAAGACGTGCATCTGTGGATGATCGAAAACCATCTGGGCCGGCGCAGCGTGTCGGACTTCCAGCGCGGGGTGCTCGCCTTGCGCAAGAAGGAAATTTTGCTGGCGCGCACGCCGCCGGAAGGCAGCGCGCCGGCTGACCCAGCCGACGGCGCTTCGGCTGATGGCTCGCCGCCTTGGGATGAGGATGACACGGGCGCAGCCGGCGCCGACAATGCGCCGCGCCTGCCGCCGAATATCTCGTGGACGCCGCCCGTGCCCAGCCGTCAGGCCTTGGCGCGCGCCGCCCGGATCAGCAGCAATACGCTGGGCCAGATCGAAAAAATCCAGAAGGAAGCCGCGCCGGAATTGGTGCAGGCGGTGAAAGCAGGGGCGATTTCGATCAACGCCGCCGCCGCGGTGGCGTCCTTGCCGCCCGAGCGTCAGGCCGCCGCCGTAGCCGGCGGCAGGAAAGAGCTGCAACAAGCCGCGCGCGAAGTGCGCCTGGCCAAAGCCCCGCCGCCCCGTGAAGCGCCGCCCGAGGTGCCGATTGAGAGCATCGAGGACCTGCCCGCCGAAGTCGCGCGCCTGCGTGGCGTGCTGACGCGTGTGACGGAAGAACGCGATCAGCTGAAAAAGAAAGTCCAGAATCTGACGGTGGCGCTGGCAGAGGCCCGCCAAGCCATCAGCAGCGGCGACGACTGAATGCGATCCACGAATTAGGGATTACCCTAATCGCTGTTATGTACGAATAAAATTCCTGGATCGCTGGGAATTTATATCGTTTTGAGGAAAGGCATGTGGGGCTTTGTAATGCATGTTCGCTTAATCGCCTCACGCATTCACCCCTGACTTTCCTTATGAATCCCATCGGATACCGCATTCTTTCCCGGCCCGCCCAGGCCGTCGCCGCCGACGTGCTGGCGGGCTTTGCCGAGATCGGCTCGGCCCAGATCAGCGACTGCATGAACCGTCTGTATGGCGTGTCGGGCCTGCGCCCGATGCATGCCGCCACGCGCCGCACCGTCGGCCTGGCGCTCACCGTCAAGACCCGCCCCGGCGATAACCTGATGATCCACAAGGCGATTTCGCTGGGTGGCGCGGGTGACGTCATCGTGGTCGACGGCTCGGGCGACACCAGCAACGCGCTGGTCGGCGAACTGATGATGATGGACGCGCAATCGCGCGGCATCGAAGGCTTTGTGATCGACGGCGCCGTGCGCGACTTCGACGTGTTCGCCCAAGGCGAATTCGGCTGCTTTGCGCGCGCCGTGTCGCACAAGGGTCCGTATAAAGACGGCCCCGGTGAAATCAACGTGCCCGTGTCCGTGGGCGGCCAGGTGGTCAACCCGGGCGACGTGGTCGTGGGCGACGCCGACGGCGTGGTGGTGATACCCGCCGAACACGCCGCCGCCGTGCTGGCCCTGGCGCAGAAGAAGGAAGCCGACGAAGCCGTGGCCAAGGAAAAGCTGCGCGCTGGCACCTACACCAAGCCCTGGCTGGAAAAGACGCTGGCCGAAAAGATGGGAGCCGCCAAATGAGCATCGTTGCCGACCGCATCAAGCGCATCAAGCTGTCGCCCAGCGTGGCTGCGCGCGCCATCATCGCCGAACTGCGCGAGCAAGGCCGCCGCATCATCGACCTGACGATCGGCGAGCCGGACTTTTCGACGCCGGAACATATCCGCCAGGCCGCTACCGCCGCCATGAACCGCGGCGAAACCAAATACCCGCCGGCCCAAGGCACGGTGGCGCTGCGCAAGGCCGCCCGCGGCCATCTGCTGGAGGCGACGGGGGTCGACTACCCGGTCTCGCAGATCATCGTCAGCACCGGCGCCAAGCAGGTGATTTTCAACGGCCTGGCCGCCACGCTGAATGACGGCGATGAAGTGCTGATTCCCGCGCCGTTCTGGGTGTCGTACCCCGACATGGTGCTGGTGAACGGCGGCGTGCCGGTCGCCGTGGAAACCTCGCCCGCTACCGATTACAAGGTCACCCCGGAAGCGCTGGAACGCGCCATCACGCCGCGCACCAAGTGGCTGATGATGAATGCGCCCAGCAACCCGACGGGCTCGGTTTACACCGCCGACGAACTGCGCGGCCTGACGGAAGTGCTCAAGCGCCATCCGCACGTCTGGCTGATGACGGACGACATCTACGCCCGCCTGAATTTCACCGGCGAACCCACGGTGCACCCGCTGCAAGTCGCGCCGGAGCTGGCCGCCCGCACGCTGGTGGTGAACGGCGTGTCCAAGGCTTACGCCATGACCGGCTGGCGCATCGGCTACGGCGCCGCGCCTGACGAACTGATCAAGGCGATGGCCATTCTGCAATCGCAAAGCACGTCGGGCGCGTCGTCGGTGAGCCAGGCGGCGGCGCTGGAAGCGTTGTCAGGCCCGCAGGACTGCGTGGCGGAATTCGCCAAGGTGTTCCGTGAACGCCGCGACCTGGCGATCGCCGAACTGTCCGGCGCGCCGGGCCTGGAGATCGTTGTGCCGCAAGGCGCGTTCTACGTCTTCCCGGATTGCTCGGGCCTGCTGGGCAAGAAGACGCCCGCGGGCGACGTGATCGCCACCGACACCGACCTGACGCATTACCTGCTGCGCGAAGCCGGCGTGGCCGTCATCGATGGCCATGCTTACGGCGCGCCGGGCACGTTCCGGCTGTCGTTCGCGGCGTCGCTGGATGACATCAAACAAGGCTGCTCGGCCATTCGCGACGCCTGCGCCAAGCTGGTTTGAACCCGCGCCGCGCCCATTTATTCAGTACGACCACCACACAATCAGACAAGGGGAATCACGCATGAAACGCCACTCTCTTTTCGCGGCCTGCCTGGGCCTGGCCACGCTGACGCTGGGCGCTGCCGCCCAGGCCGATCAGATCGACGACATCAAGGCGCGCGGCGAACTCGTCTGCGGCACGCTGGGCACCTCGCAGCCGTTCAGCTTCCAGGACGCCGCCACGCGCCAACTGGTGGGCTACGACGTGGACGTGTGCAAGCTCGTCGCCGACAAGCTGGGCGTCAAGGTCAGCTACAAGCTGCTGTCGGTGGCGGCGCGCGTGCCGGAACTGAATGAAGGGCGCGTCGACATTTTGGCGGCCAACCTGGGCTATTCCCCTGACCGTGCCGAACAGATCGCGTTCAGCCACGCCTATTACGTCAGCCCGCAAAAGCTGCTGGTGCGCAAGGACTCGGGCTTTGACAGCATTGAAGCCCTGAATGGGCGCCGTGTTGGCGCCACCAAGGGCTCCAGCTCGGAACGCGAAATCAAGCGCATTCTGGACAAGTCCCAGGTCATCGGCTATGGCGACAGCTCGGCCACTTACCTGGCCTTGCAGCAAAAGAAGGTGGACGCGCAGTTTGCGTCGGAGCTGGTGCTGGCGCGTCTGGTGCTGCAAAGCCCGCCGACGGCGCCGGTCACCGTCATCGCCAAGTCGGTGTTTGACGAGCCCTGGGGCCTGGGGGTGCGCAAGTCCGAACCGCGTTTCCTGCAAACGGTGAACCAGGCGCTGGACGAAGCCGAAAGCTCGGGCGCGGCCGCCAAGCTGTTCGACAAGTGGTTCGGCGCAGAGACGCCTTACAAGCTGGAACGCGGTTTCAAGATCGGCCCCATCGCGGGCTGAAGCGCGAACCCCAGCGCGGATCTCGGCCAGACACCTCATCAAGGCCCGTATGCCCCCGTCACGGTTTCCGGCGCCTGCCCAGGCGGGCGGTCGGAACCCGTGACGTTTGGCGTGGTCCGCGCGATTGTTGGAGATTGACTGCTTTATGAGCCTACTTGACGCTTCCCAATACCAGCTGCTGCTCAGCGGCATGGCGATCACCGTGCAGCTGTTTCTGGTTGCCTGGGTGCTGGCGTTCTCCATCGCGGTGACGCTGGTGGTGGTGCGCGCGACCAATCTGGCGCCGTGCCGCTGGGTGGTCGACGCTTATGTGGAATACCACCGCAACGTGCCGCTGCTGGTGCAGGTGCTGTTCTGGTATTTCGGCATGCCCGAACTGCTGCCGGAAGGCGTGCGCCTGTGGCTGTACGACCATAACGCCGAGATGTCGCTGGCGGCGATTGCGCTGGGGCTGGGGTCGGCGGCCTACATCGCCGAAGACATCCGCAGCGGCCTGCGCGCCATTCCCGGCACGCAATTCGAAGCGGCGCGCGCGCTGGGCGCGAGCTATCTGCAATGCATGCGCTTCGTGATCGTGCCGCAAGCGCTGCGTATTTCCATTCCACCGCTGGTGGGCCGTGCGCTGCTGCTGTTCAAGAACACCAGCGTCGCCATGGCGATTGGGGTGATGGAACTGACCTACCAGGCGCGCGAGATCGAAAACGAAACCTATCGCACCTTTGCCACCTTCGGCGCGGCGACGATCATGTACCTGCTGGGATCGTTCCTGATCATGGCGCTGGGATCGCGCATCTACGCCCGTTATCGTCTGAATCGCGGAGGCCACGGTGCTTGATCTGCTACTGCAATACTGGCCGACGCTGCTGGTCGGCCAATACCCCAACGGCCCCTTGGGCGGCCTGGCGCTGACGCTGATTCTGGCCGCGCTGGGTTTGGCCATGTCGATGCCGCTTGCGCTGTTGATCGCGCTGGCGCGAGTCAGCCCGTTCGGCTGGCTGCGCGTGGCCAGCAAGGCGCTCGTCAACGTTGTGCGCGGCATGCCGCTGCTGATGCTGATCTTCTGGGCCTACTTCGTGGTGCCCAAGTTGACGGGCCAGGTCGTCAGCGGTTTCTGGACGCTGATCTTCGCGCTGGTCGTCTACGAAAGCGCGTATCTGTCGGAGGTGATCCGGTCGGGCATCGAGGCGGTGCCGCGCGGCCAGATCGAGGCGTCGCGCTCGCTGGGCGTGGGCTACTGGACGACGATGCGCAAGGTGGTGTTGCCGCAAGCGCTCTTTAACGTGCTGCCCAGCATGACCAGCCAGTTCGTGTCGACCATCAAGGAAACGTCGCTGGGCTATGTCATCAGCGTCAATGAACTGACCTTCGCGGCCAACCAGGTCAACAACCTGGTGCTGAC
>Ga0213827_1001223_pt1 | contig 15216 bp, 10 predicted proteins | sample MC6MC0898MG_FD_180669 | JGI IMG/M metagenome (GOLD analysis project Ga0213827, IMG submission 180669) | Enriched soil aggregate microbial communities from Iowa State University, Ames, United States - MC6-MC0898-MG | ecosystem: Environmental > Terrestrial > Soil > Unclassified | place: USA: Iowa...
GACGATGCCGATGCGGCGTTCGGCCAGGGTCAGGCTCACCCCGCGCAACACTTCCGCCTGGGGCGTGGACACTACCGCCTGGTCAAACTCGATTAACATGGGGCGGGATTATGCCCGAACCATTTCGGGCATCGGGACTCCAAGAGCTCATATGGAAAAAGTACGCAAATCCGACGCCGAATGGCGCGCACAGCTTTCCCCCGAAGAATACGTGGTCACCCGGGAAAAGGGTACCGAACGTGCATTCACCGGGCGTTACTGGAATACCACCACGCCCGGCATCTACCGCTGCGTGGGCTGTGGCACGGCCCTGTTCGCATCCGACACCAAATTCGACGCCGGCTGTGGCTGGCCCAGCTACTTCCAGCCGCTGAACCCGGAACTGGTTCGTGAAGAGCGCGACACCACCCACGGGATGGTGCGCACCGAAGTGCTGTGCAACGTCTGCGATTCGCATCTGGGCCACGTCTTCCCCGACGGCCCCGAGCCCACCGGGCTGCGCTATTGCATCAACTCCCTGTCGATGACGTTTGAACCCATAGAAGACTGAATGAAGAAGTTTCTGTTCGACCTGTTTCCGCTGTTCCTGTTCTTCATCGCCTACCGGTACACGGACATCTTCATTGCCACGGGCGTCGCGATGGCGGCGGCCGTGCTGCAGATCATCTGGCTCAAAGCCACGGGCCGCCCCACCGAGGCCATGCACTGGATCAACCTGACGGTCATCCTGGTCTTCGGCGGCGCCACGATCTGGCTGCACAGCGACGTCTTCATCAAATGGAAGCCCACGGTGCTGTATTGGCTCTTCGGCGGTGCGCTGCTGTTCGCCCGCCTGCTGTTCGGCCGCAACCTGATCCGCCGGCTGATGGAAAAGCAGATCCAGTTGCCCGACGCGGCCTGGGACAAGCTGAACCTGGTCTGGGCCGGCTTCTTCCTGATCGCGGGTGCGCTGAACCTGTATGTGGCGTTCTCCGGCCATTTCACCGAATCGCAATGGGTCAGCTTCAAGGCCTTCGGCCTGATGGGCCTGATGGTCGTGTTCGTGATCGGCCAGTCGGTATGGCTGGGCAAACACATCCAGACCGACGAAAACGCCGGCTCCGGCACCCCGCCGGGCAAGCCCTGATCCGCCAGACGGCCCTTCCTATCGGTGCGCCCGCCCCCGGGCGGCGCGCCGGAACTTACCCCTTGCCGCCATGTCAGACACCACCGACCGCATCGCCCTGATCCGGGAGCGCCTAGCCGCCCTGGAACCCCTCACTTTGGACATTCTGGACGACTCGCATTTGCATGCCGGCCACGAAGGCAGTAAAAACGGCGCCGGCCACTATCGCGTGCACATCGTTGCGTCTTGCTTTGCAGGGCTCTCCGCCGTGGCGCGACATAGGCTGGTGTATCATCATTTGCAAGATTTGATCCCCTATCCGATTCATGCGCTTGCGCTAGATGCCCAGGCTCCCAAATAGAAAGTCAAAGGATATTCATGAAACGCATCGTCATGCTGGCTGCGGCCTGCGTCATCGCCGTGCCTGCTTTCGCGCAAAACGTGGCAACCGTCAACGGTAAGGCCATTCCGCAAAAGAACCTGGATCAATTCGTCAAGCTGCTGGTCAGCCAAGGCGCAACCGATTCGCCGCAGCTGCGCGAACAGGTCAAGCAAGAAATGATCAACCGCCAGATCTTCGTGCAAGCTGCCGAATCCAGCGGTATCGCCAAGCAGGCCGATGTTCAGACCGAAGTCGAACTGGCCCGCCAAGGCATCCTGGTGCGCGCCCTGATGGCCGACTACCTGGCCAAGAATCCGGTGTCGGAAGCCAAGGTCACGGCGGAATACGACAAGATCAAGAAGGAACAAGCCGGCAAGATGGAATACAAGGTCCGTCACATCCTCGTCGAAGACGAGAAGACGGCCAATGACCTGCTGGCCCAGATCAAGAGCAACAAGAGCAAGTTCGACGACCTGGCCAAGAAGAACTCGAAGGACCCCGGCAGCGCCGAAAAGGGTGGCGATCTGGGTTGGGCTCCTCCGACCAACTACGTCCAGCCGTTCGCGCAAGCCGTGACCCAGCTGAAGAAGGGCCAACTGGTCGACAAGCCGGTGCAAACCCAGTTCGGCTGGCACATCATCATGGTTGACGACACCCGCCCGGTGGAATTCCCGCCGCTGGATCAAGTGCGTCCGCAACTGGAAGAAATGCTGCGCCAGCAAACCCTGGCCGACTACCAGAAGCAGCTGCGCGACAAGGCCAAGATTCAGTAAGCCTCTCGCCAGACAAGAAAACTGCCCGCCGATGCGGGCAGTTTTTTTTGCCTCAAGCCGCCCTGAAGCAAAAAAGAGCTGCGCGCCCAAGGCGTGCAGCTTTTTCGTTTTGCAGGGAAGACTGAGTGGGAACTCGGGCCTGGGCCTAGGACATGCCCAGCAAGGCCTTCAGCGCGTCTTCGTCCAGCACCGTCACGCCCAGTTCCTGGGCCTTGGTGAGCTTGCTGCCGGCCTCCTCGCCTGCGACCAGGTATGCCGTCTTCTTGGATACCGAGCCGCTGACCTTGCCGCCGGCCGCCTGGATGTGCATCGAAGCCTCTTCACGCGTCCAGTTGGGCAGCGTACCCGTCAACACAAAGGTCTTGCCCGCCAACGTCGTGCCTTGCGGCACGGCTTCGGCCACCGGGTTCACGCCCTGCGCCTTCAGTTGTTCGATCACGTCGCGGTTGTGCTGCTCGGCAAAGAAGCGGCGAATGGAAGCCGCAACCACCGGGCCCACGTCCGGCACGGACGACAAGGCCTCTTCGTCGGCATCCATGATGGCGTCGATGCTGCCGAAATGCCGCGCGACGTCCCGGGCGGTCGTTTCGCCCACGTGGCGAATGCCCAACGCGAACAGCAAACGGCCCAAACCGGGCTCCCGGGCCTTTTCAATGGCGGCCACCAGGTTGTCGGCGGATTTCTGACCCATGCGGTCCAGCCCCACCAGTTCCAGCGGACGCAGGCTGTACAGGTCGGCCAGCGTCTTCACCCGGCCGCTATCGACCAACTGGTCCACCAGTTTTTCGCCCAGGCCTTCGATGTCCAGCGCCTTGCGGCTGGCAGCGTGCCACAGGGTCTGCTTGCGCTGCGCGCCGCAGAACAAGCCGCCGGTGCAGCGCGCGATGGTTTCGTCTTCCAGCCTTTCGATGGCCGAACCGCAGACCGGGCAGGCCGTCGGCATGACGAATTCCCGGGCGTCGTCCGGCCGCTTTTCAAGGACCGGCCCCAGCACCTCGGGAATCACGTCGCCGGCGCGGCGCACGATGACGGTGTCGCCGATCCGCACGTCCTTGCGGCGGATCTCGTCTTCGTTGTGCAGCGTGGCATTGGTGACAGTGACACCACCCACGAACACGGGCTTCAGGCGAGCTACCGGGGTGATTGCACCGGTGCGTCCTACCTGTACTTCGATATCCAGCAGGGTCGTCGTGGCCTCTTCGGCGGCGAACTTGTGCGCCAGCGCAAAGCGCGGGGCGCGCGCCACGAAACCCAGTACCTTCTGGGCCGGCAGCGAATCCACCTTGTAGACCACGCCGTCGATGTCATAGGGCAAGGTCGCGCGCATCGCGCCCACCTTGGCGTAGAACGCCATCAGCCCTTCGGCGCCGGTGGCCCGGTGGTTGTGCATCATATTGACCGGCAAGCCAAGCTCGTGCAGCCAGGCCAGCATCGCGCCGTGCGATTTTTCCGGAAGCACCGAGGCCTGGCCGGCGCCGGCAGAAGTTTCGTCGAACTGGCCGTTCTGCGCGCCGGGCAGGCCCTGGACCTCTCCCCAGCCATACGCAAAAAAGCGCAGCGGCCGCTTGGCCGTGATGCGCGGGTCCAACTGGCGCAAGCTGCCGGCGGCGGCGTTGCGCGGGTTGACGAATACTTTCTCGTCGCGCTTGGCCTGGGCCACATTCAGCTTTTCGAAGTCGGCGCGGTTCATCAGCACTTCGCCACGCACTTCCAGCACCTTCGGGGCAGCGCCCTTCAACTGCAGCGGAATCGCCTTGATCGTGCGGATGTTGGAGGTGACGTCCTCGCCCGTCTGGCCGTCGCCGCGCGTGGCGGCCTGCACCAGGCGGCCGTCTTCGTAGCGCAGGCTGATCGCCAGGCCATCGAGTTTCAATTCACAGAAATAATCGGCTTGTTGCGCCGGGCCCAAGAGGCCCGCGCCTCGCAGCGTATCCGTCACGCGGCGATCGAAGGCCGTGACCTCTTCCTCGTCGAACGCGTTGTTCAACGACAGCATCGGCACCACATGGCGCACGCTGCCGAACGCCGAGACCGGGGCCGCCCCCACGCGTTGCGTTGGCGACTCCGGCGTGACCAGCTCGGGGTGCTCGGCCTCCAGCCCTTCCAGCTGGCGCATCAGCCCGTCGTACTCGGCATCCGAGATCGAGGGTTCGTCGTAGACGTAATAGCGGACGTTGTGCTGTTCAAGCTCTGCGCGCAAGCGCGCCGCGGCCTGGGCCGCGGATTCCCCACCGGACGTGCCGCTCATTTACGCAAACACCCGTTGAGCGCGCTCGCTTCCGGCGGGCAGGCCCGCTTGTTCGAGCTGTTCGAACAGCACTTGCAGCCGTTCGTCGATGACCGTTTCCGAACCGTCGGCCAGCGGTTTGCCCTGGTCGTCGACCAGTTCGGCGCGCAGGCGCGCGGCCAGGTCGCGGCCCACATCCACCATGCGGCCAAAGGCGCGGCTGTCCGCCGGCGCGCAGGGGACGTCCAGCAGCAGGTAGAGGCGTTCGACACCGCCCATGCCAGCGTCGAAGGCGGCGCCGTCAGCACGCGACAACGTGAAGCGGGTCACGCCGTTTTCGGCGGGCCAGGCCAGGCGGTTGCCGTCCGCCACGAAACCCGTGTCGCGAGCGACGGACAGGACTTCAGCGGCCGGTTGGGCGGCGCCCAGCATCAGGGTCAGGCCGACCTGGGTGTCCAGGGCGGCGCAGGTATCGTCCAGACGGGCGCCCTGCTCCAGCACGGCTTGCTGGTCCGGGCCCTCAATCGTGGCGTCAAAGCGTTCGGCCATGTCCTGGGCGCGGGCCCAGGCTTGCGACCATTCGATGGCGGTCAGCGGACCGCTGCGGTTGGCCAGCAGCACGGCCAACTGCATGGAGGCATAGGTCTCGCCGGCATGGACCCGCGCGCGATGGCGGCGCTGGTCGGTTTCGGCGAACACGCGCATGGGCTTGCGGCCCACGTGCCGCAGGCTTTGCATATACGGCAGCAGGTCGGCGCCGCGCACCGGTTCGGCGAAGTTGATCTCGATGACCACTTCGCAGGCGGGATCGGGTTCCTCGGCATCGTCGGCATCGCTGCCGGGATCCACGGGCGCAGGCTGGCCTTGTGCGCGCGGCGCATCGCCGCCCATGCCGGGTTCGCGACGCGAAGTCGCCCCCGAAGCCGTCGCCGTGGCGCTGGCCGCGGCGGCGCCGCCCAGCAGCGGATCCTGCTCGGAGGTGGGGAAATGGCTCTGCATCTTGCGCCGGACGCGCCGATCCTGCCACCAGTTGAATCCCAGCACCAGCAGTATCAGCAAGACGCCCAGGGCAATCAGCCCGATCTGCAAATCACTCATGTGTAAATCCCGCGCCAACAGTGCGGCGCCTTTCTGAATATTGGGTTTATGCCGCTTCGGAGGCCATCATTTGCACGGCCGAATCTATATCTACCGCAACGATACGCGAAACCCCTTGCTCTTGCATGGTTACCCCGATCAGTTGCTTGGCCATCTGCATGGCGATCTTGTTGTGCGAGATGAACAGGAACTGGGTTTGCTCGCTCATGCTGGCAACCAGGTTCGCATAGCGTTCGGTGTTGGCGTCGTCCAGCGGGGCGTCCACCTCGTCCAGCAGGCAGAACGGCGCCGGGTTCAGCTTGAACAGCGCGAACACCAGCGCGGTCGCGGTCAGCGCTTTCTCGCCGCCGGACAGCAGGTGAATCGTGCTGTTGCGCTTGCCCGGAGGCTGGGCCATCACCTGCACGCCGGCGTCCAGGATTTCCTCGCCGGTCATGCTGAGCTTGGCCTCGCCCCCGCCGAACAGCTTGGGAAAGAGCTCGCCGAAGTGGCCGTTCACGATGTTGAACGTCTCTTGCAGCAGCTCGCGGGTTTCGCGGTCGATCTTGCGGATGGCGTCTTCCAGGGTCTCGATGGCGGTCATCAAGTCCTGGTGCTGCGAATCCAGGAAGCCCTTGCGTTCGCGCGAGGTGTTCAATTCGTCCAGCGCCGCCAGGTTGACGGAGCCCAGCGACTCGATCTGACGCGAAATGCGCCCCACTTCCTGCTGCAGCCAACTGGCGCGGCGCCATTCGTCTGGGGCGTTGGCCAGATCCTGAGCCAGCGCCTCGCGGTCGACTTCACGCGCGTTGAGCTGTTCGGTGAACTGTTCTTCGGCCAGGCGGGCGGCCTGTTCCTGCAACTGCAATTCCATGATGCGCGCGCGGCGCGGTTCCAGCGTCTGCTCTTGCTGTTGCCGGTCTTCGTCGGCGCCCCGCAGCAAGGCCGCCAGGTTTTCCATTTCCTGGCGCGCGCGCGACAGCGCTTCCTCGCGCTCGGCGCGCGCTTCCAGGGCGTCCTGCAAGCCAGCCTGGGATGCGGAGGCATCCAGCTCGGCCAGATCGCCCATCAGTTGTTCCAGTTCGACCGAGCCGCGCTGGCTCTGGTCGGCGGCCAATTGCTGGTTGCGCTGCAGGTCGGTGATGCGGACCTGGATGCCGCGCTCGGCGAATTCCGCTTCCTGAGCCGCGCGCTCCAGCTCACGCAGGCGCGTGCGGGCGGCTTCGGCCTGGGCGGCCAGCGTTTCGCCGTCGATCTCGGCGTCGGCGAAACGGGATTGGTGCTCGGCCAGTTCCTCGTCCAGGGTTTCGAAACGGGCTTCGGCCTCTTCGCGGGTGGCAAGCAGGTCTTCTTCCTGGACCTTGATTTCTTCCAGGTCCTGCCGCAGGCGCGAGGCGCGCTCACCGGATTGCTCGGCCTGCTGCTGCAGCCGCGAGTGTTCCAGCTGGATGTCGTGCACCCGGCGCGTGACCTCGGCCACGCGAGTGCGCGCCGGGGCGATCGCCTGGGACACCTGCTGCCACGCCACTTCGGCGCGGGCGACCGCGGCGCGCGCCTGGTCGGCGATCAGTTGCTGGGCCTTGATCTCGCGCTGCAGGTTTTCGATTTCCTGTTGGCGGGCCAGCAGGCCGGCCTGTTCGGAGTCCGGCGCGTAGAAGCGCACGCTGTGCGCGTCGATCAGGTGACCGGCCTTGACCACGCAGGCGCTGCCCGCGGGCAAGGTCGCGCGCATGGCCAGGGCCTGCGTCACGTCGGTGGCGGTGTAGATGCCGGCCAGCCAGTCGTTCAAGAGCGTGCGCAGGTCGGGATCGGTGATGCGCAGCAGGCTGGCCAACGGCGTCAGTCCGGCGGGCGCAGGCGGCGTGGGCGCGGCGACCGGCAATTGGTAGAAGGCCAGGCGGGCGGGCGGCGCGTCTTCGGCGAACGCGCGCGCCCAATCCAGGCTGCGCACTTCCAGCGACGCCATACGTTCGCGCAGCGCCGATTCCAGGGCGGTTTCCCAGCCCGGCTCGACATGCAGCTTCTGCCACAGGCGCGACAGGCCGGCGAGTTCATGCTTGGCCAGCCAGGGTTCCAGCGCCCCCTGCTTCTGGACGTCTTCCTGCAGTTTCACCAGCGCCGACAAGCGGGCTTCCAGGCGTGCCAGGTTCTGCACGTCGGTCTGGGCGGCGGCCTGGGCGCGGCTGCGCTCGGCATCCGCTTCGGGCACACGGCCCTCTAGGGTGGCCAGTTCTTCCTGGGCTTCTTCCAGCTGGTCTTCGCCTGCCAGGCGGTCTCCGGCCAACTGCTCCAGGCGCACCGGGTCCGGGGCGTGCAGTTCACGCAGTTCCTGCTGCAGACGTTCGCGGCGCTGCTCCAGGACCTGCATCTGGCGGTCGGCGTCGCGCTGGGTCTGGGCGACCAGCGCCAGGTTCTGTTCGACACGGGCCAGGGCGGCACGCATCTCGTCGCGGCCGGCGGCGGCTTCGCGCACCCGCTGTTCGACGGATGGCAGGCCCGCTTGGGCGTCTTCCGCCGTGGCCCGCGCCTCTTCGGTGCGGGCGGCGGCGGTCGCCAGGTCGTCTTCGGCCTGGGCGATCTGTTCGGTGCAGTGCTCGCGCTGGCTGGTCCATTCCGCGATCTGCTGCTGCAATTGGTCGCGGCGGGACTGCAGGCGGTTGCGGGAATCCACCACGTGGCGGATCTCGGCCTCCAGGCGGCTGACCTGGGCGTTGGCTTCATACAGCCCGCCCTGAGCGGCGTGGACCGCGTCGCTGGCCGCGTAATGGGCCTGGCGCCGGGATTCCAGCGCCGCTTCGCCCGCCCGCAGGCCGGCGATGGCGGCTTCCAGTTCGTTCTGGGCCTGCGCCATTTCCTGGGCTTTCTTGGCGCGTTCTTCGCGCGCTCCGGTTTCCTTCAGGAACCACAGCGCATGCTGCTTCTTTTCGCCGTCGGCCTGGAGTTCACGGTAGCGCGTGGCCACTTCGGCCTGCGCCTCCAGCTTCTCCAGCTGGCTGTTCAGTTCCCGCAGGATGTCTTCGACACGCGTCAGGTTCTCGCGCGTGTCGGACAGGCGGTTTTCGGTCTCGCGGCGGCGTTCCTTGTAGCGCGACACGCCGGCCGCTTCTTCCAGGAACACCCGCAGTTCTTCAGGACGCGCCTCGATCAGGCGGTTGATCATGCCCTGGCCGATGATGGCGTAGCCGCGAGCGCCCAGGCCGGTGCCCAGGAAGATGTCGTGGATATCGCGGCGTCGGACCTGCTGGTTGTTGACGAAATAGCTGCTGGTGCCGTCCCGGGTCAGGACGCGGCGCACGGCGATTTCGGCGTAGGTGCTCCATTGGCCGGCAGCGCGCCCTTCGCTGTTGTCGAACACCATTTCGACCGACGCCCGGGCGGCCGGCTTGCGGTGGCCCGAGCCGTTGAAGATGACGTCCTGCATGGACTCGCCGCGCAGTTCGGAGGCCTTGGCCTCGCCCAGCACCCAGCGGACTGCGTCAATGATGTTCGATTTTCCGCAGCCATTGGGACCCACCACGCCGACCAGTTGGCTGGGCACGGGGATCACGGTGGGATCAACGAAGGACTTGAAGCCGGCGAGTTTTAGCTGAGTGAGACGCACAGTACGATGACGACGGGGTGGGTTGAACGAAAGGCGTTAACGGACCTGCCGCATAGATTGCAAACCGGCCCATCAAGGGCCGGCTCACATATGGGTCGTATGATACCGCAGGCAGTCTGTCCCCAAACGTTAGCAACGGTCAACCCGCGGGCAAACGCTCAATAGCGCCCATCCGCGCTCCGGCTATACTCCCTGACACTTTTTGGCACGACACATAATTTTCACGCGGACCGGCCGGGCTCAGGCCAAAGAACGGGGACATTCTTGAAACGTGGTTTCTATCTAGTCATGGCCGCGCAGGCCTTCTCATCATTGGCGGACAACGCGCTGTTCATCGCAGCCATCGCCTTGATACAGGAACTGCACGGCCCCGACTGGTTGGCGCCCATGATGAAATGGTCCTTCGCGCTGGCCTATGTGGTGCTGGCGGCCTTTGTCGGCGCCCTGGCGGATTCCTTCCCCAAGGGCCGGGTGATGTTTTCCACCAACGCCCTGAAGGTGGCCGGCTGCCTGCTGATGTTCTCCTATGCCAGCATCGGCGTGGCCCCGGAATATCAGACTTATCTGGTCTGCGCGGCCTACGCGGTCGTGGGCATCGGCGCCGCCGCCTACTCGCCCGCCAAGTACGGCATCGTCACCGAAATGCTGCCGCCCCACATGCTGGTCAAGGGCAACAGCTGGATCGAGGGCCTCACGGTCTTCTCCATCATCCTGGGCACGGTGCTGGGCGGCCTGCTGATCTCGTCCTCGGTGTCCAGTGCGCTGCTCAGCCACTCGTTCATCGGCAACCTGGTCCACACGCCCGCCGAAGCGGCCATCCTCGTGATCGCTTTCGTGTATCTGCTGGCAGCGCTGTGCAACCTGATGATTCCGCGCACCCACGTGCGCTATCCGCCGCAGCAAAAGAACCCGGTCAGGCTCATCCGCACGTTCTGGGGCTATGTCTGCGTGCTTTGGCGCGACAAACTGGGCCAGATCTCGCTGGCCGTGACCACGCTGTTCTGGGGCGCCGGCGCGACCCTCCAGCTGATCGTCATCGAATGGGGCCGCAGCCACCTGGGTTATCAGCTGGACAAGGCCTCGATGCTGATGGGCGTGGCGGCGCTGGGGACGGTGGTGGGTTCGATCCTGGCAGGCCGCATCCCGCTGCGCCGCGCGCTGGCCGTGCTGCCGGTGGGCGCCGCCATGGGGCTGGTCGTGCTGCTGATGCCGCTGGTCTACTCGCCCTGGAGCGTCTACCTGCTGCTGCTGATCACGGGCGGCCTGGCCGGCTTCTTCGTGGTGCCGATGAACGCCCTGCTGCAGCACCGCGGCCACGTGCTGCTGTCGGCCGGTCATTCCATCGCCGTGCAGAACTTCAACGAACAGCTCAACATCCTGCTGATGGTGGCGATGTACACCCTGCTGCTCTGGCTGCAATTGCCCATCAACGTGATCATCGTCATCTTCGGCACCGTGGTCGCCGTGCTGATGGTCGTGTTCATGCGCTGGAGCAAGCGCAACATGCAGGCCAACCCCGGCCTGCACGACCAAATTGGCCAGGAAGGCCACGGCCGCGCGCTGGATTCCACGCACTAGGCCGTCAACGCCAAGCGATTGATTCCAAAGAAAAACCGGGCCTGGGCCCGGTTTTTTTTATCGGAGCATGCTTCTGCCCGCGGGCGGTCACACCATCCGTGACGCCAGTTTCAGGTCCTGCCAGGCACGCGCCTTCTCGGACGGACTGCGCAGCAGGTAGGCCGGGTGGTAGCTGACGATGACGGGGATCTCGGCGCCCTCGTCCGTCTTGAGCGCGTGCACGCGGCCGCGCAGGCTGCCGATGGTGGCGTCCGTGCCCAGCAGCGTCTGCGCCGCAAAACGGCCCAGCACGAGGATGCGCTCGGGTTTCAGCAAGGCGATCTGCCGCATCAGGTACGGGCTGCAGGCCGCGATTTCCTCGGGCTTGGGGTTGCGGTTGCCCGGCGGGCGGCACTTGATCACGTTGGTGATGAACACGTCCGTCTCGCGACTCATACCCACGGCGGCCAGCATGGCATCCAGCAACTGGCCGGACCGGCCCACGAAGGGATGACCCTGCCGGTCCTCTTGCTCGCCAGGGGCCTCGCCCACGACCAGCCAACGGGTGGGGGTAGCGCCCTGGCCGAAGACGGCGTGGCGCCGGCCGTCGCACAGGCCGCAGGCGGTGCAAGCCACGACCTGCTCCCGCAGCTCGTCCAGGGTGGCGTTCTTGACGGCTTCCGCTACGGGAATGCGCGGCGCTTCGACGGCTTCGTCCTCAGCCGCCTTGGGCACGGGGCGCGGCGGCGGACCGGTGCGGTTCAGGATGGACGCCGGGATACCGGGACGACCATTTGAGCGCGTGGTCGGAACCATAGGCTCGGCCGGCGCCAGACTAACGGGGGCCGCTTGCGGTACGGCGGGTGCCGGCGACGCAACCGTCGGCGGGACCGTTGCCAGCGCGATATCGCGCGCCACCACGGCGGGTGCCAGGCCGGGGGCCAAAATGGGTTCGGAAACAGGTGCTTGAGGCACGACTGCCGGGCGCGCCGCAGCAGGCGCCGGGCGCATCCACAGGCGTTCCATGCCGATTTCCCGCAGCCAGATGCGCTGCAGGGGATTGACGCGGGGGGCTGCCGGCTTGGCGGCGGCGATCGGCACCGTCATGCCGCTTCCTCCGCCACCGCAGCAAACCGCTTCTGCATGACCAGTGCGTCTTCACGGGCGCCTTTGGCGGCCGGGTAATACCCTCGCCGCACGCCGATCTGCAGATAGCCGTGGCGTTGATAGAAACTGATGGCGGACGCGTTCGACGGGCGGACTTCCAGCAACACGCCTTCCAGCCCGCGCGCACGCGCCTGCTGCTCGCACCAGTCAAGCAGCACGCCGCCCAGGCCCTGGCGATGCAGGTGCTTGTCCACGGCGATCACAAGCAGATGCGCCACGTCGGGCGCGAACATCAGAATGCAGAAACCCGCCACCTTGCCTTGGCGGCGCAGCACCCAGGCGCCATACCCGGCGGCCAGCGCATCCGCGAAATTGCCGCGTGTCCAGGGAAAAGCCTGCACATGGGCTTCCAGCGCGACGACTTCGTCCAGGTCGGCCTCGGTGAGCGGCTGCGGAATCAAGGGCACCTGAGGGGCCTGGGGCGCCAGCGACGGCTGCGCCTTGGGATTGCCGCCTTCGCCGCGCATGCGCTCGGCGGTGGTGAACGCCACCTTGTCGCGCACGTACAGCGGCGCGGCCTGTTCGGGCGGCAGAGCCTCGCCGCGCAGCCAGCCCTGGCGCGCCAGGCGCGCCACGCTGGCGGCTTCGGGCCGTTGCGCATCGGCGGCGCGGCGCCATGCGGCGGGGTGCGCCATATCGGCCGCATAAGCATCCCAGGCGTCGCCGGCCAGCACCAGATTCAGGCTCTGCCCCGTCTGCGCCGACCATGCGGAAAGATGGTGTTCGGTCCAGGGCACGACTTCTGCTGCCGCGATCAGCAAAGGCGGCTGCAAGGCTTCCCAGCCGGATTCCCCTTCCCGGGCGGCAACCGGGCGGTAGACCGCCAGATAGACCTCATTCATGCGGGCGTCCAGCGCCACGACGATGGCGTCGGACGGCGTCGCATCGGCCACCTGGGCCGCCACGGCCTGGTGGGACACTACGGGCAGCACCGGTATGCCCAGGCCCAGGCCCATGCCCTGCGCCACGCCACAGGCCACGCGCAGCCCCGTAAAGCCCCCCGGGCCCTGGCCGAACGCCACGGCGTGCAGGGCGGACGGCGCCAGCCCTGAGGCTGCCAGCAGCTCGTTGGCCATCGGCAAAAGCCGTTCCGCGTGCTCCTGGGACCCCTCGTGTTCCCGGGTACTGACCTCCAGACGGCCATCGACCGCCCGCAAAAGGGCCACCCCGCAACGGGACGAAGACGTTTCCAAAGCCAGCAGGTTTAGTTCCATAGATGCAGATTGTACGAAATACGGCGGCTTTGGCCCCGGTTGTAAGGGGGATTTCAACCATGGTTCGCAATGTGTAATATCTTGTGAACGCCCACTAGCCGCTGGTTCTCGTCACTGTTACATTTCCGGCCATGAATACGCAAAACACCACCCCCACCCGAAAAATCCTCGTCGTCGACGATGATCCGCGCTTGCGCGATTTGCTGCGCCGGTATTTGTCCGAGCAGGGATTCAACGTTTTCGTTGCCGAAGACGCCAAAGAGATGGGCAAACTCTGGCAACGCGAGCATTTCGACCTGCTCGTGCTGGATCTGATGCTGCCCGGCGAAGATGGCTTGTCCATCTGTCGCCGGCTGCGCGGTGGCCACGACAATACCCCCATCATCATGCTCACGGCCAAGGCGGAAGAAATCGACCGCATCGTGGGCCTGGAGATGGGCGCGGACGACTACCTGTCCAAACCCTTCAACCCCCGGGAACTGCTGGCACGGATCAACGCGATCCTGCGCCGCCGCGGTACCGAGGAGCATCCCGGCGCCCCCAGCCAGGAAAACGAATCCATCGCCTTCGGCCCCTACGTGCTCAACCTGTCAACCCGTACGCTCACGCGCAACGGCGAACAGGTGCCGATCACCACGGGTGAATTCTCGGTGCTCAAGGTGTTTGCGCGCCATCCGAAGATTCCCCTGTCCCGCGACAAGCTCATGGAGTTGGCCCGCGGCCGCGAATACGAAGCTTTCGATCGCAGCCTCGACGTCCAGATCTCGCGCCTGCGCAAACTGATCGAACCCAATCCGTCCAAGCCCGTGTTCATCCAGACCGTTTGGGGTCTTGGATACGTGTTTGTGCCGGACGGTGGTAGCTGATCGGCTCGCCCGCCCCGGGCAGGAGCGCAGCCTCGTGCCCCGCTTGCGCAGAACCTTCAGGAACCTGACATCACGTTTGCGGCTCGGCTTGTTCGGCCGCACGTTCCTGCTGCTTGCCGCGCTGATGCTCGTCAGCCTGGGCGCGTGGCTACAAGTCTTCTTCAGCATGGAGCTGGGACCGCGCGCCAATCAAATGGCGCAGCGGGTGATCACGGCCGTCAATATCACGCGCACGGCGCTGATCTACTCGCATAACGGCGAACGCAGCAAGCTCCTGCTGGATCTGGCCACCAACGAAGGCATCCAGGTCTATCCGCGCGAAGTCACCGACTTTGCCGAAGCCCTCCCCGACGACGACTACTGGCAACGCGTTGCCCAGCACATCCGCACGCGCTTCGGCCCGGAAACGCAGATTGCCTGGGGCGTGAACCAGGTGCCCGGCTTCTGGGTCAGCTTCCAGATAGAGAAAGACCTGTACTGGCTGGTGTTCGAGCGAGAACAGATCGGGTTGACGGGCGGGATCGAATGGCTGGGATGGGGCGCTACGGCGTTGCTGCTTTCCCTTGTCGGGGCGGCGGTCTCGGTGGGCTTCGTGAACCGGCCCCTGTCGCGGCTGGCCCGGGCGGCGCAAGTCCTGTCGCGCGGCGAAACGCCGGCGGCCCTGCCCGAGCAGGGGCCGCTGGAGATCCGCGACCTGAATGCCTCGTTCAACCGGATGGCCAAAGACCTGCGGCAGGCCGAGGCAGACCGGGAACTGATGCTGGCGGGGATTTCTCACGACCTGCGCACGCCGCTTGCCCGCATGCGGCTTGAGATCGAGCTGAGCGGCGTGTCGGAAGACGCCCGCCAGGCCATCGACGAAGACCTGGGCCAGATCGACCACAGTATCGGCCAACTGATGGAATACGCGCGCCCCGCCGGCACGCTGCCGCAGTTGGCGACCGACATCTCGGCGGTCCTGGCCGAACTCTACGAACGCGAACGCAGCCACACGGCCTCGCTGGGCGGAGAGCTCGAAGCGTCCCTGGAACCGGGGCTGCGCGCCCGGATCACGGCACTGGACTTGAAGCGCGTGGTCAGCAACCTGATCGAGAACGCCCGCCGCTATGGACGCTCCAGCGACGGCATGGCCCATTTGGTCATGACACTGCAAGCTGAAGGCGGCATGATCGTGATCGAGGTGGCGGACCGCGGTCCCGGCATTGCGCCGGAAGACGTGGATCGCCTGTTGCGGCCGTTCTCGCGCG
>Ga0213827_1001226_pt1 | contig 15171 bp, 13 predicted proteins | sample MC6MC0898MG_FD_180669 | JGI IMG/M metagenome (GOLD analysis project Ga0213827, IMG submission 180669) | Enriched soil aggregate microbial communities from Iowa State University, Ames, United States - MC6-MC0898-MG | ecosystem: Environmental > Terrestrial > Soil > Unclassified | place: USA: Iowa...
GCCCGCTTGCAGGTCGGTCCCCCAGTTGCCCGGGTCCATATAGCCCACGCTCACCAGCAGCGCCGGGCCAAGAAACCTGCGTGATCGCTTGAGCGTGGCCACACCGCGCGCCCAGAGATCCCGGCCACGCACGCCGGTCATCGCGGCCGCGCCAGCGCCTAGCGCCACATTGAGCTGTTCCTGTGCGGGCACAGCAGTCTCCTGTTCATGCTGACAGCATCGGCGGGGCGCGCCGCCGCGCGCCCGGCCCCATCAGGTTGCTCAAGCCGCGGCCGCCGCCAACGCGCGGCGTTCGATGCTGGCGGCAAACAGCGGCGTCTCGCGGCTGTTGTGGTCGCCGCCGTCCCGCTGACGCGCATCGGCGGCGTCCTGGAACGGCGTGCCATGCTGTTCGATGAAGTTCAGAAATTCCTGCGTCGGGTGCGCCACCACGCTATTGGTGTATTCGCAGGTGTTGTCGTCGATCTTCTTCACGCTCAGCGTCCAGATCACCTGCACCCGCGTACGGCCATTGGGCGTGAACGCATCAGAGGTCGAGACCATCTTGCACAGCGTAGGCGTTGCCACTTCGGCGACGTAATGTTGAACCATCAAGGTCTTGCCGATCATCTCGACGTTGATCGACATACGCTTGCCATCGTCGGTCGTCGTGGCGCCTGCCGAGATATGGTCAGGCGCGCAGCAACGCTGATACTCGGCCTCGGGCAAATTGAACAGCCAGTCGGCGATATCGACCTTTTCAATCGGAGCGTTGATGACCGCGCTGTAAGCGGAAGAGGACAGCTGCTTTTCGGTGATGATGATGTCGGACATGATCAGATTTCCTGGTTGGCAATGAGACCTCACTATCGGCCTGAATCAAGCCTTCAACCAGTTATCTCTTGGTATACGGAACCGACCGGAAAGGTCATACCAAAGCGTGGTTCGCCCCGGAATGGCGGACCTTTTTGCGGAGCGTGGCCTATAGCGGGAATTCGAACAGACAGCCCGACAAGGGCGCCTTGGCCAAGGTATCCAGCGCAACCGGCTGCCTCGCAGTCGTCACGATCATGCGCGCACCGTCCGCCACCAGGTCGGTCGGACATGGCACTGGCAAACCCACCACCCGATCCAGCACCCCGTCGCGCGTGAATCGCACAACGCTCCAACCGTCGCAAAGCGCCGTCCAAATGCCGCCATCGATATCCAGGGCCAGCCCGCTGAGCAACCCCGATCCTTTTGGCATGCTGGCCAAGCGCCTCACACTATCGTGGCCAGGTTGCAGAATCAGGATGGCGCCCGATTCTGGCGTGACGGCGTAGAGCTCGCCTTCTTTCGCGCACCATTGCAAGGCCTGCACGGGCTCGGCAATGGGCCAATGCGGTTCAAACTGCCCGTTCGACAAGGTCATCACGCCCACGACGCAGCCTGCTCCCTCGTCCTGTTGCAGCGCGGCCCAAACTTCGCCCGCATTGCCGCCGGGGCACATGGCCAGCAGGTTCGCGCCGGGCCACGCGGCCAGCGGCTCAATCGCGCCATCACGCTTGATATGCACGGCGCTGTTGCCGCCCGCCACCCACATGCCATCGGGCTCGACAAGCAATGCTTTGATCGGGCTGTCCAGCCGATACGCCAAGTCATCGCGCGCTGGCCGGCAAGTCATGTCAAGCCGCCGCACGGAGGGCGCCAGCACATCCGCCCAGTACAAGCACTTGCGATCCGAACTCCATTGCGGATGTGCGCCATGAAAGGCCCAGGGACCGGCAATTGCCACCGCCGCGGTCTCGTCCGCGGCCGGCTTTACGGTTTCAAGTTGCGCGCCCACGCGCCGGGCAGCCTGCGCCACTTCGGGTCCCAGCAGCTCCACGCGCGCGCGCGTCAGCCGATAGGCCGGCCCCGCCACGCTGATCGCCCCGCGCACCACTCCCGCTGCGTCCACAATGGGCGCGCCCACGCAGCGCACACCCAGCACGATCTCCTCATCATCGATGGCATAGCCTCGGACGGCGGTGATCTTCAATTCCGCATTCAAGCGCCGGCGGTCGGTGATCGTATGCGGGGTGAAGGATTTCAGGGTCACATCGCGGACGATTTCCTCGCGTGCCGACACCTCCATGACAGACAGGATGGCTTTGCCCTGGCTCGTGCAATGCACGGGCTTGCGCTGCCCCAAGACCGCCGCCGATCGAACGCTGTGCGCGCCATCGCAGCGTTCCAGCGAAATGACTTCAAGCCCGTCCAATGTGGCCAGATAGCAGGTCTCTCCCGTCAGGTCGCGCAGACCGCGCATTTCCAACGCCGCCGCCGCAGCCAGATCGGGCATCGTGTAGGCCTGGCGCGCCATTTCAAAGCAACGAAAACCCAGGCGGTAGACCTTGCGCAACGGATCGCGGCGCAACATGCCACGCGCGACTAGCGTTGCCAGCAAGCGGTACGTGGTGGTTCTTGGCAAAGACAACTGCGCGGCCAGATCCGTTTGGCTCAGCCCATCGGCTGCCGCACCCACCGCCTCGAGCATATCGATGGCCTTCTCCAAAGAGCCAGTTCCATCACCAGTATTTGCTGTCATCGGGGCGCGTCTCAATATGTGGAAAAAAGCGCCGAGTTCGGCGTCTGGATGCTGCTGCACTCCATATTAAGTTCGAGACAACTTCAATACCATTTCATGAACGGATGCCCCCCGAAGCCGGCGCGGACATTCATCCCGGAACGTTCCACCATTTGGGACAAACCGCCCATTTCTCTTCATTCAGAGCAACAGCCACGCATCATGAGCGTCTCCAATCCCCCTCCCTTGGCCGTCATCCCCCAGCGCGCGCCGGCGCCCTATGTCCCCGACTCGGTGCTGGATCGCCTGGCCCGCGCCACCAGCGGCTCTCTCACCACACAGCTGTACATCAAAGGCCTGCGTCAGCCCGTCCTGCACGGGCTGACGCCGCTGAATAAAAAGGTCAAACCCTTCGCCGGCCGTGCGTACACCATGCGCTTCATTCCCGCGCGTGAAGACGTAGATGTCTACGGCAACCTGACGACGTCGCCCTCGGCGGACAACCTGCAATGGGTCGGTGTCGAGCAGATCGAACCCGGCCATGTGCTGGTCATCGACAGCAATAAAGACGGCCGCGCCGCTTCCATGGGCAACATGCTGATCACGCGGATGATGATGCGCGGCGCGCGCGGCGTGATCACGGACGGCACCTTCCGCGACGGCACCGAATTAAGCCAGATGGACTTTCCCATCTGGAGCACGGGCGTCACGGCGACCACGCGGCTGAGCTATCACCACGTCGCCGACCTGCAAGTGCCCATTGGCTGCGCCGGGGTGGCCATCTACCCGGGCGACGTGATCCATGGTGACGGCGACAACATCACCGTCATTCCCGCGCACCTGGCAGAAGAGATGGCCGACCTGTGCGAAAAGCGCGACGACATCGAAGCGTATCTGGCCCTGCGCGTGCAAGCGGGCGAGCCGCTGTGGGGCCTGTATCCGCCCAGCGAGGCCACGCGCGCGCAATTCAAGCAATGGGTTGCGGACGGCCGGCCGGCGATCCCCGCGGCCAAGCCCGCGGGCAGCCGTTGATCAAGCCACATTCAGGAGCATTCATGAGCAGAACGTTCACCCCCGAAGACCACGCCGCGTTGATCCGCCGCTATTTCGACGCCTGCAATGCCGCCGACTATGACGCGCTGGTCGACTGCTTTACCCCCGACGCGGTTCACTACTTTCCTGCCGGCCTGCCGGAAGTGCCGTGGCGCACCGCCGACACCATCGCAAAAAAATGGGTGTGGTGTGTCGAGACGCTGGGTTCGCAATGGACGATCGAACGCCTCATCGTCAGCCACAACACGCCCGAAGCCATGATCGAATGGACGCACTGGAAGAACAAAAGCGGCACGGCGCTGCGCGGCGCCGAATGGTATGACTTTGATCCCGAGACGGGAAAAATCTCTGAGATTCGCGCCTACTACGCATCGCCCGCCGACCCCTCCACCCGCATTAATGAGCTCGTCGCGTTCGACTACGCCGAGCGCGGCTATCACCTGCAAAGCGCTACGAAGGCAAAGGCATGATCCGGCATATCGTCTTGTTTCGCAGGCGGCCTGACGTGCAGCGCGATGCCGCGCTTGAAGCCCGCCTGGCTGCCCGCATGACCGCCTTGGGCGCCGACATTCCGGCGATACGGTTTTGGCGGGTTGCGGCCAACGAGCTGACGCGCCCCATCAGCTGGGACTACGTCCTGGAATCCGAAGTCGATAACGCAACCGAACTAGATGCTTACCTGTTCCATCCGCTGCATGTTGCGCTGGTGGCCGACCTGAAGCCGTACTTCGAGTGGGCTGCGGTGGACTACACGGTGTAGAAAAAAAGGCGAATTACCTTGCGAGACTGCAATATGAAACTGTCTGGAAGCATGCTCATTGGCGCTTCTGGCGTACGGGGCGACCAAGGCGTCGCCCATGCCATCAATCCGGCAACCAATCAGGCGATCGACGTGCCGGCGTTTGGCTTGGGCGGCGCGTCGCATGTGGATCGCGCAGTCAAACTGGCCGCGCAAGCCTTTGACGCCTACCGCAAACAGCCCTTGGCAACGCGCGCCGCGTTGCTCGAGGCCATCGCCAGCCAGATCGAGGCGCTGGGCGATGCGCTGATTGAACGCGCCCATGCGGAAACGGGTTTGCCCGTGGCGCGGCTGCAGGGAGAGCGCGGCCGCACGGTTGGCCAGCTCCGCCTCTTTGCGGGCGTCGTCCGCCAAGGGCACTTCCTGCGCGCCACGCTGGACTCGGCCCTGCCGCACCGCCAGCCCTTGCCGCGTAGTGACCTGCGCATGACCAAGCTGCCGCTGGGCCCGGTGGCCGTCTTCGGCGCCAGCAATTTTCCGCTGGCCTTCTCCGTGGCGGGCGGCGACACGGCAAGCGCACTGGCGGCGGGCTGCCCCGTCATCGTCAAAGCCCACTCGGCTCATTTGGGCACCTCGGAACTCGTTGGCCGCGCCATTCAACAAGCAGTGAGCAGCCTGGGACTGCATGAAGGCGTGTTTTCGCTGCTGATCGGTTCAGGCCGAACCTTGGGCGAAGCGCTGGTGGCGCATCCGGCCATCAAAGCGGTCGGGTTCACCGGATCACGCCAAGGCGGTCTGGCGCTTGAGCGCATCGCCCAGCAACGCGCAGAACCGATTCCGGTCTATGCCGAAATGAGCAGCGTCAACCCGGTCTTTCTGTTGCCGGGCGCCTTGGCCCATCGCCCTGAAGCGCTGGGCAACGCGTTCGCCGATTCGCTCACGCTGGGCGCCGGCCAGTTCTGCACAAATCCTGGCCTGGTGTTGGCGATTGAGGGTCCGGGCCTGGACGCGTTCATCGCCTCGGCCGCGCAGGCGCTAAGCGGCAAGCCCGCTCAGACCATGCTGACACCCGGTATCCACGACGCGTATTGCTCGGGCAAGGCCGCATTGCAAGCGGCCGGCGGCGTTTCAACGTTGGCGCAAGGCCTGCCCGCCGATGGCAGACCGAATGCAGCGCAGGCCGCGCTGTACCTCAGCGACGCCGAGCATCTGTTGGCCGATGAAGCGCTACAGGCCGAGGTCTTCGGCCCGGCCTCGTTGCTGATTCGCGTTAAGGATGAGGACGCTTTGCGCCGGGTGACCGAACACCTGGAGGGCCAACTGACCGCCACCCTGTTGCTGGACGATGCCGACATCCCGATGGCGCGCACGTTGCTGCCGGTGCTGGAACGCAAGGCGGGCCGCATCCTGGCCAACGGCTTTCCGACGGGCGTGGAAGTCTGCCGCGCGATGGTTCACGGTGGCCCCTACCCCGCTACGACGAATGCGATGGTCACGTCAGTCGGCGCGCAGGCCATCGACCGCTTCTTGCGGCCCGTGTGCTATCAGGACATGCCAGAAGCGCTATTGCCCGCTGAACTGCTTGCGGACAATCCACTGAAGCTCTGGCGGCTTGTGGATGGCGAGTTGACGCAAGGCTAAGCGCGCACGCGGCAAAAAGCGCGTCAGTCTTCAGGACTGACGCGCTTTTTTTATAACGGTATGTGGTTGCTAACCTCAGGGACGCTTGCCGAATTCTTCGAAGTCCGCGCGCCAGGCAATGGCCTGTTCACTCAGCGAAAATCCCAGCCCTGGTCGATCCGACACATACATGCGGCCGTCCTTCAAATGCATTTGTTCGTTGAACATCGGGCCCAGCCACTCGAAGTGCTCAAGCCACGGCTCGATCGGATACGCAGCCGCCAGATGCAAGTGAATTTCCATGGCGAAATGCGGAGCCAGCTTGCGGCCTTTGAACGCGCCCAGCGCCATGATCTCCAGGAACGGCGTGATGCCGCCCACGCGCGGCGCATCCGGTTGAATGAAATCACTGCCTTCCGCCAGGATCAGTTGCGCGTGTTCACCAGCGCTGGTCAGCATTTCTCCCGTGGCGATGGCGGTATCGAAACGGTTCGCCAGTTGCGCATGACCTTCGAAGTCATATGCGTCCAGCGGCTCTTCGATCCAGGTCAGGTCAAAATCCTCAAAGGCGCGGCAAGCGCGCGTCGCCTTCTGGCGATCCCATTGCTGATTGGCGTCCACCATCAGGGGGAAATCATTGCCCAACAGCTTGCGCACCTCGCCCACGCGTTGGACATCGATAGCCAGGTCAGGCTGCCCCACCTTGAGCTTGATGCCGCCGATGCCGCTTTCGCGCGAAATCTGCACGTTCTTCAGCACTTGGTCCAGCGGCGTATGCAGGTATCCGCCCGACGTGTTGTAGCACTGCACCGAATCGCGATGGGCGCCCAACAGCTTGGCAAGCGGCAGCCCCGCGCGCTTGGCCTTCAGATCCCACAGCGCAATATCAAAGGGCGCAATCGCCTGCGTCGTCAGGCCGCTGCGGCCCATCGACGCACCCGCCCACAGCAGCTTGGTGAACAGCTTGGAAATATCGCTGGGGTCTTCGCCCAACAGATTGGGCGCGATTTCCTTGGCGTGCGCGTACATGCCCGGCCCGCCGGCGCGCTTCGAATAGCCGAAGCCAATTCCCTCATGGCCGTCACGCGTCCGGATCTCGGCAAAGATGAAGGCGATTTCGGTCAGCGGCTTCTGCCGCCCCGTCAGCACTTTGGCGTCACTGACAGGCGTCGCCAAAGGCAGATACACCAGCGACACCTTGATCCATTCGATACGGTCGCCACTCTCGGCCGCAGTGCGGGCATTGGCGTCCGCCTTGGCATAGGAAACGATGTTGGATTGGACAGCTTTCATTTGATCAATTCCGGGTAGATAAAAAACAAACAATGGGGCGTGCTCAGTTGAGCTTGATGCCCGCCTTCTGCACGACTTGCTCCCAACGAGCGATTTCTTCCTGCACAAAGCGGCGGTAGTCCGTTGAGCCGGACGCCACCACGACGAAGCCGCTGGCTTCGAGCTTGGCTCGCGCCGCCGGGTCAGAGAAGCCTTTGATCATTGCCGCCTCCAGCTTTGCAACGACGGCGGCAGGCGTGCCTTTGGGCGCGGACAACCCCGTCCACGACACGGCGCTGAATCCCGGATAGCCCGACTCGGCCACGGTCGGCACATCGGGGTAGAGGGGATTGCGTTCGATACTGGTCACCGCCAACGCCCGCAACTTGCCGGCTTTCACGTGCGGCAGCACCGCATCCTGGTTGGTGAACATGCCGGGAATCTGGCCAGCCAGCACATCATTCAAGGCCGGTGCGCCGCCCTTATAAGGAATGCCCACCATGTCCAGGCCCGCCACCTGCTTCAAGTATTCGGTCGTGACGTGGCCCGATGACGCATTGACCTGACCGTAGTCAAATTTTCCAGGATGGGCTTTGACCCAGGCGATGAATTCCTGAAAGGTTTTCGCCGAAAAGGCAGGGTTCACGACCAGCACATTCGGCCCCGCCGCCAGTTGCGAGATATGGACAAAGTCACGATTCGAGTCGTAAGGCGGTTTGGGCGTGAAGCCGTGGATGATGGCGTTACTGCCTATCCCCGATAGCAACAACGTATAGCCGTCCGCCTGCGCACGCGCCACCTGCTCGGTGCCGATCGCGCCGCCGGCTCCTCCCTTGTTCTCGACAACAAAGGCCTGCTTGAGCTCGCGGCCAAGCACATCGGCAATCAAGCGGCCCATCAAATCGCTGGTGCCGCCAGCAGGAAAGGGGACGACAATTTTCACGGGGCGCGACGGGTAGTCAGCTTGCGCCCGCACGGCGCCAGGCAGCGTCACCATGCTGGCCACCACGCATAGCGCAAAGAATAGGGATCTACGGCTCATGCTTTGTCTCCTGTGCGGTCGTCGCCGCTTTTTATGGGTGCGTTCCGTATAGAATCATGGAAGCGCTTTCATTGTGAACGCGCGCCAGGAATTGGCAATCCACCCCTTTTTTCGACACCGCCGCGCGTCCCACACTTTGGAATTTCTGGCGCACTACGCCTGACTTAATCCGTGCGGTTGACCTTTCCGGCCTACTTCCGACTTGCGCTGAACCATGCCCTCCGTTGCAAGGCCCGCTCAACCTTCCGTGTCTGCGCCCGGCAATGCGCGCATGAGCGATGTCGCCCGGGAAGCGGGCGTCTCGCTGGTCACCGTCTCCCGGGCATTGAACACACCAGAGAAGGTGTCGCGCGATACGCTGGCGGCAGTACGCCGCGCCATCGACCTGCTGGGCTATGTGCCCAACCTGATGGCGGGCAGCCTGGCGTCAAACCGTTCGCGCATCGTTGCCGCCATCGTTCCCACCATTTCCAATCTGGTCTTCGCCGAAACCATTGAAGCGTTGACGCAGACGCTGGCCAAAGACGGGTATCAACTGCTGCTTGGCCAAAGCGGCTACAGCAAGCAAGCGGAAGCGTCGCTTGTGGATACCTTTCTTGGCCGCCGCGTTGACGGACTGGTGCTGACGGGTTTCTCACAACCCAAGGCGTTACGGCTGAAACTGCAACGCGCCAATGTGCCGGTCGTACAAACCTGGGGCCTGCCCGGCCCCGGACAGACGACGCTTATCGATATGGCCGTGGGGTTTTCCAATGTGGGCGCAGGCCGCGCCGCCGCACGCCATCTCTTGGCGCGAGGCCATCGGGCGCTGGCCTTCATCGGCGCGGACGAGGCGCGTTCGCGGCAACGGCTGCAAGGCTATCGAGCCGAAGTGCTAGCCGCAGGCTTGCCCGACGTCGAAGCCGCATTTGTCCCGCCTCCGGTGCAGGTCGACGCCGCAGGACCGTGCCTGGATCGAGTGCTGGAGCGCCGTCCCGACATCACGGCGGTCTTCTGCAACAACGATCTGTTGGCGGCGGGTTTGCTATTTGCTTGTCAGCGACACGGGCTACGTGTCCCGGAACGCCTGGCAATCATGGGATTTGGAGATTTGCCGATCTCCAGGGCGGCATGCCCTACCCTGTCTACCGTGCGTATCCGCCGCGCCGAGATGGGCGAACAGGCCGGAAAAATGTTGCTCGCTCGCTTGAGCAACGTTGCGCTTGAGGCCACCAGCTTCGATCTGGGCTTCGAGATCATTGAAAGGACCAGCACATGACACGCGCCCCAACCCGCGTCCAGATGGCTGACGTCGCCCGCGAAGCCGGAGTGGCGCGTGTCACGGTCTCGCGCGTGATCAATGCGCCCGACAGCGTCGCTCCCAAAACGCGTGACGCCGTCCTGGCCACGATCGCCCGCCTGGGTTTTGTGCCCAATCTGAATGCCGGCACGCTGGCGTCGCGCCGTTCGCGCATTGTCGGCGCGCTGGTTCCCACCCTGTCCAACGCGTGGTTCGCCGATACGATGGACGGCTTGTCCGTTCGGCTGGCGGCAGCCGGCTATCAGCTGTTGCTGGGGCAGACCCGTTATAGCGAGACCGAAGAGGAACGACTGGTGGACGCCTTTATCGGCCGCCGCGTCGACGCAATCGTATTGACCGGCACCCAGCATCTGCCGGCCGTACACGCAACGCTGCAACGCGCGGGAATACCGGTCATTGAATGCTGGGATCTGGTCGATGCGCCCATTGACACCGTAGTGGGCTTTTCCAACGCTGATGCGGGCGCAGCCGTCGCACGCCATCTTGCCGGCCGCGGCTGCCGGAACCTGGGATTTATCGGCGCAAACGAATACCGCTCCGCGCTGCGCTTGCAAGGATTCCGGGAGGCCGCAAGCGCGGCAGGCGTTCAGGCCGTGCATACACACCTCGTCACGCCCCCATCCGGCATCCATGATGGCGCGCGTGGACTGGAGGCGTTGGTGCACGCGCATCCCGCCATGGATGGCGTGTTCTGCAGCAACGACACGCTGGCGCTAGGCGCGCTGCTGGCGGCCAGAAATCACGGCTGGCGAGTACCCGAACAGATTGCCGTGGCCGGATTTTCAGATCTTCCGGTGGCGGCCGCCAGCGTCCCGGCGTTGACGACCATCAGAATTGAGTCACGCGCGCTGGGCGAATATGCCGGCGACTTGCTGGCGCGCCGATTGCGCGGCGCGTCTGATGATGCCGCGCGCGTCCATGATATGGGGTTCACGCTTGTTGTCCGCGACAGCGCGTGATCCTCAACGCACGGTCACGGATTGGCTGGCCGGGGCCGGGCCTCGGTTAACGCGGGCGCTGGGCGTTGAGGCTCAAATCGTTCAATGCGTCCGACCAGCAGCCAATAGCTGGCCACGGCCACCACGCCATGCAAGCCCACGAACACCAGCGCCTGATGAAAGGAACCCGTGGTGGCCAAGATGTAGCCGATGACGACAGGCGTGGTGATGCCCGCCGTGTTGCCAATGGCGTTGAACACCCCGCCCGTCAGACCAATCATCGACTTGGGAGCGGTATCGGCTACCACCGTCCAACCCAGCGAACCGAACCCCTTGCCGAAGAACGCCAACGACATCAACGCCACCACGATCCAGTCGGTATCGACGTAGTTGCAGCCGATCATGACCGATGTCAGCAGCAGGCCTATCGTGATGGGCACCTTGCGCGCAATCGTCAGGGACTGCGTTCGCTTGAGCAGCCAGTCCGACACGAACCCCGTCAGGACGCCGCCCACGCAACCCGCAATGGCAGGCAAGGATGCAACAAACCCTGCCGTCAGAATACTCATGCCCCGCTCTTTGACGAGATACGTCGGAAACCACGACACGAAGAACCAGGTGATCGCGGTGATGCAGTATTGCGCGAGGAAAATGCCAGACAACATCCGGCTGCGAAACAGGTCAAGCAGGTTGGGCGCGGCTGGCGCGGACCCATCCCCGTCGGCCGGGGTCTTTGCGTCGTCGGATGGCTCGGCGCCGCGCGCCGGCAAGTCGACCAATGCGCCCCCGCTGCGCATCAGCTCCAATTCTTCGGCAGTGAGCTTGGGGTGTTCGGAAGGGACCTGATAGGTCCGCCACCACAGAAGCGCCAGCAACAGCCCCAGCGCCCCCATCACCGAAAACACATGTTCCCAGCCGAACTGATGGTCCAACCATCCCATCAACGGTGTGAACAGGGCCAACGACAGGTACTGCGCACTGTTGAATATGGCGCCAGCCACACCGCGTTCCTGCGACGGAAACCATGCCGCAATCACGCGCCCTGAGGCTGGGCCAACAGGCGCTTCAAATGTGCCCAGCAAGAAACGCAACACCAGCAACGCGGCAAATGCGGAAGCGAACCACCCGGCCGCGCCCATGAACATCGTGCATGCCGACCACAGCACCAGGCCGCCCAGCACGGTGCGCTTGGCGCCTAGTTTGTCGACCAGCCAACCTGCGGGAATATGGGCCAGCACATAGGCCCAGGCAAAGGACGAGAACAACCACCCCATCTGTACCGGCGTCAGCCCCAGTTCCTTTGACATGCCAGAACCGGCGACCGACAACGTCGCCCGATCACCCGTGCTAAATGCAAGCACGATCGTGATCAAAGCCAAGATTAAATAGCGCTGGCGCGCACGCAACATGACAACGTCTCCAGATTATTTTTGTTGAGGCGGGCCGTGCGCATTGCCTAGTAATGCACACCGCGCAGGACCGCACCCGGTGCTCGGCTCAGAGTGTGAACCGGCGCCTGCTGGCGCTCAAGCGCGCGCGCAGGCGATCGGGCGGCTTTGTCTCAGACTATGGAATTGAGCAAGTAGAACTCAAAAAATATCCGGCTCGCGCGCGCGCTCACCGTCCTGCGTCAGCAGGAAATCCATGTCACAGCCTTGATCGGCTTGCTGAATATGGTCAGTGAACATCCTGCCGTAGCCTCGGCTGAAGCGGGCTGGCGGCGCCTGCCACTGTGCACGCCGCCGGGCCAACTCTTCGTCACTGACTTCCAGCCGGAGATGACGCGCGGGCACGTCAACGGCGATGATGTCGCCGGTCTGCACGAATGCCAGCGCACCGCCCACATAGGCCTCGGGCGCGACGTGCAGCACGCATGCGCCATAACTGGTGCCGCTCATACGTGCGTCGCTGATGCGCAGCATGTCTCGCACACCTTGCCTGACCAGTTTTAGCGGCACGGGAATCATGCCCCACTCCGGCATGCCGGGGCCGCCTTTGGGACCCGCATTACGAAGCACAATCACATGGTTTTCCGTCACGTCCGCATCCGGGTCGTCCAGCATCCGTTTCAGGCTGGGGTAATCGTCATACACCAACGCGGGGCCACGGTGATTCAGGAACTTCGCGCTCATGGCGCTGGGTTTGATCACGCACCCATCCGGCGCAAGGTTGCCGCGAAGCACCGCCAGCGCGCCCTCTGGATACACCGGCCGCTCCAGCGGACGAATCACATCGTCGTTGCAAACCTGCGCCGTCGAAAGAGTGGCGTGCAGGCTCTGGCCCGTGACGGTTGGTGCGCCTGTATGCAGGTGCGCGCCCAGGCGCGACATCAACGCCGGCAGGCCGCCCGCAAAGTAAAAATCTTCCATCAAATACGGGCTGTCTCCATTGGGCCGGATATTCGCAATGACCGGCACCCGGCGGCTGATCTGGTCAAAATCATCCAGCCCCACCTGTCTCTGGCCGGCACGACGCGCCATCGCGATGAGGTGGATGATGGCGTTGGTTGAACAGCCCATCGCCATGGCGACCGTGATGGCGTTCAGAAAGGCTTCGCGGGTCAATATCCTGCCCGGGTGCAGGTCCTCGTGCGCCATGGCGACGATGCGCCGGCCCGTCTCTGCCGCCATGCGCTGGTGAGCTGCGTCCACGGCCGGAATGCTGGAAGCGCCGGGTAACGACATGCCCAATGCTTCGGCAATGGCGGTCATCGTGCTGGCCGTTCCCATCGTCATGCAAGTGCCAGGGCTGCGCGCGATGCCGCTGATGATGCCGTCCCACTCCGCCTCGGAAATGAGGCCAGCGCGCCGTTCATCCCAGAATTTGAACGCGTCCGATCCCGACCCCAGCGTCTTGCCGCGTGAATGGCCGCGCAGCATCGGCCCCGCAGGCAGAAAGATGGCGGGCACGCCAGCGCTGATCGCCCCAAGCAGCATGGCTGGCGTGGTTTTGTCGCAACCGCCCATCAGCACCACGGCATCCACGGGATAGCACCGGATCATCTCCTCGACTTCCATCGCCATCATGTTGCGGTAGAGCAGCGCCGACGGCTTGACGAGCGCGTCGTTCAGCGACATGGCAGGCATCTCCAACGGAAAGCCTCCCTCCTGCAAGACGCCGCGTTTGACGTCGTCAACCCGCTGCCGGAAATGCATATGGCAGGGGTTGAACTCCGACCAGCTGTTAATGATGGCGACGATGGGTTTGCCTTCCCAATCTTTTCTTTCGTAGCCCATTTGCATGAAGCGGCTACGGTGATTGAAGGTGCGGAAATCGTCATTCGCGAGCCACCGCTGGCTGCGCAGCGCGTTGGATTCGGCCATCGCGGCTTAACGCCCAGGCGCCGACCACACGCCGGCCGCCTGCAACAGGCCGCGCGTGTAGCCCAGCGCGAACGCCATGAACCGCTCGCGCCCTTCGTCGATGTCAGAAACAGGCACGTGATCGGGGCACAATGGCCCGGAGTATCCGCCCCTGCGGTAGGCCTTGACGGCCTCCAGCATGTCGACATCCCCCTCGTCGGGAAAGACCTCTTGAAAGTCGAGATAGCCGCCGCGGATATTGCGAAAGTGCACCATGAAGATACGGCCTGTGGAGGCGAACTCCTCGATCACGGGAATCATGTGGGCCGCCGGTTCCTTGAACATTTCGGCGACCGTCCCCTGGCAGAAGTTGAGTCCATGGTTCCTGCTTGGGGACAAGGCCAGAAAGCGGCGTATCCCGTCGGCCGACCCCATCACGTGCTCAATTCCATTGAGCCCCCCAATGGGATACGCCGGATCATGCGGGTGGCACGCCAGCCGCACGTCGGCCCTGTCGGCCGCGGGCACCAAGCCTTCAACCAGAAACTCGATGGCATCCCAGCCCGCCCGCTCGGTGACCGGCGGCACGTCGCGCGCCATCTTCTGGCCGCATAGCAGCGCCGACGCCGATCCCCCCTCTTCTTGATTACTGGGATACCCGACGCCCCAGTACGAATGCCTGCGATCGTCATCAGAAGAATATTCGGCGTAAACAAACCCTGAATTCTGCGCGCCGCCGCGTCCCGGCTTCAGACCCGTGCGCGTGATGCCAACCATCTGAACGTTGTACTTGAGGCAAGTGATGCCTGCATCGGCCGCCTTTTGAATATTGGCGGCCAGGGTGGCCCGCTGCCGCTTGGCGCTATCCAGGTCGACCATCGAATCCAAAAGAATCGAGCCGACGTCCAGCGCAAACACATCCAGCTTCAGGCCGAACCCTTCAACCCATTTCCGATATTGGGTCAGCTTGCCCGCGTCCCATTCACTGACGCCGCCGCGTGCGGACACCAACTCTGTGCCGCGGTTGTCCAGAACGACGCTTTGCACGCCTAGTTGAGTCGACAAGCGCAGTCGGCGCTCGTCCGGGTTGAGCAGTTGCTCGCTGATATACATGGAGTCTCCCGATTCCGATCACGGTCCAACTCAAAATGGACACGTGTTCATTCTGGAGCAGCATCCACAGGGCTATCAAGCGGAGAAGACGTCGGCCGGCAGGGGATCGGGCTGGGAATCTCAAATGGTGGGACGCCAGCAGTCGACGCGTCATCGGCCGCGAAACCGCTGCGGCAAGTCGGGCAAAAACTTAGCGAGCAATGTTGCACAGACGCCGCACCACAATCGCATTGATAGTCTTTCTCATTCTTATTAGGTAGACTTG
>Ga0213827_1001231_pt1 | contig 15147 bp, 15 predicted proteins | sample MC6MC0898MG_FD_180669 | JGI IMG/M metagenome (GOLD analysis project Ga0213827, IMG submission 180669) | Enriched soil aggregate microbial communities from Iowa State University, Ames, United States - MC6-MC0898-MG | ecosystem: Environmental > Terrestrial > Soil > Unclassified | place: USA: Iowa...
TATCGGCGTGACCGGCCACAGCCATGGTGGCCTGATGACCGCCAACCTGATCGCCCACACCAACCTGTTCAAGGCCGGCGTGGCGACCAGTGGCTCGTACAACAAGACCTTCACCCCGTTCGGCTTCCAGAACGAGCGGCGTTCGGTATGGCAGGCGCAGGATGTGTACCTGAAGGCCTCGCCGTTCTTCTACGCCGACAAGATCAAGCTGCCGCTGCTGCTGGTCCACGGCGAGGACGACGCCAACCCGGGCACCGAGCCGTTCCAGTCGCGCAAGCTGTACCAGGCGATCCGCGGCAATGGTGGTACCACCCGCCTGGTGATGCTGCCCAACGAGCCGCACTGGTACACCGCGCTGGAATCGAACGAGCAGCTGGTGTCGGAAATGCTGAATTGGTTCGACACCTACGTGAAGAACGCGAAGTAATCCGGCAAGGCCGCCCTCCGGGGCGGCCTTTCTGGTTCAGGCGTCCAGTCCAGGTATCCAGTCCAGGTATCCCCCTGTGGGTGTTGCGTAACCATCTGTGATGCAGGCATGGATCGGCCACAAAGCTGCGGTACGCTGCGCATCTGATGTCCGCTACGGGTTCGCTTCATGAAGGCCTTCATCCTCGCCGTATCGCTGTCGATTTTCGTTGTCCCGGGCATTGCATTCGCCCAGCCGCTGCCGGCAGAACTGGCAGCATTGGGCATCACTGCCGGCATGCCCTACAGCAAGGCCAAGCGCATTCTTGATGCCGCGGGATGGCAGGCCAGCCCGCCACGCGATGCACCCGAAGTGTTGGACGGTTTCCCGGAAGTGGGCTGCCAGAAGGGCGGCAACAATTGCAGCAGCACTTTCGCCAAGGATGGGCAGCAGGTCGCTCTGCAGGTGGGAACCACGCTGGCGGGCCAACCCTTCGTGCAGGGCGGCCGCTGAGCACGACGGGCACTCAGCCCAGCGGCAGGTTCTCCAGCGCACGCGACATCCGATCATGCAGGTCGCGCACGCGTTCGGCCTTGGCATGCACGCGGCGCTCATCGCCGAAGCTGCGGACATAGGCGCATGCAGCGAAGCCGGCGCTTTCCCTTTCGTAGTCGGCGACCCACGCCAGGCGGTCGGGGTTGCTGGCCTGCTCGGCCGACCAGGCCGCCACCGGCGGACGGATGTGCGCGATGATGCCAAGCCGCCACGGTTTGGGTGTCAGCCGCGCACGGAAGCAATGCTGCAGCGTGCACATGCGTGCATACAACGTGTCGGTGCCCAATGCCTTGAAGAAGGCATGCACCTGCGCATCCTGTGGTTCGAACGTGGCATGCATCGCCAATATGCGCAGCCCGGCCGGGGTGCGGTAAGCGCGCAGGTGCCAGTCGGGGTGGTGCTCGACGAATGCCTGCACGCGCTGCAGTGCGATGCCTTCGACGCCGCCGGACCGGGCCAGCCGTCGATTGCGCCGCCACGACAGGACCTGGTTGACCACCACCATCGTAATGCCGCCGGCGGCCAGGCCGATGTTGAAGTTGCCCAGCGCACCGCCGATCAGCGCACCGGCCGCCAGCAGCCCCAGCGCACCGAGCAGCGGCAATGCGCAGCCTGACGGAGTGGACACGTGGTCGATATCCGCAAACAGTACGTCCGGGGTGTTCAGGCACAGCGCGCCGTAGCTGTTGCGGGTAACGATGACGTCATCGCTGCGCTGCACGATCTGCTCGCGGATCGGGATGCCTTCGACACCGTAGTTGGTCCGTCGCTCGCGACGCGGCACGGACTGGCCACTGAGGATGGCATCAAGCGCTTCGCGTGCACGTGCATCGGCGTGGGCCTGCGCGGCGTCCTGGTCGTCGTCGGACCAGCCGAACCGGCGTACCACCAGCGGGCGTCCCTTGTACCTGTCCTGCAGGCGGGCTTCGGCCCAGTACGCTGGAACGATCATCATCCTGTATTCCCCTCGCTTCCCTGGCAGCCGGTCGGCACGAGTCTGGCACAGCCGCAGAGTGCGTTGCACGATACGGCAGCGCATGCGCCGACGCGGTGGTAGATTGCGCGCTTCGCGTGCACTCCACCAAGGACGGAGCCATGTTCGTGTCATTGCGTTGCCTGCTTGTCCTGGCCCTCGGCGGGGTGATCGGCACTGCCCAGGCGGCCGCGCCGGGACCGGAAATCCTGACCGCTGATGCCACCCGTTTCTACGCGCTGTACGAGGCCGCTGGCGGCAAGCCCAGCGTAGCCCAGCTTGAGCAGTACCTGGCACAGGGCACGCCGAGCCTGGCCCAGTTCGCCAAGCTGCGCCGGGTGACCGCCCAGCGCATGGCCGAAGCGATGGCGCGCGACCCTGCGCTGTACGCCAATGGACGGGCCTGCCTGGCGGAGTTGCCGGCGGTGCGGCAGCGACTGGTGCAGGTGTTCGCTAATCTGCAGGCGATCTATCCGCAGGCGAAGTTTCCGCCGGTGGCGATCGTGGTGGGGCGCGGCAAGCCGGTGGGCATGACGTACCCCGATGGCGTGGTGATCGGCCTGGAAGCACTGTGCGCGGCCGATTTCATGAACGCCAACGCGCAGGACCGCTTCGTGCACGTGATCGCGCATGAGTACGTGCATATCCAGCAGACCGGCGTGAGCGAGTACGAAGCAGGCGACCCGCGGGCGACGGTGCTCCGCGAGTCGCTGGGCGAGGGGATCGCCGAGTTCATCGCCGAGCTGATTTCCGGCAACGTTGGCAATGGCCGGCATGCCGGCTGGACGCGGGGCAGGGAAGTGCATATTGAAAGTGCGTTCGCGCTGGACGTGGACAGCACCGATCTGACGCCCTGGCTGTACAACTACACGCCGGGTTCGCAGGAGCCCTACGATCTGGGTTACTGGGTGGGCTACCGCATCGCCAAGGCGTATTACCTGCAGGCCGGCAACAAGCGCGATGCCGTGCGCGCGCTGATCCAGCAGGACAACCCGAAGGCGATCCTGCAGGCCAGCGGCTGGACGCCAGGGATGTGGATGCCGGCGAAGGTGACGGGTGTGGCGGCAAGGGCGGCTGCATCGGCCAAGTGACGATTGGCAGGTCGCGCTAGACTGCCCAGGTCGACAACGGAGGATGCTCATGCGCAGGAGGACTTCACTGGCCTGGCTGCTGGCCGGATCGCTCATGGCGGGGCTGGCCACGCCAGCGTTGGTGCAGGCGGCCAGCAATCCATTGCTGACCAAGCCAGTGGAGCAGGTGCAGCCAGATGAAGTGCGCTTCATGCAGCAGCGTCTGTCCGATTGGCCGCAGCTGCAGAAGTACCGCGCAGCCAATGCTGCATTGCCCGCGCCACGGGACGGCCAGTCACGCGTGGTGTTCTTCGGCGATTCGATCACCGAAGGCTGGGGCAAGGAAGGCAGCAGCAGGTTCTTCCCCGGCAAGGGTTACCTCAATCGCGGCATCAGCGGGCAGACCACCGCACAGATGCTGGTGCGCTTTTCGCAGGATGTGCTGGCGCTGCGCCCGAATGTGGTGGTGATCCTGGCCGGCACCAATGACATCGCCGGGAACACCGGCCCGTCCACGCAGGCGATGATCGAGGACAACCTGAAGGCCATGCTGGATCTGGCCAAAGCGCATGGCATTGCGGTGGTGCTGGCGTCGGTGTTGCCGGTCAGCGAGTACCCGTGGATGCCGGGCATAGCACCTGCACCCAAGGTGCGTGCATTGAATGCTGCGTTGAAGCGGCAGGCCGATGCACGCGGGCTGGTCTATCTGGACTACCACACGCCGATGGCCAACCGTGCCGGCGGACTGGATGCGCAGTTGGCAACCGATGGCGTGCATCCGACGGCGAAGGGCTATGCGCTGATGGCACCGCTGGCCGAGGCGGCGATCAAGCGCGCGCAGGCGAACGCGCCCAAGCGCTGAGATTGGAGTAGTGCCGGCCGCTGGCCGGCAACCTCGATCTGCATGCCGAACGGGTTGCCGGCCAGCGGCCGGCACTACCTATCGCCAGTTCCGCCAGAAGCCACTCACAGAAACGCATCACCAACGGACGCGACGCCGCTGCGATAGAGTGTCCACCGAGCGGGCCGCGCACGGTGGCCGCCAGGGACGACGAGGCAGGGAATGCAGAACGGAATCGGCAGCAGGCTGCGCTTGGCCGGCGTGGCCACGGTACTGATGTTTGCAGGTCAGGCGAGCGCCATTGCCGCGCCTGCAGCGTCACCGATTACACGTGAGGCGGTGGCCGGCATTTCCCTGAGCGAATGGACCGCGCGTTGGTGGCGCTGGGCTGACGAGCAGAGGGTGGCGCCTTACCTGGATCCCGATGGTCGCCTGTGCGAACTGGGCCAGGAGGGGCCGGTCTGGAACCTGGCAGGAACCAATGGCCGCTTCCAGCCACGCAGGCAGTGCGTGGTGCCCGAGGGCAGGCACCTGTTGCTGCCCATCATCAACATGGCCAGCTACCAGACCGGGGAAGACGTCTCCTGCGAGGAGCTGCAGGCCGGCGCGGCGATCAACAACGACCATCTTGTCAGCGCTGTGGTGCTGCTGGACGGGCAGCCGTTGGGTGACATGCGCCTGCACCGGGTGAAGAGCGAAGGTTGCTTCCGCATGGATCCGGATGACGACGACTCGAGATTGGCTGCAGCCGACGGCTACTGGCTGATGCTCAAGCCACTGACGCCCGGTCGGCACACCGTGAGCGTCGGCGCCAACTATGGCGCGCCCGAAGGTGGCGCGTACAGCCAGATGCGGCAGACCTTCGAGTATGTGCTGCATGTGGGTGGCCGCACGCAGATCACCTTCGTGACCCCCATGATGGTGGAGGCGTCTGCCCCCTGATCTGCGTGGCAGGGGTCAATCATGGTCCTGCTTCAACGCCAGATCGGCAGCCAGCAGCGCCTCGGCTGCCGCACTCAGGGCCGGCGAGGGCGGAGCAACCACGCCGATCGATTCCATCATCTGTGGCATGCCGACGAACTGACGTGCGCGGCGGTCGTAGATGCCGGTGATCAGCAGTGCACGCGTGGCGGTTTTCTGCTCCGGGCCGATCAGTACGCGCTGCTCCATGATGCCGCGTGTGCCGACCCAGCCGACCAGTCGCGTTTCCAGGGTGAAGCGCTGGAACGGCTTCAGCTCGCGCCGGAACTGGATGGTGCCGGCGCCAACAATCGGCGCCCACTTCTCACGCAGCGCCACCTTGCCCAGGCCCATGCGCAGGATCAGGTCCAGCCGGCCCAGGTCGAAGATGTTCCAGTAGCGGCCGTTGGTCATGTGCAGGTTGCTGTCCAGGTCGTTGGGCAGCACCCGGAACTGCAGGCGGGAGACGCCGAACGGGGCCTCCAGCTTCGGCCGGAACAGGCTGCACAGCAGCAGGTGGAGCAGGCGGAACCAGAGATTCATGATTATGACGACTGTTATAGAGCGGTCGATACGCTAGTCTATGACGACTGTCTTAGCAAGGAGCCGGCCGTGAGCCCGCGATCGTCCGATGCCCCCCAGCGTGTGATCGATGCCGCAGCGCAGATGCTCGCGCGTGTGGGCCTCAACGCGACCAGCATCCGCGAAGTGACCAAACTGGCTGATGCGCCGCTGGGGTCCACGTATCACCACTTCCCGGGCGGCAAGCAGGAATTGTTGGCACGGGCCACCACGATGGCCGGCGACAAGGTGGAGGCGCTGTTGATCGAACTGCTGAAGGGCGGCGCGGTGCAGGGGTTGCAGCAGTTCCTGGCGCTGTGGCGCGAGCGCCTGCTGCGCACCGGTTTTCGTGCCGGCTGCCCGGTGCTGGCGGCAGCCGTCGAGGAGCCGGTGGAGGCCCTGCCGAGCCAGCCACGTGCGGCGGCCGCCGAGGTGTTTGCCCGCTGGCAGGGGCACCTGGCTGAGGCGTTCGTCGCCGATGGGCACGCGCCTGCCCAGGCGACCGGCCTGGCCAGCCTGGTGATTGCCAGTGTGGAAGGCGCAGTGGCGATGAGCCGCGCACTGCAGGACATCGCCCCGTTCGACCAGGTGGCTGCGCAGCTGTTGAAGGCAGCCGCACCGCCTGCTTGAGCGGCGCGCGGACTACTTGAAGAACATGTAGACCCACCCGGCAAACATGGGCACCATCACAGCGATACTGGATGCCACCAGCCAGCGTACATAGCGGCTGGCCGCATCGGCCCCTTGCCGTTTCAGTGCCCAGGCATGCAGAGGCAAGACCAGCAGTGCCTGCAGGAACAAGGCCGCCATTGCGCCAAGCCAAAGTGGAAACACGCCCAGGCAGCCGTCACTCATGCAATAGGTCGCGAACCACGACCCCCAGCCTGCCAGGCCGATCATCGGCAGGAACATGACGATGGCAACAGGGCGGGTGAACTGGGACGCTTGCATGCAGGAGCCGATCCGTTCCGTGGCTGCCCAGAATATAGGATCCACACCGGACTGCGGTTGCCGTGGATCGGCCGGGAACTGGACGGGACGTGACCTGTAGACGCGGCGCCACGGCAGGGTAGAATCCGGCCAGCGCAGCCCGCGCGTGCTTGGCAAGGATGTCTGCATGCTGCACCACCTCTCGTTGGGTGTCCGCGATCTCGAGCGTGCAGGTCGCTTTTACGATGCCGTTCTTGCAGCACTCGGTTACCGCCGCGTTTTCGAAGACGACACTGCGATCGGCTATGGCCTGGTCGAGGATGAAGACCTGTTGTGCCTGAAGCTGCGCGACGATGCGGTTGCGCCGGGACCTGGCTTCCATCTGGCGTTGACGGCAACTACGCGCGACGCCGTTGATACCTTCCATCGTGCTGCCTTGGCCACCGGAGGCCAGGACAACGGACCTGCCGGTCTGCGCCCGGACTACGGCGAGCGCTACTACGCTGCGTTCGTGATCGATCCAGATGGCCATCGCATCGAGGCGGTGACCAAGGCGGCGGCATGAAACACGCACGCCAGCCCGTTTCAATGCCGGGCAGCCGCAGCGGCGAAGCGATGCGTGCACGTCGGCAGCTGCAGCATCGTGGCTGGCCGCGGCTGCAGATGGCCGTGATTGTCGTGCTGACCGGTGCCGCCGGATTCCTCGCCTCGCACGTGCTGCGCCTGGCAGGCATGGACGCGATGCTGCTGCGCTATCCGCTGGCCGTGCTGATCGCCTATGGCGTGTTCCTGCTGCTGATGTGGGTCTGGATCCGGTGGCGCTGGGATGCGGTGGCCGATGGCTTGGGTTCCGCGCCCGGCGGCGGTGACAGCCAGGCATCGCCGTGGACCGGCAGCGGCGGGCATTCCGGCGGTGGTGGCGCGTCCGCTTCCTGGGGTGAAGCCGCAGCGTCCTCCAGCGCGAGCGCCGACAGCGCATCGTTGCTGGACGTGGCCGACGGCGAGGCAGGCCTGCCGTTGCTGGCCATTCTCGGCATCATGGCGCTGGTGGCTACAGTGCTCGTGGCCAGTGCCTGGGTGGTCTGGTCGGCGCCGGTGCTGATGGCCGAGCTGCTGGTGGATGCGGCCATCGCCGGGGGGCTGTACAAGCGGATGCAGGGCATGCAGGCGCAGGGGTGGTGGCGGCTGTGCCTGTCCCATACGATCTGGCCGCTGCTGGGCCTGCTGGTGTTTTTCGCCGGGCTGGGCTGGCTTGCCCAGCAGTTGGCGCCGGATGCGGTCAGCCTGATGCAGGTATTCAAGGCGTTGTAACAGGATCTGCCACGACGTTTAATATCAATCACACGCAAGGAGAAGCGCATGGATGTCGCTGCACGCAGGAACAGGAAGTTCGTTCGTTGGCTGATGGTGGCGATGTTCGCCCTGTTGATGCCCTTCGCGGTGCTGGCCCAGTCCGGGCCTACGGCCACCCCGCCTACAACAGATGCGGCCGCCGAAGAAGCCCAGTGCCGCGCCTGCACCTATGAACGCATCGGGCACAAGGTCGACATCGGCCTGGTGACCGTGGTGTCGCTGCTGGTGGTCGGCCTGCTGGTGGCCATTTCCCGCGAATGGGGGACGACCTCGCAGCGCTGGACCTGCCGCACGATGGCCCTGCTGCTGGTGGGCATCGGGGTGGCCCTGCTGTGGTGGGCGGGCAGCATCATCTACCTGGGCTATAACCCGTGGCAGGAGCACGCCGCTCCGCTGGATGCCGCGTTGGCCTCTACCCTGCTCAGCACGTCGCCGAAGTGGCTGGCAGGGCTGTTGATGATTGGTTTCGCGCCAACCGTGTGGCGGCGCAGCGAGCGCCTGCCGTCCTGGCGCATTGCATGATCCATGGGGCGCCGGGCGATGCCCGGCGCTCCCCTTATCAATCAGTCGAAGCGCCAGCGCACGCCTGCATACACGCCGCGGCCTTCACCGGGCGTCGAGCGCGCCACGTCCTTGCCGGCATCGTTGTAACCGGGGGTGACGGTGGCGGCGTAATGGCGGTCAGCGATGTTGCGCATCTCCGCCCACAGCTGCCAGCGGCCGCCCGGTGCGTCGTAACCAATGCGACTGCCGAAGATGACGTGGCTGTCCGCCCAATAGCTGTTGGCGTAGTCCACCGCGATGCGTGAGGCGTACCCGGTGTTCAGTGCGGCATACAGGCCCGAGGCGTGGTCGAAGCGCAGTTCGGCTTGGTAAGCGTGGCGCGGCAGGCCGGGCAGGCGGTTGCTGCCAAAACGTGCATCGTGGCGGTAGCGGAAGTCGCTGAAGGTATACGCCTGGCGCAGCGACAAACGACCCGGTGCGGCATGCCACAAGGTGCTGTCCAACCCGGCCTCGATGCCACGGTGCACGGTGGGGCTGGCGTTGTTCTCGGCGATGAACAGGTTCGGCACCGGCTGTAGTTCCACGCTCAGCAGCTCGTGGTTCACGTGCGCGTAGTAGCCGGTCAATTCCCAACGACCCAGCGCCGCTTCACCGCGTGCTCCCAGTTCCAGCGTGGTGGCGGTCTGGTTCTGCATCGGCACCGGCGCGCGCTGGCGGCCGGTGGACGGACCATTGCCCGCGCCGAAGTACTGGTTCGAGCCCCAGATCATCGACCACGGGTGCGGCGCTTCCACTGAGCGGCTGAGGTTGCCGAACCACTGCGTCTGCGGCGTCTGCTGCCAAGTGAAGCCCAGCCGCGGCGCGTAGTCCCAGTCGTGGTCGCGCAGGCGGCCGCCGCTGCTCGGCCACGTGACCTGCACATCGCGGCGGGTGTTGATCAGCGCAAAACCGGTCTGTACGCGCAGGCGATCATTCACGGCCAGGTTGTTGCCGATGTGCAGCGTGCTGTCGGTGCCGTGGTGGCGGAAGTCGCGCGTGCGGGTGCCGGCGGCATAACCGTTGTTGGCAAAGCGCAGCGACTCGCGCACATCGGCATCCAGGTCGTGGGTAATGCGCAGCCCGATGGTGGTCTCGCTGTCCAAACCGAACAGCGTGTGCCGGCGACGGTAGTCCAGCGTGGCATTGAGGTTGGCGTAGTCCAGCTGCTGGCGGTACAGGCTCTCGTTCAAGTCCATCGGGTATTTGTGATAGACCAGCCCGGCCTGCAGCGAGGAATCCTCGTCGATCTGCAGGGTGGTGAGATTGCCCACCCAGGTGCTGCCCGGCTGCGGACGGCGCGCATCGATGGCCAGGTTGGCCGCGTTCGCCGCGCGCGGATCATTGCGGATCTGCTCGCGGGTCAGGCGCCCGGGTGTCTCGTGGTTGGTTTCGCGGTAGCGCACGAAGAAGCGGGTCTGCAGATCGGGGGTGATCTGCCAGCCGATGTTGGCCATCGCGCCCTTGCCATCGCCGGCCGCATGGCGCTGGTAGCCATCGAATTCGGTATCGGTATAGGCCAGGAAGTAATCGACATCGCCGCTGACGCCGCCCCAGCTGATCCCGCGCTTCTGGTAGCCGCGGCTGCCGGCTTCGTAGTGCAGCTGCACGCCCGCCGAGTCGCGACCGCTGCGGCTGATGTAGTCGATGGCTCCGCCCAGTGCCAGCGCGCCGCGTTCGAAGCCGTTGGCACCGCGCAGCACCTCCACGCGCGACAGCCACAACGGTTCCAGCAGTTCGTAAGGTGTGCCGCCCGGGCCAGTCAGTGGAAGGCCGTCGATCGACACCGCGATGCCGGAAGCGTGTGCACCCGGGCCGCGGTTGATGCCCGAGCCGCGGATCGACACCTTGGTGCCTTCGTTGCCCGGCGACTGCGCGCTGATGCCGGGCTGGTAGGCCAATATGTCGGCGCTGCTGGCCAGGCGGCTGTCCGCCTTGGCCACGTCGATCACGTTGCTGGCGCCCGGCACGCGCTTCAGCGCCTCGCGCGCCTGCGCGCTGGCATCGGCGGCAGTGACCTGCACCGCGTCCAGCGTGGTGGCCTGTGGGGCGGCGTGGGCGGTGGTGGACAGGCCAAGCAGGATGGCCAGCGACAGCAGGGAGGGGGCGGGGCGATGCGGCAGGAAGGGCATGCGGACAGTCTGTAAACCAAAAATCAGGCGCGAAAGTTAACAGGTCGAGTGCGGTACGTCACCTGCCGGGTGCGTATGGATCTTGTAGGGTTGAGCTGGCCCTATTCAAGACGGCCGCGAAGGGAGAGCTCACCTGCATCCGCGACTCTTGGATGTCAGCGCCCTTGATCGTGCAGCAAGGCAATGGTGTCGGGGCCAAGAAGTTCGCTAAAATTGAAACATGAGCTCATTACCTGCAACAACAGTTGTATACGACAGCTACTGGGAGTTTGCCGCAGAAAGATTGGCAATGTATTACCGTAGGCTTTCCAGTTCAGAAGGTCCTTGGACATGCAATCCGGTGCTGCGGTCGTATAGGTTCACAAATGTATTTCGCGCGACTGATCGGGTAAGCCAATACCTGATTGCGGAAGTGCAATATGGTAACGGTCGCTCGCAGGATATTCCAGAAGTCTTCTTTAGAACAATGCTGTTCAAGATCTTCAATAGGATCGATACGTGGAAGTGTCTGGAAGCTCGCCTTGGAAGCATCTCTTGGTCGCTCACAAAGCTCTCAGATGTGAATCTCGTGCTTAATGATGTTTTTAACAATGGTGGGAAGGTCTATTCTGCAGCATATATCATGCCTTCGCCCCAGATGGGTCAGGCGCGCAAGCACTCCAATCATTTGGCGTTGCTTGCAAAGATGATGGCGGATAAGCTTCCTGCTAAGGTGGCGTCAGCGAAATCTCTTCAGGCCGTATATAAGTTGTTGCTTGAGTATCCTGGCGTGGGGCCGTTCTTGGCATTCCAGTATGCCATCGATCTAAATTACTCTTCGATAATGGATTTTGAAGAATATGATTACGTTGTGGCCGGGCCGGGGGCGCTGGACGGAATATCAAAGTGTTTCACGAATCATTCGCTAAGATCTGCGGAGGGAATAATTAATGCGGTTGTCGATCGTCAAGCTGAAGAGTTTGGTTCCCGCGGCCTCCAGTTTGATGGGCTTTTCGGACGGCCACTAATGCCGATTGATTGTCAGAATATTTTTTGTGAGATATCAAAATATGCTAGAGCCGTTCACCCGAAGATGCTTGGGTCGAGTGGGCGTACGAAAATAAAGCAGAAATATGATAATCGTAGAGCGGAGGGGCTGCCTGCTCCATTCTTTCCTCCTAAATGGGGTTTGGAGCTTTGGCAGCCCGAGGTTCGCGTGGTTGAATGGGCGTTGCCTAAGTTTGAGCTGAATCGGTCTGACTAACCCCTCAGGTGTCTGTTAGTGCCAGGGCGTTGCATATCCACGTGGATTCTGATTTTATTGCGGTTGCCTGAAAGCTTATTATTTCCCTCCTCCATATTGCTTCTTGAGTATTTCCGCTTGCTCGGAAGCTGATGGCGCCGTCTTCGCGCTCTGTAAGTTCTAAACTGGCTTGTATCGAGCTATCCTCCGGATCCAGTCCTATAGATGCGAGAATCGCCTTCTTCTTGCCCAGATGGCGTGCAGCATTGGAGGAGCTCTGTTTCGCGTCTTCAGTTGTGCCCAATTGGGTTATCACCGACTGTGCGGTTCCAATTCCGGCTACCCGGCCGGAAATCTGGACGAAGACATCCGGGTGATACGTTAGGGACCTAGCATCAAGATCCACAGTGACGGTGCCCTGTCCACGCTCCCGTAGGAGGTGGTAAATGGCGTACCCTTCATAGATCGAATCCTCCCACTCCCAATGCCGGTTCTTAGAAACCTCTAATCCGTCGACTAGGGTTTGTATGAACTTCAGGAATTTAAAAGATATGTGGCTTCTAGTGGGGAATAGACGCGCCGGATTGGTGACGGACGATGCAGGTCTTGCGAGTTGCTTTCCCTCGGAATGAATTGCCTTAATTACGGCCTCTTCAACGATTTTAGCTCGTGCACCGTCTTCGATCTCATCGACTTTTTGTATGGATTTCCTTTTTCTGCCCATCAAGCTGCGAACAACGGGAGACCAGCCTAAGTGTGCGATGTTGGAAAGGTGCATGACATCATGAAATCGATAACCATCATCCTCATAGGAGTTGTCCGTTAAGGTGTCTCCTAGCTGCCTACCCTGGAAGTACATTTGCGCTCTATCCTTGGAGCGCGAGATAAAGCTAATTTCGAATCTGCGCGGAAACTGTTCTTGTTGAGGAAATTTTCTGTCGTGGACAATTACAGGATGGTTCCTGTTCCCCCGGTAGGAGACTTTGTCGATGTTTCGTTGAGCAATAGCGCTGAGATCTAGGTTGAATGCGCTCGCGAGGGCCGCCAGATGCCAAGCTGTGTCGCTCAGGATGTCATTCAGGGGTCTATCTCTCAATGATCTATTGAGGTCTCGCTCCATCGGAGGTAATAAGTCCCTCAGAATTTCTGCTGAGAGCTGATAGAGAACTGCTACGCATACTCCTGCGAGAGCTCTTTTTTCGGTGCGAGCAGTTAGAGCTGTTATTGACTGGTAGTCATTAAAAGTCATTTTGCGAGTGCCTCGATGAAATGACTTGGCGGCGCTCAGGAAGGTTTCATGATTCTCATTGCCAATCAGGACGCGAATCTTATCGGATCGATCATTTGACGCCGATAGTTCTTTTATTAGGTTTTTTACGTCGTGGGTGAGGATATTGACGGGCTTGGTCCTGTTGGCAATGCGCGCGAGTGCGAAGCAGTACCACATGGCATCCCCTAGCTCTTCTTCGATTTCGGAGGTTGCAAACCCCCATTCCCCCGTTCCGTCCTCATTAAGAAGCTTTTTCTTGATGGCGGAAGCAATCGAGCCAATCTCAGCGGTGAGCCCGTATATTGCTATCTCTTTGCGATCCAAATATTCCAGATCGGCTGATTGGTCGGTCTGTTGTACAAATTTATCATAATCAGAAACTCTCACGTGGCCCCCTGTTTGCCATGTTTAAGAATTAACTATGTATTGAGTATATTTTTAATTCCAGTTGATTGGGTGGCCCTGAATTCCTCTGGGGAGTTCGCTAAACCATCGATCCACCGCTGCGATTAGTCTGTCATCGAAGCGTGACCTGTAATCTCTTACGTTGGGATATGCATCATCTCCATTAAAGTTGCGAAGGTGGGCGGGTATGGGTATTGAGTTTCTTCCGAAATAGACAAAATCTGTGCTTATGAGGACCATCTCTGAGGTTTTGGTGTCTCTCTCCAAGTTGTCTCTGTTCAATGTTCCGTCTGCAAAGCTGTGGTGCGACCTTTCCTGAATCCATGTGCCAGGAATATCTTGGTGATATATGTTATCTCCGTAGGCATGGGCGATGCTTGATCGAAAGTTGGGGCGCTTTGTAATGTACTGCGGCTCGTCCCAGTACTCCTGAAATGTCGCTTTGCGTGTGACCCTCATTGCGAAAATAAGGTGCCCAGTGCGGTCATTCTCTCGGCTTCCACAACCCAAAACAAGATCGCCGACAGCTGCTGACTTGCGAATGTGAGGCTTGCAGGTGGCTAGAGAACACGTGCCGTGGAATGGGTTTGGTGCAAACCCGTAATCTCGTGCAATCTTATAGGAAAACATGCGCATGCTATTGGCACTTCTGGTGATCAATCCGGCGATCAGGAATGGGTTCGCAGCTTGTGGTTTCCCAAACGTTTTCGCCTTGAATCACCGCGGCAATTCGCTTGCTGGTAATTGGGATTATTGAATCTGCTGTCCTTAGCTCATCCGGGTACACGCTTCGGTCCCCAGATATAAGTCCAATAATTCGTTTTCCGATCGCTGTGGCCATTGATCCGGCTAGACCAATTCCTTCGTCCTGCGCCTCATCTTCTGGAATTAGGAACATCACGAGATCGGATCTAGTGATGCAATCCTCGATATTTCGTGGAATGCTCTCGTTTCCATTCTGCGCGTTCTTTGCAATCTCGAGAGTGCATCGAACGGTGCATGCCTCATAACCTTCAAGCTCCAGTTGTGCTTTCACTTGTGGAACTTGGCCTTCCGTTGCGGCGACGTAGATGATGCAAGCGAGCTTCCTAGAGTTCATGTGCAATTCCTTCTGATGGCAAATCGGACGCGGAAACTTCTAAGGCCCCGCCATCTGCGGCGGAGGCAAATGAGTCTAAATCTAAAGATCTGCGAGCGGAAGAAGCGGTGACTAGATGTTGCAATGCGATATTCTTAGGCTAGTCTCACACCTGCTTGGGTGATGAGTCCCCGTCGTCTCGTAGAAGCGCGGGGTCCGGTGGGTGTTCAGCTGCACACGAGCGGGAGAACATGCCTAATCCGTATCTCGTGCTCATTGGCAGAGATTCACGTGGCCGAGGCTGGGGTTCACGTGACCGACGACAGCGGGCTATGCTCGGCAGCATTCACCGGGATAGCATCAGCCGAGAATCCCCGGCATATCCAGACCCTTTTCCTTCGCGCACTCAATCGCGATCTCATACCCCGCATCGGCATGGCGCATCACGCCGGTGGCCGGGTCATTCCACAGCACGCGTGCAATGCGCTTGGCCGCCGCTTCAGTGCCATCGCAGACGATCACCATGCCGGCGTGCTGCGAGAAGCCCATGCCCACGCCGCCGCCATGGTGCAGTGACACCCACGTCGCGCCACTGGCGGTGTTGAGCAGGGCATTCAGCAGCGGCCAGTCGGACACAGCATCGGAGCCGTCGGCCATCGCTTCGGTTTCGCGGTTCGGCGAGGCCACGCTGCCGCTGTCCAGATGGTCGCGGCCGATCACCACCGGCGCCTTCAGTTCACCGTTGGCCACCATCTCGTTGAAGGCCAGGCCCAGTCGATCACGATCGCCCAGACCGACCCAGCAGATGCGCGCCGGCAGGCCCTGGAACTTGATCTTCTCGGCGGCCATGT
>Ga0213827_1001234_pt1 | contig 15127 bp, 9 predicted proteins | sample MC6MC0898MG_FD_180669 | JGI IMG/M metagenome (GOLD analysis project Ga0213827, IMG submission 180669) | Enriched soil aggregate microbial communities from Iowa State University, Ames, United States - MC6-MC0898-MG | ecosystem: Environmental > Terrestrial > Soil > Unclassified | place: USA: Iowa...
AATGCAGAACGCGAATGACATGACGGTCCGCCTGCTGATCGTGGACGACAGCGGCGAGAACGCCGAGACCATCGTCAGCACGCTGCGCAACAGCGGCATCGCGGTGCGCCCGACGCGCCCGCAGCACAGCGAGGAACTGGCCCAGGCACTGGCCACCCAGCCGATCGACCTGGTGCTGGTCGCTGCCGCGCAGAGCATCCCGCTGCTGCAGGTGACCCAGCAGATCGCGGCCAGCGGCAAGGACATTCCGATGATCCTGCTGGCCGAATCGATCAACGAGAACGAATGGGTCGAAGCCGGTGCCAACGGCATCCGCGCCATCGCCCTGCGCCACCGCCCCGAGCATCTGCTGGCAGTGGTGCGCAATGAATGGACCGATCTGCATGCGCGCCGCGGGCTGCGCCGGATCGAGGCCCAGATGCGCGAAACCGAGCGCCGCTGCGACGCGCTGATCTCCTCCTCGCGCGACCCGATCGCCTACGTCCACGAAGGCATGCACATCCGGGCCAACGAGGCCTACCTGGAGATGTTCGGCTACGAGACCTTCGACGACGTGGAAGGCATCTCGCTGCTGGACATGGTCGCGCCACAGCATGTGGACGGCTTCAAGCAGCTGCTCAAATCCATGAGCAAGGGCGATGCGCCGCCGCCGCAGTACCAGGTGGACGCACGCAACCAGGACGGTGCGGTGTTCCCGGCCACGATGGAGTTCACCCAGGCCAGCTACGAAGGCGAATCCTGCCTGCAGGTGGTGTTCCGCCGGCGCATGGAGTTCGATCCGGAACTGGCACGCGAGGTCGAGGACCTGCGCCAGCGCGACCAGGTCACCGGCCTGCTCAACCGCCCGACCTTCATGCTGCATGTCGAACATGCCGTCGCCCAGGCCGGCCGCAGCGAGGGCCGGTTCGGCCTGCTGCTGATCGAACCGGACCACTACGCGCGCCTGCTGCCGGAGATCGGCCTGGATTCGGCCGACGCGCTGATCGGCGCCCTGGCCCGCGTGCTGGCCCAATCGGTCGGCGATCAGGCCCATGTCGCCCGCTTCGGCGAGCACAGCTTTGCCGTGCTGACCGAGGCGCCCTACGCGCAGACCGTCGCCCTGGCCGACCAGATCCGCGAGGCCTTCGCCTCGCAGGTGTTCAGCATCGGCGAGCGTTCGGCCACGGTCACGGTCAGCGTGGGCGGTGTGCAGGTCGGCGAGAAGATCGCGAGTATCGGCCAGGTGCTGGCCCGCGCCACCGAATGCACCCAGGCCGCACTGGAGCTGGGCAACACCACGCGCGTGTTCGATCCGGCCGCGGTCGACCGCGTGGAAGAAGAGCGCATCCAGCACTGGGTAGCCCGCATCCGCCAGGCATTGGACGGCGATGGCTTCCAGCTGCACTACCAGCCGGTGCTCAACCTGCAGGGCGAAGCGCTGGAGTTGTACGAGGCCTACCTGCGCCTGGATCACAACGGCGAGCTGCTCAGCCCGACCGCCTTCCTGGGCATTGCCGAGGAGCACGGCCTGCTGGCCGACATCAACCGCTGGGTCGTGACGCACGCGATCAGCATGCTCGCCGCGCGCAAGCGCGAGGGTCATCTCACCCACCTGATGGTCAAGATCACCCCGGAGTCGTTCAACGACCCGCAGATGATCGCCACCCTGCGCCGCGAGCTGCAGGCCCAGGGCGTGCCCGGCGAACAGCTGTGGCTGCATGCACCAGAGGCCAAAGTGTTCACCCACCTGCGCAACGCGCAGCAGTTCCTCGCCGCGGTCGCACCGCTGGGCTGCCGGATCGGCCTGGAACAGTTCGGCTCGGGGCTGGACTCGTTCCAGCTGCTGGCGCACTTCCAGCCGCAGTTCCTCAAGCTGGACCGCGACTTCACATCCGATTTCGCCCGCACCCGCGAGCACAGCGAGAAGATCAGCGAGATCACCGCGCGTGCGCAGGCGGCCAACATCCAGACCATCGCCGAGTTCGTCGCCGACGCCAATTCGATGAGCCTGCTCTTCAGTGCCGGCGTGGATTACGTGCAGGGCGAGTTCGTCGGCCCTGCCGGCCCGGTGATGAACTTCGATTTCAGCTGATTGGGAGCGTCACGACCAACGGTCGTGACCTACCCTCTTCCGCGCATCAATGGGCGCATCGCGCGTGCCTCGATGGGGGCACCGCGCGGGGAGATGCCGACCGTTGGTCGGCATCGCTCCTTCCGGTCAGGCCATCTCGACCAGGTTCGGAATCTTCACGTCCGGGCTGACATCGGCGTCGTAATCCACGCCTTCGATGCCGAACCCGAACAGACGCAGGAAGTCGGCCTTGTAGCCGGCCAGATCGCTGATCTCGTACAGGTTCTCGTTGGTCACCTGCGGCCACAGTGCGACCACTTCGCCCTGTACCTCCGGCGCCATTTCCTTGTAGTCCGCACGCAGGCGACCAGCGTCATCGATCAGCGCCACCTTGCGGCCGCCATCGGTGACCAGATCGTGGCGCAGCCGCTCGGTCGCGGTGCCCGCGTCCTTGCCGCCGTACAGGATGTCGTAGAGGGTATCGAGCTGCTCGATGCAGCCTTCGTGCGTGCCCTTGGCCTTCATCACCTTGAACAGCAGCGACAGGTACAGCGGCATGGTCGGGATTGCCGAGCTGGCCTGGGTGACCACCGCCTTGAGCACCGACACGCGCGCATCGCCACCGATCGGGGCCAGCTTCTGACGCAGGCCGACGACCTTCTCGTCCAGATCCTTCTTGGCCGCGCCGATGGAGCCGTTCCAGTAGATCGCCTGGGTGATCTCCTCACCGACGTAGGTGAAGGCCGTGGTGGTCGCGCCCTCGGCCAGCACACCGGCCTCGAGCAGCGCATCGATCCACATCTGCCAGTCTTCACCGCCCATGACGGCGACGGTACCGGCGATTTCTTCCGGGGTGGCTGGTTCGATCGTGGTCTCGGTGATCACTTCCTTGTCCGTATCCAAGCCACGCAGCGTGATCGGCGCGCCGATCGGCTTGAGCGTGGAGCTGATCACTTCACCGGTCTTGGGATGCTTGCGGCGCGGCGCGGCCAGGCTGTACACCACCTGGTCGACCTGGCCGAGGTCCTGCCTGATCAGCTCGATGACCTTCGCCTTGACCTCATCGGAGAAGGCATCGCCGTTGACGCTCTTGGCGTACAGGCCGGCCTGCTCGGCGTACTTGTGGAACGCGGCGGTGTTGTACCAGCCCGCGGTGCCGGGCTTGGTCTCGGTACCCGGACGCTCGAAGAACACGCCCAGCGTGGCGGCATCGCTGCCGAACGCCGCCGTGATGCGCGCAGCCAGGCCGTAGCCGGTGGAGGCACCGAGCACCAGCACCTTCTTCGGCCCGTTGGTGATCTTCGGCTTGGACTGGATGTACTCGATCTGCTGCTTGACGGCTGCATCGCAGCCGACGGGATGGGTAGTGACGCAGATGAAGCCGCGCACACGCGGTTTGATGACCATGTAAACCTCGAGGGGGACTGGCGCAGGGCGGACCGGCGCGATGAAAAGGGAGGTCGCGCGCCACCTGGGCGGCTGCGCGGAACGCAAGGGATCGTAGTGCGCAGCGCCGCTGAGTACAACCGACGGGGGTGTATGGGAGGTGACGGTCCCGCCCTGGCGCGCTCTCCGGGCAGCCCCAAAAGAAAGGCCGCGCAATGCGCGGCCTTTCAGATGTTTCATACCACCAGAACCCTTACGGACGACGCTCCAGCGCTTCCACGTCCTTGGCCTTCGGCAGCAGATCCTGCTTGGTCACCGCCAGCGCGCCCATCGTCAGCAGCGGGCAGGCAATGAAGATCGACGACAGCGTACCGATCACCGCACCGATCATCTGGCTCAGCGCCAGCCCTTCCAGCGAACCACCGCCGTACAGGTACAGCGCCAGCACCGACAGGAAGAACACCAGCGAGGTGATGATCGTGCGCGACAGCGTCTGGTTGATCGAACGGTTCATCACTTCCAGCGGCTCCACACGCAGGCTGCGGAAGTTCTCACGCACACGGTCGAACACCACGATGGTGTCGTTGATCGAGAAGCCCATCACCGACAGCAGGCCGGCCAGCACGGTCAGATCGAACTCACGGCCACTCAGCGAGAAGTAACCCGCCACCACCAGCACGTCGAACAGCGTGGTGATGATCGCCACCATCGCGAACTTCCACTCGAAGCGGAAGCCGATGTAGATCAGGAAGCCGATCAGCACGAACAGCGCCGCGTACAGACCGTTCAGGGCCAGCTCTTTGCCGACCTGCGGGCCGACGAACTCCGCGCCCACGATGGCCGCCTGGTTGCCTTCGACCGAGATCGCCTTCTGCACCGCTTCGGCGGTGCGGTTGTTGGCTTCGCCGGCGTTCTCGCCTTCGGCCATTTCCTGCGGCTGCAGACGGATCAGCAGGTTGCTGCCGCTGCCGAAGCTCTGCACCTGGGCACCGGCATAACCGGCGCCTTCCAGGTGGTCGCGCACGGCATCGACGTCAGCCGGCTTGTCGAAGCGGACTTCGACCACGGTGCCGCCGGTGAAGTCCAGGGCGTAGTTGAAGCCCTTGAAGGCAATGCAGCCGATGGCGGCAATGAACACCAGCGCCGCCAGGCCAATGGCCACCCAGCGGGTGCGCATGAAGTCGAACTTGGTGTCGTTCGGGATCAGATGCAACGGGAAAAGTTTCATGGTTTCTATTCGCTTCCCGTCAGATGGCCAGGGTCTTGAGCTTCTTGCGGCGGCTGTAAACCAGCACGGCAAGGGCACGCGAGACGGTGATTGCAGTGAACATGGAGGCCAGGATGCCGACGATCATGGTCACGGCGAAGCCCTTCAACGGCCCGGTACCGAACGCATACAACGCCACACCCGCCAGGATGCCGGTGAGGTTGGCGTCCAGGATGGTCCCGGAGGCCTTCTCGTAACCGGCCACGATGGCCGCCTTGGGCGGCATGCCGGCGCGCAGCTCTTCACGGATACGTTCGTTGATCAGCACGTTGGCATCGACCGACAGGCCGATCGACAACGCCAGACCGGCGAAGCCGGGCAACGTCATCGTCGCGCTGAACAGCGACATCACCGCCACCACGATCAGCAAGTTGAACAGCATGGCCACCGAAGTGATCACGCCGAACATGCGGTAGTACACGGTGAAGAAGATCAGGGTGAACAGGAACGCGAAGCCGACCGCGGTCACGCCGCGCTCGACGTTCTCCGCACCCAGGCTCGGGCCGACGATGCGTTCTTCGACGAAGTCCATCGGTGCGGCCAGCGAGCCGGATTTCAGCAGCTTGGCCAGGTTGTCCGCTTCAAGCTTGTCCAGGCCGGTGGTCTGGAAGTTCTTGCCGAACACGCCGTTGATGTTGGCGACCGAGATCACCTCTTCCTTGACGCGGAAGCTGCGCACTTCCTTGCCGTCGACCACGTTCACGGTCGGGATGCGCTCGGTGTAGACCACCGCCATCGGCTTGTTCACGTTGGCGCTGGTGAAGTCGAACATGCGCTGGCCGCCGACGTTGTTCAGCGTCACGCTGACCGCCGCCGAACCGTTCTGGTCGGTGGTGGCCTGTGCGGCGACCATCTGGTCACCGGTCACGATCACGCGCTTGTTGAGCAGGATCGGGCCGCGGTTGTCGCGCTGCTGGTAGACCTTGGCCTCCGGCGGAATGCGGCCGCTGGCGATCGCGTCCTGGGCGTTGCCTTCGACCACGGCGCGGTATTCCAGCGTCGCGGTCGCACCGATCATGCGCTTGGCTTCGGCGGTGTCCTGCACGCCCGGCAGCTGCACGACCACGCGGTCGGCACCCTGGCGCTGGATGATCGGCTCGGACACACCGAGCTGATTGACGCGGTTGCGCAGCGTGTTGACGTTCTGCTCGATGGCGCCATTGGCGATCGCAGTCAGTTCGGTCTCCGGCATGCTCACGGTGATGCGGTTGCCCGCCACCTCATAACCCAGCGTCGGCTGCGCCTTGACCATGACCTCGCGGGCACGGGCGGCGGCATCGGCACCGGCAGACGGGCTGATGGTGGCCACGATGGTGTTGTCGCCACGGCGCTCGACCGACTGGTAGGCGATGCGGGCATCGCGCAGGCTGGTCCGCACGTCTTCGGCGTAGGCATCCAGACGCTTGTCCAGCGCCGCCTTCTGGTCGACCTGCAGCACGAAGTGCACGCCGCCCTGCAGATCCAGGCCCAGCACCATCGGCTTGGCGCCGAGGTCGCTCAACCAGTCCGGCACGGTGGAGGCCAGGTTCAGGGCGACCACGTAGTCCTCGCCCATCTCGTCGCGCAGGGCGTCGTTGGCGGCGGTCTGCGCCTGCAGCGTCGGCAGGCGCACGATCAGGCTGTCGCCTTCCTTGGCCACCGACAGCGGCTCCACGCCGGCCTGCTTGAGGTCACCCAGCACGCGGTCGCGCAGGGCGTCGTCGATCTGCCCGCCACGGTTGGCGGTGATCTGCACGGCAGGGTCCTTCTGGTAGATGTTGGGCAGTGCGTACAGCGCACTGACCGCCAACACGATCAGGATGAGGAAATACTTCCAGCGTGGAAATTCGAGCATTGCTTGGGTCCCGCGCGGTGCCCGTCCCGGCACCGCGGTTGAACGGAAAGGAGGTGGATCAGTTGGCCGACTTCAGCGTGCCGGTCGGCAGCACATTGCCCACGGCGCCCTTCTGCACGCGGATGCGCACGTTCTCGGCCACTTCGATGGTGATGAAGTTGTCGCCGATGTCGGTGACCACGCCGGCGATGCCGCCGTTGGTCAGCACTTCGTCACCGCGCTTGACCTTCTCCAGCATGGCCTTGTGTTCCTTCTGGCGCTTCATCTGCGGGCGGATCATCAGGAAGTACATGATCGCGATCAGGATGATCGGGAACAGCAGGGTGGTCAGACCCATGCCCTGCGGCTGGCCACCGGCGGCCTGGGCGTTGGCGGTGGGAATCAGGAAGGCGAGCAGGTTCATAGTGTGTCCTTGGGTTGGGAGGCGCCCCGCCCCCTTTGAGGGTCAGGGTGTCGCCGCGAAACGGGGGTCAGCCTCGAAGTATGCCATGGCCCCGGGAGTTCGTCCTTGGGCCGTTTGGCAGGGTCCGCGCGCTGGATCGGCCGGCGGGGGTCACTTTACAGCGGGGGCGTCACCGCACCACGGGCCGCGTAGAAGGACTCGCGGAAGGCGGCAAAGGTTCCCGCCGCGATCGCCGCGCGCATGTCGGCCATCAACTTCTCGTAGTAGTAGAGGTTGTGGATGGTGCCCAGCATCGGCGCCAGCATCTCGTTGCAGCGGTCCAGGTGACGCAGGTAGGAGCGCGTATAGCCGCTGGTGCAGGCGTGGCAGCCGCAGCCCGGCTCGATGGTGTCCATGTCGCGCTCGTAGCGGGCGTTGCGGATGCGCACCGTGCCGAACGTGGTGAAATAGTGGCCGTTGCGGGCATTGCGGGTCGGCATCACGCAATCGAACATGTCCACCCCGCGGGCGACGCCTTCCACCAGATCTTCCGGGCGGCCGACGCCCATCAGGTAGCGCGGGCGGTCGGCCGGCAGGATCGGATGCATGTGGTCGAGCATGGCATTGCGCTCGTGCTCGGGCTCGCCCACGGCCAGGCCGCCGATGGCGTAGCCGTCGAAGCCGATCTGCTGCAAGCCCTCGGCCGAGCGGCTGCGCAGATCGTGATGGACACCACCCTGGACGATGCCGAACAGCGCCGCGTCATTGCCCAGTTCATCGTGGGCGTTGCGGCTGCGCTGCGCCCAGCGCAGGCTCAGCTCCATCGAGGTGCGCGCGACCGGCTCGGTGGCCGGGTACGGCGTGCACTCGTCGAAGATCATCACCACGTCCGAATCGAGCACCTTCTGGATGCGCATGCTCTCTTCCGGGCCCAGGAACACGCGGGCGCCGTCGGTCGGCGAGGAGAAGGTCACGCCCTGCTCGGTGATCTTGCGGCGGTGGGCCAGCGAGAACACCTGGAAGCCGCCGGAGTCGGTCAGGATCGGGCCGTTCCAGCGCGCGAAACCGTGCAGGCCGCCGTGGTCGGCGATCACGTCCAGGCCCGGGCGCAGGTACAGATGGAAGGTGTTGCCCAGGATGATTTCCGCACCCAGCGCGCGGATCTGCTCCGGCAGGATGCCCTTCACCGAGCCATAGGTACCCACCGGCATGAAGGCCGGGGTTTCCACGGTCCCGCGCGGGAAGGTCAGGCGGCCGCGGCGGGCGCGACCGTCGGTGGTCTGGAGCTGGAACTGGAGTCGGGACATGGAGCGGTCATTCGGGCAGATAGTCTGCCATTGTCGCCGAAAACGGCCGCGCCTGCCCCGCCCCCATCACTCGCCCTGCGGGAACAGCAGCATCGCATCGCCATAGCTGAAGAAGCGGTACTTCTCCGCGATCGCGGCCTGGTAAGCCTCGAACACCCGCGCCTGGCCCGCAAATGCCGAGATCATCATCAGCAGCGTGCTTTCCGGCAGATGGAAGTTGGTCACCATCGCGTCCACGCTGCGGATCCGGTAGCCCGGGGTGATGAAGATCTGGGTTTCCCCGGCGTACGGCAGCAGCTCGCCGTCGCGCATGGCGCTTTCCAGGGCGCGGACCACGGTGGTGCCGACGCCGATCACCCGGCCGCCGGCAGCGCGGGTGCGGCGCACCTGCTGGACCAGTTCGGCGCCGACGTTCAGCCACTCGCGGTGCATCACGTGCTCGCTGAGATCGTCCACGCGGACCGGCTGGAAGGTGCCCGCACCTACGTGCAGCGTCACATGGCCGAACTCCACGCCCTTCTCCTTCAACGTGGCCAGCAGGGCCTCATCGAAGTGCAGGCCGGCGGTCGGTGCCGCCACCGCGCCGATCTCACGGGCAAAGACTGTCTGGTAACGCTCGCGGTCGTCCACGCCCGGCTCGCGCTGGATGTAGGGCGGCAGCGGCAGCCGGCCGGCATGCAGCAGCCACTGTTCCAGCGCCTCGGGCACATGGAACTGCAGCACATAGAACTCGCCGTCGCGGCCCAGCACCTCGGCCTCGCCACCGGCATCCAGCGCGATCCGGCTGCCCGGTTTGGGCGACTTGCTGGCGCCGACCTGGGCCCGCGCCTGCTGGGCGCCGAGCAGGCGCTCGATCAGGATCTCGACACGGCCACCGCTGGCCTTCTGGCCGAACAAGCGCGCCGGGATCACCCGGGTATCGTTGAAGACCAGCAGATCGCCTTCCCGCAGCAGCCCGGGCAGATCGCGCACCTGGCGGTGGTCGAAGGCGGCCGGAGCCGGCGGTACCACCATCAGGCGGCTGGCCGAGCGCTCGGCGAGCGGGGCCTGGGCAATCAGTTCAGGCGGCAGGTCGTAGTTGAAATCGGACTTCTTCAAGGGAGCGCACGGCAACGTGTAGGCAATGTCGCCCATTGTACGACTGGCCCTCGGTAGCAACGCAGGATTCCGCGAACGTCGCGCAAAATGCTGCTCTGCAGCAGTTTTTGACGGGGTTATCGCGCGAAAAACCGCGTGCTAGCATCGAGCCGGAAGTCTGATGCACGAGCAGGAATGCCCGAAGCGCGCGCGAATAGACGCGCGTTTTGCTTTTCCGCCGTGCCGCCATCGTTTCAGGAGATCTGCAATGAGCTTCATCGAACGTCTTGCCCCGCTCCGCGCCCAGCCCGGCACCCGCCTCACCACCGGCCTGGATGACGCCACCCTCGAACGCCTGGCCGCCGGCCACCCTGCCCTGGTCGCCGCCATCGACGCCGCCGCCGCTGAATTCGAGCGCGTGCGCGCCGGTCTGGGCGATCTGCTGGCCCTGGACGAACGCGCCCAGATCGAGGCGATGCAGGACGGGTTCGTCAATTTCTATGCCGATGATGCGGTCACCCCGTACGTCGCCCTCGCCGCCCGCGGCGCGTGGGTGGTCACCTTGAAGGGGGCGGTGCTGTACGACGCCGGCGGCTACGGCATGCTGGGTTTTGGCCACACCCCCGAGGCAGTGATGGAGGCCATGGCCGCCCCGCAGGTCATGGCCAACGTGATGACGCCCAGCCTGTCCCAGCAGCGCTTCATCCAGGCCCTGCGCAAGGAAATCGGCCATCGCCGGGGCGGTTGCCCGTACAGCCACTTCATGTGCCTGAATTCCGGTTCGGAAGCGGTCGGTTTGGCCGCCCGCATCGCCGATGTCAACGCCAAGCTGCAGACCGATCCGGGCGCCCGCCATGCCGGTGCGAAGATCAAGCGCGTGGTGGTCAAGGGCAGCTTCCACGGCCGTACCGACCGCCCGGGCCTGTACTCCGATTCCAGCCGCAAGACCTATATGCAGCACCTGGCCAGCTACCGGGGCGAGGACACGGTCATCGCGATCGCGCCCTATGACGAAGACGCGCTCAAGCGCGTGTTCGCCGAGGCCGAGCAGAACCACTGGTTCATCGAGGCCGTGTTCCTGGAGCCGGTGATGGGCGAAGGCGACCCGGGCCGCTCGGTGCCGCCGTCGTTCTACGCGCTGGCCCGCGAACTGACCCGCCAGCACGGCAGCCTGCTGCTGCTGGATTCGATCCAGGCCGGCCTGCGGGCGCACGGCGTGCTCTCGATCGTGGATTACCCGGGTTTCGAAGGGTTGGACGTGCCGGACATGGAGACCTACTCCAAGGCACTGAACGCAGCCCAGTTCCCGCTCTCGGTGCTGGCCGTGACCGAACATGCCGCGCAGCTGTACCGCAAGGGCATCTACGGCAACACCATGACTTCCAACCCGCGGGCGTTGGATGTGGCCTGCGCCACGCTGTCGCTGCTCACTCCCCAGGTGCGCGAGAACATCCGCGTGCGCGGCGAGGAAGCCGTGCGCAAGCTGGAACAGCTCAAGACCGAACTGGGCGGGCTGATCACCAAGGTCCAGGGCACCGGCCTGCTGTTCTCCTGCGAGCTGGCCCCGCAGTTCAAGTGCTACGGCACCGGCTCCACCGAGGAATGGCTGCGCAACCATGGCATCAATGTGATCCATGGCGGCGAGAACTCGCTGCGGTTCACCCCGCACTTCGGCATGGACGGCGAGGAGCTGGACCTGCTGGTCGGCCTGGTTGGCCGCGCATTGAAGGAAGGTCCGCGCCGGGAGCAGTCGCAGGCGGCCTGAGGCCGGCGTCCGTGCGGGTGTGAGCCCGCACGGAGGGTGGCCGACCGTCGGCACGAACGACGGCAGCTGACCAACGGTCAGCTCTACCCACCGGGCACGCCACCTCCGGTAGAGCCGACCGTTGGTCGGCTGCCATGACCTGGTATAGCCGACCGTTGGTCGGCTGCCATCCCGGGGCCCGATTGGCCTCCACGCCCGTAACGCGCGATAATCACCTCCCGCACCTGCGGAACGACACCCCGTCACGAGACCAGCGCACCGGTCATCGGCGGGGCTTTTTCGTTTCCGCCGCGTCAGTTTCTGAACACAGGAAGATCCAATGAAGTCGATTTGCGTTTACTGTGGTTCCAACCCCGGCAGCAAGCCGGTCTACACCGAGCGCGCCATCGCGCTGGGTGACCGCATCGCCCGGGATGGCCTGCGCCTGGTCTATGGCGGCGGCAACGTCGGCCTGATGGGCACCGTGGCCAACGCCGTGCTCGAAGGCGGCGGTGAAGTCACCGGCGTGATCCCGCAGCAGCTCGCCGATTGGGAAGTGGCCCACCGCGGCCTGACCGAGCTGGAAATCGTCGGTTCGATGCACGAGCGCAAGTCGCGCATGTTCGACCTCTCCGATGCCTTCGTCGCCCTGCCCGGCGGTTTCGGCACCATGGAAGAAATCTTCGAGATGCTGACCTGGCGCCAGCTGGGCATCGGCAACAAGCCCTGCGCGTTCCTGGATGTGGACGGCTTCTACGCCCCGCTGATCGGCATGATCGATCGCATGGTGGAAGAGCGCTTCCTGCACCCGGCCCAGCGCGCGGACCTGTGGTACGGCTCGGACATCGATGAAATGCTCACCTGGATGCGCGCCTACGAACCGGCGCAGGCCTCCAAGTGGATCGACGAAAAGCGGGCCAACGCGCTGCGTTGATCCCTGCACTGCCGCGACGGCTCAGGCCGTCGCGGTGGTCGCCATCGGGGCCGGCCGGCCGAGCAGATAGCCCTGGCCGTAGTCGCAGCCGAGCTGCAGCAGCGTGTCGTGCTGGGCCTGGGTTTCGATGCCCTCGCCCACCGTTTCGATACCCAGCGTGCGCGCCAATGACAACACGCCCTGCACCAGCGCGTGCGTGCTCTGCATGTCCTGCCCGTGCAGGCCGGCGATGAAGGATTGATCGATCTTCAGCGTCGAGATCGGGAACCGGTGCAGGTAGGACAGCGCCGAGAAGCCGGTGCCGAAATCATCCAGCTGCACCAGCACGCCGCGCTCGCGCAGCGTCTGCAGGATCCGCAGCGTGCGCGGGCCGTCATCGAGCAGCGCCACCTCGGTGATCTCCAGCCGCAACCGGTGTGGGTCGGCGCCGGCCGCTTCAATCAGGCCGAACAGGCGGCTACTGAAATCGGCCGAGCGGAAGTGCCGCGGCGATACGTTGACGGAAAGATAGCCACGGCCGCCGCGCGCGAGCTGGGTGATCACCTGTTCGTACAGCAGCCAGTCCACCTGCTCGATCAGGCCGCTCTCTTCGCCCAGGTCCAGGAACGCGCTCGGCAGCAGCAACCCGCGGCGCTCGTGCTGCCACCGCAGCAGCGCCTCATGGCCAACCAGCTCGCCGTCGCTGAGCCGCACGATCGGCTGATAGAACGGCATGAAATCGCGGTTGATGATGGCCCGGCGCAGGTCCGCTTCCAGGTCCAGGCTGCGCAGAGCCTGCTCGCGCATCGCCTCGTCGAACACCGCACAGCGATCATTGCCCTGCGCCTTGGCGCGGTACATCGCCGCATCCGCATCGCGCACCAGCTCTTCGCCGTTGCGGTAGCGCGGGTTCCACATGGCGATCCCGAGGCTGCCCGAGGGGAACAGCTCGCGTCCCTTCACCCACATCGACTCTTCCAGCGCCACCAGCATGCGCTGCGAAAACTCCAACGCCGAGGCCAGGCCATCACCGCATTGGAGCAGGATCGCGAACTCATCCCCGCCCAGCCGCGCAACCACATCCTGCGCCGAGATCATCGAGACGATGCGCTTGGCCACCTCGACCAGCATCTGGTCGCCGGCGGCATGGCCGATGCTGTCGTTGACCAGCTTGAACCGGTCCAGATCCAGGAACAGCACGGCAAAGCCCTGGCCTTCGTTCGCGCGCGCACGCACGATCGCATCTTCCAGCCGATCCAGCAGATGCAGCCGGTTGGGCAGTCCGGTCAGCGCATCGTGCATGGCCTGATGGGTGAGCCGCTGTTCGGCACGCAGGCGCTCGCCGATCTGGCCGAGCAGTCTGTCGTTGACGTCGGCCAGCTCGCGGGTGCGCTCGTCCACGCGTTTTTCCAGATCGGCGTGGGCATTGCGCAGCCGCTCCTGGTCGCGCTGGCGCGCCAGCCCGTTGCCGATGTTCTGCGCTACGAACGTCAGCAACCGCTGGTCGTGCACGGTGAACACCACCTCCGGCGAATAGCTCTGCACCACGATCACGCCGACCACGTCGTCGTCGCTCAACAACGGCACCCCCAGCCAGCAGTTCGACCGCGCGCCGAACTCGCGCACCACGCCACTGTCGCGCAGCGCATCGATCCGCTCGCGGGTGGCCAGCAGCGGTTGCCGGTTGCGCACGATGAACTCGGTCAGGCCCTCACTGAAGGGGCGCGGTGCGCGCGACGGGTTGTACTCGTCCACCGAGTACACGAACTCCAGTCCGTCGCCTTTTTCGTTGACCAGGGCGATATAGAAATTACGCGCATCCAGCAACGTCCCGACGACGCCGTGCACCTGGCCGTAGTACTGCGACAGCGATTCAGCGCTCATCGCCAGTTCGGCGATGTTGAACAGCGCCAGCTGCAGCTTTTCGGCACGGCGGCGCTCGACGACTTCTTCCTGGAGGTTGCGGTTGGCGCGCTGCAGCTCCACCGTGCGGCGCTCGACCTGGCGTTCCAGGTGCACCTGCGCCTGGCGCCGGTCCATCGCGGTCAGGATATGCTGGGCGACGTAGCCCAGCAGGGTGCGGTCGGCCTCGCCATAACGCGCCCGGTGCTCGTAGCTCTGCACCACGATGGCACCACAGACCCGCCCATCGCGCAGCATCGGCACGCCCAGCCAATCCAGGCTTTCCGGCCCACGTTCGGGGTCGTGTTCGTCATCAAGGATGGCCAGCAGCTCCCGCGAAGGCCCACTCAACGGCTCGCCATGCCGCAGCAGCGCGAAGGTGAGGCTGCGCGGCATTTCGTGTTCTTCGTAGCTGCGATCCGGATCGGCCACGAAATCATCTTTCTGGTCGGCGAAATACAGGAAGCGGACCCGATGGCGGATGTCGTCGTACTCGACGATGAAACAGTTCTGCGCGTACATCAGCGAATTGAGCACGCGATGGAAGTGGCGCAGCATCTCGGCCATTTCCAGGTCCGCACCGGCCAGATCGGCGATCTCATACAACGCCTGCTGCAGGCGTTTGGAGTCTTCCAGCGAGGCGATCTCGCGGCGCTGCCGGGCCAGCAGTACCGTGCTCTGGAACAGGCATCGCGCGGTGGTCCACCAGTTGTCCGGTGGCGGTGCGCCGGTTGCCAACGACACGTCCAGGGTCAGTTCGGCGCCGCCATGGGTCCAGCGCTGCTGCAGCGCCAGGCCAGCCGAAGCCGCCTGCCGCCGCGCCGGGGCGGGGTCCGTCGGCATCGCACTGCGGTCGGGATGGTCCAGGGTGCCCTCGCCCAGCACCGGGTCCGACCAGCCCAGCGCGATGGTCGCCCCCGCCGGCAACAGGGCGCACAACGCCGTGGCGACCGCGGCAGGGATCACCGCCTCACCGTCCCGTTGCACTGAAGAGGTCACCATCTGGCTGGACACGTTGCTCATCTCTCGGGTGCCGGCTGCCCGGCACCTCCCCTGTCCTGCGAGCATAACGCGCGGACCGGGGGGCAATGGAAGAGCCTCAACCCCGTCCGGCGCTGCCGGGCGTTGTTACTGCTGTCCCCCAGGTCATCGCCATGCCATCCCGTTCCGCCGCCCAGCGCGCCATCGACTATGCGAACACCCCTGCAGCGCTTACTCTGTGCGGCGTGGACGCCCTTGCCCTGCCGACCGATGAAGCGCTGATG